>Ga0193726_1003094_pt1 | contig 10804 bp, 11 predicted proteins | sample H2c1metaG_FD_144928 | JGI IMG/M metagenome (GOLD analysis project Ga0193726, IMG submission 144928) | Soil microbial communities from a riparian zone of the East river system, Colorado, United States - H2c1 | ecosystem: Environmental > Terrestrial > Soil > Riparian zone | place: USA: East River... | reverse complement strand
CACATCCGCGTCGTCACGCGACTCACGCGCCGGCAGTCCAGCGGCGCGCGGACCGCAGCCGCCTAAGATGCAAATCGGTCTTGAATCCTGGCTGTTCGCCGTGGCGCTCGGCACCAGCTTGCTGGGCGGCGTGTTGGGAATGGCCAGCGGCATTTTCATCGTGCCGATCTTGACCATGTTTGGACGCATCGATATTCACACCGCCATCGGCGCAAGCCTCATTTCGGTGATTGCGTGTTCCTGCGGAGGCGCCGCGCCTTTTCTAAAAGAAAGACTGACCAATGTCCGTCTTGCCGTGCTGCTCGAGACCGCCACCACTTCCGGCGCGTTGTGCGGCGTGTTCCTGGCGGGATTGATTCCCACCGCATATCTGTACTGCATTTTTGCATTGATATTATTGCTGTCCGCGCAACAAATGCTGTCACGGCGCAAAGAATCGATCGTGCCGGCAGGCGCAAGCGCAAGTTCAAGCATAGGCGTAGGCGCTTGGGCGGCGCTGCGTCTCGACGCGACCTATCCGGAGACGCCCGAGCGCGAGGTGCGCTATGCCGTGCAGCGCCTGCCGCTCGGAATGGCTCTGATGTACGGCGCCGGATTGATTTCCGCATTGCTCGGGATCGGCAGCGGCGTCCTGAAGATTCCCGCCATGGATTCGGCGCTGCGGCTGCCCATCAAGGTTTCCTCGGCCACATCCAATTTCATGATCGGCGTAACGGCGGCCGCCGGCGCTGCGGCATATTTCGCGCGCGGCGAAATCGTGACGTCAGTGGCGGCGCCCATTGCCCTGGGTTCAGTTTTGGGCGCGGTGCTCGGGGCCCGCATACTGATGCGGGTGCCCAACGAAAAATTGCGGCTGATGTTTGTCGGCATACTCTTGCTTCTCGCGCTGCAAATGATGTTCGCAGCGCTCGGCATTCATCTGTTCGGAGCCGCGTCGTGAAAGCCGTTGCGGCATTGCCCGCGCCCTTGGAGCGCACTCTCGGCAGCCTGCTCCACTACGGAACTTACATCGCATCCCTGGTGATCGCGCTGGGACTTGCGCTTTCGTTTGGATCGAATCCCGCCGGACAGCGCATCGCGGGCGTAGGCATTGCGCTGTTCATCGTCCTTCCGGTGGCGCGCGTCGGCACCATGCTGATTTTCTTTCTACGGACCCGCGACTACCGATTCAGCGCCATCGCGGCGCTGGTGCTGGGGATCATCGTCATCAGCTATGTCGTCGGCGCGCGTTGAACCTGTCTATTCAACTGTACAGATAATTCTTCGGCAGACCCAAGCGCAGGCAGGATTGCACTGCGGGGCTTGCGGGCAGCACGATGCGGTTTGCCGCAGCCCCCGCCCACTGCGTCAGCCGCCGCTCGTGGGCGCGCAGGCCGTAAAACTCGGATAAGCCCAGGCACTCGCGCAGCGCTTCCGGAATCAGGTCTACCGCGGCGCGCAGCAGCATCGGCTGCATCCAACGCAGCGGGCTGGGAAAAGCCTCGGTCTCGCGCATGATGCGCAGAAACTCAAAAATGATGGGCGAGGGTGCCAACCTTGCACGCATCGACTCAAACAGCGTTGTCATTTCGTTGGCCGATTGCGGGGCATCGAGCGCGCCGTACAGGCGTGACACGGGCGCGCCTTCACCGTAGAAATCATCGAAGCGCGCCGTGCTCATGGGTTCCACGTATCGACTGTAAGCCTCGGCGAAACCGAAGGCCGCCGTCGCGTGCACCCATGTGAGCAAGCGCGGATCGTTGGCGGAGTAGCGTAACCCGGCAGAAGTCGTGCCCTGAACCGCGGCGTGCATTCGCACCACGCGCGCAATCATCGGCTCGGCAATGCTGCGCGCGCCGTAGATGGTAATCATGGCCGCCAATCCCGTGCGGCGCAAGCGGCTCAGTGGATTGCTGCGGAAGGATGAGTGTTCCCACACGCCGGCACGTACAGACGGCTCCGCGAGTTCAAGAATGACCGCCGCTGTGCCGCCCACGAAAAGTGCCACGGGATTTTTCAAAACGCGCCACGAGACCGAATCGAACGGCACCAATGCCGCTTCTCGCGGCGGAAGCGCGAAGTCACTTCGAAGCCCGTTCGCGCTGCCCAGCAGAGAGTCGACCGCCCGATCGAGGTAGCGCTGCAACGCACCGCTGCGAATGGCTGAAATCATAACGCGAGTATACGGCTTAGAAAGTGCTGCGGCGCGCGGCACAACTTCATGCGAGCGATCGTCCCGCTTGCTGCAACACATCGCTGTAGCCGCCGCGACGGACATTCAATGCGTCCATGGCGGCACGAACTTTGGGGCTCAGAAGCGCCGCGAGCTCATCCGCATGACGGTAGGCCTGCATGGTCGGGGCAATCTGAGCGCCCGACAGGGTGGCCGGATGCAGATAAATCTCGGTAATGCCGAATGGAAGCCGCGCCAATACCGCGAGCATCTGGTGCTCGTCCATCGCACCGCTGCTGGCGATTCCGAACAGGTGGTCGTTGTGGAATATGCCTGCAGCTCGCAGCCGATGTTTCATGAGCAACACCCAGGGCGCGAGCAGCGCCGCGGACGTCGCGGCACCGCGCCCGGCGTTTCGCGCCGTAAACCAGGAAGGTTCATCGGGCACGCGGACGGAACGCACGCCGAACTCCTGGGCGACCCGGATCAAACACCCAAGTATGGTCGGGTGCAGGTGAAAGTGTTTGTGAGCATTGACGTGATCCAGAGCGAGACGAGTGCGCGCAAACGCACCGAACTGTGCGCGAATTTCCGCCTGCAATTGGCCGCGCAGCGAACGGCGCATGAAATATCCGACTCCGCGCGAAAACAAGTTCCCGTCCATGTGACCGTGGGCATCCACGAGGCCCGGAATTTGTGCCGCAGGCAACGATGCCCAGCCATCCGCCAGGACCAGGTGCAAGCCGACGCGGAGATTAGGCAGCCGGTGTGCGCGCCGGACGGCATCGGCCGCTGCCGGTGCGCCGACCATCAGGCTCGCTGCCGTCAGGATACCGCCGCGGCTCGCCTGCTCGACGGCATCATTGATAGCTTCGTGCAAGCCGAAGTCATCGGCCGTCACGATCAAGTGCCGTTGCACATATACCAATTGTTGAGATTGAGCACGATTCGCATCCAGCGCCGGAGCTTTGCAGTGCAAAGTACATGGAAATGCAGCCGCGGCGCAAGCGCGGCGTCAGCGGCAAGCGGTCGAATTTAAGCGCTGCGCTCCGGCAGAGGCGCCTTGGCGGCAGCCGCGCCGTCGAGGATCACTTGCTCCAAAACCTCGAGGTATTCAAAGTAGCGTTTGCGTCCCAGCGCCGTGATGCGATACAGCGTTTGCGGCCGCTCTCGGTCCGGACCTTTGGCCGAGCTGACGAGCATGGCTTCCTGGAGGACTTGCAGGTGACGGTTCAGATTGCCGTCCGTCAGCGCGCAGAGCTTCTTCACCTCAGGAAATGGCAGTCCCCTAGGATGGGTGATCAAGCTCGTCAGGACACCGAGTCGCGCACGCTCATGGATCACCCGGCTGAGCCCGTCGTAGGCAAAGGGCGAAGTAGCCTGTGTTTTTCGATTAATTTTCTTCAAGGACGTCCTCAAATCCAAAACGTAAGACAGCGGCGACGAGCAATTGCCCGACACCGAACGATATGCCCATGGCCCAGGGTAGCAATGCGTGATGGCCGGCGGCAACCAGTAAACAGACCAGTCCGGCCCCCAGGTACCAAGCACCGACCGCGAACATCTGCCGCGGGAGGAACCTGCAGGATGAGAATATCCCGAGACTGAAAACAACCGCCCATAATCCCGGCAGCATCCACGAATCTTGCGGGGCAATCCGCATCAGCACCACGGTCAACAGCGAGCCGACGACCACACAAGGCAGAAACTGCTCCACAGCGGCCTGGATCATCTCCAGCGCAAGCCCGTGGTGTACACGCCGCACACGGAACAGGGTCTCGAGCGCCGATAGAAGTACCGCGACGGCGGCTGTCGATATCCAAATGGAAAGAAAGAACTTTAAGTTGTGCTGCGATGCCGGCGCCCAACGCGTTTGCGCGGCCGCAACGAGCATGGCGAGAATCCCGGTCGAGGCGACGGAAAGCGGACCGTAGCCCCGAAACTGTGTTCCGCGCGCAACTTGGCTGCGGATGGCGTTGATATCGTCGAGCGCCTGTCGCAGTTCAGTCATGTGCTAAGAGGGTCCCTGGGTAATATCGCGCGGCCAAGCAAGCAATCAGATTGCAATGCAAAGCGGGCACACTGTCAAGAATGACGTTACTGCCCGCAGCGCAGCATCCCATAAGGCGATTGCGAGTGTCCCCGCCTTGATGGTACTTTGCAGTACAAAGTTGGCGATCCACCGCGGCGAGGCGGTAGTCCATGGCCGCGATCAGCTTAGTCGGATTTAACATACGAGCGAATGGCAATCGCCAGTGGCATTTTCCCTGCCTCGTTGCCTTGGTCGGCATAGCGGGCGTATTGAGGGATTTACGGCCGACGCTGGTGCATTGGCCGTCAATCAACTTGCACGCCGCATTCGGAATGATGCTATGGACGATGCTGGCCGCACAGTTCCTGCGCGCGAGTTCGGCCGCTCCATTGAGCGCCGAGACTGCGCTGAACTTGAGCCGCCGGTTATCTCGACTGGTGTATCTGTTGCTCTACGTGGTCTTCGGCGCGGAACAGATTCTGCGCATCGCCATGAATTACACAAATTTGTCGGCGAAACAGGGGTCGATTGCGCCACTTTCGCTGCCGCCGGAGAATCTGCGGGACTATTTTGCTTATGGCGTTGTTGCGCTGCTCATGGTCCGCGCGCCGGCGGCGCTCATCGCTCGCCGACCGCCGGCGCTGCAAATGAATGCGCTCGGCGCCCGCCGAGGGTGATGCCGCCGCGCGGCAGCGGGTCACCTAAAAAGGGTAGTTGATTCCGGTGAACGCTGCGACGCCCTCGCTGCCGTACCCCGCGTCCACGTAACCCACGATAAATGGACGAGCCACACCGCGAAAGCCGAGACCTGCGACCCCATGCAGATGCGAGACCGGGAAAACGTTGGCCTTGTCAAAGACACGCGCAATATCGATGAACGGCGTCAGTTCGACATCCACGTGCGTGCTCGAGGCATCGAAGGAAAGGAGCGCATGCCGGAGCTCGATACTGGATGCAACCGAATCGCGTCCATAGAAGCGGCCTGCGCCGAATCCGCGCAGTTCCTGATCACCGCCCACCTCATCACGATCGCCACCGAGCCCGCTCAATGCCCAGAAAGGTACGTCGGTGGCGCTCGGCAGGTAACGAAGCGCGAGATGCGCGGCCAGCACGGTTGCCGATCCGAGCTCAAAAAATGAGCGTCCGTCGACGCCCGTTTCGCTGTAGACGGAGTTGTTGAGGAAGCCACGGCGAGCGGCGAGTCCGCCATATACCACCCACTGTGCGCCGGCGCGCGGCACCGCCAGGTTGTCGCGCGTGTCGTAGACGATAGAAACGCGATTCAAAATCAAGGTGTTGGTACCGACGCCGGGTACGTTTGCAAAACGGCTGTCGATGCTCGGAATACCAGGCAGCGTTCCGGCGCCAACTTCGACGCGTTGCGGCCGCAGCGTATACAGGATCTGCCAGGTGTGCGAGAGATTCAGGCCGAGCTGCAGCTGAGCCAGCTCACGAGTCTTGGTGTAGTTGGTCTCGTCGGCCTCGAGGGATCGATTGCCGAGTCCAAAAAACCGCGGCGCACCGTCGCGGTCCCAGATCAAACTGGCATTGACCGACCAGAGTTGCCGGCGCGAGAGCTCGCTCTGATATTCCGCGTCCAAACCGCGTTGCACGTGCTGCTGAAGTCCGGCAACGAGCGACCATTGCTCATTTTCCGACGGATAGTCGAAGATTCGCCCGTGCATGCCATAGCCGAAATTCGGATTGTGAACCAGGTCAGGCGCGATGATGCGGCTGATCTCTTGAGCGTCGTTGTTGTGCACCCAAGTGGGCATGATGCCAAAGGTCGTACCGGTATTCGGATCGACGCCGATGACCGGAACGGGTATGAAGGGCGCGGTATCCGGATCGATCCAACGGGATAGCCCGAGACCCGGGGGCGACGCCTGGGAATCCTTCAAGTCCGCCACGGCCGACTGCGGTGGGTCGTCGGCCGAGAACACCGGCTGGGCCATGAGCAGTGCGATCATCAGCATGTCATGCGCGCCGCTTGCCGCAGGCGCCGTGCTTCCAGCCATTGCCAGGAAATCAACGACGGCAGGCCGCACAATACCTCGCGCAACCGCTTGGCGAGCGAGACGGCCAAGGCCACGTCCGCATCGATCCCGAAAAGCTGTCCAAACAGGACGAAGCCCGCCTCCTGCGCGCCAATACCGCCCGGGATGGCAAACGCCAAATGCCGCACTGCCTGGGTAGCGCTTTCCAACATCAGCGCAGTCAATGCGTCTACGGGATGACCGAACAGGCGCAGTACGAGCCAGATCTCGAACGAGGCGGAAATCAGCGCCGCGAGTTGCAGCGCTGCCGTCATCAGCAGCGAGCCGGTGCGGCCCAAGGCGCTGCGCAATCCCCGATCGAGCGCTGCGCCGCGATCTGCGCCCGCGTCAAATCCAACAAGGGAACTCAAGATGCGTTCCAGGCGTGAGAACCAGGCGCCGTAGCGTAATAGCACGAAGCACGCGATAGGCACCGGCAGTGTCATGGCGATGCTCGTCAAGGCGTATCGCTGCCCCGTGGTCAAGGCGCCGAGCCTGAGCATCGCAATCACGCCCCACGCGGCAAAAACGTAGGACGCCATCAGCGTCAATATCACCTCGACGATCACACTGACGCTGACGTCGATGCGCGACGGTCCGCGCCACGACACCAGACGCACGCCCACCACGCCGCCGCCCACGCTGGCAACCGGCAGCAATCGATCGATGGCCTCACGCACCGTGGTCACCCACAAAAGGTAGCCGAGATTCAAGCGCTCGGCGCGAGGGTAGGTCTGCAGCAGCCGCCGCCAGCCAAGCGCATACAAGAGAAAGTAGCAACCGCGATAGGGCACAAGCCACAGGAGCGACCATCCTGCCAGCAGCCATAGGTGGACCAGAGCGGCGAAGTCCGCACGCAGCGCCAGGATGAGCAAAAGCGCCAGTCCGACGATGCCGCCCAAGTAGGCGAGGATTCGCAAGCGAGTCACGCTCGGATCATCGCGCGTACATCAGGCGTTGCGATGCATGACACCTTGCGCATCGACGTTGAACTCGCTGCCGCGCCATTTCACGCGCGAGATGAAAAAGGTACGAAACCAAGTCCAGCATAGGAGCAGATCGCGCGCCGGAATCAGCGCCAGATCGGCGAACCTAGCGCGATCGCCGCGCCTGCGATGCACCAGATGCAGCAGCAGTTGCGCACCGACAGTGGAACTGAACAATATCCACGAGAGTTCGCGCATCGAGATCGAGCGGCAAGCCAACAGCAGGCCCAGCAGCGCCAGCGGCAGGCTGAATGTGAGAAAGATGAAGCGAAAACTACGCGGCCTGAGAATTTGCAAGGTGCGCATCCACCGCAATTGGTGACTGGCGAGGGACTCGAGATTCGGCTCGTGATGCTGGGCACGCACCTCATAGTTCGACAAGACTATTTTCAGTCCCAATGCGCGGATCATTTCGCCCAGCCGGTAGTCGTCGGCAAGGTGATTGGCGATCGGTCGTAGCCCGCCAATGGCATCGAGCGTGCTGCGCCGCAGGCACAGGGTTTGCCCGGACGCATAACTGTCATGGCCGAACAGCCATGCCAGCAGCACCGAGGGGATGAACCATTCGTTGATATACATGGCGCCAAGACGGGACCAGACGGTCGGCGTGGGGATGCCCCGATAGATACAGGTAACCAATCCGACCTGCGGCAGATGCAGGGGCGCGGTGACACGGCGTATATAGTCGGGGCTCACCAATGCGTCGCTGTCGGCGATCACCAGCAGCTCGTGCCGTGCAACTTCCAGCATATTCATCAAATTGCTGCTCTTATAGTTGTCGCCGTGGATCTGCTGGTTAATTACCACGCTGATCGGCAGTGCAGGAAACTCTGCGATCAATCGATGGACAACGGCCAGCGCAGCATCTGCGGGATCGCGCAGGCCGAATATCAACTGAAAATGCCGATAGTCCTGGCGGCAGAAGGAACGCAGGTGTGCGTGCAAATCGGGCTCGAGTCCGCACAAGGGCTTGAGTATGCTGACCGGCGGCTCGAGCTCTGCGCTTGAGCCGGATCGAGCGGTTCGTATGCGCCACACCAGTGTCGCGACCAGCGCCAAGAGCGAATAGATGGCCGCGACGCTCAGGCAGGCGATTCCCGCCGTTGCGGGAGCGCTGTGAAAGAACGGCAACATAACTGCCTACCCCCTTGACGGTCAGGCTTGATGAGCGCGCAGAAAACGGAAAAATTCCACGCCTTCGCGCAGCCGCCGCCGCATCATCTCGGTGCTCGACAGCATGGTCCTGACAATTTCCCAAATTTTGCCGGGACGAAAATAGAAACGCTTGTAGAACACTTCCATGCTGTGAAAGATTTCTTCCTTGGAAAGGTGTGGATAACTGATCGCCGCCAATTGCACGCCGTGTTCGTTGACGAGATTGACCGCGTCGTTCTCCTGCAGCCAGCCTTCGCGAACGGCCTGCCTGTACAAGGTAGTGCCGGGGTAAGGTGCCGCCAGGGATACCTGAATGGTATGCGGGTTGAGTTGTTTCGCGTATTCGATCGTCGTCTCGATGCTCGCCGCAGTTTCCCCCGGCAGCCCGAGGATAAAGGTGCCATGAATCAGAATTCCGAGGCGGTGGCAGTCCTGGGTAAATCGCCGCGCGATGTCGGTGCGCAGCCCTTTCTTGATATTGAGAAGAATCCGATCGTCGCCCGATTCATAGCCGACGAGGAGCAACCGCAGGCCGTTGTCCTTCATCACTTTCAGAGTTCCGTACGGAACGTTGGCCTTCGCGTTGCAACTCCAGGTCACGCCCAACTCGCCCATACCCCGGGCAATGGCCTCGACGCGATCGAGGTTGGATGAGTCCGTGAAGGTGTCGTCGTCGAACATGATCTCCTTGACGTCCGGCATGTGCTGCTTGATCCAGCGCACCTCGGCAATCACATTCTCCGTAGAGCGCACCCGATAGCGATGGCCGCCGACGGTCTGCGGCCACAGACAAAAGGTGCATTTCGAGCGGCAACCTCTGCCGGTATAGAAACTCACGTACGGGTGCTTCAAATAACCGATGAAGTAGTTGTTGATGTTCAGATCGCGCTGGTAGACCGGCGCCACAAAGGGCAGATCATCCATGTCTTCGATCATCGCGCGCGGCAGATTGTGCCGAATGGCGCCGGACGCGTCGCGGAACGATAACCCGGTGATTTCCGCATAGGGCAAGCCCAACGCCAGATCTCTGCAGGTAAAGTCAAACTCTTCGCGGCAGACAAAATCGATGGCGGGGGTGGCCTGCAACGAGCCCTGCGGATCGACCATGGGCTTGGCGCCCACCATTCCCACCCTGACCTTGGGGTTGTGTTGCTTGAGCAATTCGGCAAATTTGGCATCCGTGGGAAACGACGGCGTACTGGTATGCATGATGACCAGGTCGAAGTCCCGCGCTATTGCCAGTGTCTCGCCGACCGTGAGCTGATCGGCGGCAGCATCCAGAACCCGTGAGTTCGGCACCAGCGCGGCCGGTTGCGCAAGCCAGGTGGGGTACCAAAACGACTTCACCTCACGCTTGGCTTGGTAGCGGCTTCCCGCCCCACCGTCGAAGCCATCGAACGAGGGCGCCTGCAGGAACAGGGTTCGTAAATGGGAATTGGCAATTTCGGTGGTCATTTGACACTCGCTAGGTTTGTAAGCGCAGCGGGTTGCGGGTCAGGCTTCGAGGCGGTACGCGCAAACTTTGCAATACAAAGTAGTGGTTTGTCAAACGGCGTTCGGGCCGCCGGCGGGAATTCGCAGCTGCGATCCATCGAGGCGCGATTTACAGGATGGCGTTGCGCCGCGGTCGAAAAATATTCGAGCGCTTCTTGCCGCTGCACCCGGATCTACAGGGCTGCGGGTCGTATTCACGATATCCACGACGGCGTGAATCGGTTTATACTTTGCACCGCAAAGGTAAACAGAACGATCCGGCACATGGATGCGTAGCCGGTGGGATACAGCCAACGATGCCTCTCCCGCAAGCGAAAATTATGAAATTTGTCGGCAACATAACAGTGAGTTCATCGGGCGAACTGGCAATGCCGGACCAGTGCTTCGAAAATCAGTCGCTCGATATCCAGCCCGGGTCGCAATCGGGTCGAATTGGAATTGACGGCAGGCTGCACGTTACCACCTATCCCAAGCGCGTCACTTGGTACGGGGGCACGCCCGGCTTGTTGCAGGACAGGGTTCACGTGAGAATCGTCTGGAGCGGCTGCACCGTCATCGATGATGATATTGCCGATGAGCCTCAACCCATATCCGGGGGAACCAGTTTTGCCGTGAAGCGCAGCGATACCGCATAGGCAGCACCGCCGCAGCCGGTGCGCTTGGATTGTATAAATAACTGTAAAGTTTCATTCGCGCAGCGCGTGCTACCTTTCGTTCCACCGCGTCAGGATGGTTATTGAGGGATGCATGACTGCAAACCCAACGTTAGTTATGGTCAGCGTCGCTTTGGGCTTGGCGCTTGCCGGCTGCGCGACCCAGAAACTTGCGCCGCCAACAGGGGAATTGCCGGCTGAATTTGCCGGTGGCCGGGGGGCCGCCGCCGGCCCGTGGCCGTCGAAGCAGTGGTATCGCGATTTCGCCAGCGCTGAGCTGAACTCTTTTGTCGATC
>Ga0193726_1003093_pt1 | contig 10804 bp, 5 predicted proteins | sample H2c1metaG_FD_144928 | JGI IMG/M metagenome (GOLD analysis project Ga0193726, IMG submission 144928) | Soil microbial communities from a riparian zone of the East river system, Colorado, United States - H2c1 | ecosystem: Environmental > Terrestrial > Soil > Riparian zone | place: USA: East River... | reverse complement strand
ACGGGCATGATCAAGGCTCATGAAATTCAAGGCATCCTCGCCCTGGAGAACAGCTTCAATCGCGTCGGACTGGATCACGTGCTGCTGGTCCGTGTCGCTTCGACCGCCGTCGTCACCGGGATGCTCGGCGGTTCGCGCGAGCAAATCATCAATGCGGTGTCGAACGCCTGGATCGACGGCGGGGCGCTGCGAACCTACCGGCATGCGCCGAATACCGGCTCGCGCAAGAGTTGGGCCGCGGGCGATGCCACCAGCCGTGCGGTACGTCATGCGCTGTTCGCGCTCAAAGGCGAGATGGGATATCCGTCGGCGCTGTCTGCAAAAACCTGGGGCTTCCAAGATGTCCTGTTCAAAGGGAAACCGGTGGTGCTGCCCCAGCCCCTGGGCAGCTACGTGATGGAAAATGTGCTGTTCAAGATTTCATTTCCAGCGGAGTTTCATGCGCAGACGGCGGTGGAAGCGGCCATGACGCTGCATCCGCAGATCCTGACGAAGATCGATGAGATCGATCGGGTGCTCATCGAAACGCAAGAACCCGGCGTGCGCATCATCGACAAGACGGGCCCGCTCGCCAACCCGGCAGATCGCGATCACTGCATTCAATACATGGTCGCCATCCCGCTGCTGTTCGGCAGGCTGGAAGCGTCCGACTATGAAGACCAGATCGCAAGTGATCCGCGGGTCGACGCGCTGCGCGCGAAAATGCAGGTCAGGGAGAATCCGACCTTCACTCAAGACTACTATGCGGCGGACAAACGCTACATTGGCAATGCGGTGCAGGTGTTCTTCAAGGATGGCACGTCGAGTCAGCGCGTGGCGGTCGACTATCCCATCGGACACCGCAAGCGCCGCGCTGAGGGCATGCCGGTGCTGGTGAAGAAGTTCGAGACCAGCGTTGCGGCCCACTTCCAACCCAGGCAAACCGAATCGATCAAGGGGATGTTTGCGGACCAACGGGCGCTGGCGGGCATGCCGGTCAGCGACTTTATGGCGAAGCTCGTGACCGCCTCTTAAAAAAATACTCGTCCGTTGGCACATATTATGACGCATCGGGCTTGCCTAAGATGGCGGCAAGTCAGGATAGTGGGGCGGATGAAAGATGCGAGCCAATCGCGGCGAATAAACGACTGGGTCAGCCAGCAAATACAGGTCACGGCGGCGCGGCTTCCGGCACAAGGCTCGGAGCGCCGTGAACGAACGGATCGCCGAAACAAAAAATGGTGGTCGGTCTTCTACGGCAGTTTTAACCCCCGCCGCCGCAGGCCCGCGCGGCGGCTCGACGATTCTCGCTTTCATCCTGTTGATTGGTATTCCGCGCATTTGCTGGCCGTATCCGTGGGCATCTTGTTGCTGAGCGCAGCGGACGCATTTTTGACGGGCATCTTGCTGGTGCACGGTGCCGACGAGATGAATCCCGTCATGGCGGTGCTCCTGTACCGGAGCGTCGCCGTGTTTGCGGCCTTGAAAATGGCCATGACCGGCGCCGGCATCGTGGTGATGGTCTTTCTGGGGCGCTATCGATTCATGCGCGTGATTCGGGTCGAACTTGTCTTGTATGCCGTGTTGACCGTCTATGCATGGCTCATCGGCTACGAGATTTGGATGCTGGGAAGCTCAGCCGACCTGTCGCTCTTGTAAATTCCCCGCGCGCCGTCACATTCCATATTATGGCGCCTTCGGCTAAACTAGTGCCGCTGCTCAAGATGCAGCTCTTCTCCTCATCATGTTGATATACTTGAGGTTTTTCACCGCCTGCCGCGCTCAGGAGCCAATCACTTGCTGACCAACTAGCCACCACGGCGCTGTCCGGCGGAAACGCCGGTTTCATTGAAGATCTCTACGAACAGTTCTTGCGGGACCCGAGCGGAGTCGATCCCGCCTGGCGGGAGTATTTCAAAGGCTTAGGGGGCAGCGGCGGTGATATCGCCCACGGCCCCATTCGTGAACGCCTATTGGCGCGCGTTCAGCAGCCGCCGACACCGGCCGCCGCCCCCAGTCAATCGGCCGGCGCGAGCGCCAAACAGGGCGCGGTGTCCCGCCTCATTCAGGTTTATGCGAATCGCGGACATCTGATCGCCAACCTGGATCCTTTGGGTCTTCAGGAGCGCGCCAAGCCCTATGTGCTCGACCTGCAATATTTCGGCCTGTCCGATGCCGATCTTGACATTGAATTTTTCACGGGCAGCCGCAACCACGCGATTCCTGAGCGCGCCACCTTAAGGAAAATTCTTGCCGACCTCAAATTCATTTACACCGACACCATCGGCGCGGAATTTGCGCACGTGTCGGATACCGAAGAGCGTTTGTGGCTGCAGGATGGGTTTCAAGTGGCGCGCATGCAGCGGCGTTTCAGCGTCGATGAGAAGAAAAACATTCTCTGGCAGCTGACCGCGGCGGAAGGGCTGGAACGCTATCTGCACACCAAGTACGTGGGTCAGAAGCGTTTCTCCTTGGAGGGCGGCGACAGTTTGATTCCCTTGCTCGACGACCTGGTGCAGCAGGGCGGCAAAAGCGGCGTGGAAGAGACCATCATCGGCATGGCGCATCGCGGACGCCTCAATGTGCTGGTGAATTTGCTGGGCAAATCGCCCAAAGATCTGTTCAGCGAATTCGAAGGCCAGTACGACCTCGCCAAGCTGCGCGGTTCGGGCGACGTCAAATATCACAAGGGATTTTCCGCCGACCTGAAGGCCGAGTCGGGCAACGTGCACGTTGCACTGGCATTCAACCCCTCGCATCTGGAGGTGGTGAACCCCGTCGTCGAAGGATCCGCCCGCGCACGCCAGGAGCGGCGCGGCGATACGCTCGGCGACAAGGTGTTGCCGGTGCAGATCCATGGCGATGCGGCTTTTGCGGGGCAGGGCGTGAACATGGAGACCCTGCAGCTATCGCAGACGCACGGCTTTTATACCGGCGGCACGGTTCACATCATCATCAACAACCAGGTCGGGTTCACCACCAGCGACCCGCGCGATGCGCGCTCCACGCTGTACTGTTCCGATGTTGCGAAAATGGTCGAGGCGCCCATTCTGCACGTCAATGCTGATGATCCGGAGGCCGTGTGCTTCGTGACGCGCTTTGCGCTCGAATACCGGATGAAATTCCACAAGGATGTGCTCATCGACCTGGTGTGCTACCGGCGTCATGGTCACAACGAAGCGGACGAGCCGGCGGCCACGCAGCCGCTCATGTATCAAATCATTCGCAAAAAGCCGACCGTGCGGCAACTGTATACCGACAAACTGGTCGCCGAAAGCGTTTTGAGCGCGGCGGACGCGGCGGCGATGATGGAGCAGTATCGCGGCGGCTTGGATGAGGGCAAACCTCAGGCACGCGCAGCCTTAGGTCTGATCGGTAACCGCTACACCGTCGACTGGAGCGAGTACTTGGGTGCGGGTTGGGAAGCGGTGAAGACCGGCGTAGACCTGGGACGCCTGCGGGTCCTGGGGAAAGCCATCACGACCTATCCCACGGATTGGGTTTTGCATCCTCGCGTGCTCGCCATCATGCAGTCGCGCGAGAAAATGGTGAACGGCGATCTTGCGTTGGATTGGGGCTGTGCGGAGAATTTGGCGTACGCCAGTCTGGTGCAAGAGGGGTATCCGATCCGACTGACCGGGCAGGATAGCGGCCGCGGCACCTTCTTCCACCGGCATGCCGTTCTGCACGACCAGGCCACCGGACGCACTTACACGCCGCTGCAGCACCTGGCCGCCACTCAACCGAAGTTTACGGTGACCGATTCCATACTGTCGGAAGAAGCCGTCATGGGATTCGAATACGGTTTCTCCACCACCGAACCTCGCTGCCTGACCATTTGGGAAGGGCAGTTCGGTGACTTCTGCAATGGCGCGCAAGTCATCATCGATCAGTTCATCAGTTCGGGCGAGGCGAAATGGGGCCGAGTTTCCGGCATCACGCTGTTCCTGCCGCATGGCTACGAGGGCCAGGGACCGGAACACTCCTCCGCGCGCCTGGAGCGCTTCTTGCAGTTGTGCGCCGAGTTCAACATGCAGGTGTGCGTGCCCTCGACGCCGGCGCAAATGTTTCACATGCTGCGCAGGCAGATGCTGCGCCCCTTACGCAAGCCCCTCATCATCATGACGCCCAAGAGTTTGCTGCGTCATCCGCTATCCGTGTCGCGGCTGGAAGAGCTGTCCGGCAGCGGATTCCAAAACGTCATCGATGAAATCGATGACATCAAACCCTCCGCGGTGACGCGGGTGGTGTTGTGCAGCGGCAAGGTGTATTTCGACCTGCTGAAAGCACGCCGCGAGGCCAAGACCGATACGGTGGCCATCGTTCGAATCGAGCAACTCTATCCATTTCCGTCCGATGAATACGAGGCTGTCTTGCGCAAGTACTCGAATGCGCGGGAAATCATCTGGTGCCAGGAAGAGCCGCAGAATCAGGGCAGCTGGTATCAGATTCGCCATCGCCTGCAGTCGAAACTCGGCGCGCAGCATGAACTTCTGTATGCCGGCCGGGCCGGTGCTGCCGCGCCTGCAACCGGCATCGCGGCGCTGCACGAACAGCAGCAAAAGAATTTGGTCACCGCAGCCCTGCAGGGTGTACCGCCGGAAGAGACCTCCCGACAAACGATGCGCATCCCGCCCGCTCAAACCAGGACAGGTTCTTGACATGACTATCGAAGTTCGCGTGCCGCAGCTGCCTGAGTCGGTGGCTGACGCCACGCTCGTCTCCTGGCATAAAAAGCCCGGCGACAGCGTGGCGCGGGATGAAAATCTCGTCGATCTGGAAACCGACAAGGTCGTGCTCGAGGTGCCTGCGCCGGTGGCCGGCGTGCTCAAGGAAATCAGGTTGAGCGACGGCACCACGGTCACCAGCGGTCAAATCTTGGCCATCATCGAGGAAGGGGCTGCAGCCGTGCCGGGTGCGAGCGCGCCCGCCATTCTCGCAGCCGCGAGCGGCGCAACGGCTGCGGCGAAGGACACCGTTGCCAAGGGCGCTGTCGCGAGGGACGCCGCCAAACCAGACACCGTCAGGCCGGACACGGCGGGCGGCAAGCTGAGTCCTGCGGCAAAGCGGGTGGCCGAGGAAAACAAGGTCGATCCGAAAACGGTCGCAGGTTCCGGCCGGGACGGCCGCGTCTCGAAGTCCGATGTCGTGAATTATCTGTCTTCCAAAGATGCGGCTTCGCCGGGCGCGGCCGCGGCGGCGGGCCCCGCGGCCAAGGCGCCGGCGCAATTCGTCCCCGCACCCAGCGCACGCACGGCGCGCGCGGAGCAGCGCGTGCCGATGACCCGCTTACGTGCGCGGATTGCAGAACGCATGGTGCAGGCGCAAGCCACGCAGGCACTCCTGACCTCGTTCAACGAGGTGGATTTGAAGGCGGTCAACGAGCTGCGCGCCCGCTACAAAGACCCATTCGAAAAGCAGTACGGCGTGAAGCTGGGTTTCATGTCCTTCTTCGCCAAGGCCTGCGTCGAGGCGCTGAAGAAGTTTCCCGCAGTGAATGCCTCGGTGGATGGCAGCGATATCGTGTATCACGAATATTTCGACATCGGCGTCGCCGTCTCGACCGATCGCGGGTTGATCGTTCCGGTGCTGCGTGACACGGATCAATTGAGTTTCGCCGACATCGAGCGGTCAATCGGCAATTTTGCGGCGCGCGCGCGCGCCGGCTCCATCACCATCGAGGAACTCACGGGCGGCACGTTCACAATCACCAATGGCGGCGTGTTCGGATCGCTGTTGTCGACGCCCATTGTAAATTCGCCGCAAAGCGCCATCTTAGGTATGCACAAGATTCAGGACCGCCCGGTGGTCATGGACGGACAGGTGGTGGTGCGCCCGATGATGTATATCGCGCTGACTTACGATCACCGCATCATCGACGGCCGCGAGGCGGTGCAGTTCTTGGTCACGGTGAAACAATCTCTGGAGGATCCCGCCCGCATGGTGCTGCACATATGAGTGATGTTTACGATGTAATTGTCATTGGCGCAGGGCCGGCCGGATATCCGGCGGCGATTCGTGCCGGACAGAACAAGTTGAAAGTTGCCTGCGTCGATGAGTGGCAGAATACCGATGGCACGTATGCCTTCGGCGGAACCTGCTTGAACGCGGGCTGCATTCCGTCCAAGGCGCTGTTGGAATCTTCGGAACTGTTTCAGCGGGCCAAGGATGAGTTCGCCATACATGGCATCAAGATGGGCAGCCTCACCCTCGATCTTGGCGCGATGCAGAAACGGCGTGCTTCCGTGGTCAAGACCATGACCAATGGCATCAACACCCTGTTCAAAGCCAACGGTGTTGTCGGCATACAGGGTCATGGGCGATTGCTGCCCGGAAACAAGGTGGTGGTAAAAGGCGCCGACGGCACGGAGAAAACGCTGGAGGCGAAGAACGTCGTGCTGGCATCGGGTTCGACGCCTATTCGCCTGACATCGGTCCCGCACGACGGCAAGTACATCGTCGACTCTTGGAACGCCTTGGAATTCGATGCCGTGCCGGCACGCTTGGGCGTGATCGGCGCCGGCGTCATCGGCCTGGAGCTCGGCAGCGTCTGGCGGCGGCTGGGCAGCGAAGTGGTGGTGCTCGAAGCCCTGGAGCAGTTTCTGCCGATGGTGGACCAGACCATCGCGAAGGAAGCTCAGCGGCATTTCAAGAAACAGGGCCTGGATATCAAACTGGGCGCGAAAGTATCGAGCGCGGCGGTGTCCGGCAATGCCGTGGATGTTCTCTATACCGATGCGCAAGGCGAGCATTCATTGCAGGTCGACAAGCTCGTCGTCGCCGTCGGGCGCCGGCCGTTTACGCAGGAGTTGCTGGCCGAGGGCACCGGCGTCGAATTGGACGAACGCGGATTTATCAAGGTTGACGAGCATTGCCGTACGAATGTGCCCAATGTGTGGGCGGTCGGCGATGTCGTGCGCGGCCCCATGCTCGCGCACAAGGGCAAGGAAGAAGGCGTGATGGTTGCCGATCTGATCGCCGGGAAATACGGCGAAGTGAATTATAAAGTCATCCCCTCGGTGATCTACACCGCGCCCGAGATTGCCTGGGTGGGACAGACCGAAGAGCAAGTCAAGGCCGGTGGCCGTCCGTACAAGGTGGGCACATTTCCCTTTGCCGCCAGTGGCCGTGCGCGCGCGATGGAGGCGGCGGCAGGCATGGCAAAAATTGTCTCCGCGAAGGACGATGATGAAGTACTCGGGATTCATGTGATTGGCCCGATGGCCGGCGAATTGATCAGCGAAGCGGTACTGGCGATGGAATATTCCGCCAGCACCGAAGACATTCAACGCACCATCCATGCGCACCCGACCTTGTCTGAAGCCATTCACGAAGCGGCATTGGCCGTGGACAAAAAAGCCATCGACGGCTTGAATCGCTGACGGCTGTAGCGATTCGCCGACATTCGCCCGGCGAAACAAGCGCCGGTGTCGGATGGGAGCAAAATCTCATTTGACTATAACTGGAGCGCACGCCCTCGCGTGACGCAGTTCACGCCTCGATAGCATCCCCCGGCATACCTTCCTAGCCCTTCGCGCTCGTCGCCCTCCGCGACGCTCGATTCGCACAACACTGGGCGCTGGGTGAGGGAACATGCTGTTAGGCCATCGATTGCTCCTGCTCGGGGTACTGGCGCTCCCGGCTTTCAGCGGTTGCGGCTCAATGTCCCATGGCAGTCAAAGCGGGAGCGCGCAGGCAACTGGCGGCTCCATGCCCACGGCACCCGTCACGCCGCCGAAAGCCGGCGCCGCCGGAGGCGGCCTCAGCGGCACGCACAACAAGGTGTCCGCGACCGCATCGGTCGATGCACTGGCCGTTGCGGTCGGCGCCAGCCAAACCATCACCGTTACCTTCACCTCGGACAACGGATTGCCGATCTCCGGCTTTGCCGTTTATGGAAGCTTGGGCACGCTACCGGCCGGCTGGAGCGCGCCGGCCAGTCTTACCTGCGCCGTGGTGGGCCCCGGCAGCGGCTGTGTTCTATCCCTGACCTACGCGCCTGCTGCGATCGAAACCGGCACACTGACTCTGGACTGCGTCTACGTCGACAACGCCGGACTGCCGAGGACACCGGGTCCCTGCATGACGCTCGCCTATGCGGCAACCGCGTCCAACCATGTCGTCGCGTCGCTCTCGCCGAGCGGTGAAATCGACATCAACGCGGGCGGCAGGCAGACCGTCAGCGTCAATTTCACCACCGACGACGGCAACGCGGTCACGGCCTTGACCTTGAACACCAATCTCGCCGCACTACCCTCGGGTTGGAGCAGCCAGGCGACAGGACTGAACTGCGTCGTGGTCAGCACCGGCAACGGCTGCCAGCTGCCGCTGGTTTTCGCGCCGACGACCGCTGCCGCCGGCACCCTCACACTGAATTACAGCTACACCGACGCCTCCGGTGCGGCCATGAGCGGCGCCGTCAATATTCCCTACGCTGCGACGTCGCGGCAAACTGTCGTCGCGAGCATTTCGCCGAATGGCCAGATCAATGCAGCGCAGATGGGCGGACAGCAGTCTGTCGCCGTCTCGTTCACCACCGACGATGGCCATGCCGCGAGCGGCTTGCGAGTGATCTCGGATCTGACGAAATTGCCGGCGGGCTGGAGCAGCACATCGACTGCCTTCGGCTGCGACAGCGTGAGTACCGGCAACGGCTGTCAGCTGCAGCTTGAATTCACCCCGGCCGTGCTCGGCGGCGGCACGTTGACCTTGCGCTATTCGTACAACGATGCGGGCGGCACGCCCAACTTCGGACTGTTGACCATTCCTTACGCCGCGACCACCAACGACAATGTGGCAGGCACCGCTTCGCCCACGGGCCAAATCGTTGCCATGCTGGGCTCTCCTGTCCAGGCCGTGTCAATTGCGTTTACCACCGACGATAACCGCCTGGCGACAGCGCTGCAGGTGACCAGCAACCTTGCGGCACTTCCCCCGGGCTGGACCAATACCGCCGGATCCTTTGCCTGCAGCGTTCTTGGCAGCGGCAGCACCTGCCGGCTCCTGTTGAACTACGCACCGACCGGCGTGGACAACGGCACGCTGACGTTGAACTACGCGTACTTGAACAACGCGGATGCGCCCAAGACGGGGTCGGTGGCCATTGACTACCGCACGACCACCAACGACAACGTTCTGGCAGCGTCGAGCCCGACACCGCTCAGTGCAGTGACGGGCAGTACCAGCAATCCTGTCGCAGTCACTTTCACGACTGATGACGGCAATTTCGCGAGTTCCTTGTCGGCGGATCTCAGCGCGCTACCGGCCGACTGGAGCAGTGCCTCGAGTACTTTCACGTGCGCCACGTTGAGCGTCGGCACGAGTTGCCAGGTTTCTCTCAATTACGCGCCGACCGTAGCCGCCGGCAGCACACTGTCCTTTGGCTACAGCTACGTGAACAGCGCCGGGGCCGTGCAAGCCGGCACTGTATCGATTCCCTACACCGCCACACCCTGACGTCGAGCGGCCGCATGCGCACGGCCTGGCGGGATAGGCAGCCGGCAGGCAACTGCGCCTTTTTCTTACCGTTGCCTGCCGACTGCCTATCCCTCCATGGCATGCTGTGAACCGCTTACGGTGCTATTTCTTGCGTCTCGCGCTGACGACGTTCGGCAACTGCGCGATGCGTGACAGCACTTTGGAAAGCTGTGGCAGCCCGGAGATCGAAACGCCGATGCGCATGCGCGCGATATTGTCGCGCTTGTCGGTGACCGTCGTCATTCCTTGGATGCTGATTTTCTCGTCGGCCAGCGCCGCACTCACGTCGCGCACCAGGCCGCGCCGATCGAAGGCGTGTACCTCGATGTCGACCCGGAAGTCGCTGCGGCCCATCTTGCCCCAGCCCACAGCCAGGACACGCGCCGGTGATTTGATCTTGAGCCGCGCGAAATTGGCGCACGCCTGACTGTGGATGCTGACGCCGCGGCCGACCGTGATATAGCCGACGATGGGCTCCGGCGGAACCGGTTTGCAGCAACGCGCATAGGTGGACAGCAGGTCGCCGATGCCCTGTACCTCGATGTCGGGCGCGCGCACGCTGGCCTCGCGCGCAGGTGGATGCTCGGGCGGCGTCTCGCGCGCATGCAGCAGCCGCTGCATCGCGCCGGCGGCTTGGCCGGCGCCGACTGCGCCCTCGGTCTTGTTCTGCGGCTCGTCCTGTTTGCGGAACCAGGCGCGCACTTTGTTGCGATGGCGAAGGCTTGCGAGAAATCCGCTTTGCGTCGACAGCCAATCGCGGGAGGGTTGCGGCGTCTTGGCCGTGATGATTTCCACTGTTTCGCTGTTCTTTAGGCGGTAGTCGAGCGGCACCATGCGCCCGTTGACCTTGGCGCCGCGCGTGCGATGGCCGAGATCGGTGTGGACTTGATAGGCGAAGTCGAGCGGCGTGCCGCCGACGGGCACATCGACGATTTCACCCTTGGGTGAGAGCACGTAGACGCGGTCCTGAAACAGATCGATGCGCACCCGGTCGAGGAAATCGCGGCTCTCCTCCGCACCCTCGGCCGGCGCCAACAGCGAGCGCAGCTCATTGATCTTGCGCTCATAGGCCTGATTGCCGCGGCCGCCCTCCTTGTAGCGCCAATGTGCCGCGACGCCGCGCTCAGAATTGGCATGCATCTCATGGGTGCGAATTTGGATTTCGACCGGCTCGCCGCCGGGGCCGATGACCGCCGTGTGAATCGAGCGGTACAGATTGTCCTTCGGCGTCGCGATGTAATCGTCGAACTCACCCGGTATGAACTGCCAGAGGGAGTGCACGACGCCCAACGCCGCGTAGCACTCAGCGATGCTGCCCACGAGCACGCGCGCCGCGCGAATGTCCATG
>Ga0193726_1003092_pt1 | contig 10806 bp, 7 predicted proteins | sample H2c1metaG_FD_144928 | JGI IMG/M metagenome (GOLD analysis project Ga0193726, IMG submission 144928) | Soil microbial communities from a riparian zone of the East river system, Colorado, United States - H2c1 | ecosystem: Environmental > Terrestrial > Soil > Riparian zone | place: USA: East River... | reverse complement strand
CAGCCCTTGACGTATGAGAAGCACGGCGTGGCAATCACCGCCTATGAGCTGCCAATGGACCATATCGGCACCCAGTTCGGTCCTCCGGCCCATGAGAACGACCACGGCGCTACCATCAGCGATATTCCACCCACGGTGGCGCTGCGGCCGTTGGTGGTGATCAATGTCGCGCCCAAGGTTGCTCTGGATCCTGGCTACCAGGCCACTGTTGCTGATGTAAAATATTGGGAGCGGCGCCACGGTCCAGTCCCGGCCGGATCCGTGGTGATGATCCGGTCCGACTGGTCGAAAAAGTGGAATGATCCCAAGCGTTTCACGACACAGCCGTTCCCTGGCGTAAGCTTGGCTGCGCTCAAATATCTATACTTGGATCGGCATGTACTGATGCACGGACACGAACCCTTGGATACCGACAATACCGCTCCGGAGTTTGTGGGGGAAAAATGGCTGCTGCAGCATAATTTTGCGCAGGCCGAGGGCGTGGCGAATCTGGACCAAGTGCCTGAAAGCGGGGCGCTCATCACGATCGGTTTCGCCAAGTTCGAGGGCGGCACCGGCGGATTTGCGCGCTATATCGCAATTGCCCCCGCGAGCTGGCCCTTCGGCGTGACACTTGAGCAGCAGTCCGGTGCACCCTTGCCGACACACACCCATGCTCTGCGGCGCGGCGCCGATGGCGTGATGCGGGAGACACCATGAGCGCCGCCAAGACTGCGCCGCTCATCGCGCACCGCAAAGGGTTCTACCACGAGGTCAAGGCGGGCAAGCGCTACCTGTGGTGTGCCTGCGGACGCTCCCAGTCGCAGCCCTTCTGCGACGGTTCGCACGCGGGAACCGAATTTCTGCCGATTGCATTCAAAGCCGAACGGGATGAGGACGTCATCTTCTGCGGCTGCAAGCAAACCGGCACCGGGCCGTTCTGCGATGGCGCGCACAGCAACCTGCCGGGCGGTTATCTCACTGATGACCCGGAAAGTCCTGAAAATCGCCAGGTGGCCATGGTCGAGGCGGCCTCAAGTCCGATCGTTCGGCTCGACGGCGAATGCTATGTCTTCTCGACTGCGCGGGCAACGCTGATCCCACGCGACGCGATGCGCTACTGCCAGGTCGTTACTCCGACTCTCGGCGCATTGTTTCAGTCGCAGTTTTACGCCGAAGTCGCCGCCGGCAGCTCACCGGTGATCGCGGCGGACGGGCGCCATACGGTTCTGTTCGTAACCGAAGGCCAGGGCGATATCGAGATTAGCGGGCGACGCTTCGCCGTAGAACCCCTGACCGGCATCTACGTCCGGCCGGCCGAGGCCTACCGCGTTCACAACAACGCCAAAGAGCCGATCAAATTCTTGGTCTCGAATGGTCCCGGCAGCGAGGACCTTGCGTTGCTCGACCGGATGCCGGCGACTTTTGAGTCGCAGTATCCCGATCGAATCGCATCGATCGATCCCTCCCAGCGTCACAAGATGGCCGAGCGCTACTACCAGATGTTGGTCAATCGCGAACACGGCTCAACCGTCGTGACGCAGTTCATCGGCAACATTCCGTTGTCCAAGGCTGAGCCGCATCGGCATTTGTACGAAGAGGCGCTGATTTTCCTCAATGGCCAGGGCGTGGTGTGGACGGAAAGAACCAAGACCCGTGTCGTCGCGGGAGATGTTTTGTTCTTGCCGCGCAAGCAACTGCATTCCGTTCAATGCACAACGCCGGGCGGATTTGATATCGTGGGCGTGATTTATCCGGGGGACAATCCCTCCATCAATTACTAAGCCCGGCGCTGCGCTAACCTGAGAAACCCAATGGCCACCCATTCACAAGCTCTTTCCGCACTGGTCGACGGCATTCTGCGCGGCGGCATCCGCGTCGTCGACCTCACGGTCCCGCTGGAGGCAGCCACGCAAACGATCCGCCTGCCGGAGCAGTTCGCGCCGTCGAAGCCGTTTGCGCTGGAGGAGATCTCGCGCTACGACTCGCGCGGTCCCGCCTGGTATTGGAACAACATCAGCTGCGGCGAGCACACCGGCACGCATTTCGATGCGCCCATCCACTGGGTCACCGGCAAGGATTATCCTGACAATGCGACCCATAACATTCCCGTCGAACGTTTCATCGGTCCTGCCGTGGTGATTGATGTCTCCCCCCAAGTTCGCGGCAGCGCCGATTTTCTATTGACCCAGAGCCTCGTGGAGCAGTGGGAGAGTCACCATGGGCGCATTCCCAGCCGCGCATGGGTGCTCATTCGCACCGACTGGTCCAAGCGCCCGGGCGATTCGTTTCTCAATTTCAGCAGCGACGGCTCGCATACGCCGGGCTTCCATCCGGAATGCGTGCCCTTCCTGGCGCGTGAACGCGACATCTTGGGCGTGGGCGTGGAAACCGTCGGCACCGATGCGGGCCAGGCGCACACCTTCAATCCCATGTTCCCCTGCCATACCATCATGCACGGCGCGAACAGATTTGGACTCGCGAGCCTCACGAATTTGGATCAACTGCCGCCGACGGGCGCGGTGGTGATCGCGCCTCCGCTGAAGATCGTGAACGGCTCGGGCAGCCCTCTGCGCGTGCTGGCGCTCGTGCCGGTCTGAGTCATTCTGTCGTCTAGATCATTCTTTCGTTCGCCTCGGCGCTTTCCCGCCAGCGCGCACGGTATTCCGTCAAATCGACCGGCAACGGCGACACGCGCTCCAGCGCTGCTGAATCGGCTTTCGCTCCGGTCGCCAGGTGCAGTGCGCCCCGAGCAACGCCATTCTCATCATTGCCGATGAACACCCGCGTGGCGGGTCGCAAGCGCGCCAGCGATTGCGCGAAGACCGGCGCGCCGGAGAATCGCCCATCGATGACCAGTGTGTCGCTGCAGCCGATGAGGTCGAGCGACACATCCGCAACGAGCGCGGCGTACAGATGCGCGCGCGCGACTGCGTCGTTGCCGTCCTGACGTGTACCGACCCAGCGCGATGTCGCATTCGGAAAGGGTCCTGCGCCTCGTACCAGCGACGGCAGAATCATCGTGCCGGCTTCGACGGCGCGCATCGCATGCTCTATATGCGTGGCTGCATAGCGCGCATCGCTTTGCGGCGCGTCCGCGCCGAGCAACATCTCGATTTCACGCCCACCCATGAATCGACTCGATGCCACCGGTGTTCCTGAGACATCGACATTCACCAGACAATCGCGTCGTTCCGGTAGGACCTGGCCTGCATCAGGCTGCATGGACGCACGCATGGCGATGAACCAGGTCCCGGTAGCAAGCAGCGTCGCATCATGGCCTTCGATCTCACGATGGCTGCGCGCCGCCAGCAGCGCGGCATTCGAATCATGTGAGCCGCAGTACACGGTTACGGCCGGGGAGAGTCCGGTGTGAAGCGCCCACTCCCAGGAAAGCGTCCCCAACGGGGTGTTGGCCGGCCTCAGCGGCGCGAGCCGCTCGGCCCAACCGCGGCGCACGGCCAGTTCGGAGGGTGCACGGTCAAAGGGACGCCATAGGTCAGTGTGGCATCCCAGACTGCTCATCTCGGAGGCGGCTACACCGCACAGGACCCACGCCCAATACTGGGCCCAGGGCAGAATTTGCGACGAGGAAAGGCTGCTCGACTGCAGCGAATCGAGCCAATGCAGCTGCAGCCCGAGATTCAGTCCGGCCGGCAGTGCGGGTGAACCGGTTACTGCAAAGGGATCGCATTCATCCCGATAGACCGCGCGATGACCCTCGACCCCCGCCCACTCGTAGTCAATCGGGGCGGCTTGCAGGCGGCCGTTCCGAACCAGGGCGGCTCCGGCGCCGTGCGCGACCGGGATAATGGCCTCAATAGGGCCCAGACTCGCGTACTGCGCCAGTACTGCCTTCAGCCAGACTTGAATGGACTCAGCATCCAAGGCCTGGTAGGCGCCAACTGTGAGCGATCGATTGTGCCGTGAGCGCTGCCTGACGCAAACTCCGCGCTCGTCCCACAGGGTTGCCTTGGAAAAACTCTTGCCGACATCAAGGACGATCGTCCATCCACCTGCCATCATCAGCTCGGATCATGGGTGACATTACTTTGTACCGACTACGATTGTTGCGGGCAACTGGTATTTGAGGGTCAGGGTTGTGCGGCAATCACCATTGCGGCAATTATTTTTTGTGCCTTAGTGGTTTCCCCGCGTACAGTAGCCCGCCATGAATAGCGGCGTCTCTTTGGGCATAGGGCTCGCGCTCCTGATCGGCGCAGCGCCGTGCCACGCCGATGAGCTGTCACTGCGCCAGATCACCGTCGATGCCGGCGTGACGGTCGGCGCGTTGCGCCCCTTGAGCGGTATCCAGGCCACCGGCGGTGTCGATGGCACGGGGTTTTACAAGGCTGCGCGCATCGACCTGATACGCATCGACGATATGCAGGGGCCCGGCGATACGGACGCTATTTTTCCCGACATGAACGCCGATGTGGATAACGCCAAAAGCTATAACTTCGCGCCGACCGATCGCTTGATCGCGTCGATCAAATCCGCAGGCGCGGAGCCGCTGTTTCGGATCGGCCGAAGTCGCGGCGCCGCCTCAAGTGCGCCGGCGGACCTCGACAAATACGCGCAAATCGCACGGCATGTCGTGCTCCACTACAACCGGGGCTGGGATAAGGGTTTTCGCCACGCCATCCGCTATTGGGAGATCTGGAACGAAGCGGATTCCAAGCTGTCCTGGACCGGTTCGCCGGAGGAGTACTACGCGCTGTACGACAAGATGGCCCGTGCCATCCAGTCGGCCGACGACTCAGTCTTGGTCGGTGGGCCGGCGATCTCGAAACCGCTGATTGCCGGTGCTTACCGCGAGAAATTTCTGGATTACGTGCGTTTCAACCGCCTGCCGCTCGATTTCTTTTCATGGCATTTCTTCGCGGTGGATTCAAACGATCCGTACACCTTTGTCACGATTGCGAGAGAACTTCGCCACATTCTCGATGCGCATGGGTTCGGCTCCGCCAAGAACGTCCTGGATGAGTGGAATGCGGATCCAGCCGAACCGGACATGTCGAAAGCCGCGCGCGCATCGTTTGCGGCCAGTGCGCTCATTTACATGCTCGGCGGACCCGTCGATGCGCAAACTTACCATCGCGCCGACGCAGAGCTTGTCGGCAATCAAGGGATGGCGGATGAGGTGGGTCATGCTCTCGGCGCCTTCGCCGCGCTGAAAAGTACGCCGGTACTGATTCGGACCGCCGGCGGCGACGAGTCGGGGTTCGCGGTGGCGGCAGGCCGCTCCCAGGATCAGCGCCTCGTCCAAGTATTGATCAGCAACTATCAAATCGCCGCCAAATACCTGCGGCCGCGCGACAATTGGGACACGACGCTTCCGGAACGCCGTACGCTGCAATACCATGACAATGGCGGCTATGATGCCACCATCAATCTGCCCGCGCCGGGGAGGTACCAGGTGAAGCGCTATCGGATCAATGATTCGTCAAACTTCACCCTGGTCGATCAAAGCACACAAATCGGCCCAAGCATCCATTTGCAGGCCGCGCTGCCGCCGCCGGGGATCGAACTGATCGTCATCTCCGCGAACTGACCAAGGCGGGCTGACTAAAGCGGGCTCAGGCCGAGGCGCAGCAGATCGGCGATTTCCGCGGCAATCTGCGCCTTGCGCGGATCGTCACCGCGCACCAAGCCTTTCGCGAGCCAGCTGCCGGCGCCACGCATGAAGAGCAAGAGGCAGTCCCGGTTTACATCGCGCATTGAGTGTTCGTTGTGCGCCTCGCGGCACAGCGCGCGGTAGGCCTGAACCAGAACCTTTCCGCGCTCGGTTGCCAGAACCTTTTCCTCGGCGCTCAACGAATCGTAGCCCGTCGATGAGCGTAGCGGCTCAATATCGTCCCGCTGGTGCGAGATTGCGTTGGCGCGCAGCACCGCAATCAGGGTATCGGCCGCGCTCCCGCCTTGGGCGGTCGCTTGCTCGCGGATGAAGGAAAAAATCCGGTCGGTTCGCGCATAGCAGGCTGAAAGGATGGTCTGCTTGTCGCCGACATAGTGATACAGGGTTCGTTTGGTCGCGCCCACGGCGGCGGCGATGTCATCCAGCGAGGTCGTATCGACGCCGCGTCGATTGAACAGCTGCGAAGCGGCTGCGAGAATCTTCTCGCGCTTCGCGTCGAACTGCGCTCCGCGATCGAACAGGCCGCCGGGTTGGGCGAGCATGGGTGAAAAATCAATCGGCGCAGGATTGACCTCGCGGGTTCGGTCGGCCGCCCAGCCTTTCGCCAGTATGTCTTTGGCCGCGGCAATGATGTCGAGCCGGCTGACATGCAGCGCGAGCGCCAACGGCGAATTCAGCGGTATCGAATGAATGATGCTGATGATGGTTCGCGCGACGATCGGAAAGTCGCAGAAGCGTATGTCGCCGGCTCTTGCCCCTGCCTCGAGCAGGCTGGCAAGCCGTGCCACCACCGCTTCAAAGATGCCGAGTACGGTTTCGCGTGCGGCTTGATCGAGCAGTCCGATTTCGCTCAAGGCCGCAAGTTCCGGTTCCGCCGGATCCAGGGCTTTTGAGATAAAGTTGCCGACAACCTGCAATGCGCCGCGGCCCGATTGCGCCGCTTCGCCCAGCTGGCGCGCCATGATCTCGGATGATCTCAGGTAAACCTGAAACATCAGGTCTTCCCGATCCTCGACATAGTAGTACAGCGAGGCGCGGGAAAAACCCAGCTTGTCCGCGACGTCCGTCAAGGACGTCATGGAGATGCCCTTGGAGTTTAATTCCCGCGCGGCCTGGTCGAGCAATTGCTCGCGGCGCGATTTTCCGGCGGCGTCGATACGGCGCGCAGAGGCTGCGTTTTTGCTCACCAGTCTCATCCGGCTAGTATTCTATCGCGCAGCCCTGAGGCTGGGTTTCTAAGGTCTTCACGCGATGCCCGGCAAGCAGATCGCTGAGTGCGGATTTCATGTACTCGTGCCCGTAAGGCTGGTCGGCGAAGACTTGATCATCCATCGCTCCCTGGTAGGCGAGTTTGCCGTCGCGGTCGACGATGAAAAAACTCGGCGTTGTCTTGGCGCCATAGCTGCGCGCGATATGCCCGTCGAGGTCGAACAAAAATGCAGTAACCGTCGCATGAGTCTGCGCGATGCGCGCGCGGGCGGCGGCGGCGGTCAAATAGCCGGCTTTGTCGGGTGCGGCCGTATCGATGGAAAGCCACACGACGTTCTGGGATGCGGCATAGCGCTGCAGCGCCTGCATCGCGCCGCTTTTGTATTTCACCGCGGTAAAGGGACAAACAGGATTGGTCCACTCCAGAACCACCAGCTTGCCGGCGTAGTCGCGCAGGCTGTGGTGTTTGCCATCGGCGCCCATGGCGGTGAACGTCGGCGCCGGCGCGCCGGGATTCACGCGGCTCAAGCCCGTGGCATACGTGTCATTACACAGGCTGACGCCTGCGGCCACAATCGAAATGAAGGCGGCCCGCGCGAATCCTTTCAACCACTCAAAGGAATGCACAGGCCGCCACTTTGGGTTACTGACCGCCTCCGGTCTTTTCCGCCGCCGGTTGCGCCGGTGCGGTGGCCGGAGCCGCGGCCGGAGCGGCTTGGCCCGGCTGCGATGCCTGCTGACGGCGCTTCTGCCCGGCAGCCTGGGCAGCCAGCAACTCATTGGGCTCGATGAAGCCGTCATGGTCGGAGTCGATCTTGGCGAAGCTCGCCGCAAAATCCTTGCCGATCGGGCCGGTCAATTCCGTCATGTCGAGCTTGCCGTTCATTTTCGTGTCCAGCATGCCGAACAGGCGATTCTCATTCATCTCTTTGTCGAAGGCCTTGTATTGGTCCATCTTGTCCGAGGTCTCTCCGACCCACTCGTAGTGAAACGCGGTATAGAGCATTTCATCGAAGGACTGGTCACCCCAGGGTACGACGCGGTTGTGATCCGGGTTGGCCGGATTTCTTACGGAGTTGTCGTACGTGTAGACGGCCAGCAGTTTCGATCCAGCCGGAACCTTCACGGGTTGAACGAAGTTGTACTCGCGCTGCCAGTTGAAATCGTAGTGCGGCAGGGACACCAGCAGGGTCTTCTTGCCGTCCGGCTCTATGAGAAAGAACTGCGAGGATGCGCCGCGATAATGGGCGTGCGGGAACGCGCCGTACAGCATCATGTCCTTGGGGACATCGATGTAGGCCTGCAGTTCCGTGCTCTCCTTGTTCGCGGGAATCACGATGTTCGCGTTCAACACGACCGAGTTTCGCATCACGAACTTCGGTTTGTCCTTCCAGAAGTAGAGCGCGATCTGCGAGTGCTCAGTCACTTGCTGGCCGTACGGCGTGTAGTGCACCTGGAAGCCGATGGCGCCGCCGGGCGGTATGAAGGCACCGGTGTTCGGCGGCTCGACGAAGGATTCGGCGCCGACCGCGTAGCCGCCCAACGACGTGCCCCACTTGCTCTCATTGGCAACCTGGCCGGGTCCCGGCACTTCAGCCATGTAGCCGGTGAGAATGTGGTGCACGGTTTGGCGATTCACGACCTTGATGGTCGAGGCGCGCAGCCACTTGCCTTCCTTCAGAGGATTGACGATGTAGGGGCGCTGGTAATCAACGATGCCGTTCGCCGGTATGGTGTAGGCCGGAACATCGAGCACCAAGTCCGGCTTGCCCAGCGGCCATTCCGGCGCCGTGAAGTTCTTGCCGGCCAGCGGATCGGCACCGGTGCCGCGCGGCGCACCCGCTTCGACCCAGTGAACCAGAGTCTTGATCTGCGCGGCCGACAAGCTGCGGTCGCCGAGGAAATGTCCAACGCTGGGATCAGCGCGCCATGGCGGCATGCGCTGCGTACGAATCATTTCGCGGATCATCGGTGCAAACGGCGCAATCTCTTCGAACTTCGTGAAGGGCATCGGACCGATACCGCCGGGCTCGTGGCACGACACGCACTTATCCTCAAACATCGGTGCGATGTTCTTTACATAGGTCACTTTGCTGCCGGCCACCTTGGCGCGCTCGGGGAAGTCAACGAGGCAACCGACAGCCTCGACTCTGGCGACCGCCACCGGCTTGCCGCCCAGTTGCGCATCCAATGCATCCTTGGCCCAGGTGTGATCCGCAGCGGCTTTCTGGCGCTCGTAGGTGACCTTATCGTCGATTGGACCGCGATAAACAATTTTCCAAGTTTTCGGATCAATGACGATCGCTTCGGCGGTGCGTGTCACGCCCAACTGCTCGCCAACCAGCTGATTGGTGTCCATCAAGATGGGCAGCTTGTAGCCATAGCTTTGCGCCTCGGCGACGATCGCTTCGCGCTTGTCCGTAGGCGTGGAGTTCAACATGAAAATCTCGACGCCCTTGGCCGAGTACTCGTCCTGCAACGCCTTTACCGCCGCGCTGGTATTGCGGCTGACAGGGCAATTGTTTGCCTGCGTGATCAGTACGATCGCGCTGGCGTCTCCGAGTTGACGCAACGCATGTGAATGCAGATTTTGGTCCGACAGCCGGAAGTCATCGACCGTCACGGGCAACACGACCTCGGTGGGAGCTTTCGCAGCCGGATTTGCCGTCGCGCCGCTTGTGCCGGCGTAGCTCAAGGCCGCGACCGCAATCAACGCCGCTGCCGCGACAGATGTACGCGTCTTCTTCATAGTCGTTAACCTTCCCCTGTGGTTCGCCATGGTCGCCCGCACGCGTTGCGCACGCGAGTCTACGTTTCAGTGTCATTATGCCACCAAATGTGGAGGCTGTCTCGTGAATGCATGGGTTAATGCGGTATGAGCGGGATTTCTGCGTGGCGTCGCTGGCTGAAATGGCTCCTGTGGGGGCTCTTGGGCCTCATTGTCATGATGCTGCTATTCGCGGTCGCCTTGGATGCCGGCTATTTTCACGGCACATTGGTTAAATTCCTCGCTGCCGATACGCAACGTCAAATCCGAGTCGATGGTCCTCTGCGGCTTCACCTGTTGTCTCTGAACCCGAGGCTGGTTGCCGAGCGTGTCAGCATTGGAAACCCTCCCTGGACGCCATCCGGCGTTGCAGCAGAGGTCGGCAAGGTTACAGTCGTCTTTGAGACACCACGTTTGGGCCGCGACCTCGAGATCGCCAGCCTTGCGATCGAGACGGCCACGCTGCATCTGGTTCGCGACGCCGCGGGCCACGCCAACTGGCAGGTGAACAACCCGGACTACAACACTCCGCAAGGCTTGCCGATCATTCATGCACTCTCCCTGACGGAGGCTCGGGTGCTTCTCGATGATGCCCAAAAACACCGGCAGTTCGACGGGACCGTTTCCGCGCAAGATTTCCAAGGACCGAAGGGTGAGCAGTCGTTGCGCCTCGAAGGGAAGGGGCAATTGAACGGCAGGCCGGTGAGCTTCGAGGTCATCGGCGATCCGCTGCGAAGCGCAAGCCGTCATCGGCATTACGGCTTCGCGTTCACCGAGCGCTCGAGCGGCGCACGTCTCGTCGGCAAGGGCGTTCTGTTGGAGCCCTTCGATTTGCATTACTTCGACGTGAGTTTTGAAGTAAACGGCGCGGACCTGAAGGATGTGTACTATTTGACCGGGACGACATTGATCGATACCGGCAGCTTTCATATTTCCGGCAAGCTGGCGCGGCGCGGCTACACCTCCTCGTTCACCGACCTGGTGGTGGCGTCGGGGCAAAGCGATCTGCGCGGCAGCGCATCGATCGAACTGAAGCGAGGGCAATCACATATCGATGCCGACCTAAGTTCTCAATCGCTGCGCCTCGCTGATCTCGGGCCGCGCGCTGCGGGCCGCAATCCCGAGAGCGAATCGTCCCCGCCGATGCTGCTATCCAACGCAACCCCCAATCCCGGTGCGCTTCGCCATATGGACGGCGCCGTGAGATTCCGAG
>Ga0193726_1003091_pt1 | contig 10810 bp, 9 predicted proteins | sample H2c1metaG_FD_144928 | JGI IMG/M metagenome (GOLD analysis project Ga0193726, IMG submission 144928) | Soil microbial communities from a riparian zone of the East river system, Colorado, United States - H2c1 | ecosystem: Environmental > Terrestrial > Soil > Riparian zone | place: USA: East River... | reverse complement strand
CAGCTCTTTCAATGACCGGGCATCTTCTGCATTGCCCATGGGAAGCTTTGTTTCTACATCATAAAAAATAACCTTCATGCCCAGTGCTTCCGCCAGCACACTTACCTGCGACCCGATATTTCCATAACCAATAATTCCAAGGGTCTTTCCCCTTAATTCATAGCTCCCTGCAGATTCCTTCATCCAGAATCCTTCATGTGCCGCTTTATTTTTGTCAGGAATTCGCCGGATCAGCATGATGGCTGCTCCAATGACCAACTCTGCAACAGACCTTGTATTTGAATAAGGCGCATTAAACACGGTGACCCCATGTTTTGTTGCAGATTTCAGATCAACCTGGTTGACACCAATGCAAAAACAACCTATAGCCTGTAATTTCTTAGCTGCATCCAGTACTTTGGCCGTGATATGGGTCTTAGACCTGATACCAAGAATATGCACATCTTTGACCTCCTTTACCAGGTCTTCCTCACTTAATGCTTTTGAGATCTTCGTGGCCTGGATATAACCTTGCCCGCTGAAGTTTTTTACCGCAGCATCACTGATATTCTCCAGGAAAAGGATCCGGACTTTCTCTTTGGGGTAACTCGTTTTGGTTGGCTCCATATTTGCAAATATCCACATAAGTTGATAAATAAAAAGAAAGCGCTGATTCATCATTCAGTATTTTTCACCCCTTGAACAATACTGACTAAAAAATACGTTATAGTAGAGTTAACTTAAAAAACTATACCCGTTGAAAAATACCATTTATAGCCTGGGGTTTACACTTATGATCGGATGTCATGTTACCGCTGAAAAATCAAGTAGCCAACAACCTGAATATGCAACATCCCCTCCTGCCTTCAACTTTCAGCCAATGGCTAAGGATGATTCGCTTAAGTATTACAATGCGGTGAAGGATTTTTTTCAAAAAACCCTGATCAACAACAGGAATTTTAATGGGGGCGTATTAATCGCAAAAGGTGAATCCATTATATATGAAGAATATAAGGGCTATAAGAATTTTCAAACGAAAGAGCTTTTGGATGCAAACACTCCCATGCATATTGCTTCCGTCTCTAAGAATTTTGCAGCCGCGGCGGTTTTAAAATTGATCCAGGAAGGAAGAGTGCACCTGGACGATTCACTCACCGGATTTTTTCCAAATTTTCCTTATAGTGGGGTCACGGTCAAAATGCTCATGGATCACCGGAGCGGGTTACCTAATTACGTTCATTATCTTGATAGAATGGGTTGGAATAAAAATCAATACGCCACCAACCAGGACGTATTGAATTCCTTGTATACTATGCACCCCCCTGCTGAATTTAAGGCCGGCACAAGATTCAGCTATTCCAATACCAATTTTGTATTGCTTTCGATGATCGTCGAAAAACTTACAGGGATGCCGTACCCGGATTATTTGAAAAGGAATTTTTTCGAGCCTTTCCAGATGAATGATACCTATGTTTTTTCACTTGCCGACAGCATAACGGCAGTGAGGTCTTATAACGCAAATGGCTCTATCTGGAAATGGGATTTCCTTGAAAATACTTATGGTGACAAAAACATTTACACAACACCCCGGGACCTTTTAAAATGGTCACTGGCATTATCAGCGGGAAAAGTGATCAACCAATCGCTTCTTGATTCTGCCTTTACTCCTTATAGTAATGAACACCCCGGCGTTCATAATTATGGACTCGGCTGGCGCTTGCTGATGTTAAAGAATGGAAAAAAAGTAATCTATCATAACGGCCGCTGGCATGGTAGCAATGCGGCTTTTGCAAAACTTACTGAGGAAAATATCACGATCATAATTATAGGCAACCGTTACGATGCAAATATTTACAATACCGCCCGCAAAGCCTATGATATATTCGGTGACTACGAACAAGGAGGGCCAACGATCGATGAAGAAGGGGAACTTACCTATCACGATCCGCCGCCGGTTCATCATGCAGCGCATAAAAGATCTGTCGCTAAAAAAGGCTCTCATCACAGAAAGTATAATACCAGCTCTTCAAAAGCAGTTGTAAAGGCCAGGAGGTAGTGGGTAAAAGGTAATAGGTAGAAAGTAATAGGTTATAGGTAATAAGTTGTTCACTTTCATTGTGGCGTCTTCAGGTACCCCAGTTCTCATTCATAACCGGTGTGGAATGGCGTTTAAAAGCTTCCTGGATGGCAGAGATTACCACCTGAACATTTTTCATTCTTCATTTTTCATTTTTCATTCTTAAATCCCTGTTCAAATAAGCAATTTCTGTCCTAACTTTGCACCTTCGCATTTTCCCTGACATAATTATGAAAAAAATACACATCGCCTTGCTGGTTTTGATTGCAGGAACCATTGCAGTTCTTATCAGTTTTATGGGCACACTAAGCACCTATGATACTGTACAAACTGCCATGGAGAAAAAAGGAAGGGTTGTAAGCATCATTGCAAAACTGGACCGCACCCACCCTATCGAATATGATGCGGTCAAAAATCCAAACTATCTAAGTTTTAATGCGTACGATTCCCTCGGAAGTACCATGAAGGTGATTTATCGTAAAGAGAAACCAACGAACCTTGAACATAGTGAGCGCCTGGTACTAAAAGGCAGGATGAATGACGATCATTTCGAGTGTTCCGAGATACTGATGAAATGTCCCTCAAAATATAAAGATGATATGAACGAAGCGAAAAAGAATTTGCAGGAAAATGCTGCTACTTCGCCAGCTAAAAATTCCACACCACAATACCAATAACGGATGGTTTATACAGGTGAGCATTTATTACCCGGTTTATTGGGTCATTTTTTTATCATACTTTCTTTGGTTGCTTCATTGATGGCAACCTTCGCATACTTCAAATCAACCAGGTCTGATTCTGAACGCTCTGCAACTTCATGGAAGCAACTTGCACGTGGCGCATTTATCACGGAAGTTTTTTCCGTCTTTGCCATTTTTGGAATCCTTTTTTTCATCATCAGCAATCATTTTTTTGAATACAAATACGCCTGGCAACACAGTAGCCGGACGCTCGAGGTAAAATACCTGCTCAGTTGTTTTTGGGAGGGCCAGGAAGGAAGTTTTCTTTTATGGAGCATTTGGCATTGTGTGCTGGGATTGATCCTGATGCGCAAGGCAAAAAAATGGGAGGCTCCTGTAATGACCGTGATGAGTTTTGCCCAGGTATGCCTGGCAACCATGATAGCCGGTATTTACTTCTTCAATTGGAGAATGGGATCCAATCCATTTGTATTGTTGCGAAATGAAATGGATGCGCCGATATTTTCACAACCAGATTATCTTTCTCTTGTAAAAGATGGTAATGATCTGAATCCGCTTCTTCAGAATTATTGGATGGTGATCCATCCGCCGGTTTTATTTCTTGGTTTTGCTTCTACCATTGTTCCGTTTTCGTTTGCCATTGCAGGTCTTTGGATAAAAAAATTCGGGGACTGGACAAAGCCTGCGCTGCCCTGGGCTTTATTCTCAGCTGCTGTTTTAGGAACAGGCATTATGATGGGAGGCCGATGGGCATATGAATCGCTGAACTTTGGTGGGTACTGGGCATGGGATCCTGTTGAAAATGCTTCCTTCGTTCCATGGTTGACATTAATCGGTGGAATACATGCTTTGCTGATATATAAACATACGGGACATTCTCTCAGAGCGACGCATTTTTTATTCCTGACAACATTCTGCCTTGTACTTTATTCAACATTCCTTACGCGTAGCGGCGTGCTCGGAGATACTTCTGTGCATGCGTTTACTGACCTGGGAATGAATTTCCAATTGCTTGCGTTTCTGTTTGTATTCCTGGTTCCAGCATTTTTTCTTTTCGCAGCGCGCTATAAAAAAATCCCTCATATCGCAAAAGAAGAACAAACTTCCTCGCGTGAGTTCTGGATGTTTATTGGCTCCCTCGTATTTTTTCTAACGGCATTGTTTATTATCATCGCTACCTCTTTACCGGTGATCAATAATATTATTCCACACATTCCTATTTTGAATAGATATGTGAAAGAGAAACTGAGCATGGGAGAAGATTCCGTTTTCTCTTATAACCGGGTCATCATTTTTGTTGCAGTCATTATAGGTCTTCTCACCGCCAGCATTCAATATTTAAAATACAAACAAACTGATACGCGGCTCTTTCTTAAAAAGATCATGTGGCCCACCGCGATCGCCGTTGTTATTGCCACGCTTGTTCTTGCATTTGGCAACATCAATTATCGTGAGCATGGTCTTGGATTTCTTGGAGCTATCTGGCTTGCCCTCGCATGCAGTATTTTTGCAGCTGTGGCCAATACTGCTTATATCTGGCTGGGTATGAAAGGCAAGCTAAAACTATCAGGTGGTTCCATAGCGCATCTTGGATTTGCATTGATGCTTGTCGGGATATTGATATCGTCTTCAAAAAAAGAAATTCTCTCCTGGAATACCAGCGGCATTTTTGTTCCATTGGGAGATAAAAATAAAATTACCGGGGAAGCGGGCGAAAATCTAACCCTTGTAAAAGGAGTTCCTGCTTCAATGGGTAATTATGATGTTACGTTTGAAAGTGATTCCGAGCACCCGAAAAAACCTCTTTGGTATTATAAACTCCATTTTAAAAGTAAGACGGGCGATGAACAATTTAACCTGGTTCCAAATGCATTTGTAAATTATAAGGGCAACCAGGGGTTGATGGCAAACCCTGCTGCAAAGCATTACTGGGATCATGACATTTTTACTTACATCACTTCCCTTCCAGATCCAGAAAAGAATAAAGACACGGCTTCATTCAAGCCTCAAACTTTGAAGAAGGGTGACACGGCATTTTATTCAAACGGGTATTATATACTGCAGGATATTGCCATCCAATCAAATATTCCTGCCGGTGGACTGGCTCCCGATGACAAAGTGTTTTTAGCAACGATTAAAGTTTTTTCAAAGAATAATACCTCGTATGTTTCAAAACCGTTTTTGATCAATAAAGGTGGGAGCTTTTTCCCTATTGCAGATACCGTAACTTCTGAAAGTCTTATTTTCCAACTGAATAAAGTTGATGGGAACCAGGCAGAACTTGGCATAAAAGAATCAAATTCCATTCTTCAATATATTACGCTGAAAGCGTATAAATTTCCATTCATAAACCTGCTGTGGGCCGGCGTCATCATAATGGTAACTGGCATCATTATCAGCATAGTAAGGCGGGTCCAACTAAACAAATCCGGCCGGTCCATCGAAAATTTAACTTTATAAACAGCATTAAGGCTATTTTCTTTGTCTAAATAGTTGAAAATCCCAGAGCATATTTTGTAATTTTAAAGGATGAATCTTTGCAGAAAATATCGATTTGCACTCCTGTCCCTGGCCATGTTATTTCTTATAAGTTTTCATTCAAAGGCACAAACTGATCCCACTAAAAATAAATGGGGTCCAAACGATACTTTAATTGTTGATGCGATTATTTATGAGGGTGAAAGTTTGCCTTACAAGGAAATGGATATGGTTTGGGTCTCCAATTTGCCCCCCGATAAATTAGCTAAATACATGGAAGAGTACAACAGGCTGAGAAATGCAGTGTATGTTACCTATCCATATGCGAGGATCGCTGGCGTTACTATAAATGATATTACTACAAAGCTTGCGAACGTATCATCAAAGAAACAAAGGAAGGATTATATCAAAACGAGGGAGAAAGAACTCAGGGCCCAATTTACGGACCCCATGGAGAATCTTTCTGTTTACCAGGGAAAGATCCTGATGAAACTCATCAACAGGCAAACAGGAAACAATTGCTATGATATTATAAAAGATTACAAAAGTGGTCTCACGGCAAGGTTATACCAAACTGTTGCGTTCTTTTTCGGAAGCAGTTTAAAACAGGATTGGGATCTGAAAGATAAAACGGACAGGCAAATTGAAAACATTGTAAGGGAGATAGATGGGGTATGGTATAATAATCCATACAAACCTGGAATTCCCGCTGCAAAATAATTTACGACCAGATTCATCTTCCCATTTCCCATACATGAGATTTCTTCGCTACATTTAAATCCACAAAAAACAAAGCAATGAAACTTGATCTCCTGGCTATTGGCGTTCATCCTGATGATGTGGAACTTGGTTGTTCTGGTGTTATTATCAATGAAATTCAAAGAGGAAAAAAAGTAGGTGTGCTGGATCTTACGCAAGGCGAATTGGGTACAAGAGGAAGTGTGGAAGCCCGCTATAAAGAAGCTTCAGGTGCGGCTAAGGTGATGGGTGTTCATATACGGGAAAACCTAAAAATGCGTGATGGCTTTTTCAAAAATGACGAAGAGCATCAATTGAAATTAATACAGTCCATTCGCAAATTTCAACCTGAAGTTGTTATTGGAAATATTTTACATGATCGCCATCCTGATCACGGTCGTGCTGGCCAGATGATAAGCGACAGTTGCTTTTTGTCCGGCCTCGCAAAAATCACTACGAGAGACGAAAATGGACATTTGCAGGCAAAATGGCGACCCAAGTATGTGTTACACTACATCCAGGATTGGTATCATGAACCGGATATACTGATTGACATTTCGGATGTTTTTGATCAGCGTATGGAAGCCATTGAGGCTTATAAGACCCAATTTCACACTTCAGTAAATAGCGATGAAGGCCCTCAAACTTATATCTCCACTCCTGATTTTTTAGACAGCGTTATTGCCCGCGCAAGAATGTTGGGTAAACGTATCGGGGTAAAATATGCTGAAGGTTTTATCAGTGAAAAGAAAATTGGCGTTCGAAATCTTGATGCCTTAATCCTGAATGAAACATAGAATGTTGCAGTATAAAGGCATACATGTTACCTTTTAAATCGTCATTTACATACTCCTTGGGCAGTTTTTACGTTAAACCTTCAATCAAAACGCATTTTATTGAATTTATTGAGGTAATTTTGCAGATTATTCCCCTTAAAACGTTTTCATGAATATTCCGAAATTTTCCAATATCCACCAATCCTTCCACACTGAATTGAAAACTAAGATCAGCGAGTATTTTCTTGAGGTGGGCCGTTCTACAACCGGCAATTACCAGCTCTTTACGAAGGCGGTGATATTAATGGTGAGTTTCATCTTTGTTTATATTCATCTTGTTTTTTTTACGCCTCCTGTTTTTTGGCAGGTGCTGGAAAGCGTTCTCCTTGGGGGTCTTGTGGCAGCTATTGGCTTTAATGTAATGCATGATGGCGCACATGGCAGTTTCAGCAAATACAAATGGGTAAATGTTATTGCAGCCTTTTCATTGAATATCCTGGGCGGAAATAGTTTTATGTGGAATATGAAACACAATATTATTCATCATGCCTATACCAATGTAGATGGCGTAGATGACGATATCGATATCCAGCCCTGGCTCCGCATGAGCAGCACCCAAAAAAAATATAAACTGCACAAATACCAACACATCTATTTCTGGATATTGTATTCACTTCTTTATGTGTTCTGGATATTTGTACTTGACTATCAAAAATATTTCAAAGGAAAGGTTGGAAATATGCCCGTTAAGAAAATGAAATTGAGCGATCATTTTATATTCTGGGGTTTTAAGCTTGTTCACCTTTTCTTATTTATAGGATTACCCATTTACATGGTAGGATTTGAATCATGGCTCGTCAGCTTCCTGATCTTTACACTGGTGGCTGGTTTTGTATTGAGCATCGTGTTCCAGCTTGCGCACACTGTTGAGCATACTGCATTCCCCGTTGCGAATATTGAAACAGGAAGAATGGAAGACGAGTGGGCCATCCATCAATTAAAAACCACGGCAAATTTTGCCACAAAAAATAAACTGGTTACCTGGCTGGTGGGAGGATTAAATTTTCAGATAGAACATCATTTGTTTCCCAAAATATCACATGTGCATTATCCTGCAATTCATAAGATCATTAAGACCATCTGCGAGAAGCATGGTATTAATTATATCGAGTTCAGGAATGTGCGCTTTGCCGTTGCCTCTCATGTAGCCTTTCTGAGGCAGATGGGCAGATAAACGCCGCAGTTTAGTTCCTATAAGGTCACTAATTCTAATTCACGGAAAAATTTCAGGACCCCGACCGAAGCGTCGGTGGATTCCCAGGATTGATTTCATCTCCCCCTTCTTCCGATGGATTTTGCTTGCCGCACAAGGCCCTTAAATGAGGTTTTTTAATTGTTTACCCCCGCCCGTTATAAAATGATTACTTAAGGAGTACTTGCAGGACAATTTAACTTTTTTTTCTGCGTTAGTTATACTGAAAATCCAGTATAAGTAAAAAACCACCTTATGAATAAACCATTCTACAACGACCAGCATGCTGTCGCTGAGCAACTTATGTTCCTTGATACGCACATCTGCCAAATGGCTCAGCTAGCTCACCAAAAAATTACAACCCTTAAACTTTCTTACGTTCATGCTGCCTATTGTAACAGCCGCAAAGAACTTTATGCGCTTGTAAAAAGAACGCTTCTTACCTATGTCACTCCACAATTTGTTTTGACTGAAGAAAAATTCTTTGATAATTATTCTGAAAATTGAGTTTCGTTACATCACTTCTGAATCGTTAACATAGCACTAAGTGTCATGAAACCGTTCGCGTGAATTGAAACAGAGGATTGGAGCATGCATGAACCAGTTTACCTGGTTTTTTCAATGGGCCATGTCATCCTCATTTTCTTCTCCACTCTCCAGTAAATTAAGATCAACGGAATCCATTCCTGATATTCCTTCAATGGAGCCACGTACATGAGCTGCATTCAAAAGGACTTTTTCCAGTTGTTTTTCTCTTGACTTCCACAAACGTTCCATTGTATCTCTTTCTTTTTGAATAGAATTTTTCATAGATACAAATCCTTCCCTGATAGCTTTCCACTGTTCAGCAAATTCATTGCTGGTAAGATACCCATATAGCAAATGCATTTTGTCCCCATTGTTCTCCTGGTTCTTTGCGGCATTAAAAACGCGAACCACCCCATCTCTTAAAACAGCAGCGAGCGCTCTTACTTCAGTATACCTGCAAACCCATACACCGTCCCTGGTGCCAAAGCAATCCATATCCTTCGGCATCGTCTTCGTAACGATCACAGCGATCTCTGCCCCCTGGCTCCTCATATCCGCTTTCAATTTTTCGATCCAGTCATTGGAAAATGCATTTGTCCTCTTGCTTTCATAAATAATCTTACCGCACTCCTGTCCAAAATTATTTCTCACTGCCTGGATACAATCAGCTCCACGAACGCCTTTACCCACTTCCGAAATCAAATCAAAAGGAAAAGCTATTCTCAGCATTTCTTCAAGCGCCATTTCCTGTACCTCACCCTGCAACTGCATGGAACCCTGCTCAGCTTTTCGTTGCATTTCTTCCGCCAGTTTTTTTTGAGCGTCCAGCTTCTCCTCCATTTCTTTCATGCGTAACTGAAACTCTGTTTCCCGTGATGCCATTCTTTGTTCTTCGAGTTTCCTGATCTCTATGGAAAGTTTCTCCCTTTCCTGTTGCAATTTTTTTTGAATGGAAAGCTCCAGCTCTTCTTCCTTTGTTTTAAGCTCTTGCTCCTTTTTTAAGAACTCAACCTGCTGCCTGCGGGCATCTTTTAATTTTGCTTCATTTTCTTTATTGTTATGTTCCAGTAAGCGAAGTTGATTTTCATAATCAGAAGAAATTGACTTACGGATATTTTCTTCGAGTGTTTGCTGCATCCGCTTCTTTTCCTCCTCCATTTTTGCCTGGAACTCTTCGTTTTTTTTCTTCTGCCATTCCGTTGCCTTCTGGTTTAATTCTTTTTCTATTTCCTGGCGGATGGATTCATTGGGCTCAAATTCATTTCCACATTCAGGACATTTAATTGTAGTTAACATCACACACTATTTTGCTACAATTTAATGAAGCTTTGGCGCATATAAAAAGATGGTTATTTTTTAAACTGTTGAAGGCGTGGGGGATCGAAGCACACTAGTATTAGAGGTTTGCTAGTATTATTTATTCATCGCTTTTCCTATGGGATTTTCCGCCTTTTAACCTTTGCAGGACGCCCTTGCTAACTTAAGAATGGATCCCGGTAGCTTTCCTGATCGGGTAAAATCGCATTCCACAAAATTTCTACAGGATGGAGTGCTTTTTGTTTTGTACCATCCTTTATCTGGTGACGGCAGCTTGTGCCTGCCGCAGCAATGATCGTATTTTCAGATTTCTGCCGAACGGCAGGGAATAATACCAACTCCCCTATCTTCATGGATAACTCATAATGCTCTTTTTCATAACCGAAAGAACCGGCCATTCCACAACAACCAGAAGGAATCACTTCTACTGTGTAATTCTCTGGAAGAGATAACATTTTTATGGATGGTGCTACAGAAGAAATTGCTTTTTGCTGGCAGTGTCCGTGAAGTTTTATGGATATTTTTTCGCTTGTAAATTGTTCTTTCCTGATGGCTCCTTTTTCAATTTCAGATGCCATGAATTCCTCGATGGTGAAAACATTTTCCGCAAGTCTTTTAGCAGCTTCAAATTGATCGTCATCGGCAAGGTCAATGTACTCATCCCTGAATGTGAGAATCGCGGAGGGCTCGATGCCGATCAAAGGAGTTTCCTTCGTGACTAAGGGGCTGAATAGTTTTATATTACTATTTGCAATTTTTTTTGCTTTCCGCAGGAGGCCTTTGGAAAGCCATGCCCTTCCACTTTCCTGGTGTGCCAGGAGAAGGATTTCATATCCTAATTTTTCCAGCAACAAAACCGCTTTAATTCCTATCTCAGTATCATTATAGTTTGTAAACTCATCGCAGAAAAGGTATAAGGTTTTAGGTAAAGGGGTAGTGAATGTTTCATCCCTTCCTTTTACCT
>Ga0193726_1003090_pt1 | contig 10816 bp, 6 predicted proteins | sample H2c1metaG_FD_144928 | JGI IMG/M metagenome (GOLD analysis project Ga0193726, IMG submission 144928) | Soil microbial communities from a riparian zone of the East river system, Colorado, United States - H2c1 | ecosystem: Environmental > Terrestrial > Soil > Riparian zone | place: USA: East River... | reverse complement strand
CGGCTGGCGCCTGACCCGGGCGAGCCGCGTCGTCGTCACCGGCGGCGGCCCGGGCGTGATGGAGGCGGCCAATCTCGGCGCCTACATGTCACAGCGCTCGGCCGAGGAGCTGATGTCCGCGATCGACATGTTGACCGGGGCGCCGGATTTTCGCGACCACGATCCATATACCCGGGCGGCGCTCGACGTCCGGGACCGATTTCCCGCCAGCGGCCCGTGGGCTCAGTGCGGTGGCCTGTCGATCCCGACCTGGCTCTATGGCCACGAACCGGCCAATCTGTTTGCCGGGCAGATCGCCAAATACTTCTCCAACGCCATCCGCGAGGACACGATCCTGCGGCTGGCCCGTGGCGGCATCGTGTTCGCCCCCGGTCGGGCCGGCACCGTCCAGGAGGTGTTCCAGGCCGCTACCAAGACGTTCTACGCGAGCGACGGCGGCAGCGGCCCGTACGTGTTCCTCGATCGGGCGTTCTGGGACGCGCTCCCGGCCCCGGCTCTGCTGACCACACTGCTGGCCAGTACGCCGAGCGGGGACCTCTCCGACCTCGTACACGTGATTGATGATGTTGATGAAGCGGTTGCGCTCCTGACGTCTTAATTGACGATGACGTTGACGGTCACCGGATTGCCCGGGGTCACGTTGCCGGCCCGGTCGGTCGCGGTCGGTGTCAGGGTCACCGAGCCGATCGGCAGGGCTTGAGAAGCCGTGCAGGACCATGTGCCGGCGGCACTCACGGTGCCGACGCAGACATCCGCGCCGAGGCTGTCGGTGACATCGACGGTGTCGTCAGCCTCGCCCGTTCCGGAGATCGTCGGGCGGCTGGAGACATCCGCGCCGGCGGCCGGTGCGGTGACGCGAGCCGCCGGTGGCGCTGTCGTGTCGACCGTGATCTGGATCGGCGAACCCGGGATGTCGTTGCCCTGCGGATCGGTCGTGTTCGGCGAGAGCGTCACGAGACCCTGCGGCAGCGTCTGCACCGGCGTGCAGGCCCAGGAGCCGTTCCGGCCGACGACCGATATGCAGACGCTCGTGCCGTCTCCGTCGGTGACTCGAACCGTGTCGCCGGCTTCACCGGTGCCGCTGATCGCCGGCGTGCCGGTCGCGACGTAGGCGCCGTCGGTTGGTGCCACGATCACCGCGGCGACCGGCAGGCCCGAATCGACCCGGATCTGGATCGCCGTACCGGCGGTCTGGTTGCCGGCCACGTCCGTCGCGACGGTGTTCAGCGTGACCGATCCGTCCGGCAGCGGGTCGGCGACCGGGCAGGACCAGTCGCCTGCTGCCTGGACGGTGGCTATGCAGATGGAAGTGTCACCGGAGGCGACGATCACGGTGTCGTCGGCCTCGCCGTGACCGCTGATCACCGGGGTGTCGGTGAAGATGGTCGTGCCCGCGACCGGCGAGTCGATGGTCGAGGCCGGTGGTGGCGTCGCGTCGGTCGTGTAGGAGGTGGACGGGCCGGCCGTCGAGTTGCCGGCATGGTCGGTCGCGATCGCCACCAACGTCACCGTCCCGTCCGGTTCCGGTGCTCCCGATCGGCAAGACCACTCCCCATCCGCGGTGACCGTGGTCGAACAGACGAGCACGGCACCGGCCCGGACGGTGACCAAGCTGCCGTCATCGCCCGTGCCGCTGATGGGGATCTGCCGATCGTTGGTCACCGAGCCGTTGGCCGGTGTGACGATCTGCGGCGCGCCGGGCGCCGTCGTGTCGATCACGAACCGGTCCGGTGCGCCGGCCGTCGAGTTGCCGGCGGCGTCCGTTTCCGTCGCGATCAACGACCACGTGCCGTCGGCGAGCGATCGCCCGGCGGTGCACTTCCATGCGCCCCGCGATGCCCCGGCCGGTGCCGCCGCGACGATCGTGGAACAGACGGCGTCGCCGTGGCTGTCCGCGACGGTGATCGTGTCGTCGGGCTCGCCGGTGCCGGCGACGGTCGGCGTGTGGCTGGCGAGATAACCGCCGCGAGTTGGGCTGCTGACGGTCGGTGGCGGAGGTGGCGTGGTGTCGATCCGGACGATGCTGGCCGCGCCGGGGGTCACGTTGCCGGCCCGGTCGGTCGCCGTCGGAGTCAGCGTCACCTGCCCATCGGCGAGGGACGTCGCGGGCGTGCAGGACCATGCCCCGGTCGCAGCGACGGTCACGGTGCAGACATTGGCACCGGTCCCGTCGGTGACGTCCACGGTGTCACCGACCTCGCCCGTGCCGCCGATCCGGACGCGAGGGTTATTCGTGATCGAACCGCTGCCGGGTGCCGTGATGACCGCTGCCGGCGGCGGCGTCGTGTCCACTGTGATCGATCGCGTTGCACCGGCCGCGGTATTGCCGGCCCGATCGGTCGCGGTCGCGACAAACCGGACGAGGCCGGACGGCAGCGCGCTCGACGGTACGCACGACCAGGTGCCGGCCAACGCGACGACGCCAGAGCAGATGACGGCTGACATCCCGCTGCGAGTGACCTCAATGGTGTCGCCGGCCTCGCCGGTGCCACTGAACACCGGCGTGCGCGAGTTGACGAAGGCGCCGCTCGCGGGCGCGACCACGCCCGGTGCCGGCGGCGGGGTGGTATCGACGAGGATCGTCACGGCCGCACCGACGGTGGTGTTGCCGCCGCCGTCGACCTGAGTGGGGACGAGCGATGACGAGCCGGCCGGTAACGCGGTGCCGGTCACGCAGTTCCAGGTGCCGCCGGCAGCGACGGTCGCCGAGCACAGCAGGGTGTCGCCGGAACGCACCGAGACCACGTCGCCCGGTTCACCCGACCCCGTGATGGTCGGCCTGGTGGTGTTGATCGCCGACCCGGACCGCGGGTTCGTGATGACGGCGGCCGGTGGCGCGGTGGTGTCGATGGTCAGCCGCGTCGAAGTGCCCGGCGTGGAGTTGCCGGCGAGGTCGGTCGCGGTCGGTGTCAGCGTGACCGGGCCGTCCGGGATCGGTGCGGTCGCCGTGCATGACCAGGTCCCACCGGTCGTCACCGTGGCGACGCAGACGGCCGAACCGCTGCCGTCCGCGACCGTGATCGTGTCACTGGGCTCACCGGTGCCGGAGATCAGCGGCACCGCTTCACCACCGACGGTCGCGCCGTCGGTCGGGGAGGCGATGACCGGTGCGGGCGGCGGTGTGGTGTCAATGTTGACGATCACGGTCGGGCTCGTCGAGGTGTTGCCGGCCGCATCTTTCGCGGTGGCAGTGAGCGCATCGCTGCCGGCCGTAAGCGGTGCCGACGGCGTGCACGACCAGACTCCGGCCGCCACGGTCGTCGAACACACGATGTGGCCGCCGGACGAGACCGTGATCGACGCCGACGTTTCGCCGGTGCCGCTGATGACCGGACGAGCCGTTGACGACCAGGCGTTCCCGACCGGATCCGCGATCGCCGGTGTCGACGGCGGCGTGCCGTCGATGGTGACGGTCACGGGCGAGCCGACCTGCTGGTCGCCGTCGGCGGCCAGGTTCGTCGGGGTGAACGTGTGCGATCCGTCCGCGAGCGCCGCGATCGGCGTGCAGGCCCAGGTGCCTGCGGGTGTCACGGTGGTCGAACACACGGTGGTTGCGCCGTCGGCAACGCTCAGCGCGCCGCCCGGCTCGGCCGTTCCGGAGATCACCGGGGTACGGCCGGCAAGCAGTGCACCCGCGATCGGAGCAGTGATCACGGGAACCTTGTGCACTCGTACCGGATAGTCCTCGATCTCTCCGGCCGGGCCCGCGCCGGTGGGCGACGGATCGGCGACCGTGCCCGCGTCGAGACGCAGCCGTGCATAGGTCGTGCCGACGGTCAGGCCAGAGAGTCCGGTCCAGCTCAGGGTGGCGCTCTTGGCTCCGGCCGGCACCGTGACGGTGGCACGTTCGGATGCTTCAAAGGTGCCGTCACCATCGGCGTCGATCCAGCCGGCGAGGGTCGCGTCCGAGCCGGTCTGGTTGATGACCGGCACCGTCACGTTGAACGCTGGGGAATCCACGGCAACCGAGGGGAACGCCGTCAGCGCGTCCTCATCGTCACGTCCGTCACCTCGATCGTCGCCGAGGCCGTCGAACGTGCCCCCGGTGTCCGCGACCGGGCCCGGCTCGGCATCCACATCAGAACCGAGGGCCAGACCCTTCAACACCCCGTTGTACGGCGTCCCATAACTGCTCGGCGCGTCACCGAAGTCGTCGGCGGTCAGGCAGCCGGCGGCGTCGGTGATCGCAGCCGTGAAGCTGGCGGCCTGAGCGCTCGGCGCGACCACCCGGTGGACCGCGGCGTGCGGACCGGTCAAGTCGACCTGGGTGATCGTGCCGTCCGAGCCGATGTCGTAGAGGTTGCCGATCGAGTCGAAGACCTCGGCCGTGCCGCTCGCTCCGGCCACCCGGCCCAGCTTGGTCCGCGCCCCGGTCGACGGATCGATCCGGGAGAGGTCATCCGTCGTCGGGTCGATGAGATAGAGCATCCCGTCGGCGGGATTGAGCGCGATGTCGCCGGAGCTGACGGCTGCGCCGGTGAACGTGGTCCGGGTGGCGGAGCGGTAGTCCGACGACGACGGGTTGAGGTCGACGGCTACGAGCGTGTTCGAATTCAGCACGATGGCGTAAAACGTGCCGGCGGCGTCCACGGTGCCGCCCGAGATGTGACCGCTGGGGAAGCCGCTGGGAGTGAAGGTGGAGAGGGTCGCGCCGGTGGCCGGATCGATGGCGGCGAGACCGTGCGCAGCGGCGCCGTAGAGCAGCGCGTCCTGGGGGTTCCACGCCAGGCCGCCGGTCGGGTCGGCGAGCTCGCCTATCGCGGTCAACGCACCGGTCGCGAGGTCGACGGTTTCCAAGTTTCCGGTTTCCAAGTTGCCGGTTTCCAAGGCCGATCCCACTCGTACATAGGTGGTCCCGGTGCAGCTTGCCGTCCGGGCACCGGTGCCGGCGATATTCACGGTGTGGTCTTCGACCTCGCCGGAGTCGGCGTAGCCGGTGGGCGAGGCAACCTGTGCCGAGTTGTAGCCGAGGCGCAGCCGCACCGGCCGGGCCGGGCCGGGGACCACGGTCGGCACCTTTGACCAGCGCAATGTCGCCGACGTAGCCCCGGTCGGCACGGTCGCAGTCGCGCGCTCGGCGGCATCGAAGTGGCCGTTATCGTTGATGTCGATCCATCCGGCCAGCGTCGCCGGCGCGCTGACGCCGGCGACCGGCACGGTGATGGCATATGGCTGCCCGGCCGATGAGGTGGAAAGCGGCGGGAAGGTGATCGCCGCGTCATTCGTGTCGCTCGTCTGGATCGCCGGCGTAGAGCCCGCCATTGCATTCGGGTTGTCGGCGGTCACACGGGCGCCGATCGACAGGTCGGAGATCGCGTGGGCAGCGCCGCCATAGGAGGCTGCCGCGTTGGCCAGGTCCTCGTCGAGGGTGGCGTTGACGTCGAACGAGTCGCCGGTCGCGGTCGATGCGCCCGTGATCGTGGTGCGGGCGGCATCGACCCGGAACGTGACGGAGCTGGCGAGGCCGAGCACTTCGATCGACCCACAGCCGCGCGGCGAGCCCGACGACACCATGCCGCACCCGGACGTCGCGGTGACGGCGACCGTGCTCGGGGCCGCTTGCGTGCTGGAGACTGTCCAGCCGTTCCAACCGGCCCGCGGCACGAGGGCGAGCCCGGGCGAGGTGAGCACAAGCCGCGTGGCGAAGCCGGCCGAACCGAGGTCGAACAGGTGCAGCCGCGGATTGCGTACGGGTCGGGAGAACCCGACCGTCAGCGTCCCGACCTGGTGGTACGTGCTGTCGATCGCCGCGTCGCCCGAGACCGAGACGCCGATCGCGGGTGCGGTCGCGGCTCCCGCAGGTGACGTCGTGGCCGCCGGTAGGGACGCGACCGCCGCGCCGAGCGCGACGTCACCGCTGCCCGTTATCGAGACCGCAACGCCGGACGGCACGGTAGCCGTGCCGTCCGGGCCGAAGGTGCCGGTCTGCTGGTAGGCCGCCGCTGGGCTTACGGGCACGAGAATGCTCGCGCTCACCAGAGCCGCGATGGTCATGCCCGCAATTGCTGCACGCTGACGAATTGCCACCGCTCGGCCTCCCGATGCTGTTACCTGGGCCTATCAAGAAGTAAATAGGCCTTATGGTAACTATTCGCATCAGGAGTGACAAAAACCGACAATAATTACTTTGCGGATGTCGTGCCTGTCGAGCGCAGATCCTCACACGCCTCCACGACGCGCTTGGCCATGCCTTCTTCGGCCAACTTGCCCCACGCGCGCGGGTCGTAGGCCTTCTTGTTACCGACCTCACCGTCGATCTTCAGTACGCCGTCGTAGTTGGTGAACATGTGGCCGGCGACGGGACGGGTGAAGGCGTATTGGGCGTCGGTGTCGACATTCATCTTCACGACACCGAAGTCGAGCGCATCCCGGATCTCCGACAGCAGCGAGCCCGAGCCGCCGTGAAACACCAGGTCGAGGGGCTTGTCCTTGCCGTATTTCTTGCCGATCGCGGCCTGAATCTCGCCGAGGATCTCCGGCCGCAGCTTCACATTGCCCGGCTTGTAGACGCCGTGCACGTTGCCGAACGTAAGCGCGGCCAGGTAGCGGCCCTTCTCGCCGAGACCGAGCGCCTCGACCATCTCGAGACCATCCTCGACGGTCGTATAGAGCTTGCCGTCACTCGCACCGACAACGCCGTCTTCCTCGCCGCCGACGACGCCGACCTCGATCTCCAGTACGATCTTCGCGGCTGCCGCGAGCGCCAGCAGCTCGGACGCAATCTGCAGGTTCTCCGCAAGCGGCACGGCCGAGCCGTCCCACATGTGCGACTGGAACAGCGGCGCCTCACCCCGTGCGACGCGCTCCTTGGAGATCGCAAGCAGCGGCCGGACGTACCCGTCGAGCTTGTCTTTCGGGCAGTGGTCGGTGTGCAGCGCGATGTTCACCGGGTAGCCCTTGGCGACCTCGTGCGCATATGCCGCCAGCGAGACGGCGCCGGTCACCATGTTCTTCACGGTTGGACCGGACAGATATTCGGCGCCGCCCGTGGAAACCTGGACGATGCCGTCACTGCCGGCGTCGGCGAAGCCGCGCAGCGCCGCGTTGAGCGTCTGCGACGAGCTGACGTTGATCGCCGGATAAGCGAACGCACCGGCCTTGGCGCGGTCGAGCATCTCGGCGTAGACCTCGGGAGAGGCGATAGGCATGTCGTTAACTCCTTGTAGACGATTTTTCTAAAGAGCCGGCCGACAACACTGGGGCGCACACTCCTCGCCTGGGAAGTATCCTCCACGCGCAGGTCTTGGCATTCCTCGGGCGCCTGCGCGGGGCGAATAATCGAGCGTAGCGTCGAGGTCATGCAGCCAGAGCCGACGGATCGAGGAATCGAAACGCCCATCGAGGACGCCGCGGAGCAGACCACCATCGCGAACCCGACCGAGGCAGCAGCCGAAATCGACTACACCGAGGATGTCCATCGCGGCCTCGAGGTGGACGAGTGGGACGCGACCGAGCAGGCTCGCACGGTCAATCTCGACGACGACCGCGAGTAGTTATCCTCGCTCAACGAACGCGCACGCCACGTGGTCTCCGTTGCGCGTCAACAGCTCCGCCCGCAAGTCGCGGTGGTTTGCCCATCCGATCAAACCCCGCAACGCGTGCACGCCGCATGCATCCCGGACGCCGATGCGTTCGGCCGCCATATCCAAGATCGCCAATAGGGTACGGCCGGCGGAGCTCGCGGTGCCGAGGTCAGTCGTCACGATCACCACGGTCCCGGGGAGGTCGGCCAGCGCCGACAGCGTGACCACGATGTCCTCCGCAGCGGCCGGTCCGACCAGAAGGGGCAAGATCATCGCGTGCGGCACCGCCACCTGGATAAACGGCAACTGAATCTCGAGCGAGTGCTCGGTGTAGTGCGCTGCATCGTCGAGTCGCACATGGCCATCCATCGCGAGCATCCGGGCCGTGGTGACGTCGACCGGTGTCCGTCCGAGCGGCGATGACCAGGCGAGTGCATTCGCCGCGACCGCGCCATGCACCTGCTCGCTGTGGCGTGGCCCGAGCAGGATGACTCGCTCGACCTGGTCACTGTGGTAGCGGAGGCGCGCGTAGACACGCGCTGCGGTCGGGCCCGAGGCTTGATAGGCCGCATGTGGCGCAAGATATGCCGGCGCTAGCCGCTCTCCCGGCGGAATCTCGATGTCGTCGAGAAGGCCTGCGACCAGAGCACGAAGCTCTTGCTTTCGGGACGGGTAAAACCGCCCGGCCGCGACCGGACGACGGCTGCCGGCAGCGGGCGCACCCAGCCGACGGTTGGGCTGCAATCCGGAACTCCGGGTTGATCCACCGTGACTCTGTATGACTGGCTTGTCACGCACAATCACGGTCTTACCATAGATCGACAATCTTCGGTCTACCTGTACGGGTGACAGTTGCTGGGCGGGCCGGTGCGCTCAACTGACCGGATTGCCGGTGGATCCGGGCGGATCTCCGAGCACAGTTGCGGTCCTTCTAACCTGCCCGGGCGGTACTTCTAAATCTGCCCCGGGCGGTACCGTCTACACGTGGATTGGAACCTTCGCTCGTGCGGCCGCAGGGGTCACGTCACGTACGCCCCGGATGAGCCAGCCCTGCGCGCCTCGTTGCATGCCCAGACGCATCTGGGTGTCGCCTGGCGGTGCCTGCGCTGTGGCGACTTCGTGCTCGGCGAGCCCAAGGGCGAAGGTCCGGCCGCAGATGCACCAGAAGTCCGGCGCGGTCGCGCCCTTCGCGACATGGTCATCCTTCGCCTGCTCTCGGTCGAACGCCTCGTTCGCGGCCTGGTCGTGCTGCTAGCCGCATATGCGGTGTTCCGGTTCCGGGACAATCACGGCAGCGTGCAGAAGGCATTCAACGAGGACCTTCCGGCAGTAGAGAACCTGGCCGAGAAGCTTCACTGGAACATCGCAAACTCGTCGATCATCACCGACATCCAGAAGATCATCCAGGTCGACAAGACGACGCTCACGTGGGTCTCGATCGGCCTGGCCGTCTACGGCATTCTGCAACTCATCGAAGCGACCGGCCTGTGGCTGCTCAAGCGCTGGGGCGAGTATTTCGCGGCCGTCGCGACGTCGCTGTTCATCCCGATCGAGGTCTACGAACTCGTCGAGCGCGTCACCTGGGTCCGGATCGGGGCGCTGCTCATTAACGTCGGTGCCGTCGTCTATCTGGTGCTCACGAAGCGACTCTTCGGTGCGCGTGGCGGTCGCGAAGCCTATGAGGCGGAGCGGCACGAGGTGAGCCTGCTCGAGGTCGAGCACGCGGCGGACGAGTCAAGGATCGGCGAGCCGGACCCATCGCAAGAGGCCTCATTGGCTGAGGCTGACGTGGCTGAGGCTGACGTGGCTGAGGTTAACGTGAGCGAGGTCGATAGCGCCGAGACCGACAAGAACGCGGTCGAGGCCGGTCGTTAGGCGCGGTGGCTTCCGCCACGGCCGCGGCCGGTCTCGGTAAGGTCTGTCTCGGATGACTTCCGCTTCCGGATGAGGTCGATGATCACCGGCAGCGCGGCGATCAGGACGACCACCACGACGACCACGATGATGTAGTGGTCAATGTTGTCGATGCCGATCCGGTGGACGATCTGGTTGGCCAGGGTGTGACCAACGATCAGGATCGAGTCGGTCCAGAGGATCGCACCGATCACGTTAAAGAGGAAGAACCGCTTGACCGGCATCTCCAGGATGGCCGCCGCCGGATTCAGGAACGTGCGAACAACCGGGATGAAGCGGGCCAACACCACGGCCTTCGCCGGCCCGAAGCGGTCGAACACCGCCTCGGTCTTCAGGATGTATTCCTTCTTGAAGATCCGCGAATTCGGCCGATCGAAGAGCCGCACGCCGTAGCGCGCGCCGAGCAAATAACCCAGCTGGGCGCCGAGGATCGCGGCGATCGGCGTCACGATCAGCAACTCGGTGAAGCTCAGATGTGGGCCCTTGACACCGGTCACCACCGGAGCCGAGAGGATCCCGCCGAGGAAGAGCACGGTGTCACCGGGCAGGAAGAACCCGATGAGCAGGCCGGTCTCGGCGAAGATCACCAACCATAGCGCCCACACGCCTGCGGAGTTCAGAAGATCCCCCGGGCTCAGCGGATTGAGCGCCATTACCTGGGCAGCAGCGTGGAGGGTCACGGCAGTGGTCACGATCGTGAAGAGTACGCGGTTCGTGCTCGCACGCCCTCTTCGCCTTACTTCTGGTTCAGCTTGATCATTGCGTTGAGGAACAGGGCCTCGATCGACGTGGACTTCGTGACCGGGAAGACCGCGCCACCGACCTGAGAAACGATGCCGTTGAGCGCCTTCGTGTCGGTACCGCCGACATCGAGGACCGTGAAGAGGATCGGCTTGTTCGCATCTTCGAGGTTCCCGAGCGCGCCGAGAAGATCATTTGTCGAGTGCCCGCAAAGGTTTGTCGAGTCGGTGAAGACGATGAGCGTATTCAGTCGACCGGCGACGTACGTCTTCTGGATCTCGGCGTAACCGGCGAGCATGGCGTCGTAGAGCCCGCACTTGCTCGGGCCCTTGGGCTTGGCACTCGTCATGCCATGTCCGACGACGTTGTGCTGGTCGGCAGTCAGCTTCGCGATCGGCACGACCGAGGTGTAGCCGAGCTTGGTCTCGCTGGCGGCTCCGCCGTAGGTCCACAGCCCCATGTCGTCGGTGCTCTGGAACAGGCCGAGCCCTTCCGTGGCGATCTGCGTCTCGACCTGCATGAGGGTGGTGCCACCGGCACCGGGCTGCGCCATCGACGGATCGGTGTCCATCAACGTGAGCACGTGTGCCGCGATCTTCGAGGTCGACCAGAGTGCCAGCGTGGACGTCGAAGATCGC
>Ga0193726_1003089_pt1 | contig 10818 bp, 10 predicted proteins | sample H2c1metaG_FD_144928 | JGI IMG/M metagenome (GOLD analysis project Ga0193726, IMG submission 144928) | Soil microbial communities from a riparian zone of the East river system, Colorado, United States - H2c1 | ecosystem: Environmental > Terrestrial > Soil > Riparian zone | place: USA: East River... | reverse complement strand
GTGGTCGAGGTGAACCGGCTCAGGCCGGTGATGATGTTGGCGGCGCCGTCATTGCCGGGAGCGCTCCAGATCTTCTGCTGGCTGGTCGTCGACGCAAGGCGGGTCCACGGCGTGGTCATGAAAAAGCTAATGATGTCGCCGGCCACAAATGCGGTGGCGCCCGCGGTGATAGTGAATCCGCACACCGCACAAGTGAAGGGCGTGCCCACGGTCGCGGTGCCCAGGGCCCCGGAGACGCTGCCCACCACATCGAAGTGAGTGGCGTCGGTCGCGGTGCACGTGATGGTCTCCCCCACGCTCGCTGCCGTCCCCTGAACGCCCTCGGTCGCGGAATCGATCAGGCCGTTGCCTACGTTGGCGATGGCGTACTGCGGGTCGAGCGAGTGGCCCAGCTGCAGGAACGCATCCAAGCGCTCGATCAGGTCGCCCACGTCCGTGGCTGTTCCGGTAATAAAACTCATCTGGTCGCCTACTTTCCGAGTGCCGAGTTCGCCGCTTTCCGGTTGTCGCCGAGATGCTTGACCACGATGTTTCCGAACTCGGGATGCGCGGAGAGACTTTTCAGCAGCAATCCGTGATCGAGGCCCACGGTCAACTCGGCCTTGCCGCCCTTGTGGCCGCCGCCGCCCAGCACAAAGCCGCCCGAGACTTCGCCGCCCGTGTGGAAGTGAGGCCCGGAAGATTTCACCAGCGCCGGCGTGTTGGTGCCCTGGTTGATGGCATTCAGCAGCTGCCGCATTCCAGGCTGGGCCACGACCGGCTCACGCACTACAAACTCGCCGCGGGTGAGCCACGACGGAACCCGGTCGCGCCCGCGCGGCCCGCGCGTGATCTCGCCGCCCGAGTCGTGTTTCTGGAGGCCGGACATGAACGAAAGGAACCCACCGCCGTCGCTGTCGCCACCACCGTCGCCGCCCAGTTTGGCGGCGCTCTTTTTCGCCATCATCTGCGAGAGCATCGAAACAAAACTCGCGGCCACGCCCAGGGCGAGCTTCTGAAACGATTTGCCCAGCGTGTCGGAATCCTTCGAACCGCGGTCGAGGAACTCGTGCAGGTCGTGCCCGATGCTCTTTGCAAACTGTTTCTCGAGATCCTTGTTCGAGTCCTTGGTCTTGTTCAGGCTGGCATTCAGGTCGTCGACCTTTTCCCGCGCTTCGTCCGCGTCGGAGATGAGGGGCGCGAGGCCGCTGGTCTTGGCGATCTGGCGGAGCGTGGCCAACTGCTTCTCGAGCACCGGCTGCCACTGCTGGTCGAGCGATCTCAGTTCACGCTTGGCCTCGGCCTGGCTGATGTTCCCGCGTTCCGCTTCCGAGGTGATCTTCCGCCGCGCCTCGCCCAGCTTCTTCTCGCTCTCCTCGAGTTGCCGGTTCGCCTCTTTGTAATCGGCCTGCTGCGTCAGAACTTTCTGGAACTCGTCGGTTTTTGCTTTCGCGTTCGGATCGCCCGCCTGCGTGAGTTGTTTGCGATACGCGTCGGTCTCTTTCTGGATCGAGGCCAGTTCGATTTCGTGTCGCTTGCCCTGGGCCTCGAGCATCTTGTCTTCGAACGACAGCACGCCCGCGGCGAGCTTCTCGCGCTCGGCCTGCTCCTCGAGGATCATGGTCTCGATCTTGCCCTCGGCCTGAATACGCTCGACGTCCGCCTTCGCCTGCAGTTGCGCGATGGCCTTCTGCAACTCAACTCGTTTCGCCGGGTCTTTTTCTTTCGCGAGCGCGGACTGCTGCGCTGCGATCTGCGCGTTGATCGCGTTCTTTTCCTCGAGGGCCATCGCCGCTGCCAGAGAGCGCCGGGTCGCGTAGTACTGCGTGACCGATTCCACGCCCAGGGCGAAGCGCTCTTTTTCAAACGCCGCGGCCTGCTGGTTGGTTTCCTTATCGATACTCAGAACGGCTTGTGCCTGCTCGATGGCGAGCGCAGTCTTCGCATGCGCGAGGCGCTCTGCGGCCGATTTTGCTTTGGCGAGGTCCGCAGCATTCTGGATCTCCTTGTCGTGAACACCCTGGAGTTTCTTCGCAGCAGCGACCTCATCTGCTGCGTCTTTGTTTGCCTGATCCGCCGCCTTCTTCCCGGCGTCCTGCATCGCGAAGATGGCCTGCGTCGCCTGGTCATAGAGCGAGTTGGTCTCCGCCAGGTCTTTTTTGAACTGCGATAAGCCGGCTCCCCATAGCACTTTTTCAGTAGCAATGGCCAGCCTGCCCAGCTTCTCGATGTACACCGCCGCGTAGAGCGCGCCGTAGAGCATCTTCTCGGTGGTCTCGCCCACCCGCTGGCCCAGGGTCTTGATCGGACTGTCCACGTTATCCGCGTTGGTGGCGAGAGACACGAGCCCACCTGCCAGGCTGTTGATCGATGGAAGCAAGCCAATGGTGAATTGCGTGGCAAGGCCCTTGGCGGCGATCTCCAGATCGCCTAGGTTTTCCTCCGCGATTTTCGCCTGCTGAATCGCATTGTCGTCGAGCAGAGCTCCGAACGCTCTTAGCTTGTCGCTGAGCTTGTCGAAGCCCTCGCCGCCCAGCTGGTCGATGACGGGCAGGAGCTCGAGGCCGGCCTTGCCGAACAGATCGGTGGTGATTTTCGCGCGCTGGCTGCCGGCGCTCATTTTGGAGAGAGCGTCTGTGACCTTGTGGAGCTTCTCGTCGGCGGTGAGACCGCTGAGCGCTTTACTTGAGCCGAGCAGGAGCTGCAGCGAGACTGAGGCCTTGGTGCTTCCCTGCTCGAGGTTCCCCATTGCCTTCGAGAACAGGCCCAAGCCCTTGCTCACCGCCTGCTGGTCCACGTCCGCGCGCTTTGCCGCCGCCGCCCACACCTGCAGAGCCGTGGCCGAGAGGCCGGTCTTTTCCTGTAGCTTCCCCAGGCTCGCGGCGAATTCGAGCGAGTGCTCCACGCCGCCCTTGATCAGTTCGAAAACCTTGATCGCCGCCTCGTAGGCCAGGAACTCCTTAGCGAGCGAGCGCACAGAGTCGCCCAGTTGATCGAAACCTTTGCTCGCGTCTTTCGCCACCTGTTTCGATTTGTTTGCTTCCGCCTGCACGCGCTCGAAGGCCTTTATGACTTCCTGCATGCCCTCGGCGCTGAGACGAACCCGTACGTCTTTCGTTGGCATTTGTCAGTCCTTCAAAATTGCGGGGAGCTCGGGCATTTTTTCCTTTGTCGTACAGCCGCCGACCAGAAGCACGGCCCACACCAGCGTCGCTACCTCGTGCTCGTGGCGCGCGTCGCGCTTGAGACTTTCCTGGTACGCGTAGAGAGCCGTCTCAAGAGAGCAGCGAGCCACCGCCACGTACCGGGTCGGATCCATGCCGGCGAGGGCCCGGATGAGATTGCCCCACGGGCGGAACGGGTCTCCGATATTTGCGTCGCTGGCCGGGGCGTTGCCGCTTCCTCGCTCGAAGATTCTGGGGAATCGGTCCATGAGAACAGCCCGGCCATCGAGAAAATGAAAAGCATCTGTGCGACGGCGTCGCGCACGGTCACCTTGTCTGCAGGATCGGTGAGTTTTGAAACGAACTGTCGGGTGGCAATGCCGAGCTCGGGTGTCCACTCGAGATCTGGAGTCCCCACCGGGATGAGGAACGCGCCCAGGAGCTCGAAGGCCTTACCCGAGACCATGACGCTGCGCAGGATGCGCATGCTGTAATCCGAGGGGCTTTCTTCTGCGCCCTTCGAAACTTTGTCCAGACCACTCTCGGCGAGCAGCTGGATTATTGTGAAATCGTGTTCGACCGTTGAGGCCTCTATTGCGCGGAACTTTCTCGTGCCAAGCTCGATGATCTCCGCCATCGTTGTGTCGCTCCTCTGCTCATTTGTGGTGTATAGCTTTCAGGGTTTTGATCAGCTGAGGCCTCCGCTGCCGGAGAGCTCGTCGGCTGCCGCTCGGAGGCCCATGTTTAAAGGTCGAGGCGCACATTATCTGTGAGCTAAGAAAAAACTCGGTGCCACTCCGACCAAAACGGAGAGCACGTAGAGAGCGAGGCCCCAGCACCACAAACTGTTCTTCGGCGCCGGCGCCGGCGAGCCGCCCACACCCAGCGCCGCGAGCAGCAACAAAACGAATGACAGCATGAGCAGGAACCCTTGAAAAAACAGCATGGTCGTTTCCTCCATTCGGAACTAACAAACACGCGGAGCCGGTGCAGGCCGGCCCCGCGCGGTTGGTCCGTTTCCCCTATGCAGGGATGTAAACGGATGACGGCAACTGCTTCACGCGGTAGTACTGCTGGCCCACCGCTTTTGTGATGTCCACTTGGACCTTGCCCTTCAGCGTGGCCTCGCCGAACTGCTCGGCGATCAGCTGCAGGTTCCCCTCGGGCATGAGCTGGATGTTCCAGATGTCGAGCAGGATTTGGGCACCGACGATCTGGTTCTTCGCGCTGCGGTACCGGAGAGCGCCGTAGGTCTCGATGTTCTCCAGACCGTTCCAAACCATGCCGCCCGAAAGTGCCGGAGCGGTCCCGGTCCAGGTGGTAGCGGCTGCGGTCGCCGCGCCCGATGACGGGAACTTGATCATGCCGGTCGGGTAGTCGACCACGTAATCGACGCCCGCCACCAGCGCGGTCGTCTGCGTGACCGAGGTCACGTGGGGATTCAGGTGGCCCAGGTCGTACCATCGATCCAGCGCAATGGGATCGCCGCCATTGATGTCCACTGCCGTGATGGTTGGCGCGGCTGCCTGCGTCCACGGCGCCGGCTCGCCCAGCATCGCCAGAGCAAAGTTCTCCGGGTCGAGTTCCGCCAGCTTCAGCGTGACGTCGACGTCGGCGCTCACGATCACATTTGCATAGGTCGCGCGGGCGCCATCCATGCTGGATTTCTTCTCGAGAGCCTTGACCACGGTGTTGATCTCGAGCGAGTCAACATCGCCCAGGTGACGGTACGCGCCGGTCGGCAGGAACGTGGTGGGATCGAACCTGTCGAGCCAAACTTCTCCCGCGCCCAGGTATAAATTCTGCGGATTTGGAGTTGGAGCAATCATCGGAAACACCTCTCTGCTGCAAGATTTGAATTACCCGAGCTTGACCGTGGCGTCCTCCGTCTCGGTCGCGTACTGAACTTCAAAAGTCGTAGTGCACACGCCGTTCGTGGCGTCGCTGCCGGCTTCGTATTCCCACTCGCTCTCGTATTCGCCGATGCCAATGGCGAGACCGCCCAGGGAACGGTCGCTCTTTCCGGTCGCGTCCTTGACGGTCAAAAGGGTGCGGCTCACCAGAAAACGAAGCGCGTCGAGCGCCGGTGGGTCGCCAGCGGCCTCCATGCGCGCGAGGATGTGGAGCACGCGGCTCGCGCCCTGGCTGGTGCGCTTCACCGCGCCCGTGTAGGTCACCAATTCGTTGCCCAGCTTCACGTTCACCGCGGGGAGCTCGCTCTGTTCGAACGGACGAAGGCGCTGGTTCGCCACCAGGACACCAGGCAGGCCCGCTGTGAGGATCGCCACAACTTTCTCGATGATTTGCTCGCCGATGGTCTTGACCTCGGTCCAATCGCCCAGGATGGCCGGATCGGGGCCGGCGAGCAGGTAGAGCCGGGAGACGTCTGGCCGGAAACACTCGTCGCCCTCGGATGCCGAGAGCGCGAGCATTGCGGTCTGCGAGGCTGCGGTCAGAAGTGCCATTTTTTTACGCGACCCGTAACAGCAACTGAGAGAGAGCGCCGTCGCCCTCGAGCATCCGCTTCCATACCGAGTAGGTGACCCCGTCGATGCTGCAGGTGGCGCCGCCCTCGAGGAACCCGAACAGCGAGGTCTGCACCATTGCCCGGGCCACCCGCATCACGGTCGGTGCGCTGTTCGCACTGTCGAGCTTCAATTCGTCGGACTCGTTAAATTGGCAAGGCCCGGTGACGGGAGAACCGCCATCGGGCGTCGCCGTGATCACATTCCCCCAATCGGCGAGCTGGCTGGGGAGGCACTCGTTATCGAAGTAAACGGTCACGGGTTGCTAGGCCGCGGCCCGCGTTTTCTTTTTCAGAGCAGCAAGAATCTCCGCTCTGTTCTTCGAGCCGTCGACCACGAGGTTCTGCTGCGCCGCGAAGTCGAGCAGCTGAGCCTTGGTCATTCCGTCCAGGTCGATGCGCGGGGGCGCGGGGTGATTCCCCTTGCCAACTGCCGCCGATGCTTCCGGTTTGGCGGGAAAGGCATTGGAACCGGATCGCTCCAGGGGAAGAACCCTCCCGGCGTCGTCGACGGGCGCGCAGCTGTTGCTGAAATGCTTGGGCACCTCGCCCTGGAACTCGACGATCTGGCCCTTCTTGAAATGGTTCTCGAGGGTGACCTCGTACAGGCCGTCGCCAATCGGCTGCGTGCACAGCTTGCGCTCCCGAGCCTCCTCGTCATTCAAACGAAGAATGGTTTTAGGCATGACCACCAGAAATGGCGCTGTCACAATTACTCTGCTCATGCGTGTCCTCCTGCGAAGTTGTGTGAGGAGCTGCTCCGCGATCTCGGCGAGCGTGATCGTGCCGACCGTCAGGTAGCGGAGCCGCGCCTCGTCCTCCAAAAGAAAAACTCAGGCGAAGGTGCTGAGCACGGCGCGCTGCCAGTACCCGTAGCCCACGTTGCGCAATGCGGTGACACCGTACAGGTGCTTGCGCTCTTTGAACTCCGTCTCCGAACCCTCGGCGATGGCGTCCATCGTGATCGGCACTTCTTCCTGCCGGATAAGTGACTTGGTCGGGGAATCGGTGCGGAACGTGTAAAACGCATTCCCCAGGGAGAGCAGGCGGGCGCTGGTCTCGAGGTCGAAACCATAGCCACCCACGTTCACGATGGTGTTGGTGCGCGAAGTTCCGCCATCGATGATGATGGGGTTCTTCAGCGCTGCGGCGGCGGGCTGGAACAGCTGCGGCCCGCACATCACCATGAACTGGCGCGCGTTTTCGTTGAGCGGCTCGCCCTGGTCGTCGACGAACCCAAGCATCGATTCGACCGCGGTCAAGATTGCGGTTTCCATCTCGCCTGCAGTCGGGATGGCGCCGGCCTTTACCGCGGCGAGCTTGTTAGACTGAGCGCCGGACGGCCCGCTGTCGAGAATGTGCAGCGTGTCGAAAAAGAACGCGCCGTCGTAGCAGGTGGTGGTGGTGCCGGCGAGCAGGATCGCAATCAGGAGCTTGGCCCAATGCGAGTTGGCACGTTCGGCGAGTTCCTGCACGCGGGCCAGGATCTGACCGGTCTTGTCGCGGCGGATATCGTCGATCAGGATCTCGAGGGTCGCCTCGAAGATCGAGAAGCCCTTTGCCTGCCGGCCTCCGATCCATTCCCGCATCTGCGGCGTCATGCCCAGCCAGCGATAGGTCTCCGATTCCTGGTTCGAATCGAAAGAACTGGTCACTTTCGGTAACCAGCCATTGCCCAGGTCTTGCTCGAGCCTGGCGTAGAACTCGCCGATGATTCCTCGGCTTCCTAGATCTGAAATTGTTGGTGGCACTGTGATCACCTCTCTCGAAAGATTTTGTGGAACCTAAAACCGGTAGAACTGCGCGGCCCCGGTTTTCGAGGGGCCGCGTTCTGAAAAAGCGACTAGGTGAGGAGCGCTCCGAATGCGTCGTACTTCACCACCACGCGCGTGAGCGAGTTGGTCACCGGGTCTTGGGTGAACTCGGCGATGCGTCCGATTGGGTACTTCGAACCGCTGCCGGGAGCCGTGACCGTAAACGTGTCGCTGGTCACGCAATAGACGGTCGCGCCCACGTGGGTGGGTGCGCCCGCAACCCAGAGCACGACCTCGCCCCGAGTATTCGCCCTGATGCGGCGAGCACCTGCGGCGCCCGAGCCAGGAGCGTCTCCCACAAAACTGATTGCTCCCACGCGGTTGTCGCTGCGCTTGATGGCGAAGCCCGCGAACACGCCAGCACCCACGGCGATTTCTGGATTGTTGGCGAAGCCCACGTTAACGCCGTCCACGATGACAGGAGCGCCCTGGTAGATCACGACGTTCGCATCGATGGGATACTCAACTACATTTCCGAGCTCATAGTTCCTGACGCAATCGGCGGTCAGCGCGCCTTGTACCGGTGTGTCTTGCGGCATTGCTTTTTCCTCCGTTTCCAAATTTGTGAATCGTGAAGTTCAGAAGCCCCCCGCGAGGGGGGCCTCAACGCAAGCGCCCCCGGAACTAGGCCGGCTTCTTGTCGAGAATTCTCACGCGGCCCGCCGCCACCGCCTTGCTGTAGGCGATGAACGCTGCCTCGCCGCTGTACTGGCTCTTGAGCTTCGGGTCGGCCTTCCACTGCTCCTTGGCGATGACCTCGACGTCTTCCGCGGCCATGCCCACGGTGACTTTCTGAGTGACCGGGCTGGTGCCTTCAGCCGGCGCGTTGGGAGCGGCTTTCGGCGCGTCGGTTCTCAGGTCGATGGCCTTGCCGGCGAGCAGTTTCTTCTCTGCTGCCAGAATCTGAACTGCGGCCTCGGGACCGGTGGTCTTGCCGTCGAATTTCAGCTTGGCAATGAGATCCTCATGGCCAACCATCGACTGCGCTTCAACGGCCTGGATGCGTGCGCGCTCGGCTGTCGCGCCTTCTTCAAAACTGAGCTTGCGCATCGCCTCGACATCGGCTGGAGTCAGCGCTGCGTTTTCCTTTACGGTTTCCATCTTCGTGCCTCCTGGAGTCAGCGCTGCGGCGCTGCGATTTGGATACAGCAATTGCTGCCGGTTGGCTTTCAGTTGCTGCAGGGCCTGCGCGGTCGTTCGTCTTCCATCCACCAGCCCCGCATCGATGGCTTGCTTGCCGATGAACACGCGTCCATCCGCCATCTCCGACAAAACTTTTTCAGAACTCACGCCGCGGTTGCGCGCGACGTCGTCGACGAACACCGTGTAGATCTGGTCGACCTTGTCCTGCAGGTCGGCGCGGCCTTCCGTCGTGAGCGGAGCGTGCTCGCTCGCCACGCGTTTGTACTTGCCGGCCGAAACTTCTGTGACCTTAATGCCGCGCTTTTCCTCGGCCTGCGAACTGTCCATGTGCGTCGCCACCACGCCGATGGAGCCCACCTGCGCGGTGAGACTCGAGATGTAGGTCTCGTCGGCGGCGGAGCCCAGCCAGTAAGCCGCGCTCGCCATCACGCCATCGCAGACCGCGACGATGGGCTTCTGCCCGCGCGCGGCGAAAATCTGATCGCAGAATTCCTGCGTGCCGGTGACCTCGCCACCAGGCGAATCGACCTGCAGCAGAATGGAATGGACGTTCGGGTCTTGCAGGGCGAGCGCGAAGTCGCGTTGCAGGAGCTGCGTCGAGGTTCCGCCGCTGATGGCGGAGAACAGGTTCATCTTCTTGGCGAGCACACCCTCGATAGAGAGAATGGCCACGCCGTCTTCGACCACCACAGAGCGGTACTTATTCTCAAACGACTTGCCCAGGCGCTCCTCGGCGGCCACGATGTCGAGATTTTCCCCGTGCGCCCAGCGGTCGTAGATCGAACGAATCTCCGCGTACTTGTCCGGCGAGATGGCCCACGGCGCATTTAGAACATCGAGCACGTTCATTCGTCGTCCTCCTCGTCGTCCTCGTCCTCTTTGTCGCCTACTTCCTCTGGGTCGTTCGGATCGGGCTCCGCTTCACCGGGTGCACCTTTGCGGGGTTTGGCCTTAGCATCTGGGGCCGGCTCTGCCGTGCGGGTTTCGACACCGTGAGTGATTGCGCCATCGGTCGCCTCCGTAGCGAGTGCTGCATTCTTTGCCGAGGCAGGGGCCGGTGCGCCTGGCTTCGCAGGCGGAGCAGCCCCCTGGCCCGGTGACTGCGGGGCGTCTTTCGCTGGCGCAGGCGAAGCACCGCCGCCGCCTGGTTGCCCGGCAGGAACTGGTTTCTGTCCTGGTTCCCCGGTCGAGTCGGGGATCGTCTCTTCCGCGGTGGTGATGGTTTCGCGCTGCGCCGGCCCACCGGTTTGCGTGGTGCTCGTGATGAGCCCAGCCGCGACGCGCGCCTCACGCTCTTTTTTGATCTGGAGCAGGTTGTCAGACCAACTGCCGCCGTTGAGCGCCATCGTTTCCTGCGCGAGCGTCGAGAGATTGAGGTCTAGGCGCTTGCCGGCTGCGTCCGCTTCCTTCACCGGGTCGATCTGCATGGGCTGCTCTCCAACCCAGATCGCCTGCAGGAAAGCCATGCGTCGCATTGGGTCGGTGAAATAGCCGGGCGCGGAGATCCGCCCGATAGAGACCGCGTCGTCCATCCAGGCCTCGTACACCGGCTGGCAGAACGAATCGGCAACCCAGGCGCGCCGGTTCCTGAAAAAGCGCCACGCATCGAGTAGAGCCGCGCGGCTTGCCGAGTAGCTGGCGGTGAAGTGCTTGATCAGAACTTCAAAGGGCAGCCCGAGCGCCATGCCGATCTGGCGGAGCAGGGACTGCACGAACATGTCGTAGCCGGCGTTGGGGCGGTTCGGAAGGAAACTCGTGATGTCCTCGCCGGGCCCGAGCTCCACGATGGCGCCATTGCCCAGGCCAACCTCGTCCACGGCGTTCAACCCAGGGCGGAGCGGCCCGCCCGCGGTCATGTTGCCGCCCACCTGCGGGAACTGCGGCGCGACGTCTGCATCGCTCTCCGTTTTGATGAACACGGTCAGCATCGCTGAGACCACCGCCGCCATGACCTCGGCCTCGGTGTACCTGTCGAGCTGCTTGATCGTTTCGATAACGGGAGTCAGATACGGAACACCGCGGGTTTGCCCGGGGCGGGTCTTGTCGAAAAGATGGATGACGTTGCGGCGCTTCGTTTTCGTGCCGAAGGCCTCGTAGCGGTCCCAGACGCCGGCCTGCGTGCGATCAATCGCACCCGGGTGCGAGCGCATCAGGTTGTAGGCCACGGGCGCACCGTAGGCGTCCATCTCCACAC
>Ga0193726_1003088_pt1 | contig 10824 bp, 10 predicted proteins | sample H2c1metaG_FD_144928 | JGI IMG/M metagenome (GOLD analysis project Ga0193726, IMG submission 144928) | Soil microbial communities from a riparian zone of the East river system, Colorado, United States - H2c1 | ecosystem: Environmental > Terrestrial > Soil > Riparian zone | place: USA: East River... | reverse complement strand
GCGTGTAGATCATCGCGAGGTTGTCGACGGAGAACGCCGGCTGATCGCCGAGGTGCTTCGTCACGAGCGGCGCGATCAGCGAGAGGAACGGCCGGCTGCGGCCGAGCTGCATCTCGAACGACAGGCTCTGGCTCTCGTGCACGCCCATCGAGCGTGCCTGGCCGAGCGGCAGGTGCACCCACTCGCGCGGCAGGCGCTGCTCGTAGCGGGCGTGGCCGGTCTCGTGGACGATGCCCATCATCGCCTGGACGAAGTCGTCGTCGCGATAGCGCGTGGTGATGCGGACGTCCTCGGCGACGCCGCCGCAGAACGGATGGGTCGAGACGTCGAGGCGGCCGCCGTCGAAGTCGAAGCCGAGGACCGCCATGATCTCGAGGCCGAGCGCGCGCTGGGCGGCGATCGGGAACGGCCCGATCGGTGCGATCATCTGCTCGGTGGCTTGCTTCGCGAGCACGTCGGTGACGAGCGCCGGCAACCAGCGCTTGAGCTCGGCGAACATCGGCTCGATGATCGCGGTCGTCATGCCGGGCTCGAAGCGATCGACGAGCGCGTCGTAGCGAGACATGCCCGTGGCCTCCGCGAGGAGCGTCGCTTCCTGGCGCGCGCACGCGACGACCGGCCGCCAGTTCTCGAGGAAGCTGGTCCAGTCGTTCGCCTTGCGCTGCGTGCGCCACGCGTGCTCGCACCGCGAGCCGGCCAGGCTCTTCTGCTCGACGAGCGACGCCGGCAGGAGATTCGCGCTCTGCCACTGCCGCACCATCTCGCGCACCGAGGCGCGCTCGATCGGATCGGCGACCTCGGTCCGCGCGCTCGCGAGCGCGCTCGCCAGGTGCCGCGCGGTCAGCGTCTCGTGCACGAGCACGGCGAGCTCGGCCATCGCGGCTCCGCGCGCATCGTTGCCCTTCGCGGGCATCATCGCGGCCTGATCCCAGGCGGCGATCGCCGCGAGGTGTTGATAGCGGTAGAGCTTGGTGAAGCTCGCGAGCAGCGTCGCGTAGGCGGTGGACATCAGCTGCGAAGACTACGACACGCGAGCATCGGCGCGCTAACCCGATGCTCTCGTGACACAATCGGTGACCCGCGATGCGCGCTTTCGTGACCGGTGGCTCAGGATTTCTCGGCGGCAGGGCGATCGAGCTCCTGCGGGCCCGCGGTGACGACGTGCACGCGCTCGCCCGGTCCGAGGCCGCGGCGACCGCGGTGACAGCGGCCGGCGCTCGCGCGGTGCGCGGCGATCTCGACGACGAGTCGGCGATGGCTGCGGGGATGGCCGACTGCGAGGTCGTCTTCCACTGTGCGGCGTCGACGGTGCAGTTCGGCAATCGCCGCGCGGTGGCCGAGATCAACGTCGAGGGCACGCAGCGCGCGCTCGATGCCGCGAGGCGCGCCGGCGTGAAGACGTTCGTCCACGTGTCGACCGAGGCGGTGCTCGTGGGCGGCCGGCCGATCATCCGGGCCGACGAGACCTGGCCGCGAGCCTCGCATCCCATCGGGGTCTATCCGCTCACCAAGGGCCTGGCCGAGGAGCGCGTGCTGGCGGCGGATTCGCCCGAGCTGACGACCGTGATCGTCCGCCCGCGCTTCATCTGGGGCGCCCATGACACCTCCGTCCTGCCGCGCATCGTCGAGACCGTGAAGCGGGGCAGGTTCAAGTGGGTCGCGGGTGGGCGGCACCTGACGTCGACGTGTCACGTCGACAACGCGGTCCATGGAATGCTGCTGGCGGCCGAGCGATCGCGCGGCGGCGAGATCTACTTCCTCACCGACGGCGAGCCGGTCGAGCTGCGGGTGTTCCTGACGCGGCTGCTGAAGACCGCAGGCGTCACGCCCGGCGACGGCAGCGTGCCGCGCTGGCTGGCCCGCACCGCGGCCTGGCTGGCAGAGCTCGCCTGGCGGGTCTTTCGCCTCGCGGGCGAGCCGCCGATCACGCGCTCGGCGATCCGCCTCATCGGCGAGGAGGTCACCGTCGTCGACGACAAGGCGCGCCGCGAGCTCGGCTACGCACCGGTGGTCACGCGCGAGCAGGGCCTCGCGGCGATCGCCGTTCCGTAGTCGCCGCGGCGTTTCGCGGCGTGAACGTGGAGCGCTGGGGGTGGCTCGCAGTAGGCTGCGCGCGTGGCTCACCACGTCTTTCTGTCGCCGGGGATCTTCGGCTTCGCGCGGTTCGCGGCATACGACTACTTCGCGCACGTCGAGCGCGCGCTGACCGAGCGGTTCGCGGCGGCGGGGCAAGGGCTCGAGCTCCACGTCGTCGACGTGCTGCCGACCGCCTCGGTGCGCCGGCGGGCGGCGGCGCTCGCGATCGGGATCGCGAAGGTGGCGGCGGACGGGCCGATCCACCTGCTCGGTCATTCGACGGGAGGGCTGGATGCGAGGCTCGTCGCGTCACCGATGGCCGTCCTGCCGGTGCTGCCGGCCGCGCTCGCGTGGCTCCCGCGGTTGCGCAGCGTCACGACGATGAACACGCCGCACTTCGGCACGCCGCTCGCGAGCTTCTTCGTGACCTCGAACGGCCAGCGGGTGCTCTACGCGCTGTCGGTGTTCACGATCCTCGGGCTGTCGCTCGGCGCGCGACCGCTCGCGGCGGCGAGCCTGCTGATCCGCGTGCTGCGCAGCGGCGAGCAAGCGAGCGGGCTCGAGTCGCGGCTCCTCGATCGCTCGATCGAGTCGCTGCTCGGCGTCGTCGATAGCGCTCGCACGCCGGAGCTGAAGGCGTTCCTGAAGGGCATCACCGAGGACCAGGGCGCGATGCTCCAGCTCAGCCCCGAGGCGATGGACATGGCGGTCGCGGGTTTCGGAGATCGGCCGGGCGTCGCGTACCAATCCACCGCGTCGATGGCGCCGGCCACCACGGCGCGCCACTGGCTGCGCACGATCGGCCATCCGTGGCAGGCGATCTCGCAGACGCTGTTCACCGCGCTCCACGGCATCACCGCCCGCCACGACCGGCGCTACCCGTGCGCTCGGCTCGGCGCCAGCGGTGGCGTCGAGGCCGGCCAGGCCACCGAGGCGGCGCTCGCCCGCACGTTCGGCGCACCGCCCGATCTCGGCGCGAACGACGGCATCGTGCCGCTGCGCTCCCAGCTGTGGGGCAAGCTCGCCTGGAGCGGCCTCGCCGATCACCTCGACGTGCTCGGTCACTTCCGCGGTGAGTCCGCGCCTACGGAGACGCGCAACGTTGACTGGCTGACCAGCGGCTCGGGGTTCGGCAAGGCGCAGTTCGCCGCGCTGCTCGACGCGATCGTCGCCGGGATGCTGGCGGCGACCTAGCCCTACGGCGCGGTCGCTTGCGGCGCATCGTCGGGCGTCGCATCTGTGTCCACGCCGCCGTCGACGGCCGCGTAGCACAGGCCATGGGCATACCGCTGTCCCTGATCGCAGCGGTCGTGAAGGCAACCGGCACACAGGAACACCGCGACCAGGAGCAGACGCTTCATCAGATCCCCATCACGAGCTTGGCGGCCAGGAAGTCTTCGCTCGCGGCCTGCCGGGTCAGCCCGAAGCCATCGATGTCGTACCAGCGCGAGTGCGAGTACTGCAGCTTGAGCTGGATCGCCGGCGTGAAGTAGATGTTGAGCCCGGCCGAGGCCGTGGCCTGGAGGTCACCTTCGGTCGTCGGCACCCGGTAGCCCTCGGCGTAGACGAATGGTTCGTAGCGCGTGCCGGAGATGCGATAGGCGGCCAGTGCATAGGCATCGCCTTCGACCGAATCGGCGGCGTACACGCCCGGCACCGCGGTCAGCGCATGCTCGCCGGTGGTGTAGTCGAGGCGGCGCGTGATGAGCTCGCTCCGCAGCCGCAGGTTGCCGACGTCGATCGAGGCGTCCAGGGCGAGCCCGTCCTCGCGATAGGCGACGTGTTGCGGGGCGTTCGTCATCCCGGTGCCGAGATCGAAGCCGCCGGTCGTGTCGTCGAAGGTGCCGTCCATGAAGGACACGCCGAACGCCATCCGGTGCGGCTGCGTGGTGCTGATGATCAGGTGTCCGCCGACCGTCTTGTCGTTCGTTGGATCGACGACGCCCGCGGTGCGACCGTTCGAGACGTACGCGTGATACTCGAGCTGCCAGTCGCCGGGCAGCAGGTCGGGGAGCTTGCCGAAGGCCTCGACGCCGAGCAGGTGCGACGGCCACATCTCCTTGGTCACGAACTCCGGCCGCGCCAGCGCGATCAGGGTCGGCGTGCCGTGGTCGACGTTCCAGATCCCGTACGGCGTCAGGAACTCGCCGACGCGGATGCCGAACGAGTCGTGCTTCTGCCACTGGATGTACGCGCGCTCGATCACGATCGCGCTCCAGCGCACGAGGTCGTCGCCGGTGCCGTTCGCCGGATCGAACGTCTCGCTGGTCGCGTCGCCGGGATAGTTCGTGAACCGGACCTCGACGAGCGAGCGCCAGTCCTCGGCCGGGTGGAAGTCGAAGTACAGGTTGATGTTGCCGAGCACGAAGGTCGCGCCCGTCGATCCCGCGGCGAGATCGTTCGTCCACAGCTTCTGCAGGCCCATGTCGATGAACCCGTAGAGGCGGAACGTCGGCTCCTTCAGGGCGGCCTGGTCGCTCGCGTCGGCCGCGGCGCTGAGCTCGTCGACCTGGGCCTGCAGCTTCTTCAGGCGGTCCTCCACGGACGGCGCCTCGGCGACGGGTGCGTCGGCGCGCGCCGAGCTCGCTGCGAAGAGGAGTGCTCCAACGATGATTCGATGGTGCATCTGATCACTTGATCGCGATGGGGTAGTCGGGGCTCGACGGCGGCACGCCATCGACCGTCACCGCGACCACGTCGTCGGTGACCTGATCCGCCGGGATGTAGCCGATCGCGCCGGGGAACCGGGCCACGATCCTGATGACCAGCGAGGCGTTGGCGAGGGCACGTGGCGGCTGGCTCTCGCCGCGGATCTTGCGGTCGACCCAGAAGCGCCCGACCTCCTCCGGAGACAGGCCGAGGATCGCTCGATCGAAGGCGACCCGCTCGGGAGAGCCGGGCGTGTAGTTGAACGGGACCAGGCGATCGCCGTCGACGACGACCGCATCGCCGGAGAAGGCGCGTCGCAGCTCGGCTCTCGACAGGCCGGTCACCTTCGAGCCCTTGGCCACGATGACGACCAGCGCGCGAGGCTTGTCGCCGATCGCGGAGGACGATGCGCAGAGGATGGCGATCGCGATCGCCGCGTGGAGGATGCGCATCAGAATGCCCACGCCGCCTGGGCAGAGAATGCGCCGAAGCTCAGATCGAGCTGCGAGTAGATCGTCGCGCGGTTGTACTGGAGCTTGAGCACCACGCTCGGATCGGGGCGGAAGTTCAGCCCGATCGAGGGCTGGAAGACCACCGGCTTGTCGCCGACGGCGGCGGTCGGCCTCATGCGGTCGAGCTCGACGATCGCGAAGGGCATCAGCTGCCACCATCGATCGAAGCGATAGCCGACCAGCGCATAGGATCCGAGGTACCGGCCGTCGGCCGCGAACCCGCCGGTCACGAGCTCGCGGTTGTTGACCAGGTAGTGGCGGTCGTTGCCGATGACCTCGGCCTGGATGTGCAGCCCGCCGCGGCGCACGAGGAGGTCGGCACCGTAGGACACCTCGTCGTACTGGGTCCCGGCGGGCGTGCTGTTGGTCAGGTTGCCCGAGGCATCGGCCGTGATCACGTCGGCGGGGCGATCGGTGAAGCGGCCGCGATAGCCCGAGATCCCGATGTGGACTCCGTCGAGCCACGGCGTCTCGAGCTCGAGGCGTCCGCCCACTGCCATGTTGTCGTCGAGATCGCGGAACGCCTGGAACGGGCCGCGTCCGTTCGACAGCGTGCCGTGATAGCTGAGCTGGTAGTCGCCGATCGGGTGCTTGCCGTAGAGGTGCAGGCCGGTCTGCTGCTGCGGGAAGAGCTGCTCGCCGATGATGTACGGCCGCGAGACCGGGATGATCGCCGGCGAGCCGTGGTCGACGTTCCAGATGCCGTACGGCGTGAGGAAGCTGCCGGCCTGGATCGTCAGCGATTCGTTGACCTCGTACTCCAGGTAGACGCGCTCGATCGCGATACTGCCCCACGACACCGGACGCTGGAGGTCACCGGGATCGGGCGCGCTCGTGTGGACGAACGTACCGTCGGTGTTGGTGGCACCGGCCGGCGCGTAGAGGAACCGCACCTCGAGCATCGAGCGCCAGTGCGACGACAGGTTCTTCGCGACATAGAGGTTGACGTTGCCGACGAAGAACGAGCTCTCCTTCGGAAAGTAGTTCGCCGCGAGGCTGGTGTCGGGAACCATCAGATCGCGCCAGCCGAAGTCGATGAAGCCGTAGATGTTGAGGTGCTCGTCGACCTTGCCAGGCACGAGATCGAGCGTCGCGAGATCGAGATCGTCGGAGCTCGCGACCGCTGGCGGCTTGGTCACGACCGGCACGGGAACGGCCGGCGGGGGCTCGACCACCGGCGCGGGCTCGCTCGGCGGTGTCTCGCCGGGCTGCGCGGACGCGGTGGTCGGCACGAGGAGCGCGAGCGCCCAGACGAAGCGGCGCATCACGGACACTCCGTCGCCGGCGCGCACACGGTGCCGACGCCGAAGCTCGAGAAGTCGCAGCACTGGGTATCGCGCGGGCAGTCATCGACGCCCAGCGTGCAACCCTGCACGACGCAATAGCCGCCGAGACACGAGCTCGCGTCGAAGTCCTCGCAGTCGCTCGGTATCGTGCAACTCGCGCCGTAGCCGGTGTACACGCGGCAGGAGGGCGTCGCTTCCCAGACGGCACACACGTAGGTATCAGGGCAATCCGTGTCGACCGTGCATCGCTCGGTGCACGCACCGGCACCCTTGCGCACTGCGCAGTAGTCGTACGTCGAATCGGTGCACGGGTCCGCCGCGTCGCAGGTGGTGCCGAGCCCCGGGACGGTCGCGCACACGTTGCGTAGATCCTTGGCCTCGCCCGGTGCGCACGCACAGACACTGCCGACGACGATCTCGTCGGCCGTGCAGGCGGTGCAGCCGAACCCATCCACGACGGCGTTGTCCGCGCAGACGCACACGCCGCTCGCGCGCTCGTAGCGCATGTTCGGACCGCACGGGTCCGTCGAGTCGTACACGCACCCCGCAAGGGCGGTGGCCGCGATCGCGGCGAGCCAGCGCACTCTCTTCGACGAATCCTCGGCCATTGATGACCGGATCGGCCAGATCGATGAGAAACCGAGCCTCGATCTCGTGCGAATTCCTCGCAGGTCCGCAGGATCTGAGGCAAATCGCCCGCGCATGCATCCTCGATCGAGCAATGCGGCCGATTGCTCATCTCGATGACCCTGCGCAACCGCCTCCTGATGTTCAGCTCGGCGCAGCTGATCGTGTTCGGCGTCGTCGTCGCGTTCGGTTACTGGAAGCTCTCGCACACGATCCTGCCGATGGTCGAGGAGCACCTCCGCGACAAGGCCGTGGCGACGGCCCGCGAGCTCACCGGCTCGCTCGATGTCGCGCTCGCCGCCGACGATCGCGCACTCCTCGAACGCGATCTCGCGGAGACGCTCGCCGATCCGGACTTTCACTATGTCGAGGTGCGCGACGCGCACGGCAACGAGATCGTTGCCCACGGGACGCACTCGGCCGGCGTGACGATGTCGGGCGAGCCGCGCATCGCGCACGCCGACGCCGGCCTCGTCCGCGCGTGGATGCCGATCACCCTCGAGGGCACCAACTTCGGCTCGGTCGAGGTCGTGCTCGACGCCAGCCGGGTCGCCGATCTGCAGACGTGGACCCGCACCGTCGGCGTGATGTCGCTCGGCGTCTGGCTCCTCGTGTTCCTCTACTCGCTCGGCTTCGCACGCTCGTTCGTGGCGCCGATCCGCGCGATGAAGCAGTTCGCGCAGCGCGTGGCGCAGGGCGAGTTCGGCGAGCAGCTCGTGACCAGCGCGCCCGGCGAGCTCGGCGAGCTCAAGGCCCACCTCAACACCATGACCGCCGAGCTGCAGTCGCGCGAGCAAGAGCGCGCGCTGGCCGCGGCCCGCGCCGAGGAGATGCAGCGCGAGCTGCTCTCGGTCACGCGCATGGCCGGCATGGCCGAGGTCGCCACCAGTGTGCTTCACAACGTCGGCAACGTGCTCAACAGCCTCAACGTCTCGGTCTCGCTCGTCAACGATCAGCTGAAGGGCTCGAAGGTCGCGTCGCTGACGCGCACCGTGGAGCTGTTCGACAAACACCCCGGCGGGCTCGCCGCGTTCCTCGGCACCGACAAGGGCAAGCTCGTGCCCGGCTTCCTGACCACCGTGTCGCAGCGGCTCGTCGAGGAGAACGCCACGGCGCGGCGCGAGCTCGACTCGGTCGTGCGCAACGTCGAGCACATCAAGACGATCGTCGCGACCCAGCAGGCGTACACGCAGGTGTCCGGCGTGCGCGAGCCGGTCGTTGCCGGCGAGCTCCTCGACGACGCGCTGCGCATGGTCGAGTCGTCGTTCGCCAAGCATGGCGTGGAGATCGTGCGCGACTACGGTGAGGTGCCGATCCTCGTGACCGATCGCCACAAGGTCCTCCAGATCCTGGTCAACATCGTCACCAACGCCCGCCACGCGATCCGCGATGGCGCGAACGAGCACCCCCGGCTCACGGCGAGCATTCGCCCCACCGAGCACGGCATCGCGATCGCGGTCAGCGACACGGGGATCGGCATTCCTCCCGAGAATATCCCCAAGGTGTTCCGCCACGGCTTCACGACCAAGCGCGACGGCCACGGCTTTGGCCTCCACTCGTGTGGCAATGCCGTCCGCGAGCTCGGTGGCTCGATCGCGGTCGCCAGCGCCGGTTCAGGACTCGGTGCCACGTTCACGGTCGAGCTTCCCCTCGAGCTTCCGGAGAAGATTCATGCTCTCGCCAGCTGACGCCAACCGCCGCATCCTCATCGTCGACGACACGATGTCGATCCACGAGGACTTCAAGAAGATCCTCGCCGGGCCGACCACGGCCGCCACCAGCGAGCTCGATAGCCTCGAGTCCGCGCTGTTCGACGAGGCGCCGGCCGCGCAGATCGCCTCGGCGGTCTTCCAGCTCGACTCCGCCTATCAGGGACGCGACGCGCACGCGCACGTCCTGGCCGCGTGCGAGAGCGGCACACCGTACGCCGTCGCGTTCGTCGACATGCGCATGCCGCCGGGCTGGGATGGGCTCGAGACGATCGAGCAGCTGTGGCGCGTCGACCCCGATCTCCAGATCGTGATCTGCTCGGCGTACTCCGACTATTCGTGGGCCGACTTTCGCGCGCGCCTCGGGGATCGCGACGCGCTGCTGATCCTGAAGAAGCCGTTCGACACGATCGAGGTCATCCAGTGCGCGCACGCGCTGACCGCGAAGTGGAACCTCGCGCGATTCCAGCGCGCCCATGTCGGCGGGCTCGAGGCGGCTGTCCGCGAGCGCACCACGGCGCTCGAGGAGGCCCACGACAAGCTCGCGGCGGAGATCATGCTGCGCGACCGGGTCGAGGCCGATCTCCGGCTGTCCCAGAAGCTCGAAGCCGTGGGGCAGCTCGCCGCCGGAATCGCGCACGAGATCAACTCGCCGATCCAGTACGTCGGTGACAACCTGCAGTTCCTGCGCGAGGCGATCACCGACCTCGTGGCGATGGCGACGCAGATGCGGACCGCGGCCGAGAGCGGAAGCACCACGACCCTGGTCGCGGAGCTCAACGCGATCACCGAGGATGCCAACCTCACGTTCCTCGCGGGCTCGATGCCCGTCGCCGTCGATGACATCCTCGAGGGTGTCGCGCGCGTCGCCGCGATCGTGCGGGCGATGAAGGAGCTCGCGCATCCCGGGCCGCGGGTCGCGTCACCGGCCGATCTCAACCGCGCGCTCGACAACGCGCTCAAGGTGAGCGCCAGCGCCTACCGCTACGTCGCCGATCTCGAGACGGACTTCGTCGACCTCCCGCTCGTCACCTGTTACGCCGGCGAGCTCAACCAGGTCTTCCTCAACCTGATCGCGAACGCCGCACACGCGATCGAGGATCGCGGTGGTCCCCGGGGCAAGCTCACCCTGAGATCGCGGGTCGAAGGCGATGAAGTTGTCATCTCCGTCGCCGACACCGGCGGCGGCATCCCCGAGGCGATCCGCGAGCGGATCTTCGATGTGTTCTTCACGACCAAGGAGGTCGGCCGCGGCACCGGGCAAGGCCTCGCGATCTCGCGCTCGATCGTCGTGGAGCGCCATGGCGGCGCGCTGACGTTCGACTCCCAGGTCGGCGTCGGCACGACGTTTCACATCCGCGTTCCGATCGCCGGCCCGCTCACGGCCAGCGCCGCAGCCTGATCTCGGATCAGTGGAGGGGATGCAGGGTCTCGGCGAGGGCGCTCGCGTTCGTGTCGCCAGCGACCGGCAGGGCGTCGACTGCTTCGGTCTCGTCGAACCAGACGTACTCGTCGAACTGCGCCGGCAGGCTGGCCTGGAAGTAGTGGCTCTGGAGCTCGGTGTCGGGTCGGTACACGACGCCGATCGCGCGCTCGAGACGAGGCTCTGCCAGCTCCTCGACGAGCGCCTCGCGCACCGGGTGCCGCAGGTGCATCAGGAACGCCGGGACTCGGGCGGCGTGGCACAGCTGCTCGTAGCTATCGGCGCGCGCGGGCCGCACCGTCATCTGTTGCATCGGCTCGTCCCAGCCATGTGCGGCGGCGACGGTGCCGTGATCGGTGCCGAACCCGATCGAGAACATGGCGTCGCCGAAGGCCTCGCGGCACAGGTGACGCGTCGAGCCGACGTCTCCTCCGTCCAGCCGTTGACTCCGATCAGCGGCACGAACTGGACCTCGCCGAGATCCTCGCGCCGATACTCCGCTTCGCCGATGCGCGTCACGCGCACGAGCTGCTGTGCGCGAT
>Ga0193726_1003087_pt1 | contig 10826 bp, 9 predicted proteins | sample H2c1metaG_FD_144928 | JGI IMG/M metagenome (GOLD analysis project Ga0193726, IMG submission 144928) | Soil microbial communities from a riparian zone of the East river system, Colorado, United States - H2c1 | ecosystem: Environmental > Terrestrial > Soil > Riparian zone | place: USA: East River... | reverse complement strand
TCTCTACGCTGAATCGCTCGGCGAGGATATGGGCCTTTACGATGATCCTTATTCGAAGTTCGGCCAGCTCACCTACGAGATGTGGCGCGCGGTTCGCCTCGTCGTCGACACCGGAATGCACCAGATGAAGTGGGACCGGCAACGCGCGATCAATTTTTTCATGGAGAATGCGCCGAAATCTGAAAACGACATCGTAAATGAAATCGATCGCTACATTTCGATGCCAGGCCAGGCCCTGGCTTACAAAATCGGCGAGCTCAAAATCAAGGAACTGCGCGATCGCGCCCGCCGCGAGATCGGAGAAAGCTTTGATGTCCGGGAATTCCATGACGCGGTGCTCCTCTCGGGGGCGGTTCCGCTGGATGTTTTGGAACGAAACATCAATGCGTGGATTACCACGAAGAAGACAGCGTCAAAGCAGAAGCCGAATACGCCGTAGAACCTGACCCTGCCAGCATGCGGTCCTCGCCTTCATTCCGCGAATGGGATGAAGCACACGACGTTGCTCTCGTTACCTACTTTCTGCTTCCCATTCTAAAGCGGGTCGCCATGATCGAGGAAACCGAGAGCAATGAACGCTACGCAACAAAGCACAAGGGCCGAGTTCGCATGTGCTCACGCGCGTATGACCCATTCGGAGCCGAGGGGGCATTACTCCCGGCTCTTTCCAAGGCCGGCCAAGCCTGTTCCCCGAGACCAGGAAGATAAGCTAATCGAGTTAGGTCAGGCCATGCGCTACACAATCGAGCGCGAAGGCACCCTTACTCCTCGGGTCGGATACACTTATTTCGTCCGATAATTCGGCCACGATCTGACCCACGATTCGACGCCCCTGGAAGGACCTTACGCAGAACCGGAACTGACGCCGAATTATCGGACACCCTGTTTCGATCTTGATCACATCTACGGAGGAGGTCCCGAAAAGTCGCCCTTTCTCTATGCAGGGGAACCGGGAGAAGAATTCTTCAAGGTGGGAGCAACCACCCCCGAGGGCTACCTTCGCGATCTGCCGGTCGAACATGGAATGGTCCTGGCCGGTGACCTGCAAGACACCCGCAACCTGGACAACCTGATCTTGAGACAACTCCACGTTGTCTTTCTAAAGTTCCATAATGAAGCGATCAGACAGCTTCGCTCCAATCCTCCGGCCATCAGCGGGGTCGAGAACGTCGGCTCAGGAACTCTGTTCGAGCGGGCCCAACGCCTCGTCCGCTGGCATTATCAATGGATCATTCGGCACGACTTCCTGCCGAGAATCGTGCACCCCGAAGTTTGGAACCATCAGGAGCGAAGAATCCCTTTTCTTCCCAAGCCCGGGGAGAGCTACTCCGTTCCGATCGAATTCTCGCTGGCGGCCTACCGATTTGGACACAGCATGGTGCGAAACGCGTATCGGCTGAACTGTCGCACGAAGCGTGTCCTCATCGGCGAACTAATGGCGCTCGGGCAAAAGGCTGCGCCGATCCCAGACGATTATCTCCTCGAATGGGGGACGTTCCTGGATGGTTTGCCTACCTCTGGACCGCAAGCGTCCAGCTCCTTCATCGACACATCGATAAGCGTGGCCATGCATGGCTTATCTCCATCCACCATCCGTCTCGCCAACCGACTGGAACCGCCAGATCCTTCCAACCTCCCCATCCGGACACTCCTGCGGGGAGCCCGGGCCGGATTGCCCTCCGGTCAGGAGGTCGCGGATGCACTCTTCGCGCAGGGAAAAATCAAATCTACCGATCGCCTGACCGCCGGGCAATTGACTCAAGATACCTGCGACCAAACGGGGAGTATCTTGCGCAAGATCGGTTTGGAGGAAAACACGCCCCTATTCTACTACGTGCTGAAAGAAGCCGAACTTTCCGGAGAAGGGCTCATTCTAGGTCCTGTCGGGAGCCATATCGTTTCCGAGGTCCTCCAGGGAGCATTGGAGGCGGACCCCGATGGATACCTGTCCAGGGCTGGACCGAACTGGCCCTTGCCATTGTGGCGCTTTCCGAGCGGGGCCAGACGCAAAGTAAATTCCCTGATCGGAGTCATACGACTAATAGGCGATGACAAGCTGCTGCCGGAATGCGACGCACATTGGCGCCGGTTTCACCTCCAGCCTTCTTCCTAGGGAACCACGGGACGCCTCTTCCGTATCTTACTCAACGAGGCGCAGTGAGTTTTTCAGATAACACTTTCATCGCAATTCTGGAAGCTGCGGCGGACTTTGTCGATTATCGTTCCGGCCGGGATTTCATCAGGCGAGACTCAAAATCGGCGTCCGGAGGCAGCGCGTTGCGCTTGCGCGATTCATCGCAGTCGCCGCCCTGGGCGATCGACTTGCGTCGCATGTTTGGCGCATTGGCCGGGTTCGAGTTCGACTCAAACTGCAGTTCTCCGCTGGTAGAATTGTGCAAGGCGGGAGCACGCTTCGGCTGGCAAGAGCTGGATTCGATACTTGCTCCCGACTCTCTGGCTCTTGTTTCCGAAAAGGCGAAACAATGTTTGGAGCGGGACCTCCAGCGGATCCTGCAAAGGGCGACACGCCCATGCCTTGAGCTGGAACGAAAAAGCTACGACCTGGCCCTGGCCGCGATGGGTCTTCAGGAGACGGAAACGGATCCGCGACTCCGGGAAGGAAAATTTCTCGGGAAAAAACCGTGTGACCGGCTCTTCGCCCTGTTTGGGAGATTCCCTGTTTTGCCCCGGCTTTGGCTCCAGTTGATTTCGCAATGGCGGGATCAAGTCGCTGAACTTTTGACCAGGTTGGTGGTGGACCGGACTGCTCTTTCCCGCGGTTTCCTCGGCGGCCAACCGACCGGCCGAATCGTTACCATCCGTTGTGGATTGTCCGATCCGCACAACGAAGGCCGCACGGTCATGCTCCTTCGGTTCGGGAGCGGTTCGGTGATTTACAAGCCGCGGCCCGGAGACGGCGAGTGGGAGTGGTTTTCCTTTCTGGAGGAAATGAATGCTCAATCGTTTCATCCGAAATGGATGGAATGGGTGGAATTCTCCTCCTGCCCAGATGAGGCGGCAGCCCGCCGATTCTATCGGCGTATCGGTGGAATGGTTTGTGCCGCTTATCTTCTAAGGGCAGTGGATTGCCACCGAGGCAATGTAATAGCCGCTGGTGAAAACCCAGTTTTGGTCGACGCAGAAGCGTTTTGGCATGGTCGCATGGGGACAAGTGCCCAGTCGCCGGTCGAGCTGTTATCCAGGACAGGGTTCCTTCCGAGCCCCGACCCGAGAAGTTTACAATCTCGCAGCAGCGTCCTGGGCAGAGGCAAAGGAAAACATGTTCCCAAGATTTGCGGCAAGGCGCTCCGGGCCGTGCACTACCAGCGCGAGATCCTGGCGGGATTCAACCAGGCCTGGCGATGTGTTCTTGGGACGAGAAAGCACCGCGCTGCTTTCCTCCGGCGAGTCCGGCGCATTACATCCCGAAAGAGACGCTGGATTTATCGAGCGACGGAAACGTACGCAGCCATCGCGCGAGCTTCAATTCAGCCCGCCGCCCTCCGCTCCGGAATCGAACGCGATTTACTTATCGCTCGCCTCTGTTCCAGAAGGACGATCTCTCCAATCTTAATTCACGCAGAGATCGACGCTCTGAAACGCCTCGATGTCCCCTATTTTGTCAAAAGGACCAACGCGTCTCTTCCTGCCGATAGCGCGGGCTCGCCCCCTGCGGAACTAACCAGCGCTCTGCGCAACGCGCTCCGGTAACAAAACGCAGTCCAGGACCGCTAGGCTCGCCAGAAAGCGTAAGTGCAGACCTGAAAGTCCTCCGCGTTACGGGCTTCTGCCGTGCCATTTTCGGGTGGAATGAAGTCAGGAACCGCCAGAACAAGGCTCTTCATCCGCTCTTCCGGGGTCAGGAATTGAACCCGAAAATCCTCGGGGAATTCGACCCCTGCTTCTTCTTTCACCGCCTCTTTAGCAGATTCCGTCGAGGCAAGGCACCGGTTGCGAAACTCGACGTCGGAGCCTGCGCGCGTCAGGACATTAGTCAGACGGTCAAGCTTCTCATCGTTTGTTAATTTATCCCAAAGGCTAATAGCCATAGTATTTGTATGTAGTTCGTTGGTTGTTGTGCCATCACCGCGGAGGTGACGACGTTTCTGCTCTCCCCCTCTTCTCCGCGACCCTCGTAGAAAGCCATGAAAGGATTTCCTTAAATTGGGCATCGGTCCTGAGCGAATCGAAGCGGGGGTCCAACTGTAAAGATCGGTAATCCGTCCAGCCCTGTTGCGCAGCCGAGCGGAGATGCTGGAGCGACGGGTCTGTCAGGCCGAGGACCGATTCTACCGCCGCCAGGCGGTAGAGGGCCTCAGGATTGTTGGGCTGTCGTTCCACCACGGCGCGGTCTGTCTGCAGACAACGCGTCAGTGTTGTTTTTGCGTCCTCGGAACGTCCCAGCTCCTGGAGCGACTTTCCGAGCGCCCCTCCAAAATCGACCGCGCCGTAAAAGCGGCCACCGCCATCAGGCTCAGCCAGCGAAAGCGGCGCATAGAGCTTCGCGGCCGTTTCGAAATCTCTCGCAAAGAACTCAATCTGCGCGGCCATCTGGGCATTGTCATCAAGTTCGCCGGAAGCGCGTGTTTTTTGAAGTTCCCGGCGGGCGGCATCGAAGTCTCCCTGGAGCATGCGAAGATGGGCAAGGCCGAGTCGAGCCCTGTCCGTGCCGGGCTGCAACTCCTGGGCCCGTTGGTAGGCCAGCAGGGCGCGTTCATCTGCGCCCAGTTTCGCCCAGACGTCCCCCATCATGCTATCCACCTCGCCCGGCCGCTTCGTCGAAATGCGCGCGCGATCACCCCAGAGCAGCGCGCGCTCGGGATACCCCAGGCTATCAAGAGTCAGCCCGATAAAAGATCCCAATGTCTCGTCGATCTCATGGAGCTCGGCGGTCGAGAGCAACTCATCCAGTGTCTGTTGAAACTGCCCTTGCACGTACAACACACCAGCCAGCGCCCTATGAGCATCCGCGGAGTTTGGCGCGAGGGCCACGGCCCGTCGTGCTTCGGATTCCGCCCTGGAGAGTGAAGCGTCATCGGACGTGTAATGCGCTATTCCAGTCAGCGCACTCGCCAAGTAGGCATGGGCGAGAACGGAAGCTGGCTCTGTCCGAATCGCCTTCTCGAGTAGCCCGATTGCCCGGTTCAAATCCGGGAGGTTATAGCGAAACGTCAATTCGCGAGCGGCCCGGATGCTGTCGCGTGTCTCGTTGTTGCGCAAGCCCGCGTCCAATCCAGCGTCGGTGTGGTCGGTCGTGTCGTTACGCCTGATGATGGGATACAGAGACTTAAGGTCAGCGCCATCCAAACGGCTGGCGGATTCCTCCTTCTCGCTGCTCTCCCACGAACGCGCCAAAAGAACCTCACCGGTCGCCGCATCCAGCAGGCGGAAGGAAATGCGGGTGCCGCCGGAAACGTGCCGCGTTGTCCCGGCGAGCAACGTGCGGGCCTTTGTCAGGCGGGCTGTCTGCTGCATCTCCTCGGCCGTCGAGCCTGTCAGCGGTCCGACGTTTGTCACACGCGCGGGTCCGATGGACTTCAACTGTTCCTGCAAAGATTTGGCGACTCGTAGCGCCAGGTCTTCGTCTGGCGCAACGGTGTCGAGATCGAGAAACGGCAAGACCGCGACAGATCGGGAACTCAGCAGCTGTTCATCGGCTGCTTGCTGGAGAGAGCGCTCGTGAATTCCACGGACAATGGAAAAGGCGCCCAGGAGGGAGGCGGCCACGAGGCTCGCCGCCAGGAGCCGATTACGGGAAGACCACCGCCAGAGACGCGCCGCTCGTGAAACGGGGCGCGCATGGATGTGGCGTCCCTCCAGCCAGTTTTCAAGGTCCTCCGCCAGAGCTCCCGCCGACCGATAACGCAACGACGGATCGCGCTCCAGACAATGCTCGCAGATTGTCTCCAGGTCCCGATCCAATTGGGGCGCGAGCATCCGCAACTTGGGCGCAGGCCGCTCCGCGGACTGTTTCATGACGCCGAGCGCGTTTTCACCCTGGAAGGGCAGCCGGCCGGCCAGAAGCTCAAAGAGAATCGCGCCCAGACTGTAGATATCCGCGGCGGGCGTAAGCTGAGCCGCGGGCCCGTCGGCTTGTTCCGGCGCAATATAACCCGGTGTTCCGAAACTGGTCAGCGACCGCGTAAGCTGGCTCGCAATTTCCTCGCTCCGGGCCAGACCAAAGTCGCTGACGAGCGGTTCGCCCCGGCCATCCAGCAGGATATTTCCCGGCTTGAGATCGCGATGGAGGACGTTTTGCCCGTGGGCGTATTGGACAGCCTGCGCAACCTTCAACATGAGGAGCACGCTCTTGCGAGGTTCCTGGCGAAGCGACGCGCGCGCCTGCAACAGGCTTCCGTTTGTCGCATACTTCATGGTGAAAAACGGAGAGCCGTCCGCCGTTTCGCCGACATGGTAGATCGGAACGATGTTGGGGTGATCGAGATGGGTGACGGTCTCGGCTTCGCGCCGGAAACGGGCCAGGGCCTGGTCTGAATCGCCCTGATAGGCCAGGATGCATTTCAGGGCAACGATCCGGTCGGAATGCGGTTCGCGGGCGCGATAGATCACGCCCATTCCCCCACGGGCGATCTCGTCGATAATTTCGTGGTCGCCGATGCACCAATCCCCCTCCCGGGATTTTACCGCTGCGAGTGTTTTCTTAAATTCCTCCGTTTCCAGGGGAACGGCGTCGTCGTCGAGAGCGCCGCGGAGAAGGCAGTTCAGACAGAGCCCATTGGCGAGACGGGACCCGGACTTACACTCGCCGCACAACTCTGGCTCGTTAGGAATTGAAAAGGGGGGGTCTGCTGGGGGAGCGAGCTCCATACCCGTCACCCACCTCCGGTCGAAAGGGTTGCACAGAGATAGCGGATCTCATCGTTCACATCCGCATCGCTTTCGACGGTTTTGGCCACCTCTTCCCGCAAAAGCGCCCGATAGCGCTTGCGAAATTGGTGAAGCAGACTCTTCACCGACGGCTCCGGCACTCCCAGCGCAACCGAAAGATCGTGATACGAGATGTCTTCCCGCTCCGTCGTGAGATAGGCATTCAGAACTTCGTAAACGCGCCGCCGACCCTTGCTTTCGCACTCCAACCGCAGCCGCCGCAGCGCCTCCTCCGCAATCGCCGCCGCCCAACTCAAGTCAAACAGAGCTTCGGCCGGAGAAGTTTCGAGCGCCTGCGTTGAGATCGACAACTGGCCGGGCACGTCGGCCATCCAGGTTTCCCATGAGACAAATTGCAGATCGCCTCCCCGTTTTTGTGTCCGGCGCTTCACCTGGGCATCGATCAGGAAATTCTTCAACGATCTGATCAACAACGAGCGGAAGCGCCCGCGCTCGGGATCGGCCGATTGCAAAAGGGTCCCCTCCTGAATCATGAGAAAAAAGTCCTGGGTCAGATCCTGCGCGTCCTGGGCGGAATACCCCCGCCGGTAAACGAACGTGAAAATGGGTCTCCAGTAAATCTGGCAGAGGTGAGTCAAACCCGCGTTCTCGGCACTCGGCGTCCCGAGCGCTCCGCCGGGGCGGATCAAGCTCCACCGGGTCGTGGCAAAATGCGTCAGCGCACCTTGTCCATCCGGCGTTTCTGCGACTGCTTTCACGCCTTAAGCGTGCTTGGAATAAATTTATACGACAAGCACAAAATGCGTTGTTGGACGGATCCCGGCCCAAAAACCCAGTCTATGCGTCGCGAGCGCGGGACTAACTTCAGGCAAGAGCCTCTCGCGCAACCTCCAGCCGTTTCGCCTCCACCCGGTCGTGCTGTTCCACTGCACGCCGCTCCAGCTCGACGTAATCCCGGTTCCGCAGGCGCGGGTTCCCTTCGGCGGCAACCGCGAGGGCGCGCCAAAGTGAACGTTTGCCGTGAATGCCGAGGGCGAGCCCTTCCAGAGCGAGGAAGAGGCCCATCTTGTCCTCGCCGTCTCCGCCCAGTTGAATTTTGCCGCGCGAAAATTTTTCCATGACCCAGGCGCCGGCTTTTCGCACGCTGCTTTCCTCCTCGCCCAGGCTTGCGATCAGCTCCTTGAGAATTTCCTGGTCCGCATCGATTTCATGGCGCAGGCCGGCAAAAAAACTCTCGAGCGGTTTTCCCTTGTAGGTGTCGATGAGGCGGTCGAGCAATTCCAGTGCACCGACGGAGCCCGCGAGGTGGTCATTCAAATAACTGCTCAAGTCTTCCATACGTATTTGCGCTCCTTCTTTTCCCCGTCTCTCTTGCTCTGCCGAAAGGTTTTCTTCCGGTTTAATATAAGCGTACTGAAAACATCGCTCAATCCCTGGTAACTCCCTTGGAAAAAGCTCACGACCCGGTTTGTGGCATGGAAGTGGAGCCGGACTCCGCGGCCGGGAGGACCAGTTACCAGGGCGAGGTCTACTACTTCTGTTCTTCGTCCTGCCAATCCCGGTTTAACGCCCATCCCGAAAAGTTCATCGAGGGCGCAGACGCGCCCACGGAAAGAGCCGACGCGCCGGGCGAGAATTTCCCGAAGGCGGTTCACCATGAGCATGATCAGGATCAAGATCACGAGCAGGAGATTTTGCTGGCGGCCAGAGCGACTTACACCTGCCCGATGCACCCGGAGATCGAACGCGATCGGCCGGGGGATTGCCCGATCTGTGGAATGGCGTTGGAACTCAAGACGATCTCGGCGGATACGACCGAAGATAATTCTGAGCTGATCGACATGACTCGCCGTTTCTGGATTGGAACGGCGCTGACGCTGCCGGTGTTTCTCCTGGCGATGTCTCATCTCGTTCCTTCCGCGCCGGCGTGGCTCTCGAGCGATTTCTCGCGCTGGATTCAATTTGTTCTCAGCACGCCCGTTGTCCTCTGGGCCGGATGGCCGTTCTTCAAGCGCGCCTGGCATTCGGTTCGGACCCGCCAGCTAAACATGTTCACGCTCATCGGGGTCGGGGTCGGCGTGGCCTACCTCTACAGCGCGGTCGTCCTGCTTTTTCCCGGCGTCTTTCCGGCATCACTCGCGCAGCACGGAACGATCGGGATCTATTTCGAGGCCGCCGCGATGATAACCGTCCTGGTCCTGCTTGGCCAGGTGCTGGAGCTTCGCGCGCGCCACCGGACCGGTGACGCCATCCGGAGCTTGCTCGGTCTGGCGCCGAGCACCGCGCGGCTTCTCCAAAACGGCGAGGAACGGGATGTTCCATTGGGCGACGTGCAGACGGGCGATCGTCTTCGCGTCCGGCCGGGCGAGAAAGTTCCGGTGGATGGCACCGTAATCGAAGGTCGAACAACCATCGACGAGTCGATGCTCACCGGCGAAGCAATTCCCGTTGAGAAAAATCCGGGAGACAAAGCGATCGGCGGCACACTCAATAATACCGGCAGCTTTCTCATGACGGCCGACCGGGTGGGAAAGGAGACCGTCCTCGCCCAGATCGTGCAGATGGTTTCCGAAGCGCAGCGCAGTCGCGCACCGATTCAGCGGCTGGCCGACAAAGTCGCGGGTTACTTTGTGCCGGCTGTCCTCTTGGCAGCGATGGCCACGTTTGCCGTCTGGGCCTGGATCGGACCCGAACCTCGCCTGGCGCACGCCATCGTAAACGCGGTTGCCGTATTGATCATTGCCTGCCCCTGCGCTCTCGGCCTGGCTACCCCGATGTCCATCATGGTCGGCGTCGGCCGCGGTGCTCACGCTGGCGTTCTCATAAAGGATGCCGGCGCAATCGAGCTCCTGGAAAAGGTAACGACTCTCGTTCTGGATAAGACTGGCACGCTCACAGAAGGCAAACCGCGGGTCACCACGATCGTCACGGCTGGCGGGACAAGAGAAGACGAGCTTCTGGCCGCCGCAGCCACAGCCGAGCAACAAAGCGAGCATCCACTGGCCTCAGCCATCCTGGCAGGCGCTCGCGATAGGAACCTCGCTCTCGGAAAACTCACCACCTTCTCTTCAACGACCGGTGGCGGAGTAGCTGCCGCGACTACTTCGGAAAAGATCCTCGTCGGCCAGCCAACCTTCCTGCGGGAGAATGGTATCTCCGACCTCGAAGGATTGGAAGCAAAGGCCCACGGCTTACAGGACGAAGGTCAAACCGTGATCTTTGTTGCGATCAATAACCGCGCCGCCGGTCTAGTCGCAGTGGCCGATCCGATCAAGGAGTCGACGTCTGAAGCGCTGCGAGAGCTGCAACGCATTGGATTGAGAGTGATCATGCTGACGGGCGACAATGAGCGCACCGCGCGAGCCGTCGCAAAGACGTTGGGAATCGATCAAGTTGAGGCAGGGCTCACGCCCGGGGACAAGCAAGAGAGAGTTACACAATTGCGAAAGGAATCCGTGGTCGCGATGGCCGGAGACGGAATTAACGATGCGCCGGCTCTGGCGGCAGCCGACGTCGGGATCGCCATGGGCACCGGGACGGACGTCGCCATGGAAAGCGCCGACATCACCCTGGTCAAAGGCGACCTTCGCGGAATTCTTAAGGCGATCCTCTTGAGTAAGGCCGTGATGCGGAGCATTCGTCAGAACCTTTTCTTCGCCTTCGTCTACAACGCCCTTGGAATTCCCATCGCTGCCGGTTTGCTCTACCCGTTCTTCGGCCTCTTGCTCAGTCCAATCATCGCCGGCGCCGCAATGAGCTTCAGCTCAGTCTCGGTTATCGCCAATGCCCTGCGGCTGCGCACGCTCCAGCTCTAGGACATTATTGCTCATCAGAATGCCGTGCAATCCACTGGAGTCCGCTCGCCACGCTCCCGAATTTGTAGAGGCGGCTGTGTCAGGCGCTATCGTGACCCCCTCAATCGAGCGGACTCTTCACCCCAAGGCCCGGCTTATTGAGCACGTGCGTATAAATCATCG
>Ga0193726_1003086_pt1 | contig 10828 bp, 7 predicted proteins | sample H2c1metaG_FD_144928 | JGI IMG/M metagenome (GOLD analysis project Ga0193726, IMG submission 144928) | Soil microbial communities from a riparian zone of the East river system, Colorado, United States - H2c1 | ecosystem: Environmental > Terrestrial > Soil > Riparian zone | place: USA: East River... | reverse complement strand
TGGCCAAGCTGCACTGTCCCGGCGATCGCATCGTGATCGAGTTGGAAGAAGGCGCGCGCGTTGAGCCGGTGATTGCGCGGCTGGAACATGTTTTCGGCGTGGCATATTTCGCCGTCGCGCGAGAAATTTTGCGGAAAGATATGCGAGAGATTTCTGCGGAGGCAAATAGTTCTGCTGCGAACGACGCAAATGCGGAGGGTGGCGAGCGGGTCACCCTTCGACCTGCCTCAGGACAACCAGACTCGCCCCAACGAGAATCGGAAGCGCGGGCGATTGCGGCAATTTCCGCGGCGGCGTGGGAAGAAATTGAGCCGCTGAAATTCAGCACGTTCGCGGTGCGCGCAAAGCGCAGCGACAAGAGTTTTCCTTTGCGCAGCATGGATCTGGAAGTTGCCGTCGGCGGAAATATTCACGACAAACTTTTGGCGGCGGGACGCGATCCGCGCGTGAAACTGAATTCGCCGGACGTGACATGTCACATTGAAATCATGAAGCGTTCGGCGCTGGTGTATGCGCGGAAAATTCCCGGTGTCGGCGGAATGCCGGCGAACACCGCGGGCCGCATGATGTGTTTGCTTTCCGGCGGATTCGATTCCGCTGTGGCCGCTTACAAAATGATGCGGCGCGGCGCGCACGTTTCGTTCGTCCATTTCTGGGGCGGCGGCGCGGACCCCGGCGAATCGTCGATGCACGTTGCGCGCGAATTGGTGCGGCAACTTGTCCCGTATCAATTTACGGCGAAATTATTTTTGGTTCCGTTTGAGCCGCTGCAGCGGGATATTGTGGCGAACGCTCCGCCAAGTTTTCGGATTTTGCTTTATCGCCGGCTGATGCTGCGCATCGCGGAACAACTTGCGTATCGCGATCACGCGAATGGGCTTGTGACGGGAGATAGTCTCGGGCAGGTTGCGTCGCAAACTTTGCAGAACATGAATGCGGTTGGCGCGGCGGCGAAATTGGCGCTGCATCGTCCGTTGGTTGGCGACGATAAGCAGGACATCATCGCGCTGGCGCGAGTGATCGGCACGCACGATATTTCCGCCGAGCCGTTTCACGATTGCTGTCCAATGTTTATGCCGAAATCGCCGGCGCTATTTGCGTCGCCTGAGGATTTGGACGCGGCCGAATCGCAATTGGACATGAAAGAAATGGTTCGCCGCGGCGTGGAAAGCGCAGTGCTGGAAAAATTTCAATTTGCTGCGAACCGCGTTGAGAAAATCGAATCCTTCCGCTCTACAACTGCATAAACATTCACCGAACGAAATCAATTCAGTGATAGGATTTCCGAACTTCACTTAGCATATTGCGTTTCGCCAAGTGAACCTTCGAGGATTTCTATGCGCGGTTTGATGATGGATTTTCCGCTGACGATTCCGACGCTTTTGGAGCGCGCGCGGAATGAATTCAATCGCGTCGAAGTAGTTTGGCGATGTCCGGATAAATCTGTCGCGCGCTACACATTCGCCAATGTTTATCAGCGTTCCCGCGCGCTGGCAGAAGCGCTCACTCGCGCAGGAATGAAACAAGGCGATCGCGTTGCGACGCTGATGTGGAATCACGATACGCATTTGGAAGCGTATCTCGGAGTTCCTTCCGCAGGCGGAGTTCTTCACACACTAAATCTTCGGCTGCATGCTTCTGAGTTGGCGTTCATCGTGAATCATGCGGACGATAGATTCCTGATTGTCGACGATGTGCTTCTTCCGTTGCTGGAAAGTATCCGCGCGGAAACGCACTTCGAGAGAATCTTCGTCGTCCGCTATGCGAACTGCGGAATGCAACTTCCTGCAGGATGCGAAGAATACGAAGCATTCCTCGCAACAGCGACTGGAGATTTCTCGTATCCAACGATTGACGAGAACGATGCCGCTGCGATGTGTTTTACTTCCGGCACAACTGGACGACCAAAAGGCGTTGTCTATTCGCATCGCTCGATTGTCCTTCATTCACTTACCGAAGCGTCGCGGGATACTTTCGGCATCGGGCACAACGAAACAGTAATGCTGATCGCGCCGATGTTCCACGCGAACGGCTGGGGAATTCCGTACTCAAGTGTTCTAACTGGCGCGAAGTTGGTTCTTCCCGGTCCATATGTTGACGCGGAGAGTTTGCTGCAGCTAATGATCTCCGAGAAAGTCACCATCGCTTGCGGCGTTCCGACGGTTTGGATCGGCGTGTTGGATGAGATCGAGCGTAATCCCGGCAAATGGAAATTGCCGCGCAAGGTCGGAGCGATGTGCGGAGGTTCCGCGCCGCCGGAAGGATTAATCCGCGCGTTGGACAAACACGGAATTCATGTCGTGCATTTGTGGGGCATGACGGAAACATCTCCGCTGGCCACAACCTGTCGCGTGCGCGAGCACATGAACGATTGGACAGAAGACGAACGATACAAAGTGCGTTCGCGCCAAGGGTCGGGCGCACCGTTCGTCGAGATGCGAGTGACGCGCGACGGCAAAGAAGTTCCGCGCGACGCAGAAACCGCCGGCGATTTGGAAGTGCGCGGGCCGTGGGTTTCGTCCAGCTATTACGACGCGCCGGAAGAACAGAATCGTTGGACACCGGATGGATGGTTCAAGACAGGTGACGTCGCCACGATGGACAATGATGGCTACATCAAACTTGTAGACCGCAGCAAAGATCTAATTAAGTCCGGCGGCGAATGGATTAGTTCCGTGGATCTGGAAAATGCGGTGATGGGTCATCCCGCGGTCAAAGAGGCCGCAGTTATTGGCGTGGCACACCCGAAATGGTCGGAGCGTCCGCTGGCAGTTGTGGTGCTGAAGCAAGGCGCGTCGGTTACTTCTGAAGAGTTGCGCGAATTTCTTGCGGCACGATTTGCGAAATGGCAACTGCCGGACGCGTTTGTTTTTGCAGATGCGATTCCGCGAACGTCTGTCGGAAAATTTCTGAAGAGCAAATTGCGCGAGCAATATGCTGACTGGAAATGGGAATAATGTTTAGGAAGTATTTTTTCGTTACGTGCGATAGCTCGCGTTGATGTGCACGTATTCCGCGGTGAAATCGCAGGTCCACACGCGTGCTCTGCCGTGGCCTGCGCGCAAATTCATTTCGATTGGAACGGCGGATGCCATTAATTTTTCGTGCGCCACACCTTCGTCAAATGGCAATGCGCGGCCGCCATCGTAAACTCGAATTCCGGCCATGCGAATTGCGGCGCGTTCTGGAATAAATTTAATTCCGGCGCGTCCAGCGGCAGCAAGAATTCTTCCCCAGTTCGGATCGCCGCCGGCCAGCGCGGTTTTCACCAACGGAGAAGTTGCGATTGTGTTTGCAACTTTTGCGGCGGCTGCATCATTCGGTGCGCCGACAACTTCGATTTCAACAACGCGCGATGCGCCTTCGCCATCGGAAACAATTGCGAGCGCTAATTTCCTGCACACTTTTTCTAGGGCAACGACGAATGCGTTGTAGTCGTGGCCGCTTGCGGAAATTGTCGGTGCGCCCCATGAACGCGAAGCTCCACTTGCGAGCAGAAGTGCGGTGTCGTTTGTGGAAGTGTCACCGTCGACGGTGATCGCGTTGAAAGTTCTCTGCGCGACATCTTTTAGAGCTGTGTGCAAAACTTTTGTGGACGCGGCTGCGTCTGTCACGAGAAACGCGAGCATCGTGGCCATATTGGGATGAATCATCCCGGCGCCTTTCGCGCATCCCAGCAGACGAATTGTTTTTCCACCAATGCGGCAAGTTGCCGCGGCCCATTTTGGACGCGTGTCGGTGGTCATGATGGCTTGAGTGAAACTGTCGTAACTTCCGGGAGCGTCGGTCGCGGTGCGCTGCAAATCAGGTAGCGCCGCGAGAATTTTTTCGACTGGAAGAGTTACGCCAATTACTCCCGTGGAGCAAACTAAAACTTGTTCCGCGCGGCAGCCGATTACTTTTGCGCCGGTTTTCGCGGTCGCCTTTGAGGCCCGCATTCCTGTTGGGCCATTCGCACAATTTGCATTTCCGGAATTCACGACGATCGCGCGGATTTTTGACGCGGATGACGCCAAATGTTTTTGGCACAGCAGGACTGGCGCGGCTTTCACTAGATTTGAGGTGAAAATTCCGGCAGCGGTGCATGGTCCATCGGCGACGATCATTCCCAAATCCAAGCGGTTTTTGCGGCGCAATCCGCAGGCGGCCGTTGCGTATTTAAATCCGCGCGGCAATGCGCGCGCGGGAATTGAGTCCGGCACATTCATGGGAGTTGGTGCGGGCGCGCTTGTTTGCGTTTGCTCGGCTGCGCTCATTTTCTTTGCTTCGGTCGCGGTTTCGTGCGCGACGTGCTTTGCACTCATTTTCCTACCTTTTGTTTTTTTCGAGTTTCGCTGGGCTGCGATTCTTCTTTCGCTTGCGATAACAATCTCTTACGCCATTCGCTTATTGCCGCGCGCACGGATTCCGGCGCCGTTCCGCCCGCCACGGAATGCGCTTTGAGTGATGCATCAATGCTCAAGGCCTCGTGAAAATCTTCGCTAAATTCCCGCGCAAATTCTTGCAGCCGAACCAGCGGAGTTTTCGTCCATGGCTCGCCGCGTTTTTCCGCGTCACGCAAAACTTTTCCGACAACTTCGTGCGCTGTGCGAAATGGAACGCCTTTGCGCACCAGATAATCCGCCGCGTCGGTTGCCAGCAGCGAAGGATCGCTGGCGAGTTCGCGCATGCGTTCAACATTTATTTTCGTTGCGGCGATATTTCCGGCTGCTACTTGCACCAAGGCGAGCGCTTGGTCGTGTGCGACGAAAACTGGTTCTTTGTCTTCTTGCAAATCGCGCTGATAACTTGTTGGCAAGCCTTTCATTGTCACAAGCAGCGAGACGAGCGCACCGACGAGCCGGCCGGTTTTTCCGCGCGTTAATTCCCACGCATCCGGATTTTTCTTCTGCGGCATTAGACTGCTGCCGGTCGCATATTCATCGGGCAATGCGATAAATCCAAATTCCTGCGATGCGAACAGAACGAAATCTTCCGCGAGTCGAGAGAGGTGAGTGCCGAGCGCAGCGATCGCAAATAAATATTCGAGTGCGAAATCGCGATCGCTTACAGCGTCAAGACTGTTTGAAGTTGCGCGCGCGAAACCTAATTCGTGCGCTAGTATTGCGCGATCAATGGCGAACGCACATCCTGCCAGCGCGCCCGATCCCATTGGACATGCGTCGGTGGATGCGGTTGCTCCGGCGAATCGCGAGGAGTCGCGCTCGAATGCCTCGGCGTGGGCCAACAAAAAGTGGGCAAATAAAATCGGTTGGCCGTGTTGCATGTGAGTCATGCCCGGCATTGCTGTGTTGATGTTGCGCTCGGCTTGATCGACGAGCGCAGCGATCAGCGCGGCAAGAGCGGCCTGCATTTGCGCTGACGCGTCCTTAATAAATAATCGGAAATCCGTGGCGATTAATTCATTTCGGCTGCGGCCGGTGTGAAGTTTCGCGCCGAGCGCGCCCAGCTTTTCGATCAGCGCCATTTCCACGAAGTGATGAATGTCTTCGGCGCCTGCTTTGGCGGACACGTCTAGCCAAGTGGGTTCTTCCGATGCGCGCTTTTCGATTTCATCCAGCGCTACCAATAATTTCTGCACTTCGGCGGACGTTAAAATTCCAGCGCGTTCGATTGCGTGGGCCCACGCGCGATCAACGGCGATTTCGTACGGCAGTAACCGCCGATCAAATGAAAATGACCGCTGGAATTCGTCGAAAAGTTTATCGGGCCCGCGGTCGAATCTGCCGCTCCACATCCGACCGGCGCTGGAATTTGAATCGGTCACTTCGCGGAATCCTCTTGCGGAATTGTGACGGGAAGCGCAAAAAGATTGATGAAGCCTTCGGCGTCCTTCGGGTTGTAGCGAGTCATTGCGAAGCTGGCCAAATCCTTGTGATAAAGCGAATTCGGTGACTTGCGCCCGGTGAAATTCACATTGCCTTTGTACAAGCGCAGGCCCACGGTTCCTGTGACCCGTTTTTGCGAATGTGAAAAAAATGCGTCGAGTGATTCGCGAAGTGGTGTGAACCACAATCCGTAATAAACCATTTCGGCGTAGCGTAACGAAAGCATTTGCTGGTAGTGGGTAGTTTCGCGATCCAAACTGAGCGTTTCCAGTTCGCGATGCGCCAACATTAATAATGTGCCGCCCGGCGTTTCGTATGCGCCGCGCGATTTCATTCCTACGAGTCGATTTTCAACCAGATCAATTCTGCCGACGCCGTTTGCCGCGGCAACGTCATTCAGCGTATTAATTAATTCGATTGGGCCGAGCTTTTTTCCGTTCACCGAAACTGGATTGCCCTCTTCAAATCCAATTTCAACATCGGTCGGTTTGTCCGGCGCTTTTTCCGGAGACACGACCCATTGCCACATGGCTTCATCCGGCGCGTTTGCTGGATCTTCCAAAACTCCGCCTTCGTGTGAGAGATGCCAGATGTTACGGTCGCGGCTATAAATATTGGCTTTGCTTTGCTCGATGGGAATATTGTGCGCGGCCGCATAGGTGATCGCGTCCTCGCGCGAAAATATTTTCCATTCGCGCCACGGTGCGATGATTTGCAATTTCGGGCCGAGCGCTTTGTAGGTCAGCTCGAAGCGGACTTGATCGTTGCCTTTGCCCGTGCATCCGTGGCAAACGGCGTCGGCGCCATGCTTCAACGCAACCTCCACTTGACGCTTGGCAATCACGGGGCGCGCGAAAGAAGTTCCGAGCAAATATTTGTGCTCGTACACTGCGCCCGCGCGCAACGTGGGCCAAATATATTCGGTAATAAATTCTTCGCGCAGATCTTCAATCGTGGCCGAAGCCGCGCCGGTAGCAAGCGCTTTTTTTCGCGCCGCTTCCAAATCTTCTTTTTGGCCAACGTCGCCAATCATGGCGATCACTTCGCATCCGCCATAAGTTTCTTTCAGCCACGGAATAATGATGGACGTATCAAGCCCGCCCGAATAGGCAAGAACAACTTTCTTTGGCAATTTGGAATCCCTTCAGCTTAGAAGTAAAAGCAGAACTGCTTTTTGCACATGCAGACGGTTGCCCGCCTGTTCGTACGCGAGCGAGCGCGAGGAATCCATCACGTCGGCGCTCACTTCCGATCCGCGATGCGCGGGCAGGCAGTGAAGAAAAATCGCATCCGATGCCGCCAGCTTCATCAAGGGTTTGTTGACCTGAAATCCCGCAAAATCTTTTGCGCGCTTTTCCGTTTCTTCTTCCTGACCCATGCTGGCCCACACATCGGTGTAAACCGCTTGCGAACCTTCGGCCGCTTCTTCCGCGGAATGGAATAATTCAATTTTGCCTTTTGTTTCTTTCGCGGCGCGGCGCGCTTCGGCAACAATATCCGCCGGCGGCTCGTAACCTTTTGGAGTGCCGACGCGGACGTGCGCGCCTAATCGCGCGCCGGCGAGCATCAGCGAGTTGCAAACATTATTTCCGTCACCGACGTAGGCAACTTTCAATCCGCGCACACCGCCGAAATGTTCTTCGAGCGTAAGAAAATCCGCGAAAGCCTGACAGGGATGATAGCGATCGGAAAGCGCGTTGATTACGGGAATCGATGCGTGCTCAGCAAGCTCATCGAGTGAAGTTTGCGAGAAAACGCGCGCGACAATTCCATGGACCCACTGCTGCAAATTTTTGGCGACGTCCTTAATACTTTCGCGTTCGCCCAGGCGCGTCTGCGTATTGTCCAGAAATACGGCGCCGCCACCCATGCTTTGCATTCCGATGTCGAATGTTGTGCGTGTGCGCAGCGAAGGCTTTTCAAAAATCATGGCGAGGAATTTTCCAGCAAGCGCAGTGCGGTAGCGTTCCGGCGCGGACTTCACTTCCGCGGCCAGGTGCAAACATTCGCGCACGGTGGCGGCGGGCCATTCCATCCCCGTCACTAAATCGTGGGCGATGTCGCCGGCAAGTCCGGTGGAGGCTGGGGCAAGAGCGTTCATTTTCACCTCGAAGCCGCAAGCGCTCGCGTGTCATGCGCGAGTTCAGATTTCTGCGCGCGCGGCGCGTCCGCTGTTTTGGAATTCAGTTTTGAAACTTTTGAAAATATCGCGTCCATGCGTTTGATAAATTCTTTTACGTCTTTGGATTTCACGATGTATGGCGGCAACAAACGCAGAGTTGTTTCATGCGTGCAGTTGATCAGCACGCGATTAGCCAGCGCTTCGGCAACGTAAGGCGCGCCTTCGACGGAAAGTTGCACGCCGACCATGAGTCCTTCGCCGCGAATTTCTTTGATGAAATTATATTTGTTGGCCAGCGCCGTGAGTCCTTGGCGCAATTCGGCGCCGCGCTCACGAACATTCGCCAGCAACTTTTCATCTTCCATTACATTAAGAAATTCCAGCGCAACGGCGCAGGCCAGCGGCCCGCCGCCGAAAGTTGTGCCGTGCATTCCCGGCGCAAGCACTGACGCGAAACTTTCTTTTGCGAGCATCGCGCCAAGCGGAACGCCCGCGGCAAGCGGCTTGGCGATTACGACGATATCCGGCGCACCGGATAATTTTTGGTATGCAAAGGCGCGGCCGGTACGTCCGAGTCCGCACTGAATTTCATCGGCGATCATTGCGGCATCGTGTTGCGTGGCGAGTTCGCGCGCGCGTTTCCAAAAAGTTTCGCTAACGGGATAAATGCCGCCTTCACCCTGAATCGTTTCCATGATGATCGCGCAGACGGTGTTGTCGAATTTCGATTCGAGATCCGCGACGTCATTGAATTTCACAAATTCGACGCCGGGTACCAGCGGCTCAAACGGTTGACGATATTTTATCGGCCAGGTGATGGAGAGCGCGCCGAAGGTTCTTCCGTGAAATGAATTTTCCAACGCAAGGATGCGTGTTTTGCTGTCACCGTGTTTACTTCGCGCGCGAGCGCGGGCCAGCTTCAGCGAAGCTTCCACAGCTTCGGCGCCGCTATTCGTATAAAAAACACGTTCCATTCCCGACCACTTCGCCAACTTTTTCGCGAGCGGGCCTTGAAACGGATTGTGAAATAAATTCGAGACGTGCGTGGCACGGCCAGCTTCACGGCGAATCGTGGCGACGAGCCGAGGATGGGCGTAGCCAAGCGCGTTGACGGCGATGCCGCCGAGGAAATCCAAATACGCGCGTCCTTTGTGATCGTAAAGTTCGCAGCCCTTACCGTGAGTAAACACTAATTCAGGGCGCTTGTAAGTGTTCGCCAAATATTTTGCGGCATCGCGAATTGCGGCAGCGCCTTCCGATGAAGAAGATTTTTGGAGACGAGTTTTCTTAGGATTGGGCATGGGCGTTGGGAAATTAGCTCAGGACGCGATTTTCGCGTTCATCGGATATGCGGGCAGCACTCGAGTGCCCGGACCTTTTCCGCCATTCGCAGCGGAAAGAAGACCATCGGTTTTCGCGCCGCCAACAATGCGAACCTGACTAACGCCGGCCGCCAGCGCGCGCTTGCATGCTTCGAGTTTCAAAATCATGCCGCCGGAAACCGTGTGCCGGCGAATTAAATCTTCGACTTCTTCGGAGGAAACTGCTTTCAAAACTTTTCGGCCATCGAGCACGCCGGCCACGTCAGTTAAATAAATCAGCCGATCGGCGTGAATAAATTCCGCGCAAGCGGCGGCCATATGATCCGCATTAATATTGTAGAGTTCGCCGTCGGCGCCAAGTCCGAAGCAGGACGCGACGGGAACAATTCCTGAGCGCCACATCGCTTCCAGAAAATCCACATTCACGCCGGAAAGATAGCCGACAAATCCGAGGCCGCCGCGCATATCGTTGTAGGTCATCGGCTCGGCGAGAAAAGTTGCGGCGTCCGAAGCACACAATCCGATTGCGGGCTGACCTGCTTGGGTGATGGCGCCGGCGACGCGCTTATTGAGAAGTCCGCCCATCACCATGACGGCGACGTCGCGGGTTTCGCGATCGGTGACGCGCAGCCCGGCCACAAATTTACTTTCGATTCCCATGCGTTGCAGAGTGGCGGTGAAAATTTTCCCTCCGCCATGCACCACGAGAAGTTCGTGACCTTCTTGCGCGAGAGTGACGACCTGCCGCGCGATGGACGCCACTGTTTCGGGATCGTCAAGCAAAGCTCCAGCTAATTTAATCACCAGTCTCATATCACTCCTGATTTCGCATCGAAATTCCACATGGCGTTCAGGTTCTGCACGGCTTGCCCCGCGGCGCCCTTGCCCAAATTATCCAGGCAAGAAACGACCGTGAGCCGGCGCCCTGTAGCGTCCAGCGCGAATCCGATGTCGCAGAAATTTGTATTCACGACGTGCTGCAATTCCGGCAATTTTCCGGCGGGCCACAAACGCACCATCGGGCGGTCCGCATAAAATTTCCGGAACAAAGATTCCACATCACTCGCTTCGCGCGGCTCATTCAGCCAAACGTAAAGCGTGGAAAGAATTCCGCGTGCCACGGGAAGCAGATGCGTTGAAAACATCACATCGTCCAATGACACGCCGAGATGTTCGGTAACTTCCGGCGTGTGCCGGTGCGTGAAAAGTCCGTAAGCGCGAAAATTTTCGTCGACTTCAACGAATTGCATATCGCGCTTGGGTTCTTTCCCCGCGCCGCTTGCGCCGGATTTACAGTCACAAACAATTCCGCGTTTCCTCGCAACCCATCCGGATTCGACGAGCGGCTTCAATCCCAAAATTACAGACGTTGCGTAGCATCCGGGATTTGCGACGATTCGCGCGGCGGGCAATTTATTCGAATAAATTTCCGGAAGGCCGTAGACCGCTTCATTCAACAATTCCTGCGGCGGCGCGGGCAATTTGTACCATTGCGTGTAGGTCGCGGCGTCATGAAATCGGAATGCGCCGCTTAGATCGACGACTCGCAGACCTTT
>Ga0193726_1003085_pt1 | contig 10830 bp, 7 predicted proteins | sample H2c1metaG_FD_144928 | JGI IMG/M metagenome (GOLD analysis project Ga0193726, IMG submission 144928) | Soil microbial communities from a riparian zone of the East river system, Colorado, United States - H2c1 | ecosystem: Environmental > Terrestrial > Soil > Riparian zone | place: USA: East River... | reverse complement strand
TTTGCTCCAATTTTTCAAGAAAAAAAAAAAAAAAAAAAAGCTGGTTGCTATAACTTTAGAAAAAGGAAATTTGAACTAATGCAAAGCATCCGCGAAAGAAAAATATAGATTTTATCTTCTAATTAAATTAGTTTACCGTAAAATCGTTGAATAGTTTAAGTTCTACTGCTTATTACCTGATACATAAAGATTTTGACTTGCTAGATGTAAATTTCTGTCCTCGGCTCAATTTTCCAAATCCGCAGGCAACTTTCCAAATTCTTTTTTATATTAATTAAGGAAGAAATGAAATTTGTAACTTGATAATTAGTAAGTACTAATATATAATTCAGGTATTTAAGCATAAAGGTAATTTTTTTAATTGTCCAATGGTTATGTACTATATAATTTTAATTCAAATAATATAATTATATACCTTTTTAGTTACATAGGTGAGTCATTGAAATTTAAGAGATTGAAACATATCTGTTACTTTTTTTAAGATTACTAATTCAATTATTATACTGAATTAATTTATTACCTAGTAAGGTATTACCAGGACAAGAAAAGAAATTTATAACAATTTAAATATCTTTTTTAAATGACACTGAAAATTGAGAGTAATTACTATTATTTGTTATTATAAAAGTTCTAGTGGTGTTAAATAATATTCTAAAAGCCTCAAATAAATCAATGTGAGTTCGTTGTTTTAATTGGAAACAAGCATCTAAATTAGATTTAATTAAAAATGATCCTTCAGATATGGAAAATAAAGTTCCGACAACTCAAAAAGTAAAAAAAGAAATTTGTAAATTTAAATAACCTAGAGGAGAGTGAGGTAACGAGAAAATAAATTTAGATTTAATTGTTTCGCTTAGTAAAGTTAAATCAGACATTTTAGTCAAACCTTGTTCCATTAAGAAAATAGCTTTAGCATATTGAGCTCTTCTATCATAAGTTAGAACTTTAAAAAAAATTCAAATTCCGTGATATATGAAGAGTGGAAAAAGTACTTGCTGCAGTTCTGTTTTATTGAAAATAAGACTTATAGTATCTTCGCCTTTAGGGTTTTTGTAAGGACCTACAATTCTACCTATACCTAATGTATCTTTGATTAATATTAGAAGTGGTAATTCCGTGTGTATTAATGTTATTAATAAAGAAATAGAAGCAAATTTTCGTAAAGAATCACTTGCAACGTTCACTACGCTAATATAACCATCACCATCTATTATTCCCGCTAATTTACCTAAGAAACTAATAGGAATGGCCAATAACCGTTTAGATATTTATCTTCACTTGTTGTAGGCTTTACTCCTCTAAATTTAAAATTTAAAATTTAAAATTTAAACTTTACTTCAATTTATTTTTCCGATAGACTCTAACCCTGCAAAGTAAATAAATTTAATTATACCAACTGAACAGCATATAAAAATACATAATTTTAAGGTTCAGATCAATTCTACTAAATCTTGTCCAAATACTGGAATAGCACTTAGTAAATTAGTAATTACGGTAGCACCCCAATAAGACATCTGACCATAAGGTAATACATACAAAATTATTATTAAAAATTTAATTTTATTAGATTTATTTTATAATTTTTATATTTTATATAGATTATATATTTTATATTATATATAGAAACATTTCCTTAAACTTTTCCAAAATAATAGTAAATGTTTAAAATCTTAGGATTTGAAACTTGTCCTTTTTTTAATAATAATATCGACTGTACATTAAGTATTATTACAAATGATGAATTAAAATAATTTAAATTTCCAAGTGCAAATTTCTTCTATTGAACCAGTCGGTAGCGATTAAATAAATAATCGACGGTCTTAAAAGCTTTTTACTAAGTTTAACCGTTTTCATTAGTTTTTAAATTTGTCATTCTATTTTAAATTAAAAAACTTTGTTCTAAACTTAAACTTAAACTTAAACTTAAACTTAAACTTAAATTTCTCAGTTAATTTCATTTAAACTAATCTTTTGTAATTTGTAATAAATTTGTTAATTAACAATATTAATCATAAGGAGATTTAGAACTCTATTATTTAAAATAAAATGACTATGTTTTCAAATTTTAATATGAATATATTAACATAATTTATTTGATAAACTTTTCATGTTAGGCTAGATTTAGATTGTAACCAAGAAAGGCTATTGCCATCATCAATATTAATATTATAACTCCTATACTTCAAACCATTATTCTTGGTGATTTGAAAGATCCATAATAAATACCACGTGCAACATGAGCATAAACAAAGATAAAGAAAAAAGAAGCAACATTAGCGTGCACGTATCTTATTATTCACCCATTATTTACTGCTCTCATTATATGCTCTACACTATTAAAAGCTAAATCAATTGACGGACAATAATGCCTTAAATTGAAATTATGTTAAATAACTATATAGTTATATATTTTTCTTTATAAAACTGTAAGTTTAATACCACTATTAATCTTATTATCTACTATAAATTATATAAGTTAAATTTATTATAAATGATATATTATAAAATAGGATAAATACTCCATAATTCATTTAAATATATTACCATTAGAAATTCTAAAAGAAATTTAATTTAAAACTTAACAACTTTTAATGTTCTAGAATTTAAAATTGTAAGTAGCATAATTTGAAAATTTAAAGTTTAAATTTGTTGATTTACAAAACCTTGTTTCAACAAGAGCTTAGATGATAAAACAAGGTTCTTTAAAAATAATTTAACATTAAATTATACATATTATGAATATTAAGAATAATATTTGTGTTTTTATTTAACGAATTTGCTGAATTTCAATTGGCGGGATTTAATCTTATAAAATAAAACAATTTTTTTTTTTATTATTTAATTATTGAAATTGTATTTTATTCTACATAAAATCTCGGAAGAATTTGAATAAAATTATTATGTTATTTTTTTTTATTCTTTATAATATTATCAATAATATTTCTTGCTAATTATGTCTCAGAATATAAACTTTTTTACTGTAAATTCAAATATACAAAAATAAAGATGAATTATTTACTCGTTACAAATTTGAAGATTTGAAGATTTGCAGTATTTTATATAAAATATATTTGATCAATTTCAGCATATAGTAGACTTTTTCAAATATAATTAGATTATATATTATTTTATGATAGTAATAAACAATATAGAAATAATTTCTATTTGGCAACACGTTATTTTAATTATTCTAAGCTATAAACATATATACTAATGAATAAAAATATAAAAATTTATTGCTAAGAAAACTCCACTTAAGATTTGTATAGCTAAACATAAAGCTAATAAAGAGTAGGGTCAGACAATGCTGCCCTCAGAACCGTACGTGATAGTTTCCCATCATACGGCTCGCACCCAAAACTAACAAAGAGATCCAAATTTTTCACAAAAGGGGTTTTATTTACTATATTTACTTATTTCTCTTAGGTCTGTCGCTGTTAGTTGACCAGAGTGATAAAGGTTATGATGGTATTGACAAAGCGGGATTTGTTTTCTAAGAGTAGCTCCGATTCATTTATCATATGTAGAGTTGCCAGTTCTTATTCTTGTTCTTACATCCTTTACTGATCTTAAGTGATGCATTTCTATTTTATTAGTTGTTCCACATAAGACACACTTTTTACCAAATTTGTCTTCAGTAAGTTTAGCTGATCAGGTTTGTCTAATCATGTCTGTAAAATTCAAATTGAAGTTCTTATTAAATTGATGTTTTACCTTCATGGTTTCGGGTAGAGCTAGACCTACTCCTGTTTTCGGACAAGTTAATCTCTTACCAAATTTACTGAAAGCCTTAGAGTAATTATTTAATTTACACTTTCGGGCTAGAGTATAGGCACATGACATTTGTAATAAGAAAATAACATACCTTAATCTATTAAGGTTAGAAGCGAAAGAATAAAAGTTCAATAGTCCATTTATTTTTGAATTGAAGAAAGTAATAATTTCATAGTGGGATAAGTTCATGATTTTAGTATAAGCCATAGGCACATATTTATCTTGTGTATTTTTTCGAATAAATTCGGTTTTCTTTAATTCTAATAGTATTTTTTCTAAGGGAGCTTTTATTAATAACCGCGAATGTGGTCTTCTTCTTATAATCCCTGTAGCATTTCTAGTTTTAGATAAGTAGGTCGCTTGTTTCTTCAGTTTACATATTTCAGCACCTAAAAAGGAAAATTTATTATCAGATAAGTTGCTAATTATTGTTTTTTCAGGATTAAGGGTTAAGCCACAATGTGAAAATAAGAATTCTCTTGCGATATTCTTAACATTTATTGCGTCATTTTTATTTCCTTCAATCAGAATAACAAAGTCATCGGCGTATCTGATATATTTCATACGTTTAAAATTAGGATCAAAAGGATTACCAATAGGAATAGTTCTAAGTTTAGCCAGATATTGTTTTCTTTCTATTAAATTTGTGGCTTTATTTCTAAGATATCTTATCTTATGATATTCAGGATTTGAAATACGTTTCTTTCCTGTTTCGAACTTGAGTATCGTTTTCTCTATGAACTTATCGAATTTATCTAGCACAATATTAGCTAATATCGGGCTTAAAATACCTCCTTGAGGGACACCTTTATTTGTTTTGGTGATAATACCTGATTCTAATTTTATACCAGCAGTAAGGAATTTTTTAATCAGTTCTATACACCTAGGATCACCAATTTGTTTAGAAAGTCTATCTATAATAATTTTATGAGGAATCATATCAAAGCATTTTGTTATATCACCTTGAATCACTCATGAATAATTTCTACCTACAAGATAAAGAGGTAGAAGTGCGGAATGAACAGATTTACCTGGTCTAAAACCGTGTGAACAATTTGAAAATTGTGGTTCTCAAATGGCTGATAATATACGTTCTAAAGCTTTTTGTACTATTTTTTCTCTAGGGGAACCTATAGCTAAAGGTCTTAATTTACCTGGTGTAGATTTAGGAATAAGAACTTGCCTTGTAGGAGAAAACTTGAATTTTCCGCTTTTTAGATCATTTGCAACATTGAAGAATCATTTTAGGTTGATACCATCTAAAGTTTCTTTGCTAATACCGGGTGACATGATACCAGATTTACCTTTAATTTGATTGTAACAGCTAATTAGGAAATGAGGGTCAGTAAATATAGAAGATAAGTTAAAGATCTTCTGATGCTGTTGTTTGGATTCATGTATTTTATTATGCAGGTCTATTAGGATAGCATTATTGTTAACGGCCTTTGTTTTTTTTGCTACGCATGGCTTGGTCTTTTTTAAAGCTAGTTTTGGTTCCAAATCAGACGAGCCTTTAAATACAGAGTTTTGGCTAGTATCCTTCGTCTCTCCAACAAGACTACTATGATACCTCCGTCCTCGCATAATATGGTTATTCCAATATCATAGGCGATTAGATCCCCCGGTTGCGTTTATGGTTCGGTTAAAGTCCAATACTTTGTAGGTGCTTGCGCATTTCATTATAGTTATAATAAGAGTGCTATCCTGCAACGCTGTTGAATTTTCTGACAACAATTGACACATCGGTCCTTGTCAATCGCTTAATTCAATCAATACCGATATATTCTGCTTAAGATATTGACCCTGGAAAAGATGGCAGCAATACGTAACAAGTTCGTTAACCTCACCATGAAGTATCCCACTAAAATCAACCACTAGATGCGGCAGAACATCCTTTTTGATTCATTGTATATCAGCTACCCGATCAAAGAAATTATTAGCCTCAATGTCCGTGATATACTGTGGTATATATAGTAGTATAGTAAAAATAGCTACTGTCAGGGATATATAATAACTCGGACTAAGAGTTAAATAACCATAAAGCCTCGCGGGGCGCACTCCAAAATTTCACATGTATGAAAGGTTAGCGGGTTGAGGTGAATCTACAATATAAGAGTTATAAAGTCTTAATAAAGGATTAGTTTTTAAGAGTCTCATGTTTTTAAATTATCTGATTCATTTTATTATATGCAAATATTTAAATTAATTCTATTAAGAAATTTTCTCTTATTATCTAATGTGAAAATTAACATTAAAATTAAAATTAATATTAAAATTAACATTAATATTAACTATTATTAATGATACAAATCCCAATTGTAAATCTAAATTCGAGATCATAATTTAGAACTTTAAAGTCTTTTTTGCTATGTAAATTTAAAATAATATGTATAAAATGATAATTCATGGTTAAATTAAAGGTTTTATAATAGAATATAGATACAATAACACAACAGATTTCAAATTTACAATTTATAATTTACAATTTACAATTTAAAATTTACAATTTTATACTAATTAAAGTATAAATTAAAAAAAATACTTAAAAATATAATAAATTTACAGAATTTATCTAAATTCAATTAAATATATACTAAATAATTATATTTTTGTGGGGTAAATTTGACTTAAAAAGGATGATCATTTTAATTAAATGCTAATATTAAGAAAATAATCAAATGATTAAAAAAATGAATATGTATATATAATAGGTTAAAATTTAATAATATTAAATTTATTAACCTTGATAATAGATCAAAATATGGGTTTTTGTAAGAATAATTTTCATTAAAGTTAGCAAATTCTTTTCCTAATTTAGATTTACAAATTAAAATTTAAATAAAGGAAAATAATCCCTGTAACAATTATTATCTTTTTAATAATAATTATTCTTTATACTAAATTATAAATAAAAAAAAAAAAAAAATATATATATATTAAAATAAAGTAAAAGAGGAAAGTTTAATTTTAAAATTTGAAAGTATTACAAATCTAATCAAAGTAAAACCAAAAAGATTAATAAATAATAATATTTATCATTTTTTTATATAAGCCCAAGAAGGATTGAACTTCTACTGATTTCTCATCAAGAAATTATTCTACCATTAAATTATAGGCTCTGAAATTTGAGATAATATAATACATATGCATTATTATTTATATTTCTTAATTATATTATTTGTTCATGAATATCTCATTTATGATTATTTTTAGATTTTTAATTTAAGAAATTTAAATTTGCATACATATGTTTAACTAAACTACTTTTACGTAAGCCCTTATTTGTCCAAGTCCAAATTTGTTCGCGTAGCGAGGAAGAAATTTCAAACTTGGAATTTAACAAATTAAAATTAAAATTAAAATTTAAATAAAAAGAATTTGTTATTCTATTCCTTTATTAAATACAAAAATGTATTTATTTAGTTTTTTATTTTATAATAAAAATGAAAATTATTATATGAATAATAAATACTATATCTATTAAGCAATTTAAAAAACCATTTGCAGAACTTTCAATTTGGAACTTTAAAAACTTGACTTAAAATTTTGGATTTGGAAAGAACAAATTCCTTTGTTTTGCAAAAGATTTAGATTTCTTCCTCGCTACGCGAACAAATTTGGACAACATTTAAAAAAGTTTTAATATTGCATCTCGGAACTTAATAATTTAAATTAAAAAAAATTAAACAAATTTAATTTATCAATTTTCAAATTATTCAATTGACATAAATAATTCAAAAAACATTACCCAGATTTTTTTAGGTTGAAAATTTAGCAATTTAAAAATAAATAATAACGTTTAAACTTTTTCTTAATTCAATAAGCCCAAATTTTGCTTTTTGCTAAAGATGGGAATTTCGTTTCAAGTTGATATATTTTTATTAGATAATATCCAAAAAACATAAAAAGAATGTTAATAAGAGATATTATTGTAGCATAGTTACAAATTAATAAACTTACACCTAATTTATTTAAACCATTTAAACTATCAAATCATTCTAATATTTCACTACCAATAAAAGATTCACTGATTTCGAAAGGTTATATAGAACCTTCTGTGTCTCCATATTTATCTAATTCCTCAAATGGTTTAAAATTTGAATTGTATGTTTGCATAATGTTTAATATACCTGCAAATTTAAATTTTTTTTCATCATTATAATAGGAAATTCATTGATTGCATGTAGAAATTTCATTTTCTAAATCTAAGTATTCTTTAGTATTTGAAGTTTCTTTTAATTCTTTTAGTTTTTCGTTTAGACCATTAATCTTTTCTTGTATTTGGTTTGTCTCAAAATTTTACTAAACAAAAATATTATTTACTTTTCAAGCAGAGTTTGAAATTTATCGTTTCAATAAACCTTTGATGTTTTAATTTTTAAATTAGCAGAACTTTAAATGTTCATATTTTCTTATTTATTCAATACCTGACGTAAATCTTGAATAGCATTTTTAAATTCCATATTATTTATTTTTTTGCTTTTATCATCTAATAAATTATGTTAATTTTTGATAGTTATATGTGTTTGATATAAACCACCTATACCTGCTGAAATTTCAGCATTGAATATATTTTTTTTTAAGTTTTAGTTACAGTTGGAAATTTACTAAACCTTATAAACCAATTTCCAGCTTGTTGAATATTATCACAAATTTCTTGATTATTTTTAATTTTCATATTGAATTGTTTATAAATTATTTTTTATTTAATGAGTGAATATTTAATTCTAAATTTAAATTCTCAAATTTGCAATGTTCAAATCCTAGTAAAAGAAATTTCTTAATAATGTTCTAAGAAAAATTAATTAAAAGTTATGAAATTTAAATTTGAACAACGTTTTTTTTCAATCTTTGTTGGGGGTTATTAAAGTATTTTTAAGATTTATAAAAATTAAAAGTTTTAATATTAATGATAATTTATTGTGTATTAATTTGGATTTTTTTAATTTGTTATTCATTATCTAAATCGAAATCATCCATTGGTTTAAAAGGAATTATACTTGGAAAAGGTGATTGATTAGTATTGTTCAATAATAAAGGTCTAATTCTAACAAATGAATGTTTATTTAATTGTATATTTCTTTGATCATTAATAATTGTGTTTAAATTCTGATTTAAAAAATTATCTACATCTATTTTAGATCCAGATGTATTAGTTAAAATAGCCTTAATAAAGTAATTAATTAAAAATGAATTTGTATTAAGTCCTTTTAATTCCATTTTATTATGAATATATGTTTCTTTATTTTGATCTGTTAAATTTGCAAAAGGAGTTTGAATATTATCTCAACCTTTATTTTCATCAATACTATTTAAACTTTCAGAATCTGAGTTTGAATTTTCTAAATTATCTTTTGATATATTATTTATATTTTCTTCATTATTTGAATTTGAATTTGAATTTGAATTTGAATTTGAATTTAAATTTACTGAATTAGTTGATTCTGGTAATATATTATCTTCTAAATTGGAATTTGAATTATCTAAATCTGTAATAAAAATTGAAGTAACTGATCATAAGTAAGTTATATTATACAATTTAAATTTTAATTTAAACTTAATAATTAATACTATTAAAATCAAAATTATGATAACAATTATTGTAAAATACAATAAGAAATTTAAATTGTTTAAATTTGTAAATTGAAATATTTGAAATTGCAGAAATTTGAAGATGTATTTTGAACTTGTAATCAATATATTTATTAGCATAAATTGAAATTGAGAGATACAATTTATTATATATGAACAAATTTCGGTTTCAAATAAGTATCAGTTCAAATCCCAGCTAAATAAATCTTGAAATTGCAACAAAAAGGAATTTGTTCTTTCGTTAGGAAAATTTAGATATTGTTTCAATTGAGAAATTGCTTGAACATTAAAAATTGTGACGATTAATTGTGTGACATTTAATATTTTAAATTTCAATACTATTTTATACATAAATAAAATATGTGAAAAAATAATACAGAAATAATTTGAATTAAAAAAGTTGAAAACAGATAAATAATTTAAAAATAGATTTATTAAAATAAATACTAAGATAATTATTAATAAGGTTTGGATTTTTTTCATTTTATTTTTTATATATATATATATTTTTATTTTTGTTTAAAAAAAATTTAAACTATATTGTTTTGATTAAATCTAATTAGCTCTAAAATTGTAATTAATATAATTAATATAATTAATATTTTAATTGTGTAAATTAAATTAAATTAAAATTATAATTAAAAATTAAAAATTTAAATTAAAATTAAAATTAAAATTAACATGAACATTAAAATTAAAATTTGTTATTATATCTCCAATTGAAAAATTATTGTAACTATTTAATTTAAAATTAAAATTTGTTATTATATCTCCAATTGAATAATTATTGTAACTATATAATTTATATCTGAATAATACGGGGAATTGTTTGAATCTACATCTATATCTACATTTACATTTACATCTACATCTACATCTACATCTACATCTACAAATTTAAAATAAAATCTTATGCTTATTTTTATTATTTAATAACATTGCAAATAAATAAATTTAAATTTATGAAATCTCAATTAATTACGAGTAACCAGATTCGAACTGATGACATCTACTTGGAAGGGAGAGGTTATACCAATTTAACTATACTCGTTAAGTATAAGTATTATTTTTTCAAATTCCGCAAAACTTTTGCGCGTATTATATTAATTTAACTACTTTTAAATTTTAATTTATAATTTATTAAATTGTCTTAATTAAAAAAATTAACATTAGCTAAATAATTGTTTAAACAGAAAAAACATTTAATGTTCTTTAAATTGTAGATAATATAATATGAAGCTTATTAGTGTGAAAAAGATTCTATTATTTAATAAAACTTTTGATCATCATTGATTGGGGGTTAATGAGTTGGTTATTCTTCTCATTGATTATTTAATCTATATAAATTATAATCTATTTTTTTGTTTTTAGTTTATAAATATATAAATTATTATCAAATGATAACTGATATTATTTTTAAGTTTTAAGTCTCCCATTCATTAATGCTCTTAATTTACTTAATTT
>Ga0193726_1003082_pt1 | contig 10833 bp, 7 predicted proteins | sample H2c1metaG_FD_144928 | JGI IMG/M metagenome (GOLD analysis project Ga0193726, IMG submission 144928) | Soil microbial communities from a riparian zone of the East river system, Colorado, United States - H2c1 | ecosystem: Environmental > Terrestrial > Soil > Riparian zone | place: USA: East River... | reverse complement strand
AATAACGGCATCATCGTCCCGATCATATCGTCCCGAGCGTAACTGTTAAGACAGCCCAGAGCGTTGAGAACCCCGGTTGCAGGGTCAATGATAGCAACGGCGATATTTTGTCAGTCAACAGCTGACACGCTCTGTTGGGGGTTCAGGCCACTTTGCTACCGGGGAACTTCTCGACGTAAATCGGAGCGCCCTGAAGTTCCAAACGCACAGGATTGCCACGCGACACAATGGGGTCATCGATGAACGAAGGCTTCCGAGTTAACTGGATATTTCCTTCTCTGTCTAAGGGAATCGGGATGATGTTCTCACTGGCTCGCCGTCAATTTCCAACGTCCCCTTATACAAGACTGATCGCCATTCCGGAATGGAGCCTTCAAGGGTTCCACTACCGAAGACGAGTATCACGTCTTGCGTTCAGCCCGTTCCGGCATTCACGCCCGGCGTTCCTTCGCTGGTGTGGATCTAGGCGCGGAATCGGAGTTCGAGCAAATCGCCGTGTTTCGCGATCGAAGTGAGGGATGAATCGTGAATTTCGATTGCGCTGCTCATGGGAGCGTTATGTGGGCACCAACTCCATGTAGCGTAGCCCGTTATCATGATTGGCAAGAACAGCCACAGGCGATTGCACGTTGTGACTGCTGGGTCATTGAGTGCGATGGCGATTTGCTCAACACTACCGATTTGGCCGGTCAATGGCGATTCAGCCAGACGCCAACCCTCTCCCACTCGTCGTCGAGTTCACATATGAAAGCAAACGGACGCGTAGAGTGCACGTCCGACATGATTTTGAGTGTTTCGAGGGTCGAGTGCTGGTTGCCGACGTAGTACAGTAGTTCTCGATTCCCGTTCCATGTCACCCGCCCAACAAAGACAAATTTTCCTGCTGACTGCAACCGCTCCTCAACCGTATCTTCCTATATGTTCAGGTTGTCGGCGTCACTTCGGGTCGGCAGCCCCTCGCTGGTCGGACCAATTAGCGAGGTTGAGAGGCTGAGAAAGAATGACAGCCCTTGCTTATCTGGCATTTCGCGTAGTCCCATGTCGATCATAGCAACCAGGGGACGACCATCGACTTCTCCCTGTATGACTGAAAACGCTCCCTCTTGAGACACGGCGTTGGTTCGCTCCTTGCAAACTGGTTCAAGACTTATGAACCGCCAAGAGAATTGTAGCGGATAGTTAATGAAATCAGCCAAATACACTCCTTGAGAATCAGCCCGATCCTGGTCAACTGACGGGGTGACGGCCAAGGCGGGCGCGGAGGTGTCCAGCCGGTTCCTTGAAGACCGGGGTTAGCATGGGCAAAAGTGGGGTTCACACTAACGTCGGTCCAGAAAAGAACGGCGACATCAAACGTGGGGCGCATGGCCATCTGGGACTTGGGAGTAGCCTGAATATCAACTTCAGCCAGGCGGGAAGGGCCTACGATCGGTCCAGTCTGTCAATGCACTTGGTGTGCACTTGGGGACCGGTATCGCAACCATCGTCAATCTCCTGAATCCTGGAGCGATCGTGCTGGGCGGAGAAGTTCCACGCTCGGCCAAGAGCTTTCTGCTAAAGCCGCTGTTTCACTCTTTCCGTGAGCGCACGTTTCATCGTTCCGTTTCGAACTTGAAAGTGCTGATCGCGCGCTTGGGCGGTGAATCCGGCGCGGAGGGCGCAGCCATTGTCATCACGGAAAGACTTCTTCCCCAATTTCTCCGAAACCCTGCACGCGGCCTAACCTGCTTACTACTTCTACCGCTCTGATAGGGCCTTCTGCCATTCCGAGTCAACCGAATCAATTGCCATGAACTGAGTAAAGCCGTAGGTATTAATTGGCCCGCCCGCTTGGTAGAAACCAATGCCGGGATTGCCGGAGGTGAAGGTCTTATCGGTTCCGCTTACGACCACCTTATGGTTCAGCCTTACAGTAATTGTGCTGCCGATGATGTCCGCCTCAAGTATGTCGCCTGTGCGGCAGGAATCTTTTCGGTTCCTGGCTATGTAAGAAAAGCTCGACAAAGGTCCATTCCAGCGGACGATCTCCACGTATGGCTCCGTCGCCAGCACACTACAGGTGACCTCATAACCTGTAATTTTCTTGGGAGCGACTGTTGTCCGCAGGCGCAACTCGACTTCATGCCAGGGCTTCAGATTGTCCATCGTAATAACACGAACTGTTCCTTCCGCAAGTTGGTCCGGCGCCCAGGTCCCTTTGAGGATTGCCGTAGGATCGTCGTAGCTTTCAGTTTCAGATACTCCGATAGCGAAGTGCGGCGTGGTCTGTACGTCTTTCCACGAAGTTCCGTCAAGCTTTCCGTTAAACCAGTGGCCGTTTTCTGAAATGGGGTTCTCAGCTTTGGGGAAATTCGTGGAATAAGTGTTTGCCTGCAACCAACTCGACGACAGCCAGATCAATGAAACTGAGAGGACGGCGGAAAAATATCTCAAGCAGGTCTCCTGTCCAAGGCAAAGAATTTTAGAACTCAAAGCCGCTGCACGGATAGTCCGCCAACCGTAAACACCGATCCGGAGGAATACCGAAAGTCGCCGCGAGCTAAAGCCGCCACAGCGCGGCCAACATCTTCGGGCGTCCCCCAGCGCAGTTGCACAGTGAGCCCCGGGCTCCAACAAAGGGATGCTTGGCAATCAACATCCATCTCCGCACTTTTTGCTGATCAGAATTTCGCGAACTTGCGGTCTTGCGTCAATCCGACCTCGTCGGCAGCGTACGGTTGAGACAGCCCAGTGAGTTGAGAACCCCGGGTCGCAGGGTCAATGAGTTGCAATGGTGAGTTTTCGACGGCTGAGGAGCTACAGGCGCCGATCGCTTCGCATTGAGCGACTCGAGTCCGTAGCCGACGACCTGCGAAACCCTCCGCATCAATAACTCCAACGCCTATGTTTTGCGCATTTTGGAGAGCAAACTCTTCGACTCTTTCGGCGACCGCCTCAAAGATAGGTCTGGTGCGAAAGGGCACGTTCTTGCACTCTCTCTAGATACCTCCTGATAAAGCAAATTCACGTGAAACGCTATCCATCTGAACGCTGATGTCGCTCTTTTCAGTCAAAGCCCACAGGGAGACTGCTTTTGATCGCATCCCTAACACGCTGGTGATCCAGGCCTGAGTCCATCCGGACTCTATTACCCATGCCCCCCAACCTGAGTCTGAATTGCTCGCCCAATAGTCCCACATAGTCGGAGAAAAGGCACGAAACCATCCCCCGTCCAATTCAGGATGCTCTTCTGATCGAATTTGGATTCGGCACAATAATTGCGCAAGACGATCTTCGGCGGCATTGTAGTATCGATCACCTGTGGCAGCGGCCGCCTCGTGCAAGCCGAGGAAAGCGAAATTAGATGTATAAAGAAGGTCACATACCGAATCACCATCTGCCTGAATGAGTGATGCTTCTGCCGTTCCATAGGCAGCATTAGAGGCAGGAGGACCACAATTTCCCTTCGATGTTTGGCCGATCTCTTCCAGGATTGCGCCGGTAGAATTTTGATGCTTTAACAACTCTTCCGCCATAAATCGGAGCCAACCACGGTGCTCCGAATTGTCCAGGACTCTGACCAACCATGCGAGAGGAAGCAGCATCCGTGCTCGCTCCTGCTGAATGCCATATGTCCACTGCCAGGCGTCGGGATAAGCACCCATTGTGTTACGGATCGCAATGAGAGTCCGGTCAAGAAGTGGCTTATAGCCTGTCTTTGCATAAGTCCATAGGTAAAGAGCCCATGGGTACGCCTCAAAATGAGGAGCAAAGTGTTTCCGCTCCATTTGCTGATAATAATGGACGCCGTTCTTCTCGAGATCTGCCTGCCTGATCTTTTCTCCGCGAAATCCATATACTCCCGTAGTACGAAAATTCGCTAGGGTCGCGCGCAGGATATTCTTGTCCCACTGAGATGTTCCAGTTATTGCGGCAGCACCTATTGTGCCAAGTAAGCAACGAGCATTGTCGTCTCCGTAGTAAAGGCCTGGGGAGTCAGCATCCCAATTAAGAAGACCGAAGGACGGGCTGGTTTGCGCTGCTCTCGGCCCTCCAGCTAGGCCAGGTGAGGCATAAATGAAATTGATTAGATTCTTCGCAGTATCACCGGAAGACTTCTCTCCGTCTATGGCAGAGGAAAGAGCGAATGTGAAGGATGCCTCTCCCATGCAATCCGCTCTCCGAGCCCAGCGAACGGGCTGATTACCTTGAACGTCAATTCTGGAACTGAAGCCTTCAAGCATTCCGCAGCTACCGTTTCCTATAGGCCAATCATGTTCTGGTGCCGGAGCAACAGAATCGGGTAGCAACTTTGCTGAGTCGACCCGGCGCTGCCATGACTGGTCAATAAGGAGTCGTGAGTTTGAAAACCATTTCACGCCGCGTTGAAAAGATTCACATTCGACTCCGCCTGGCAGCGGTTGGGTTCTTCCATACGAGGGTCGCACCGCGGTTTTCCCTCGAAGCGGTTCAGCTGCTTTGCTGCGACTGAGCCATTCCAGAATCTTTTCCCAAATCGTGACCCACGCACTCGAAGGACCATATCTTGCCCTTCGAAATTGACTTAGTTTCGTTGTCGCGACCATGAGCGAGTGGGCCGAATCCTCAAATAGAATTGGATGTAGTTCGGTCTTTTCCAGACCATAAACAGCAGTATCGAAGCCCGCAACCCTCGCAAGAACTATGTCCGGATTTGGCGTCGAGACGGCGACATAATGACAGTCATTCACTGATACGATGCATGACGGTTTCAGTTGAGCACCGAAACGACTGGACGTGATGACAGCCCGATCCCAGATCTCTGCCTTCTTAAGGCTAATATCTATCTCCGGCAGCCACGCCGGATACTCGACGTAGATACGGAGATCTTTCTTTCTCGCCATATCGATCATCTCTTGATCAAACGGTGTGGCGGATGTGGGGTATTGTTCCGCAAGAATCAGAACCCCCGCTCCGAAATCCGCAGCATTAATTGCTTGCGGTGTTGTCTCAAAAGCACACCCAGGCAGGCCAGCGGATTTGAAAAGGTCGTTTGCTGGGGAGCACACAAAGCACAGTTTTGCCTTGGTTCGTTTTACAGGCAGACTGGCAGCCACGATGGACGCTGAGGCCATCGAGATAAACCTCCGACGACTATGATCCTTTACTTCTAAGACCAAATCGGAATCCTTGTGGTTTGAACGATTCTTGTCTTTGAAGCTGTCATTTCTTGTTACCATGAATTCCCCAGGCAAGACCGTGGCCCAAAGCTCGCTGACAATTGTTAGCGACGGGCTTGAGCGTTTTATGATTAAAAAGTAAATCGACCAGCAAACTGCACGACTCTCGCAGAAGAGGCAGTGCTGGTGATTGTACCTACAGTAGATGGTGCGGACACGTCGCTGGCTGGAGTGCCAAAACTCGGATGATTCAGAGTGTTAAACATCTCCGCGCGGAATTGCACATTATATTTGTCTCTAATTCCAAAGTTTTTCATGAAAGCTGCATCCCAATTTGTAAATCCTGGGCCAAACAGAAAATTGGCACCGGAATTTCCATAGGTATAAGGCGCCGGTAATTGAAATGCAGCAGGGTTGAACCACTGGGATCTGGACGGATTGCTCACATGTGGATCTCCGACGAGATCCGCACGGCTGCTGTACCAGCCCTCAACAGGACTATCGAACGTAACCGAAAAGGGTTGCCCGCTCGCTATAGTAACAATTCCCGTAGTTTCCCAACCACCGATCAATAATTGCATCGGACGGCTCAACTTCCCCAGAAATTGGCGGCCTTTCCCAAAGGGAAGATCATAAACATAGTTAGCTATGAAGTATTGCTGACGGATGCGAGGATCATTTCCGCGGTTATAGCGTATGTTTTGTGGGTCTATCGGCTCAGAAAAACTGCCTCCGTTGGGGAAACAATTCAACTGTTTCGTCCACGCGTATTGCGCCTCGAAAGAAAGCCCTGAAGCGAAACGCCGCTTTGCCGCGAGCTGCAGCATTTGAGTGTTTGAAGTAGAACCGTTATTTAGGAGCTGAATGTCGCCAAAGGCAGTGACTGGTCTGCGTGGCTGAACGGGGCCAGGCGCCTGTGGTGGCGTGTTGATAGGATCAAGATAGGTCGCATGTTCCTGTTCAGAACCCAGATATGTAGCCCGAACCACGAGATCTGGTCTGACCTGCGATTCAAGAGTAAGGTTCCATTGATGTGTTTCTGGGTATTTGTAGCTTTTGGGAAGGGCCGTAATAGAAATACCGCTTGGTGTGCTGCCAGATCCCACAGGAAATGGATTATCAAGCAAAAGCGACGGAGTTGTACCAGCTGCAGGTTCGAAGGTACGAACGCCACTGAAGGGGGGGTTTGCCCCCAGTGCAAAACTTCCAAACTGCCATGGCTGAATGTTGTAGTAGATTCCATATCCGGCACGTACTACGAACTTATCCGTATCCAGTGGTCGAAACGCGAATCCTAATCTGGGTGCAAATTGGAGACGGTCATTACCGATATAGTTTCCTGGGTTCAGCCCGACACTTGACCCGACAATGATCGGCAGGTCTGGGTAGGCGGTGGGGTCATAGGTCCCTTTGAGAATCACGAGTGCTTGCAAGTTGGAATAATAATTGGCCATGCCTCCTTTAACATTCTTGTAAATTGTCGGCAGATCGTAGCGCAGACCAGCATTTATGGTCAGCCTTGCGCTAACTCTCCAATCGTCTTGTACGAAGAACCCATACCGGTCATTTTTGGGTTCTGCCTCCAGGGGACTGAGAGGGGCCGCCGAGCTTGCCAAATCGCCGAGAAGAAAGTCGGCAAAGGCATCTCCGGTATATTGACCGGTAAACGAAAATGAACCGTGGCTCGGAGATGGAGCCTGTCTATTATCAAATTGAAAGCGTGCGAATGAAAACCCTACCTTTATCGTGTGCTTGTTCCGAATCCAGGTAAAAACATCGTTCAGTTGGTAACTGGGAATGGTGTCATCGCTGCCTATATCTTCATTTAAACCGCTGAACCCAATGATCGAAACAGTTGGCAGGCCACTGAGGCCAGCATAGTTTTGCGGCAATCCAGGAATAAAGCTGGTATCTAAGGCTGGATGCTGCGAACGATTAGCATCGGTTTCCTTCTCCCAGCCAAACGTCAAGAGGTTAGTTGCGAGTGGAGAAATAATCCGAGTGTAGTTAAGAGCCAAGCTTTGAACATGAAATGGGGCATCCGTTGCGCCAGAGAGCGGTGTACTTCCGGAACTTTTCGTGGTATCTGTGACGTTGTAATACCTTCCAAAAATACTATCCTTCGGACTAATGGCATAGTCGATTCTTCCTAGGTACCTGTAGTTCTGTTCGGAAGTGGGGGAATTGGCAGAGTAGTTTGTGCCCAAGCCTCCAGGCTGAGAGGTTTGCGTATTTGCCGTAACAAAATAATTCAGGAGTTGCGATGCGACCGGAGAAAATCGCGAGGTCGGAATCTGGTTGTTTGGGAAAGGAGTTCCGGTTTCAGGATCGATTACCGGAGCTAAGCCACTGAAATCACCGCTGGCAAGTGCTTTTGTCGGTTGTTCGGTCAGGAATGTGCTGTTGTAATTGAACCGCAATCCTTCGAAGCTTCCAAAGTAAAACAGCTTATCTTTCTTAATAGAGCCGCCAAGAGAGCCCCCAAACTCATTCCTCGAATATGGCGTCTTGGTGGCCGAGAAATAGTTTGTGGCAGCGAAATCCGTAACGCGATTGTATTCGAACAAGCTGCCATGCAGTGTATTGGTTCCTTGCTTGCTCGAAAGGATTATCTGTTGCGTTCCAACGCCATACTCGGCCGATCCGCTACTGTCCACCACCTTAAATTCGGCTATAGAATCGAGAGATGGGTCTGCGGTAGACAATTTTGCGTTCTCTGCTTCCATGTCGTAGACCCCATCAAATGTCGCTACCGTTCCGCCAGCATAGTCGCTTCCTGCAATGCGTGCGTGAGAACCAGCCGACTGCACGCCGGGAGCCAGGGCAAGCAATCCAAAAATATTCGTTCGTCCGTTCAGAGGCATCTGTTCAATTTGCTTCGACTCGATCACATCTCCGACGTAGCTGCTGTCCGTCTGAACCAAGGATTCGTCAGACGTAACATTGACGACTTCACTTGTGCTACCTACGTTGAGAGTAATGTCACGTCTTATTGTTTGGCCGACGTCGGCCACGATATGCCCAACTACTACCCGTGAAAACCCTGTCGCAGTTACTGTCAGTTCGTAGGTGCCCGGCTCAATGTTTGGCAGTACATAATCATGGCCACCAGCAACGGTCGTGGTTATGGTCACGTTTGTGGCTTCGTTACGTAAACTGACGTTGTAACTCGCAACCTGCGCACCTGACGGATCGGCGACCTGACCGAGAAGCGTCGCCTGATGCGATTGGCCGCGTGCCGACATTTGCAGCATTCCCAACATCAAAAGAGCAGCAGCCAACCCGCGACGCGTTTTCATATGTCATCTCCCCAAGATCTAGGAACTGGTCGGACCTTTCAGAAGCGATTTCTTTTTGCGGACGGAGTGCACGAGAGCACTGTAACGATCGCCACGGAATACCGAACGAGTAAATTCAATGGCGCGCCCGTCGTCGGTGTAGGTCTTTCGATTGACCACAAGAACGGCTGTATTTCGCGGTAAGCTCAGCTGCTTGCGGTATTGTGAACTCGGAATCTCTGCCGAAATTTCTTCAGAGCAACTCTCCAGCCGGAGTCCATACGATTTCTCCAGGATCTGGTAGAGCGATGTCTTGACCAGGTCGAACCGTTCCAGTCCTGGACATAACCGCTCTGGAATACGAGCGAGTTCCAGGGCCAGCGGCTCGCCATCGTTCAAGCGTAGACGCTGAATTGTGTACACGTTTTGCTGCTCGCGTAGTTCGAAGAACTCGCGCACAGATAGGTCCGGAATGGCCAGTTGCATCGAAATCAAACGTGATTCCGGATGCCCGCCGCGCTCACGAATTTCTTCGCTGAAGCTACGTAGGTCCTGTTGCTGCTTCCGCAGACGGCTGTGCGTCACTACCGTTCCCATGCCGCGTCGCGAATCGATTAAGCCTTCACGATCGAGCAAGCTCATCGCTTGGCGCAACGTCATACGGCTTATGCCAAATTGTTCGCACAGCACCCGTTCAGGCGGCAGAACGTACCCCGGAGGTAAGACTCCACTGGTAAGCAAGGAACTGATCCCTTCCGCAATTTGCAGATAGATCGGCGTGGGCGCATCTTTGTCGAGTCGAATGGAGGAAAATGGTGTGATTTTTGGTGTGGACATGATCACCATTCTATCTTCTTGTCCCGACATATTCGCCAGTGGTATAGACATGTAAGATAGACATCTTGCGTATTCATATGGTATTTTGTCAAGAGATTTTTTTAGGAGCCTTGAATGGTCACGATGGGAATAGCACTGGCGGTGGTGTCCGGCCTGTTTAATGGCTTGTTTACTACGCCGATGAAACTCGAGCCGCGATGGAAGTGGGAAAATACTTGGGTCGTCTTCATTCTGGTCGCGTGCCTGATGATGCCGACTACCGTGGTTTTGTCCGGTTCCTCGAGGTGGTTCAAGGTTCTGACCCAAGCTCCCCGATATGCTGTCCTGGCTGCACTATTCTTTGGCTTTGCGTGGGGCTTCGGTGCGATCTGCTTTGGCAAAAGTGTTCACAGTTTAGGGGTCTCGATGGCAAACACTCTAGTCATCGGTCTGAGTTCAGCTCTGGGGTCGCTGGTTCCTTTACTCATGAAAACCGAGGTGCACCTTCGGACAAAAGAAGTTGTTCTCTTTGTGGCCGTCATCGCTCTACTCATGGGAGTCGTGGTTTGCGGGAAGGCGGGACGCATTCGCGATGCACAGCAGGAAACAGCGGCAGTCCCCTCCGCAAAGGGGTATCTTTTTGCAGTCGCTGCCGGGGTGATGTCGGCCATCTTTAACATTGGATACACCCTCGCACTTCCCATTTCTGACACGGGCGTTGCTGCCGGATTGTCCCGCTTCGCCGCTACGAACTTGATTTGGTTGCTAATGCTGGGTGCTGGCTCCATCCCCAACATCACGTACTGTGCATTGCTGATGGGCCGTAATCATACGGCTTCATTGCTCCGTAGTTCTGATTCCTGGTCCTCGTGGGGCCGAAGCAGCGCAATGGGTTTGTTGTGGGGCGGCAGCATCTTTCTTTATGGAGCCGCCACTCCGCGGCTCGGTGGATTGGGACCTTCCGTCGGCTGGCCTCTCAGCCTCGCAGTCGGCCTGGTGGTTGCAAATCTTATGGGTGTGCTTCTTGGAGAGTGGAGGGGAAGCGCTCGGCGAGCGGTGAGATTGATGTGGGTGGGGTTAGGGATATTACTCTCCGCAACTGTTCTCTGCGGTATTTCAGCGAGGTTTACGGAATGACGTCAAGGGAAGTAGCTCAAGCCATTCAGGGAAGATTGGTGGTGTCCTGTCAAGCAGGGAAAGGTGATGTCTTCGACGACCCACAACTCATGGCGCGCTTCGCTGCAGCAGTGGTGGCTGGCGGAGCGGCTGCCATTCGTGCGAATGGACCCGCCGACGTACGCGCCATTCGTGAAAAGACAGACGTGCCAATCATTGGCATTCACAAGCTGCGGCATCATGATGGTAAGCCTCTCATCACTCCTTCCTTCGAAGCCGCCAAGGCACTTGTAGAAGCCGGCGCTGATATGGTCGCTCTAGATTGTACGGTCCGCGGACAAGAATCAGGAGCGCTCGACCGCATTCGTGAAATTCGAAAGCGTTTAAGTGTTCCCGTGCTCGCCGACGTGGCCGACCTTGAAGAGGCGCTGGCCGCAGTGCAAGCCGGTGCAGATTTTGTTCTTTCGACGCTGCACGGTTACACC
>Ga0193726_1003081_pt1 | contig 10841 bp, 11 predicted proteins | sample H2c1metaG_FD_144928 | JGI IMG/M metagenome (GOLD analysis project Ga0193726, IMG submission 144928) | Soil microbial communities from a riparian zone of the East river system, Colorado, United States - H2c1 | ecosystem: Environmental > Terrestrial > Soil > Riparian zone | place: USA: East River... | reverse complement strand
ACGGCCCAGGCCCTCTCCGCGTCCGACCACATCGATCAATCCTCGCTCGTGGAGGGATTTGAGAATCGCCCCCGCGCCGACGCCCCTGATCTCCTCGACTTCCGAGCGCCCAATCGGTTGCCGGTACGCGATGATCGCTAGTGTCTCGAGGGCCGCGGTCGACAACCGCTGCGGCCGAGCCGCGAGTTGTGCGCGCTCGATCGCCTCGGTGTACTCGGGGCGTGTCAGGACCTGCCAACCTCCGGCAACTTCCACCAGCTCCACACCATGACCATCGGTGTCGTAGTGGAGGCGGAGCTCTTCGAGCGCGGATTCCAGCGTCGTCTCCGTGTCGTCGGCGTGCGCGGCCATCGCGCGCAGCGCATCGACAGGGACGGGTGTAGCGCTCGCGAAGAGCGCCGCTTCAAGCAGCTTCGCTAGAGGAGTCACGTGTTATCTCGAATGCGGCGAACGCGTACGGCTGAAGAAGTCGGAGCTCGCCGCGTTTCGCCAGCTCGAGGAGCGCGAGCAAGAGCGATAGGACCTCCCATGGCTCTGCCTTTCTCGGAAGAATGTCCTTCCACTGCGCGCGGGCGCGGATCGCAAGGAGAGCGCGCACGATTCCAATCGCCCCGTCCACGTCGAGCGCGCGCGGAATCACGTCGTGGATATGAGGCTTCTTCGCCAGCCGAAGCACGCGATCGACGGCCGAGAGAAGCTCGGGGAGAGAGAGGGAGAGCTTGCCGGGCGTCGGGATCTGCACCGATTGCTGTGTGTATGCCCGCGCGAACCGCCCGCGACGTTCCTCGCTTCGCCGCTCGAGAACGTCGACGACTTCGCGCACCTGCTGGTACTCGAGGAGCCGCCTAACCAGCTCGGCCCGCGGATCATCCCAGACGTCCTCACCCTCGCGACGGGGCAACAGCGTCTGTGCCTTGATCCGAACGAGCCGGGCCGCCATCTCGAGATAGTCGGCTGCCTCGTCCAGCTTGAGCGTGGAGATCCGCGCCAGAAACTGTTCCGCGATCCGCGCGATGGGGATGTCGTAGATGTCTATCTGCTCGTCGCGAATCAGCGTGAGCAGGAGATCGAGGGGTCCCGAATACTCGGCCAGCTCTACGACGAAGACCTCCGACGCCGCCGACTCAGCGACAGCCAGCGAACCCGCGGACAACGAACCCGCCGCGACGCCGTTCACATGGTCCATGGGCTGGGAATGATGTAGGGGAACACGGCTCGCGCCGCCACGCTATCCAGAAAGAACACCGGGGCGAACCAGAGGTTGAGCAGCGGACGGCCAAAAGTGAGAAGCAGGATCAGTATGAGCAATCCCTGCCTGCCCACGCGCTGATAATTCAGAGCCCACGCCGGAGGCAGAAGATATTTGAAGACGTGAGATCCATCGAGCGGCGGAATCGGTATGAGGTTGAACGCCATCAACGAGAGGTTGATCACGATGCCATAGCGAAGCATCGTCTGCATGATGGCGCCGGTGGTCGCCAGCGCCGGGACCGAGCTGCCGATGATTCCTACCACGACAATCAGCGGCACGCAGATAATCGCAATCAGGAGATTGGTGGCAACTCCCGCGAGTGACACGATGATGTCGCCGCGCTTGAAGTTGCGGTAATTCCGGGTCACCACGGGAACGGGCTTGGCACCCCCGAAAGCCATGGCTCCCCCACTGCCGAAGAACGTCAGCAGCGGCAGCAGAATCGTCATGAACGGATCGATATGCGGCAGCGGATTCCAGGTGAGCCGCCCGAGCATGTAGGCTGTTGTGTCCCCCTGCTTCAGTGCCGCGTACCCATGCGCATACTCGTGCGCCACCATCGAGAACAGGAGTATGGGCGCGAGCAGGATGAAGTACTGGAATTTGTCCAAAGTATCGGAGTTGGCGTTTTGTGCGGCGCGTAGAAGTTACCATTACTCACCATTGCTCGGCACCCGTTAGCAAAAGAATCCGGGTTGACGTAAGCGCTCCTCGTGGGCAAGTTTCATGGCTACACCACTGCCCTAAAGAACCGGAGATCAGTTAGTGCCAAATCTTGCTTCAGCGAAAAAGAACATGCGGAAATCACGCGCCGCTGCCATCCGCAACCGCGGCCAGAAATCCGCCCTCCGCACCGCGCTCAAGCGGGCGTCTGCCGGAACCGCTGACGAGAAGTTGGCCGCGGTCAAGCTGCTCGACCGCGCTTCCCGGAAAGGTCTGATCCACAGGAATGCGGCGGCCCGTCACAAGAGCCGGCTGGCGAAAGCCAAAAAGTAGAACCCGACGAAACCAAAAGGGCGCCTTGGGCGCCCTTTTTTTTACATCGTGGCCAACTCGCCCCCACACCGTTCGCAGTACCACTCGGTCGGATAGTTCGCGGCGCCACACTCCGGGCACTTGAGCGTCTTGTGCTGCTCTGATCTCGGATCCTGCGTGCCCCCGGTCTTCGGGACCGAAGGCGGAGTCGCGACCGCCGTTGACGGTGGCGCGCCCGATCCGCCTCCCGGCCGAAGGACCGGAAAGTCGTCGAACGGCGAGCGCCCGCCAGGATTGTTTTGGGGCGGCTGCTGCGATCGCCCAGCCATCGGTTGCTCGGAACGAGCCGGAGGGTTCAAGGTCGGGGGTTCAGGAATCGCCGGACGCGGTACTACGGGTGATATCGGAGGACGCGACCCATCCTCGGTATTTACTCTCCCCGCCGCGATCGCACCCGCCGCCTTCTCCTTCATGCTCAGCGCGAAAATCCGGTTCAGCTCATTCAGCTGCGCATCGAGCGCTGCCTTCTCTTTCACCAGGCGCGCCAATTCCTTGTCCCAGGCGCCGCCGATTTCCTTCCATTGCTTGTCGGTGTACTCCCCGACCGCCGCGCGCAGCTCGGCTTCCTGCCGGGCATCGCGCTGCTGCGCTTCCTGGCGGGAGACGTCTTCGAGCCTCAAGGTCAGCGCGTCGATGTTTTCGCGCAGCTCGCCGGCACGCTCCGCCAGCTTGCTCGAGACTTCACGCAGGCGCGTCTGGTAGTCCGACTGAACGCGCTGATACACGGATGCGGAAGTGTTCGCTCGCTTTTCGTCCAGCGCGGCAAGCCACTCCTCGTATCTCTGGCGCTCCTTGAGGAGGCCATTCAGTGCGTCCAGTGAGACCGGGTCCTTCTCAGCCATCGTACTTCATCCCCTCTTTCGATTCACCTTCTCCCGACCGCGGACGGGATTCCCCGAGCGATAGACGACCGACCCAGCCACAATAGTACAAGCGGCGTGCCCCACCAGGGTCGTTCCGTCGTAGGGACTGTTCCGTCCTTTCGAGACAAACTGTGACGGGTCAACCTTCCAGCGCACCTTCGGATCGAACACCGTGATGTCGGCGGCAGCCCCACTCTTGAGCGATCCGCCCGGAAGGTTGAAGATACGTGCGGGCGCGCACGCCATGCGGTCGACGAGGTCCGAGAAAGTGAGATGACCCGTCTCGACGAGATTCGTCACAATCACTGCGAGCGCGGTTTCCAGGCCGACGATTCCGTTCGGCGCGTCGGCGAACTCGCGTTCCTTTTCGTCGTAATGGTGCGGCGCGTGATCCGTGGCGATGAGATCGATCGTTCCGTCTTTCACGCCTTCGCGAAGCGCTTCGACATCTTTCGCGGTGCGAAGCGGCGGATTCATCTTCGCATTCGTGTTGTAGCCGCGCACACTTTCCTCCGTGAGCGAGAGATGGTGCGGGCAGACTTCCGCGGTGACCCTTATCCCGCGCTCCTTTCCCCACCGAATCAGCTCGACGGATCCCTTCGTGCTCATGTGCGCCAGATGAACGTGCCCACCGGTCAGTCGTGCGAGGAGGATGTCGCGGATCACCATGATCTCCTCGGCTTCCGCCGGAATTCCCTTGAGACCGAGCTGCGCGCTTACGATTCCCTCGTTCATCGACCCGCCCGCCGAAAGCGTGGGCTCCTCGCAGTGATCGATCACGGGAATCTTGAACGTACGCGCGTACTCGAGCGCCGTTCGCATCAACTGCGCGCTCGCGACCGGCTTGCCGTCGTCACTCACCGCAACGGCGCCCGCGCCCACCATCTCTCCAAACTCAGCTAGTGCCTTGCCTTCCTGACCCACTGAGATCGCGCCGATCGGATACACGCGCGCCGACTCCGCTCGCTGCGCCTGCCGGACGATGAAGCCCACGGCCGCCTGATTGTCGGTGACAGGATCGGTATTCGGCATCGCGCACACGGCGGTGAAACCTCCCGCCGCAGCTGCCCGTGCTCCGGTTGCGATCGTCTCGACATCCTCGCGTCCGGGCTCGCGCAAATGACAGTGCACGTCGATGAAACCCGGCGAGACGATGAGTCCGGCGCAGTCGATTACATCGGTCTCTTTCGGTGCGTCGATCGTTCCCCCGACGCCTTTGACCACGCCCTCGGCAATGAGAACGTCCCCAACTCCGTTCAGACGTTGCGATGGATCGACGAGAGTTCCGCCTTTGAGCAGGATCGGCTTCATTCCCTCTCCTCCCGTCCGCGCGCACTCCCACCCTTGGCCGCTTCCGCCAGCTCGGGCTTGCCGCCGGCGAGGAGGTAGAGCACGGCCATGCGAACCGCGACACCGTTCGTGACCTGTTCGAGAATCACGCTGTGAGGGCCATCGGCCACATCGGAGTCGATCTCGACACCCCGATTCATTGGACCGGGGTGAAGGATCAGAATGTCGCGTGGCGCTCGGTCGAGTCGCTCGCGCGTGATGCCGAAGACCCGGTTATACTCGCGCGCCGACGGAATGTATCCGGCTGTCATTCTCTCGAACTGGAGACGCAGGACGTTGAGCGCCTCCGCCCACTCGATCGCCTCTTCAACGCGATCGAAGATCTGAACACCGAATTCGTCGATCGCGTTGGGGAGCAGCGATCGCGGACCACAAACCGCCACTTCCGCGCCGAGCTTGGTCAAACCCCAGATGTTCGACCTTGCCACGCGCGAGTGCAGGATGTCGCCGCAGATGCAGATCCGCCGCCCCTTCAGATCGCCGAACCGGTCCCGCAACGTGAGAATGTCGAGCAGCCCCTGCGTCGGGTGCTCGTGCGTGCCGTCGCCGGCGTTGATCACATTCGATTGAATTCGCTCGGCCAGAAACTGCGCCGCGCCCGAGGCCGAATGCCTGATTACGACCATGTCGATCCGCATCGCCTCGAGATTGCGTGCGGTGTCGACCAGCGTCTCACCCTTTGAGACACTCGAGCCCGAGGCCGAGACGTTGACTGTGTCCGCGGAGAGTCTTTTTTCAGCGAACTCGAACGAGATCCGCGTTCGCGTCGAGTTCTCGAAAAACAGATTGACGATCGTCGATCCGCGAAGCGCCGGGACTTTCTTGATCGCGCGCTCACTGATCTCCTTGAACGGCTCGGCGGTATCGAGAATGAGTCGAATCTGGTCGCCCGTCAGCGACTCGAGGCCGAGGAGATCCTTGCCGAGCGTCCCCGTCACGCCGCTGACTTGGGCACGATGACGACCTCGGTTCGCTCGTCGAGCTCGGCCACCATTACATCCACTCGCTCGTCATCTCCGACTTCGATTCTCTTGCCGACGATGTCGGCGTGAATCGGAAGCTCTCGACCGCCGCGATCGATCAAAACCGCGAGAGAGATGGACGCTGGCCGCCCGAAGTCAGCGAGCTCGTCGAGGGCCGCCCGAACCGTGCGCCCAGTGTAGAGCACGTCGTCAACGATCACGATGTGTTTGTCGTCGAGGTCCCATGGCAGGTACGTCGGGCCAACGACCGGGCGAGGCCCAACCGTTTGCAGGTCATCGCGATAGAGCGTGATGTCGAGCGATCCCTGCGGCACCGTCACGCCTTCTCCGCCCTCGATCATCTTGACGAGTCGGTCGGCGAGCTGAACGCCGCGACGCTGGATTCCAACGATGATGAGATTGTCTGTGCCGTGGTTGAGCTCGACAATCTCCACGGACATGCGCTTCAAGGTGCGCTCGACGGCCCGGGCGTCGAGGACCGTCGTGGTTTTCGTAGCCATTGGTACACAAATATGGCTTGCCGCGCTGCCTAATTGAAGAGACTCCGTAGCGGCGAGACACTATTCTTATCTGATGCTGGCCGAACTATTCAGGCTCTTTGTAGGGAAGCGCCAACCGGATTCTGTCACCATGCACCAGGTGCTTGGCATTCCGGTGACCGTCTACAACACCCGCCCCGACATAGACACCAACGCCGTGATCGCGCGGCTCGAGCGCAGCCTGTCTCTCATCGAGCGGTACGCACCGCACCATTTCCGCCATCTCAAGAGGGACTTTGCGTACATCGTGGTGCAGCGCTTCGCCTGCCGGGGAGCGTACTTCCACGAGCAGCGCGCGTGTCTCGTCGAGCTGACGTTCGCCGTCAATCCGGACTTCTCCGACGCCGAGGTTGCCGCGACCATCCTCCACGAGGCGATGCACGCCCGCCTGCACGCGCTCGGGTTTCCGCTTGAAATGCAGGATCGCGCGAGACAGGAGCGCTTCTGCCGCCGAGCGGAGATCGAGTTCGGAAAGCTGGTGCCCGGTGGCGAGCGGGTCGTGGAGCGAGCGCAGTGGACGTCCGATCTTTCGGATGAAGAGGTCGCGCCTGTCATCGACCCTCGTCTCGCGGCCCAGCGCATCGCCGAGGTTGATCGAGCTGCGCCTGAGAAAGCGGCCAGGACCTAACCGCAACTGGAACCCTCGAGCTGACGACGTGTTCAGTTGTAGTTGCAGTAACTCTATTTGATTTCGATCCCGTTCTCCTGCTCCACCATCTTGACCGCCTCAACATGGTCGGCCTGCTCGCCGAGCTTCTCGCGGGCTTCATGAAATCGCTTGGCCGTCAGCGAGATCAACGGAGTCTTGGCCTTGAGATCATCGGCCATTACGGAAGCGATGCCGATGTCCTTCTCCAGCAGCGCCAGCCGGAACGTCCGCGGGAATGCGCGCGTCAGCACGCGTTGTGGGATCAGGTTTTCCGAGGAGTTAGATCGCCCGCTCGACGAGTTGATCACATCGAGCGCCACTGTTGGATCCACGCCAGCTTTCACAAGGACCGCCAGCCCTTCGGCCGCCGAGAGGATGTGAACGGCGAGCAGCGCGTTGTTCACGGCCTTGATGGCGTCGCCAGCGCCTACCGCCCCCGCGTGGACGATCTTCTTTCCAAAAGCTTCGATTACGGGACGAACGCGCTCGAACACTTTAATCTCGCCGCCCCACATGACTGTTAGCGTTCCGGCTTTGGCGGCGGTGGTGCCGCCACTCACCGGAGCATCGATGAATTCGACCCCGCGCCCGCCCAGCTCGGCCGCAATCGAGCGCGACGTCGGTGGATCGCCGGACGTGCAGTCGACAAGGACAGCTCCCTTTCGGATGGCCCCGAGCATCCCATTTTCGCCGTGAAGCACTGCCTCGACCTCGATCGACGACGGCAGGCAGGTTATCACGACGATCGCGTCGCGTACCGCCTCGGCGGGCGTTCGAGCCGCGCGGGCCTTGTGCGTGCGGACAAATTCCTCGGCCTTTGAGGCAGTTCTATTCCAAACGACGAGGTCGAATGGATCGCGCGCCAGATGGGTCGCCATCAGCAGGCCAATGTCACCCAATCCCAGGAATGCGACTTTCATTAGTTGGCTGTATGTGTTGACGTTGTACCGCGCGCGGCCACCGCGCTGCTGTGCGCATACACAATCGCCGAAATGGCAGCGATCAGTTTGCTCGACTTTGTGCCGTCCGAAATACCACGCGTGAGCACGACCAGCACGTACGGTTTTCTTCCGGAAGGATAGACGATCGCCGCGTCGTGGGAAACGGCGGTAATCTCCCCGGTTTTGTGGGCGACTCGCGTACCAGCCGGAAGTCCGGCCGGAATCTTCTCGTTGAACTCCTGCGCCAGAAGAATCTCCAGCATCTCGCGGGTCGCCGCTGGAGACGCAGCTCTTCCCTCCTGGATCGCGCGCAGAATGATGGACAGATCCCGCGCCGTCGTCGTGTTGTTGAGACCCTTTTCGAACGCCTTTCCATCCTCGACACCGCGAAGCACCTGAATGCGTTGCGCTCCAAGCGAGCGCATCGTGCGGGTCACCGCGTCTCCGCCAACGAGCGTGATGAGAGTGTTTGTCGCGAAATTGCTCGACCGCGTAATCATCAGGCGCAGCAGCGTGTCCACGCGGACGCGTTCTCCGACGCGATGATACAATGTCGAGTCGCTATCTGAGCCCAAATCGAGCGAGTACGGAGAGCCATCCGCAATCGAGGCAAAGCGGTTTACCAGGAGCAATCCCTGGTTCATGCGAAACGATCCGCTGTTCGCGCGACGAAAAAGCTCGATCATGACCGGCACCTTCATCGTGCTGGCAGCGTGAAAGCTCGTATCTGCGTTGAGAAAGAGCGTGTCACCAGACGCGAGGTCGACATACGCGATTCCCACCTGGGCGCCTGGCTCCTCGGCGATTCGCGCCCGTATCCGCTCGAGCACAGAATCGCCACTCTGCGCTATCGCTATCAGGCCTGCTGCCAGGAGAATCATCATCTCGGCGATCCGGTCACGCTACCGTTGGCCGGCGTTCGACCGATGCTCTCAAGTGCCCATCGCGGGGCTTACCTTCGTATCTCCCCCGGTTTGTACCTCGGCCCAGATGCTTTCGTTGTGTTGATCTTTGAGGAAGATCGAGCCGACGACGACCGTGATCAGCGCGACGACGATCGGGAATGCCAATCCCGCGTAGATGTTGCCAGTGCGCGCAACAAGACTGGTCGCGATGATGGGAAGGAAGCCGCCGAACCAGCCGTTCCCGAAGTGATATGGAAGCGACATCGATGTGTACCGGATCCTGGCCGGGAACGCTTCGACCAGAAACGCCGCGATTGGACCGTACACCATCGTCACGAACACGACCTGGACGAAGACCAGCCCCGTGAGCGCGACCGCATTCACCGGGTTGGAGTAGAGCTTCATCGCATGGTAGATCGGGACATAGAACAGCGCCGCGAGAAGGTTGCCGGCTATCATGATCTTCTTGCGCCCGATCCTGTCGGAGAGGCTTCCGAAGAAAACGAACAACGGCGCGCCGAGCAAAAGCGCGACAGCTACGCATACGTACGACGTGACGAGCGGAACCTTCAGAACCGTCTGCATGAACAGCAGCGCGTAGAACTGTCCCGTGTACCAGACGACAGCCTGCCCCGCCGTCGCTCCGAACAGGACGACGAAAAAGACCTTCCAACGAGACCACGTGCCGAAGCTCTCCTGAATCGGGGCGCGTGACGTCTTTCCGGACTCCTTGAGCGCGGTGAAGAGCGGCGACTCGCGAAGCCGGATCCTGATGTAATACGAGATCGCGACGAGCAGGAGCGAGAGAATGAACGGGACACGCCAGCCCCAGATCTTGAACGCAACTTCGCCTACGGCGGCCCGCACGATGAGAATCACCGCGAGCGACAGGAAGAGCCCGAGCGTCGCCGTCGTCTGGATGAAGCTCGTGTAGTATCCGCGGCGTCCGTCCGGCGCATGCTCTGCGACGTAAACCGCCGCGCCACCGTACTCGCCGCCGAGGGCGAGTCCCTGCAATAGCCGAAGGATCACGAGAATGATCGGTGCGGCAATGCCGATGTGATCATACGACGGAAGAAAGCCGATCGCTGCCGTGGATCCACCCATGATGAGAAGCGTCGCAAGAAACGCGAACTTCCGGCCCGTCAGATCGCCAATTCGTCCGAAGACGAGCGCGCCGAACGGGCGCACGGCGAAGCCAACCGCGAAGGTCGCGAGTGTCTTCAGAAAAGCCGCCGTCGGATTTCCACCCGGGAAAAACTGGGTCGCGATGATCGCGGCGAGGCTGCCGAAAATATAGAAATCGTACCACTCGATCATCGTTCCGACGGACGATGCGGTGATCACCTTCCAGATTCCGCGAACGTCGCCAGCTGCATGAGCATTCACGCTGGCCGACGCGCTGGAACTCGGTACAACAGGATTCATTGCGAAATATTCCTCGGAATTCTCAGTTTGGACGGATCACGGAATCCAGCCGCGCCTTCTGTAGGACTCCGTGGCGAACCTCTCGTAGAGCCACGATCGAAACGCCTGCAACCGATCATCCGCGTTACTTCCGGGGTACAGGCCAGATCCGCGGACCGCGGCGGGAACACACACGACCTTGAAACCGACAGCCTCGAAAGTAGCACAGGCCCTTCGCGTATGCAGGGGCGATGTGACCACCGCCAGCGTGGTCCAACCATGGGCTCGCGCGATAGCTCTCATCCTCAAAGCTTCGGTGCGCGTGCTGATAACCGAATCGACAAATGTCGTCGCCGCCTCCAAACCCGAGAGAGCAATCACATTGCGAAGATCCGCCGAGTCCGTGACGGGTGCTCCGCTGAATGCTCGGCGCTCCATTGAAACGAGCATCGCCGGGGCGACTCCGCGCCGCGCAAGCATGATTCCGCTCAGCAGTCGGTCCAGAGTTTCGCCGCCCATCATGCCGTCGGGAGTCAGGCCATTGGACAGCACAGCAATCGCGTCGAGGTGAGCGGGGATGGAATCACGCCTGATCAGCGGGCGCGCCATCCCCGAAACGGCCGGAGTGTATGCTACCACGATGCAGATGAGCGCGATGATGCCCGCGAATATCCAGAGCAGCGGACGAAGGCGGGTGACTCCAAGCGCCGCTCCGATGAGCGCCGCGGGAATGTAGAGGATAAGATCCGGGAGCCTAATGAGCTGCTGCACGCCGAGAACGTGCGCAGCCACAGCGCAGAGTGTGCCGAGTATGGCCCCGGCAAAGGCGTGACGCGCCACTACTCTGGCTTCACTGGCTTCCTGCACCGTCCAAATTTAGCCGCGCCGGCCGGTGCCGGCCGGGTCGACGACTTACG
>Ga0193726_1003080_pt1 | contig 10842 bp, 23 predicted proteins | sample H2c1metaG_FD_144928 | JGI IMG/M metagenome (GOLD analysis project Ga0193726, IMG submission 144928) | Soil microbial communities from a riparian zone of the East river system, Colorado, United States - H2c1 | ecosystem: Environmental > Terrestrial > Soil > Riparian zone | place: USA: East River... | reverse complement strand
CCTGAAGGGGAATAAATTCGTGATAATATAGTGTTGCTAAGGTGGAGAGATAATCTTACTTTTGCACCTCTTTACAGGCAAAAGCTGTAGAAATTGGTCCCGTAGTTCAACGCCCGCCCTGCTGAACGCCGTTCGGACGGGGATAGAATACCCGCCCGGCCAGTCATTCGGGCGGGGAAGTTTTCTAAACTTTAGATGCAGGTTCGATGTATGTTTTATACTTATGTTGTTCAGAGTATTGGCGATCCGGATTATCATTATAAAGGACATTGTGCAGATATTGAGGCCAGGCTTAAAGAACATAACTCCGGGCAAACAAAATCAAATAAGCACAAAGCGCCTTTTAATTAAGTTTATTTTGAAAAAAGCGAAACAAGAGAAGAGGCAGTCAGAAAAGAAAAATATTGGAAAACTGCCGCCGGTAGAAGATATTTGCAAAAGAAATTAATAACGGTCCCGTAGTTCAACGGATAGAATAGAAGTATCTTAAAAGACTGGGCTAAATGTATTGATAATCAACATTTTATGTTGCTTAAAAAAGCAGGGTGGAACACAAATGGAACACTTTTTAGTTTGAAAACACGCTGATTTGCTTCTTAAAGTTACGAAAAAATGAGCGTTTTTTGAAATAAAAGTTGAATGTAGTTTGGTTTTTTTGTAGTTCTTTTGATTTTTTGGCCCTGTAGTTAAATGGATATAACCGGAGTTTCCTAAACTTCTATTATGAGTTCGATTCTCGTCGGGGCCACATCTCCAGCGAAAAAGGCAATCAGAAATGGTTGTCTTTTTTTATTTTCATAAGTGCATAAAAAAGCCCTGCAAACATTACAAGGCTTTTTTATAAATCATTGGACTTTTCAGCTTAGTTATAAGCATAAGTACCGTCTGGTTTTGTAAATGCAACCGCTACCAAATGGGCATCATTTGATAAGCCCTGATTGTCTAACCAATGATAGGTAGCTTCAATCAAAGTATATGTTCCCCTTGCCCCCGCATAAGTAGAACCATACGTTGTTTTGATACCGTTTGCATTAAGCTGATTAGCTAAATCATAAGCCATCATTGTCTGCCCTTGTGCGTGTAGCTGTTGGGCAAGGTTTGAAACAAACTGTTTGCTGGTCATAAAAAAAATTAAGATATAAAGTTACCGAGCCTTTATAAGCTAACCAAATTATTTACTATGAAATTTTCATTTTTTTTTATTTCATACCTTTAATAAATGACTGAACAAGAAAACAGAGATTTAGTAATTAAAAGATTGGAGGAATTTGGTCTTGTATCACACGACCTGCTAACACCTGTTTATAAATACCGCACAATTGAAAAAGCTAAAGAAATACTTACAACTACTAAAATAAGTTTTCCAAATGCACTACAATTAAGGGAGTGTGATAAATTAGAACTACATAAATCAATACTTGATTTGGATTTTTCAGATGAAGAAATCAGAAAACATTTGGCGTATTTAGAAATTAATCAAACGGTAGAATATTTCAGGGCAAATATGCTATCAGATAGCCTTGAATATTTCACAACGAATGTTGGTATATTATCACTTGGTAAAACAGCAACTAATTCACAACTATGGGAAAGATATGGTGAGATGCATAAAGGCGTTTGTTTAGGGTTTATGCTCCCTCCAGCACAAATTTCGGAACATTTAGCGTTCTATGTTAATTATCCCCTTCAACCCAAAAAAGTAAAAATTATAGATACGGACACAGGGAGTATTTCATCCCCTGAAATTTACTACTGGTTATGCACCAAGCACAAAGATTTTGAACCGGAACAAGAAGTTAGGGTTATTAGTGAAAATTTTTCTGGACTTGCAACTTTTAAAAAAGATATGCTTGTTGAAATAATTTTAGGTAGGGACACTACTCAAACAGAATACGATTTATTTTCACAATTAGCTATTAATAATGGTTACACCGCTAAGATTAATAAAATTGTAGTTGATGATGAAATTTTTGGACTACAAATTGTTGATGCCAAAACGCTGTATAGTTAGAAGCAAAAACCCCACCAATGTGCTTTAAGAATTAATATCCAGTTCCTTTCTCAATGAATTTAAAGTTGTATTAACCAGTGCCAGTAGTAATACTTTGTACCTTTCTTTTTCATTTTCCGACAACAAAGATTTGCCCTCCATTTCTTTTATAAAGCCAGTAAAATCTTCCATTTTTCTTTGTTCGTCTGTTTCTCCATAAAGTTGAAAATTAACGGAAGCAATAGAAAGTAAATTATTTATTTCCTTATCCCACAGGTATTTCTTTTGTTCAATAGTAACCTTAAAAACTATCAGTGATTTTAGCATTTCAATTCTGACTTTTAACCTTTCAGAAAAACGCATCTTAAATTCTTCAAGTTCCCTCATTTTTTTAGCATTATATACCCAAGATATAATGGCTATAATTGCTGGTATGAAAATAGCAAGTGGTGTAAAAAGAAATGTCCCCATATAGAAAGTGAAATTACAATAATTGCGCTAAAAGCAAAAACCCCACCGATCTGGCAGGGTTATAACTATAAAAAATAAAAACCAAAGACAAAATTGATTTCTAATTCTTATACGGTTACTTTTTGTTTTTGTTTTCTAAATATTTTATTTGAGCCAAAATAATTTCTTCTTCATAGCCCTTTATTGAATAAGTAAGGTTAGTAAATTTCTTTAAAAAATTTACTTGCTTAACTTTCCTTGTTATCATTTTCATTAAAAATTCCTGGTTATTCATCTTTTAATAGTTCCTCAATTTTTCTTTCTCTTTCAAGTACAAACCATAGTTTGGATTTATAGTAGGGTGAATACAAGTCAAAATAATAAGGGTATTCGCCAACAATATCTATTACAAACCTGTCGCCTGTTTTGTGCGACCTATTTTCCTTTATACAAATAATTTCCACCAGTTCTTTCATTAGTGTTCAAATAAGCTGTCATTTTTTATAACCCATTCATTTAAGGTTTGCCATAAAGGGCCTATGCCATTGCTACAATTACAATCAAGATAACCCCAGATCCATTGAATGTGTTTTCTATACAGTCTTAATACATTGTCCTTGTCGGCACCAGAAGGATTAACCACCTTTCGGAATCTCAATATAAATTCATAATCTTCTTTAGGAAATAATTTTGGCGCATCATTTTCTTCAATCATCGTTCTTTAATTTTTTGATTATCGTTTCCAAATTGGTTATTAGTTCTTCTGTGCTTAACAATTTACCCGGCGTAATCAGACCCATTAAATTGCGAAAGGTTATTATTATTATTTCGTTATCAGTCATTAGTTCAATTTTATTTTTGGTGCAATTCGCATATCATACCAGTAAGCAATAAAAGCTGTTCCTGCTGCTACAAAAATGCTACCTGATAAGAGTAAGCAAACCCAAAATGAACAGCATTTTAAGCAAGAAAACAGCATTTGCGTATAAAATTTAATTGCCCCTTCTGGTATCAATTTGATTAATCTTTTCAAAGGTTCAAATCCAGTTATCAACCAAGCCAATAAAAACGCTTCTGTTATAGTTGTTACCATTAGTAGTTGTAATAATTTTTATCATAACCAAATTCAATCGCTGATTGAAAACAGTCACTTGTTCCTAAACCTAAACGGTATATTGTACCACTGTCGGTAATTTGAATACAGTTAATAATTCTGGCGTGTTTGTCGGGGTCAGTTTTTAAATAAACAATATCCCCTATTGCGTATTCTGTATAATAAATGTTTGTTGTTTCCTTCATTCTATTTCTTTATTTTCATCTAACGCCATTGACAGCATTACTTTTAAGTCTTGAATTTTCAAGCCGTTTTTATATAACCAGTTTGAAATTCTTTCTCTTTGAAGTTCATCTTCCAATAGGTTATTGTATGCTTCAATAATTTCTTTCTTAGTGTTCTTCATTGTTATTTCCTTCATTATCTTTTTTAAGTTTTTCAACCGTGTCTTGTATCTGGGTTACTTGCTCAATAGTAGCATCAGCATTTAATTCAACCTTGCCATTTTGTATAGTCAGTGCATCAAAACCAAACGCTTTCAAAAAGGCAGCTTCAACATTTTTTCTTATTTCAGCTTTTTGTTTTTCAGTCAATTTATTTTCTTGTTTCATTACTTATATATTTAGTTTCAAAAATGGTTTTTACTCATTTTCAAATTTTAATTTCTCCCTGATTAATTTTTCAGTTTGCCTTATGTTATAAACAACCGTGGTGTATTTTATCTTGTATTGCTTACTGATTTGTCTTAACGTCTTACCATTTACATAGTGTTCAATAAACAGTTTGCTTTTTCTGGGGTGAATGTGGTTTAAGAATGATAACACCTTTTGGTAATTCTTTTCAATCCTTCTTTTATATTCTTCTTCTTCTGTATCGTCACCATTAAATCTGTCAATGTTTTTTTCTACAAACTTTAACCAATGTTCATTCGCAAAACCATTTTCAGCATAAGTTGTTTCAGCCTTATTAAATTGACCAATCAATATTTCAACATCATTATTAATAGTCGTGTCTTTGCGGTAAATCTTGTGGAACGAACTATTATTACTTTTCAATTGGTTCTTGATTATAGCGCCTGCATATTGCTCTAAACAGGTATCACACCTGTTAAATGCTTCCAACAATTTCTCATAGGACTTTTCACACAGTTGTAAATAAAAGTGGCTTCTAAAATCGTCCTGTAATTCATACGGTTGAATAGTATTTAGTGTAGCATTAATAGAAGCACTGTTAATAATAATTTCAATCAATTCATTTTTGCTCATTAAACCCTTTCAAAAAACCTTTTTATATTGGCAGTAGCTTCATAAAGTTCTTCTTCCATAGCCAAGTCATAGTAGTACATTAGTCTTTTATTGAGATAAACCACCACCATACTATGTAGGCTTTCATCAGCGACTAAGGTTAATTGTATGCTACTATCAATTACTTCTTCATCAATCAATGCTATCTGGTAGTCAGTTAGAAATACTGGTTTGGTTAGCTTAATAAAGGAATACAGCATAGTTTGCAAAATTCTAAATACTGGTAAGCCTGTTTTGCCGTCAATGAATGAAGGAACATTTTTAATGTCGTTCATTATTTCTTCAATCAACCTATCTTGTTTTGATAATTTCTTTTTCATAGGGTATATATTTTTTCTGAAAAGCCATTTTTTGCTTACTGTATATTCTTACCAAATCCCTGTACATACAACAGATTTGATCCAGCCCTTTTTGTGTTTCATATTTCCTTTTGTCTTTAAAAATTGTAGTCCAATAATCTATCACCATCATTAATTCGGCATAGCTGGCATAATGGTTACGCTTAATAATTGGTTCTATAAAGTCCGCCAATGACTTTCGTTTATCTACAACTTTTTCAGGCACCACCGGATTTGCTTTTAGGGGAACAGGTTCGACAGGTACAATGATTGTGGGTTGGTAACCTTTTAGTTTTGCGGTGATACAGTATTTACACCAACTGCTTGTGTTAGCTTTTTTTTCTTCGCCACATTGCGAACATTGTGAATAGTGGTACTGTTTTACAGTCCCGCTTTGCGGGTATGTTTTCTTAGTCATAAACTATATATAAAAACAACCAGTGCAGTTTTAATTATTGTTCTTTATATATGACCTAAAAATGAGGTCATACAAAAAGCCAACCCCGTTCTACGGTCATATATAAAAAACGTATTAAATTATTTAACAATACGCTTTGGTTTTTTATTACCACCTTTGATTTTTAACCTCTAAAAACAAACAATTATGGTAAAGAATTTAACCGCAGAAGAACAACAATTTGAAACATTGTTGAAGACAGCCAGTCTCAAAACAATAGACCAGCAATTAATTCAGTTAGGTAACAAACTGGGCGTAACTGTAAAACTGAAAAAAGATGGTGAAATAAATCTTACACATTTTTTTCACAAGCCCAGACTGAAGGAACTGATTGTTACAACCCGTAACATTCCGGTTAAGACAATCGTTAAGAAAACAACCAAACGGGCCACGTTGGAAGACATCAACACTGATACTATAACCCGCACCACACAACAGTTACAAAGTGACGAAAATGACATTGTAATCAGTGTGCGGGTACCAGTGTCGGTATTTATCGAACAATTATTAACCAGATTAAAAACAGCTTAATTATGAAAATTGAATTTAATTGCGCAGAAGATGCCGAAAAGGCAAGGCAAGAACATTCTGGTGTATTAGCAGAAGCTAAAGAAGTAGAAGCTAAAATTGCTGATATGACAAATCAGATAAACCGTTGGTTTAATGAATGGTTTGGTAATGGCAATTTTGACATTTTGTTTAATGGAAAACCAATCTGGAAAGAAGACGGCGGCACACTCGATCCAATACCAGTTGATACACCATTAACCGAAATAGAACTAATAAGGGATGAATACAGGGCGCTCAATCAACAAGTTGAGGATAAAGACCAACGATTATCAGACATTGTTGATAGTCTCTCTGATTGGTATCTACCACGAGCCCAGAATATAATTGATGATTTAGAGCAATGGTTTAATACAAGTAAAGAGTATAAAATCAATTTAGATAACCCGGCGTTTTTAGCGGTTGATGAAAATCAAATTGTTATTGGAAGCCAAATTTATCGCAAGTTAAAGGCACAATTTGAAAGGGCTTTGAGTAAGAAAAAGTTGGGCAACGAATACAAGCAACTTGACTCCAGGGAATGGAACGGCTTAGTAACTGTAAAAGCAACCAGAAAGGCAGAAAAACCAGACGAATTCAATTATGCGCTGGACGAATTGTTTGACTATATGAAACCGTACAATAAAAATGCTGTTCTGGCGGCAAACCGTAACAATGGAATTGATAACATTTTGAATGATTAATTGTTTTTAGTAAATTCGTTATTCACAATAAAATTAATTTTATGGCAGAAAAACAACCAAACTGGCCCGCAAAGAACGGTGGCAAATCTGGTGATAATAGAGATAATAACCCAGCAAGACCAGGTAAAACTCCACCACCAGCACCAAAGCCACCAGCTAAACCAGCACCACCACCGCCAGCTAAAAAGAAATAATTTAAGAATGAGAAAGCCACCTCGCAAGTGGCTTTCTCTATTTTTGATTGTTGCTATTCTCCCACTTCTGAAATCTTGAATAAAATTTTTCCCAGTCTGGCAAGCCACCAAAAATTGAAATTACTTTCTCAATAGAATAATGATTACAAGCCTTGAAAACGATAACAAAGTAATCTTCATTACTCTTATTGTCATTGATAAATACAATTGCCGCTTTAATTAAAATGCTTAGATAGTCAGGTATTAATTCAAGCGGCGGCTTACTAATATTATCGTCCGTTTCTTCTCCAATTAATCGCGCAGCCCAAGGACTGATAAGAGAATTGATTTCCACAGTGGGTAACAATCCATCTGAAGGTTGCTTTACACGGATAAGTGGTACCTCAAATACTTCTGAATTATTGAACTGTATTTGATTTGGTGTTAGGTCAATGATAACATCTTCATATTCTAACCAGTAATGAGGACATTTATCATTAACAAAACCTCGACCTAATGAATATTCAATACCATTGTTTTTAAAGTGTTCTGATAGTGCGTAAATGGCTGTAAAGCACATATTATCATTGCTACCTTCATTGAGTATATTTTTAGAAAAATCCACAACTACTTCTGTAACTCTTTCCTTTTCTGTTTGCGCCATAAATAAAGATACAAATTTGTCTTGCTGTGAGCGCCATTTAAAATTTGAATAATGGCTTTTTATTGGTAAATTTGCTTTATGAACAAAGACATACACGATATAATAATAGGCGTTATTTCAGGTGTTATTTGCGCTGCTATTATTTACATTATCAAACATAGAAAGACACTATTTCCTGTTAGGAACCAAAGACAACCATTGACTTTAAGACAGGCTTTTGAAGAAATGAAAACAGAATATGATGAAGTAACTTCTTCACCTAATATTTTCTTTGAAGACCAAATTAATAAGAGAAATCAAATGTTGAATAGTAGGTGGTGAAATGACTAAATAATATTACTATGGACAACAAAGCCAAGGCGTTAAAATTCATCTTTGATAAGATACCAGTTAATACGTCAATCAATATAAGTTTTAAGCGATTTAGCCAAGATACTGGCATACCAGAAGAAGAATTGGATAACCTATTAATAGAGTTAAACAATGAAGGGTACATTACACAGTTTCCTTTAGAGGGTCACGATAATTTCAAGATTAATCTGAATGAAAAATCTATGACTTATCCCTATTCTGGTTAGTTACAATTCCTTTGAACTAAATCTTAATTCAGGATATTTGGTTTTACAGTATTGTAATACTTCATTAAAATCTTCACGCCTTATTATTAAACTATCGTGTATAGGCAAAGCAAAATTTACTGGTAGGTTTTCTAACAAATCATCTATCCAAATCTTTGCTTCCTGTCTTTGTAGATAAGCAGAACTATCTTTATAAAACCTGCTTTGTAATCCTTTAATAAAACTTGACGTTATCGGGAATAATTTATTGATACCGTAGTTAGGAACATAACCACTTGAATTAATCCAGAACATAAATAAATCCTTTGCTTCCTGCCTGTCTTTTAAATTTAATTCACAAACCAAATGGTTATAAAAATCATAATCGTTTTCAAAGATGTTATCATACACCGGATCAATAATCCCCTTCTTCTTCATTATTAACCATAATAATCTTGGCTGGCTACAAACACTATCAATTACATACAATCCTTTACCAGCCAATTCTGTTTTGTAGTCGTACATAACGGAATAATGAACACGCCTACCAAAGCTGTCACGCTTAATATCTGATGTGTAACCCAGCTTGTTTAAACTGTTTTCAATAATTGAATACCATCTGTATTCCCTATTGGTTTTAAAATCAACTTCTATTTCTTCACCAGCTTCTATATCAACCAGGAATTTGTACTTCATACAATATCCAAGGTCTGGTGAATAGTTTTTAGTAACCTTAGTTCTAAAAATATCTTCTGGGTCTATCTGTAAGTTTGTATGGTATTCTATTATACCATCTTGTAAGAACTGCTTAAATACTTTTGAATAGCGGTTGTTAATCTTTACAAAATAATCTGATGGGCAATCAAAGAAACCTTGCTTGTTTTTTCTTTTGGCACATATCAACAATGCACAATAAACTTTTAAACCACTTTTCTTTGCTGTCTTGTTACCCAGTTTATTGATGCTGTCTTTAATCGGTTGTGTAATTTTAATTCTCATTAAGTATATATCAAGTTTCAAAAGTCATTTTTAGCACTTTTTGAAATGTTTTACACTTTTTATAGTGTGGTTTTTATATAAAGTTGTGTTGAAAGAAAACAACTAACTTAGCATTATGGCTACAACCAATAATGTATTCAACGAAAAATCTATTAGCCCGAAGGAAACTAACCCGCAGGTGGAAAGGTTGCTTGATGTTCTTAACGCTGAAATGGAGATTGTAAAAGTAGAAGCTGACCCTGCAGGCAAATTAAATAACTGTTACTACAATGTTTTAGATAAAGTAAAACGTGATGGCGGTAAGATCCATTATGGCTGGGTTGTCTGGCAATCCAGTTACCTTGTTGAAGCTGAACACCACGCAGTTTGGGAAGATGACGAAGAAAATTTGTTAGACATTACGCCACGCAAAGAACATTATGATACAATAATGTTTGTGCCTGACAACGAAAAAGTTTTTGATGGTAATATGGCGGTGCCTAATGTCCGGCTGAATACAACTAACAATGGATTGATTGACCACTTTATTATTTATTCACGGGTCATTGATAAATTAACCGGGTTAGGTACAAGAATTAATGATGAAAGTTTATCAATACCAGAGCCAATAGTTGAAGCAATAAATGGAATAACTATATGCAGGAACAACACTCTAATGTTCTATGCAGAAGGTAATACGACCAATAGTAAATGTTTCTGTGGTTCTTCAAAAACTTATATCAAATGCCACGGTGAAGGAATAGAAATGTTAGAGGATGGAATAATGAAGAAAGCCAAGCTATTGATTAAAAATAATCCCTGATAATTAGAACGCTTCCACGCTGGGCGTGTCGCTACTGTGTAACAGAGCCGCAGAGCGGCTACACTGTAAGTATGTTTGTTTGAACAACTAATAGTATATACTATATCATTGGTAGTGTCCCGCACTTTTTATAAGCTGACAGAAGTAATAGTAAATACTATATCATTGGTAGTGTCCCGCACTTTTTCAGAACCAATTTTCAATCAATTCACTACTAAAAGAATCAATCTAATTAATAGCACAAAGAACCGTAGCCAAAGCGATTTATTAGCCCTCAATTTTAATAAAAGAAGATAGTGAATAGCTGGTGAAAACAGGCCCGGAAACCGTTGGTTGCCTAGGCAGACCTAACTATAGCGCCGACCTATAATTGGGCAGACCTAATATAGTTATGATCTATGCCACAATCCTTGGCAATCTTCACCCAGTCCAGTTATACCCTGACTATTGAAATGGTAGTGAAAATGTATATATACAGTTAAACAATACAACCAAATGCCTACACCATTTACCCCAAGACCGTCAGAGATACCAAGACCTTCAACCAAATCAGAAAAAGAAGAACTACAAGCAACCTTAGTAGAAATGCTACTAAACGATAAACAATCCACACTTGATTGTGTTATGTGGTTGATGTATCAATCAGGCTATAACTATGGCTCTACCTATGCTTATGAGATAGTTAAAGAAGCTAATGATACAGTATTGTAGCTGGTAAGTAACAATGCAGAGAAAATGGCAATCAGGGATGCAGAGATTTTGGCAACAATGAATGCATAGTTTGTAAAAGTAGTTTAGTTTGTA
>Ga0193726_1003079_pt1 | contig 10844 bp, 12 predicted proteins | sample H2c1metaG_FD_144928 | JGI IMG/M metagenome (GOLD analysis project Ga0193726, IMG submission 144928) | Soil microbial communities from a riparian zone of the East river system, Colorado, United States - H2c1 | ecosystem: Environmental > Terrestrial > Soil > Riparian zone | place: USA: East River... | reverse complement strand
CTGGGTGATGCAGCGGCTGGACCAGCCGCTCACCGTCGAGGACCTGGCCCGCCAGGCGACCATGAGCTCGCGCCACCTGGCCCGCCACTTCCACTCGGTAACCGGCACCACCCCGCTGCAGTGGCTACTGACGCAGCGGATCCGCCGCGCGCAGGAGCTGCTGGAGACGACGGACGACAGCGTCGACGCCATCGCCTCAGCCGCGGGCATGGGCACGGCGACGACACTGCGCCGCCACTTCCACCGCACGATCGGAATACCGCCGGACGCCTACCGCCGCACGTTCCGGGCGTGAGGCTGCGATCCTCGCCTTGACAATTCTCGACCGTCCCGCAGCCGTAGGTCACCAGCCTTTGGCCTCTCCTACCGAGACGTGGAAGAACAGCTGGCCGAACGCGGTGTGCAGATCGATCACAACACCGCCTGCCGGTGGGGTGCAAAGGTTCATCCCGCTGTTCATCTGTGACCGCACAAGTCACAGGAGACGACAGGCCGCCGGTTCACCCACCGCCGTCGAAGTGTTCCGCACGGCTGCGAGGATCGAGTCAGACAACGGTCGCCGGTACCGCAACCTGGTGCGGTACCGGCGCCGGAGTGTCGACGATCTGTCAGGTCAGGTGACCCCGATGTTGAGGTAGAAGTGGCCGAGCTTGATCGTGAGCGAGGCGCCGCCGAGGTGGTGAACGAGCAGCGCCAACAAGATGATCACCAAGATGCAGATGACGACCCAGATCAGGAACCACACGAACCCTGGGATCCCGTAGTGACCGATGCGAGCCATTAGGCTCGCCCCCTTGCGGTCGGCGTTGCAGCACGTACTGCCACGCGTGGGCGTGGCGGCTGTCGGTATTTACGCCCGATGCTAGCGGACGTCTCCATACGGCCTCCTTCATGGAAGTGTCCGCAGAGTTCCCTACCGAGGCGCGGGTTAAACCGGTGCGAGCGAGCCCGATCATTGGATGAAGATGAACCCTTACCGACCGGCACCGCCGCAACGTTGGTCGCACCCTCAGCTCACACGGGTGCTGCGGCGACACCGGCCGGCCCGCTCCCCGGCGGGTGGTCGACGCCGGACAGTGAGGACGCGGATCGTCACTAGGTGGCGTTCGGTCCGCCCTTTGGACGAGGCGACCGCATTCGACATGCGGCTAGTCGACGGCCAGTGGGAGCCCATCCCGGACGTGCTCGTCTCGAACGATGACGGCCGAGCGGAGTCCGATCGTGTGGCTTTGGAGTGGCGTAACGGTGGAGCTGTCGCACGCGAGATCGCGACCGACTGCAACGAGCCGTTTCGCTGGCGGGGGCGACCATTCGCGATCAAGCCCAGGACCGGTGACTTCTCCGAAGAGCCGGCATGGGGATGCGAGCTGGTCACGCTGGAGACAGTAGACGTTCCCCGGTGTCCTCCCGGACCCGTCATCGCGGCCGTTGCGTCGTCGGCCATCTGCCGGTAGACGATGTCGGACAGGCGTCGGTCAGGGAATCGACAGGTCGAATGGGTGCCCTGCCGGGTCGGCCAGCGTGATCCAGGTGGCGCCGTCAGCGAGCCGGGCGGCGCCCAGTTCCTCCGCCCAGGCCCCGAGCATCTTCAGGTGGTCGGCATCGTCGACAATGACGTCGAGATGCCCCTGCTGCGGGTGCGCCGGGTCCGGCCACTGTGGCGGTGTGTAGTCGCTGACCTGCTGGAACATCAGACTCTTGCCGCCAGCGGCGACGAGCGCGCCCTCAGCGCCGTCGTAGGTCACTTCCATTCCGAGCAGGTCGGCGTAGAAGCGGGCCAGCGCCGACGCGTCGGGAGCATCGATGGTCACCGCGAACAGTTGCATCTGCGGGCCAACCCCGTCCCGCTGGCACAGGTCGAACGGATGGCCGGCCGGATCGGCCAGCGTGATCCAGGTGGCGCCGTCGGCGAGCCGGGTAGCACCAAGCGCCACCGCGCGCTGTGCCGCCTGCTCGTGCCCGTCGACCAACAGATCGAGGTGGACCTGCTGGGCGCGTTCCTGCCCCGGCCACTGCGGCGGAATATGCTCAGCAACCTGCTGGAAGGCAACCTCCTGCCCGTCACCGGCACGCAGCGTGATCCAGCCGTCCACGTTGCGAACGGTCTGCCAGCCGGTCAACTCGGCGTAGAACGAGGCGAGCCCCACAATGTCGGTCGCGTCGAGGGCGACGAGCTCCAAGCGTCCTGTCACAGCCATGCCGGTCATCCTGCACCGGCCCTACGACAAAATCCCGCCCGGCGGCAGTGCGACCGGGTCCGGTGGGCGCGTCCGCGCGCGACGCCAGGCGACCAGGTTGGCGACCGTCAACACGACTAGCACCAGGAGGCACCAGAGGAAGCCCGCGCCGGCGTGCACATAGTCCTTGGCCGTGTGGTCGACCGGCATCGGCACGGTCAATTGACGGACAAGCTTCTGCTCGACGGCGTCGTGCACGATGGCCTGGTTGAGAAACAGCACACCAACCGCGGCACCGCCGATGATGGTGACCGCGCCACGCCGCCTACGCGGCTCGGCGAGGACCATCGCGGTGACCGCTCCGGCGACAAGCACGGCCAGCAGCATGATCGCGAGCGGATACGGCCCGATCGTGTCGTCCTGGATGTGGTCGGCCGCCCGGAGATGGCCGCCGGTGACGGTCGGTCGCCCGCCGGTTACGAGGTCGAGTCCGGTGTAGTTGGTCGTGTCGCCCGGAGCCGCGCGGCCATACCCGCCGGGGGCATCGCACGACACGGTGACAAACGGAGCGGCCAGCAGGAACCCGGCGAGGATGAACGCGCCAGGGCCGAACCCTCGGCCGAGTCGCCGAAACTTCACGGCCGGAAGCCTAGTACCGCTGTTGCAGGTGGTCTGTAGCCCAGCAGAACTGTTGGCACCGCCGACGCCGACGCCGACGCCGACGCAACGCCAACGCCAGCGGCGACGATTGCGCAGCCGACTGTTTCTTGCACTCGGCCCACAGCGTTCGGACCTCCTGCTCGCTGCGTGCGGGATTTGGTCGGCGGTCCCCTTCTGAGTTGCGACGACTCGAAGACCATGCATGTGCCGCGGTATTTGTCGAGCCCGGACAGACGCTTTGCCGTTGACCGCGGTCGAGATGTGCTCTTGCCGTAGCTCACGGCCTTCGCGATCTCGGCCTGCGTTACGTCGGCCCGAATGATCATCTCGCGAACGTATTCAGCGAGCGGCTTCGCCTCGGCGCCGCCGGGATCGGCTTAGGCCCCTACCCGACCCGCCTCAGCGTGCGCAGCACCGCGATCTTCGCCGTGGCCGAGACGACCGCGGCGAGGATCGCACGCGCGTTGCGCCCTTGACCGCGGCGCACACGCAGGATCGACTGGTGAGGTCGCCGAGGCGCCGATGTTGTGCCACCCTCGTTCGACCCCCACATGCGTCGCCGCGGCCGGCTACCTACCTCCAGCAGAGACACGGATTGCGATGTTGTTCGAACAGCGGCTACGAGAGGGCATCCACGACGGGTCGATCACGGTGACGTTCCGCCGTTGGCAGCGCCCTCAGGTGGTCGCGGGCGGCCGATACCGAACCGGCCTCGACTTGATCGAGGTGCTATCGGTCGACGTCATCGACGAGGCCCGCATCAGCAACGCCGACGCGCACCGAGCGGGCTACCCAAACGCCGAGGCGGTCCGCGTCGATCTGCGCGGTCCGGCCGATCTGGCGACGTTTCGGATCCGGCTGCGCCGACTCGACGAGCCGGACCCGCGCGATGTGCTGGCCGCGACGGACGCACTGAGCCCAAGCGACATCGACGACATCGACCACCGGCTCGGCCGCCTTGATCGTGCCAGCCCACGCGGCCCCTGGACTGCCGCCACACTGGCCGCGGTCTCTGCCCGTCCCGGTGTCGCCGCGCCGGTGCTCGCCGAGTCGTTCGGCCTCGAGACGCTCGTTTTCAAGCGCAACGTACGCAGCCTCAAGGCGCTCGGCCTGACATACAGCCTGCGGATCGGTTATCGCCTCTCGCCGCGTGGCGCCGCGTACGTCGGATCGAAGCACTGACCGAGCCGATCGCCGAGCCGTCCGGGCCGACAGCCGGGTCAGGACGACGCGACTTCGCCGGCATCCCGAATGAATCGTGCGGTTACCGAGCCGGTCGCCTGCATCGCGGTCATTTTCATCGGGCTCCACGTCATCCCGTACCGGGATCGATCGACGGTCAGCTCGGCCCGCAACGTGACGGCATCGTTGCCGGCCTCGACCAGGTCGGCGGTGAAGCTCACCGGTTCTTCGACGCCGGCCGCCTGCAGCGTGCCGACCATAGCGAGTCGTCCATCGGTCGTCGCAGTCGCCCGGGTGACGGCCAGCACGACCTGCGGATGTTCGTCCGAGTTGAAGAAATCCGCCGACCGCAGATGCTTGTCGCGCTGCTTGTTCCGGGTGTCGAGCGAGGTGGCGTCCATGACGATCTGCCCGGTGACCGAACCGTCCGGCGTCACCGTGCCGTGGCCGCTGAGCTGTCCAAACGAGCCGCGGACCTTGATCGCATGCCAAAAATGCGGTACGGAGAACTCCACCTTCGATGCCTGCGGATCGAGTCGCCACTGGCCCGCGTGCGTGGTCAGCGCGCCCGTGGTCGAGCCTGCTCCGGTCGCCGCGCTTGCGGCTGGGTCGGTCGTCATGCGTTCTCCTTCCGGCCGGCATCGACGCCGGCCGAGTGGTCCACTCGAATCTTGCTCGGTCAGATGGTCCGCCGCGAGCCCGCCCAACGGGCCCCGGGACACGTCGTAGTGTGCTCAAGGTCATTGTCGCCGATAGATGGCTGCGCCGCGACCACTGAGCGCAGCCCAGCCCACGCACTGACGCAGCGGTCGCCTGATCCGTCGACGGAGATCCCGCCCTGGACGCGGACACGCGCACGTGGGCCGAGGCGGCTCAGGCGCCGCCGACGTCCCGCGCAACGCGCTCGAGCTCGTTGCGATAGTTCTCCCACCACGCAGGGTCATTCGACGCCATGTTGGCGCTGTCCGCGCGCAGCCCGGCCGCGCCGTCGATGAGCTCGCGAACGATGTCAGCGTGCCCGGCATGCCGATCGACCTCGGCGATCACGTGCACCAGGATGCGGTGCAGCGTCACCTCGTTCCGATCGGCCGGCCACCAGGGCACATGTCCGACCGCATCGAGCGGCAGCCCGTCGATGGTGGCGTCCGAATGCGCCCATGCCCGGTGATAGAACCCGACGATCTGCTCGCGTGACTCGTCGGCGGCAGCCCAGAGGTCGGCGTTCGGCGCGGCGTCCTCCGCGAACCACGGCAGCGTTTCGTCGAACGGTCGGCCGAACGTGTCGCCGAAGTAGCCCACGGAGACGCTCGCCACGTGCTTGACCAGTCCAAGCAGGTTGGTGCCGGTCGGGGTCATCGGCCGGCGTACGTCATATTCCGACGCTCCGTCGAGTTTCCACACCAGCGCATCACGTGAAGCCCGCAGGTAGCGCCGCAGGTCTGCTTTCGGATCTGATCCGGTCATGTGGACAGCTTGCCATCGAGCTCCGATGCGGATCGGCTGAGGGGTCAAGCGCCACCCAACCGAGCTTGAAGCCGGACACGGTGCGCAGACTTATCGACGTGGGGACGCTCGGTGGTCGCCACCACCGGCTAGCCGTTGGCCCTGCACACCTGCCCATAGAACGTCGGACCGGGCCGGTTCGACTAAACCCTATCGCCGCAGCGGCGCGCACCAACGGTGCCGCCGAACGTGATTACCTAACAGTCCGTCCATGCGGCCCGCTGCGTCAGGGGAGTTCTTCGCGGGCCTCTCGCGCGTACTCGGCGAATGTGGTCTCCAGGTAGCTGCCCAACGTTACGGGCGCGAACGGCAGCAGATCGGCCACCAGCAGCGGCGCGTGCCATGCATAGTTTGGCCAGGTCGGCGGTGCGACCCGTGCGGTGTCGTCGGGATCGCTGTCCGCGTCTGCATCGGAGCGTGGCAGGTCGAGCGCGTCGTCGGTGATGGCGGGCTCGTGGATGCCGAGCGCGTTGGCCAGCACGGCCAGCAGGACGGTGACGTCGACCCGCTCGGGCCCCAGCCAGGTCGTAGCTGCGCGATAGCATCGGCCGATCACCAGTGTGATGTCGTCGGAGTTGAGCCCGTCGGGATGGGTGTCCTCCAGCAGCGATCGCAGCACGTCGCCGAGCACGCGACCGCCGATTGGCTTGGTGGCCAGCTGGGCGGTCGCGCTTTCATAGGTGGTGGCGTCGTTGCCGCTGATCGCCGTGTCGACGGCTTGGGTGACGGTGCGGACGACGTCGCGGGCCGGTCCGGGAATGGTGCTCGCCATGCCACCATTTTGCTCGAGCGTGAAACAAGGGTTGGTTGAGGCGGCGCGGTTCGAATACAACAACGGACCCACCGGCTGGGGACCGGTATCTGCGCCGATGCCGCTGCCGTTCCTGCCCAGTCACAACGCGTCCGTTGCTAATCCAGTCCTGGAGGCTACCGCGTTACGTGCGAGAGCCCTGGGTCAGGCCTGTCGTACGCAGAACTCGTTGCCGTCCGGATCGGCCAGCTCGGCTGATCCGTCCTCGTCAGTCGACATCAGGGTCGCTCCGAGCGATACCAGCCGGTCGACCTCCGTACGCAGATCGGTGTCGGTCGCGGCGAGCAGGAAACGCTGCGTGTTGCGGACGATCTTCGGGGCGACGGGTGGTCCGCCCCAGGCGACCTTCGTGCCGCCGAGCGGCGACTGGACGGCCGTCTCCTGATTCTCGTCCCACACCAGTGGCCAGTCGAGCCCCTCGCTCCAGAACAGGCCGACGTCCCGCGTACCGTCGCAAGCGAGTTCGGCGAGGAAGCCGCAGCCCGACAGGAATCTGTTGCCGGGCTCAATCACGCAGAAGTGGTTGCCAGCCGGGTCGGCCAGGACGATGTGGCCGTCCTCGGCCAGCTGGCCCACGTCGACATGCTCGGCCCCGAGTGCCACCGCGGCCGCCACCGTGTCCTGCTGGTGGGCGAGGCTGGCGCTGGTCAGGTGCAGGTGCAAACGGTTGAGGTGCTCCTTCTCCGGCTGACCCGGAACGAATTGGAGGCCGACCTGCGTCGGCGTACCGGGCAAGAGCAGTCCGCCCGCATCCTCGATCGCATCTCGGCGGAGCATGCCGCTCCAGAATCGGGCCAGCCGCGCGGGGTCATGGGCGTCGTAGGTCACTGCCAGTAGATGTACGGCCATGTCCGGACGGTAGGCGTATACCGACAACCTCGCCACAGATTTCTGCTAGCGGCATTGGCGCCCGCCGGCAGCGCCAGGCGTGCTGCTGCGCTTGACTTGTCGGCGCTCGGACCGCTAGGTGGCAGTTCGGATGCTGTTTCGTTCGAAGCCTGGTCGCGGGCGAGCGTCTTGGTCGCGGGCAACGAAAGGCCACAACGGCATAGCAACCGACCGTGCGGGTGGGCCCAAACCCATTCGGCCCGTGACACAAACGCGTGGCGCTGCCGAACCGAGCCTCGATGGGGAGCGGTGGCCACTGGTCTAGCGAGGTGGCGGTACCGCAGCCCGATGGTCCGCTTTGCTGAATGCGGTGTTGGAAACCAGCTCGAGCCGGTTTGAATCGGAGACCCGGACGTTCCGTCGGGTTCATTCGTCGGCGGTAGCTCCACCGCGCTGCGGCATGTGCAGGCTCGTACGCCCGCCGGCGGCTGACGCGATGAATGCCTTCTACCGCGACGTGCTGGACCTTGAGGTGATCCTTGAGCGGCCGGGAGCGCCGTGGTTCGACTGTAGGACGGTACCGAGGTGCACTATGGATCGGACGACGAGGACTACGAGTTCTTCGGAACCGTGCACCACCAGGCCGCCCGGCTGTATTTCAGAGGAGGCCGAGCAATGGCCGACGACACTGACCTGCCAACTGTGGACGAGGTTCTCCACAGCACGCTGATGGAGTTGAACGCTGTCCGGGGCAAGCTGAGGAAGGTGGCCTCCCATCTGCAGTTCGACCGGCGGCCCGTGGGCTCGCCGCCCACCCCGGCGCAGAGTCGGGCGCGGGTCGTCACGCTAGGCGCGCTCGACGACGCCAAGGCGGCGATCGACCGCGCCACGGGCGCGTTGGACGACGCGCTGCACACCGACGACCCGCCGAGGCCATGAGTAGCGATCGTGGGTAACCGAGCGCGATGGTTACAGCAGTGCGAGCCGGGCCTTGAGCCGCAGGTACTTCCCGTAGCGTGTGGCGGCCCGGTCGAGGGCTTCGAGCTCCGAGGGTGTCGTGGCTCGGTAAGGCCGCAGGTCGAACTGCACGTGGTCGTTGGCGATGGTGCGCCGCATGGCGGCGAGGAGTTGTCCGTCGACCAGGGCCATTCCGGTCGCGGTCTCGCGGGTGCGTGGTACGTCGCCGGCGGCATCGAGCACCCAACGGGAGTCCTGGTAACCGCGGTAGGTCTCGTCGAGGATCTGTAGCAGGTGGCCTGCGGGCTCCTGCGGTCCACAGGGGACATTCCCGGGGCCGTGCCAGAAGGTACGCCCCTCGTGCTGGAACGAGTCGAGCCGATCACGTACCTGCCCCAGGCCGGCGCGCACGTCGGTGAGGGTGAGGGTTGCCCAGTAGGCGAGGTCCCGTTCGGTCGCCGGGCCATGCCCGGTGAAATACCGCAGCGCGAGCTCGGCCAGGGCCTCGGTCCGCTCAAGCCGGCGTGGTGTCGGCACGCGCTCACTCATCGGCGCGTAGGTGTGCTCGCCATCAACGATTCCTCCGCTGCAGATCAGCCCGTCCAGCTCGGCGTGGGCCAGCAGAACCATCAGCATCTGCCCGCTGCCCGGGTTACCTCGCTCGCGCAGCTCGTCAGCCAGCTGCGCGCGGGTGAGCTGTCCTCGGCCCGCCAATGCCTGCATGACAGCGGCGACTGCCTGGTCGATGGAGCGCTCGTCGAGGCCGTGGACGCTACGCAGCTGCTGGCCGGTGACCCGCCGTATGCGTGGACCGGTCAGGTCGAGCAGCCAGCCGACGTCCTCGGCCAGCACGAAGTGCCATGTGGGCCGCAGCACGTGCGTACGGATGACGGCGCCGTCGTCGAGGAGGGTCGCCAGATCGGCCTGGTCCGGGTTCTGCGTTCGCGAGGCCACTGCCCAAGCCGCCTGGCTGAAATTCTCTGCCTGGACGGCCAGTAGTGAACCGACAGCCGCGAGCGCCGAAACGGCGAAGGGCGAGACCAGGTGCTGACTACGCAACCGCCAGCGAGCAATGTCTAGATCCTGCACCACACCGCCATCTTCCCGGACCCAGCCAGAAACAGACAGCGAGGGGCATGCATCTGAGCCGCCTGGGCTCGTGCCGGCGGCCCGAGGATGATGAAGCGGTGATGCTGGACGGTCGGGGCGCGTTTCTCGAGGAGCGGCGCCGGGTGTGCCAATGGCGGTACGACAATCTGCACGCTGCCGGGTACGACGAAGGATGGGGAGCCACACCGGCAAGCCACGCCACATGGTTGGCGTGCTTGGCCGGCATGGTGGCGGATGGCGGCCGGATACTGGACGCGGCGTGCGGCACCGGCCGCGCGTGGCCACCACTGCTGCACGCAGGACTTGACGTCACGGGTATCGACCAGTCGTCGGGCATGCTTGATGTCGCCGTTGTCAAGCATCCGTCGGTGAGCGTGCGACGGCTCCCGCTTCAGGAACTCATGACCGTCACCCCGTGGTCGGCTCACTTCGACGGTCTGACGTGTCTGGACGCGATGGAGAACGTCGGCCCCGAGCACTGGCCCGCAGTGATTGCCGGGTTCGGCCACGTTCTGAAGCCGCTGGCACCGGCGTACATCACCGTGGAGGTGCCGGACGCCGCCGACTCCGGGGATCTGTCCGCGCCCGTCGCCGCCGACGGCGCCCCTCTGGTGGCCGGGGAGTCCTACGACGCCGCCGGTGCGAGCATCACCTGCACAGCCAGGAAGTAGCGGCCCGAATACATGAGTTCACCGCCCAGTTCGTCGCACAAACTCCGAGGGGTGAAGCGGCGCCGGAAGATCCGGTAGGTCACATCGGTGCCGATGCTCCGCTCTTCGATCCCCTCCATCGACGCGTCGTCATCCGAGCGTAGGTCGACCACGATCAGCTCCCTCGCGACCCGGGATACATCGGCCAAGAACAGTGCCCGCTCCGGCGCTCGAAGTAGTCCGTAAAAGTTGGCGGTGAACACACGATCGAAGCTGTCGTCAGCGAAGGGAATCGGCGGAACTAACGCGCGGATGAGCATCGCCTTCGGGACGCGGTTCCGAGCGATCTCCAGCATCGCAGCGCTCTGATCCATCGCCACGACCACGCCGCGAAGGAACTGCGTCCACACCGCGGTCCCGCAACCCACCTCCAACACCCGGCCCGCGGAAAGCGCGGTAAGCCGGGCCCCGATCTCCGCCGTCTCCCGATCCAGGCCGGCATTGATCTGCGGATCGCCACGGTAGCTGGTCGCGTCGTAGACAGGCGCCCGGTCCTCGTAGTAGCGCTCTCGCGTGAGGTCCCGCATTTGGCTCCCTCGCGGTACCGGCCTGGGTCCGTCCATCGATCGTCGCGCCGGGACGTGTATCGGCCGATGTTATCGCAACGTACGTCGTGCTGCCGCCCCACTTGCGTACGGCTCCCGCTGGTACGCCGACGTCAGCAAGCCCGGCGTCGTCCTCGGAGAGCGGCACCGGCCGGTGGCCGAAGCGACATGCTCACCATTCCTCCGCAGCCTTGCGTTCCGGCGCTGATTGCGAACTATGTCCGTACCGACGGGACTGGGCGACGTAGGCCGGCAACGCCAAGCGGACGGATAGGCGTCAGCCGACCGGGGTGGGGCGATGGCCTGGACGCCGTGGCGGCCCGCATGGCCCCATGAACGACGACACCACCGGGTGCCTAAG
>Ga0193726_1003078_pt1 | contig 10845 bp, 7 predicted proteins | sample H2c1metaG_FD_144928 | JGI IMG/M metagenome (GOLD analysis project Ga0193726, IMG submission 144928) | Soil microbial communities from a riparian zone of the East river system, Colorado, United States - H2c1 | ecosystem: Environmental > Terrestrial > Soil > Riparian zone | place: USA: East River... | reverse complement strand
TTCCGGCGGCGCACGTGCAGGTGGAAGAGGGCGACACCGATACCGCGCCTTACGGCTTGGGAACGTACGCCAGCCGCTCGACCCCGACTTCGGGTGCGGCCTGCGCGCTCGCCGCGCGCAAGATCCGCGACAAGGCGAGGAAGCTCGCCGCGCACCTGCTCGAAGTGAGCGAGGACGATCTCGAGTGGGAGCCCGGCAAGTTCTCCGTGAAGGGCGCGCCGCAGAAATCGAAAACCATCCAGGAGTGCGCGTTCGCCGCTTATACCAATCATCCGCAGGGCATGGAGGCGGGGCTGGAGGCGACGCACTACTACGATCCGCCCAACCTGACATTTCCTTTCGGCAGCTACATCTGCGTGGTGGATATCGACAGCGGTACCGGAGACATCAAGGTGCGCCGCTTCGTCGCCATCGATGATTGCGGCAACATCATCAATCCGATGATCGTGCAGGGGCAGATCCACGGCGGGCTCAACCAGGGGCTGGCCCCGGCGCTGTACGAGGAAATCGGCTACGACGAGGAGGGCAACGTCTTCGGCGGCAGCTTCCTCGACTACTACGTGCCCACGTCGATGGAATCGCCCAGCTGGGAGACCGGACACACGGTCACGCCTTCGCCGCACCATCCGTTCGGCGCGAAAGGCGTGGGCGAGTCGGCGACGGTCGGCGCGCCTCCGGCGATCGCCAACGCGGTGGTCGACGCGCTGCGGCACCTGGGCGTGACGCATATCGACATCCCGATCACGCCGGAAAAGGTGTGGACGATCCTGAAAAGTAAGGGCGTGGCGGCGTAGCGCTTCACAGGCGTACCTGCGTCCGGGACCCGCGCCGCCAGGCGCGGAGTCGGTGCGCGCATTGCCCGCGTTCGTCGATCGGCGAGTCTAACGACGTCCGCCGGCGGAAGTAGCGGGCGAGCCGGGTCACTCAAGACTCTCCGTCCAGGTCCAACTCCCATGTTGCGCGCGCGTCAGCATGATCCGGTCGGCAGGGGTTGAATCACGTCCGGGTAATACCAGCCTGGTAATTTGCGGTGGTCGCTGCGGCGATGGCGTATCGGGGATCCGCGCCAACGCTTGCGCCGCGCCAACGCCCGGGAGGAATCATGCGCATATCCACCGCTGTGATCGCGCTGGTTGTATTTGGCTTGTCGTCGGTGGACTCGATCGCCAACGATGGGCAGATCTATACCGCCACGCCGCCGCGGCCGGCGGTTGCCCCCAACTCCGATATTGCGCGGGCCGCGGCATCACAGTCCGCGGCATCAAGGTCCGATTACGCCCCTTTGTTGAAACTGTATTCCCCTGGTCGCACCGCGGCAGATCAGGCCCAGCAGTCGCCGATCGCCATGAACAGCACTCCCGGTCAAGCAGAGCGGGCTGCGGCCGAGCCTGGCTGGCCCATGCGAGGCAACGACCCGGCCAACACGGGTCACACGGCCGCATTGGGCCCGGCGGTGCAAACTCAGCCAGTGTGGATTTTCCAGCCGGACGCGAGCACCTTCGTCTGGCGGCCGGCCTCCGGCCCGGACGGCACCATTTACGTGGCGACCGCCTCCTTCCCGCCCGATGGTGTTGATGGCCGGCTGTACGCGCTGCGCCCGGACGGTTCGGTGAAATGGCAGACGGAACTGACCGGCTCGAGCGGCGTGAAACTCTGGACGTCGGCGACGCCGGTGCTGGACGGCGATGGCAACATCTACATCGCCTGGGCGCACGACCAGGACTTCGGCAGCCTTGCGGCTATTTCCTTGGACAGCAACGGCAAAATCCGGTGGCGATTCGAGCCGAAGATCGAGCTGGAGGTGGCTTCGCACGAGCAACCGGTCCTCGGCGACGGCGTCCTCTACGCGGCTGTCGATACCAGCTTCTTCTTCGGGGACCTCACCCATCGGGCGTCCATCTTCGCCCTGGACCTGGCGACCGGAAATCCGGCCTGGCACTGGAACTCCCCCAACCTGGACACGTTCTTTGGCGGACCGGTTGTCGGCCGCGACGGTTACCTCTATCACGCCTCCGCTGCCAACCCGCTGCGGAACGCACCCGGGTTCCTGTATCGCATCGCGCCCGATGGCGTGCTCGATTGGAGCGTCAACATCGGCCCTGGCGTGAATGAGCCTCCAGCCATCGACGTGGCAAACAACCTGTACCTCGGCGATCTGGCCGGCATCGTCTTCAAGTACGACTCCGCGGGAATCCTGCTGTGGACGTACGATACCCTGTCCGGCCAGATTTTCATGTCCCCCGTGCTCAACGGCGCACGCGTGATGGTGGGCGGCGCCAACGCCGGATTGCATGTGCTGGATGCGGGCACGGGCGAGCTCGAGGCGGTGTTTGCCCCGGGCAAATTTCCCATGAGCCAGGCTTCTGACCGGGCCGGGAATGTCTTTTTCTATTCCATGGATGCGACGGGAACGGTCTCCGGTTTCGGCCGCGGCGGGCGGCAATGGTGGACGTTCAACACCGGGGCGGGCGTATCGGTGAACGCGGTGGCGATCGCCACCGATGGCAAGCTGCTGGTGGGCAACAGCCAGACGCTGCAGGCGTACATTGCGCCGGTGCTGGGCGATTTGAACTGCGATGGCGCTGTCAACGTACTTGATATCGAGCCCTATACCTTCGCGCTTACCGATCCGGCTGTGTACGCGCGGCGCTTCCCGCGCTGCTATCGATCCCTCGCGGACATCAACGGTGACGGGGCCGTCAACGCACTCGATATCGAGCCCTTTGTCGGCCTGCTTCGCTGAAACGGAACGCATTTCAGCGCCCGCTTGACGGGGCGAACGGCTGCCTTCAGCTACGCCTCAGCCGCCACCGGAGCGGCATTTCGCCGATCCCCCCAATCCGGCGCACCCCTGTGCACGCCGGCCAGCGCCTGGGCTTGCGCCGCCAAACCGAGCCTGGACTACAATCCACATCCTTATCTGCGCCGGAGGACAACCCCATGCATCAGCAGGGGAGACGGCGCCGCGATGGCCGGCGGCTCTCGGGAGCGTGCCGTTTCACTATGACGCTACAAGGGGAGGCAATATGAATCGATTGTTTGGTCTGTTGATGCTGGGATCGGCAATGGCGCTTATTCCCGTACAGAACGCGAAAGCCCAGGGCAGCGAAGCCGGGGCCTATACCGTGAGCTACTTTGAGGTGGCGCCGGCGGCGGAACACAATGCCGCGGCATTGCTGAAGGAGCTGAGCGTGGCGAGCCGCAAGAGCCCGGGAAATCTGCGTTTTGACGGGGTGCAACGGCGCGACAGGACAAATCACTTCGCGATCGTGGAAGCGTGGAAGGACAAAAATGCCCAAGACGCTAACCTCGCGGCGCCGCACACCAAACAATTCCGCGAGAAGCTGCAAGCCATGCTCATCAGCGGCTACGATGAGCGCCCGCATACGGGTCTCGCAGCCGGCCCCGTGACGGCGGGCGCCGGGGCGCGCGGCGCCGCGGTCTACGTGGTGACCCACGTCGACGTCATTCCGCCTAGAAAAGACGATGCCATCGCCGCCCTGCAGGTGTTGGCCGAGGCGAGCCGCAAGGAGGGAGGCAACCTGCGCTACGACCTGCTGCAGCAGAACAGCCGTCCGAACCATTTCACGCTTGCCGAGATCTGGAAGGACCAGAGCGCCCTGGAATCGCACGAGGTCGCCGCGCACACGGCGAAATTTCGCGAACTGCTGCATCCGATGAGCGGCGCTTTGTTCGATCAGCGCCTGTACAAAGCGCTCGACTAGGCGACGCGACCTGCACTCGCCGGCTAGACCAGCTTTTTCGGCCCGCCGATGACCAGGCCTTGCGCGAAATCGACGCCGACCAGGTGGAGCTGCTCCAGCACTTCCTTGCTTTCGACGAATTCCGCGATGGTCTTGATTCCCATATCGTGGCACTTCTGGTTGATCGTTTCGATCTTTTCGGAGGCGGCGAGCGAGCGGTCGATGTCTTTGACGACGCCGTAGCTGAGCTTCACGAAATCGGGCTTGAGCAGGTCCAGGAACTTGAACGAGCCGTCGCTGCCGTCGAAGCCGGCAAAGGTGAGGCGGCAGCCGGCGGGCTGGAGCTGCGCCTGGAAATTTTTCAGGTCCTCGGAATGCAGTAGAGCCGTGTCCCAGCCGAGTTCGAAGGTGAAAGTCCCTTTGGGCAGTTTCGCGTTCTCGATGTTTTTGGCGACGAAGTCCGCGAATTTCGGCTCGCGCAGCGTGTCCTCCGAAAGATTGACGCCGTTTTCAGGCGCCGTCCAGTCGGGTGTGCGGGCGCGGGACTCCTGAATCCAGCTGGCCAGGCGGCTCACCACCCAGCGATCGACATAGGGCAGCAGCCGGTATTCCTGCAGCATGGGGAAGAAGGTTCCCGGCGGAAGCAGCTGCTCCTCCTCCTCGCGAAAGCGGACCAGAATCTCCTGGAATGGCCGCTCGTTCCGGTCGTCCGCGGCGAGGCGCACGATTTTCTGGGCAAAGAGAATGAAGCCGCCCGTCTTCAAAGCTGAAATCAGCTTGTCGGCGAGGTTTTTCTGGATCGTGCTTTCGTCGTCCATTTTCGTGTGATAAACCGCTACCTAGGCATCATTCTGCAGGTATTCGTGCGCGACGAACGCCCCGCCGGTACCGACAGGGCAAGCAGCGCGGGAGCTTTCCGGGCATGGTCTGGAAAACGCTGCGGGTCACGGCGCGACCCTCTGGCGAGGCGGCGTAGAGGCCGCGCCGATCGCTCGATTGACCCGGGGCATCACTTCGTTTGCCATCAGTTCCATCGAACGGCGCGCGAGCACGGGATCCACCCAGTCCATTCCCGCGTAGACGATCTCGCCAAAGTCGCCGGAGTGCTCGCGTAGCGCCAGCAGTTGATCCGCGACCTTGTTGGGCGTACCGCAGAGAATGAGCTCGCGGAGCAGGCGCTCGAGCGTCACTGCGCCGTCGTCCTCGTTTTCGTGCTGCTTGAAGACGACTTGGCGTTTGGCACGCATCAACTTCTCGCGCAGCTGCTTCCAGTAGAAGCGGTAGGGGCTCGAGCTGTCCTCGCGCGCGTAGCGCTCTGCGACCCGGTCGTCGTCGGCGACGAAAATCGTGCGGGCGATACGCCACTCCGTGGAATCCGCCGTCTTCCCGGCGCGGCGTTTGCCCTCGGCGTAGTTTTCCCAGTGGCTCGGCAGCCAGTGCGCGAGAAGGAAGTTCGCCGATAGCGGATGGAAGTCGCGCTCGCCCATCGCGATCGCGCCTTTCGAGTGCGGCGCCACCACGGTGCCGACGATTTCCGGACGCGGGCTTTGGTAGGGCTTGTACATGATGCCTCGGCCGATGTCGGGCACGAAGGTCCTTTCGGTAGTCACCTTGTACCGGTTTCCGGGCAGGTCGATTCCATAGGGCGCGTCGCGCTCCCAGATCGCGAGGATCACGTCGATCGACTCGGCGAACATCCGGTTGCGGTCCTCGGCGAGGATGCCGAGGGCCTCGGCGTCCGAGGAGAGAGCGCCGGGGCTGATTCCGAATATGAAGCGCCCCCGCGCGAGGTGGTCGAACATCGCTGCCTGCGCGGCGACTACGACCGGATGCGATTGCGCGAGGTTGGAGGTCCCGGTCGCGAGCCTGATCGTCTTCGTTTCCCCGATCAGCGTGGCGAGGAAAATGAAGCTGTTCGTGACGTTCTCGCAACGGTCGGTGAGGTGTTCGCCGACGAACGCGTCGTGGAACCCGAGTTTGTCCGCAAGAACGATCGCCTCGCGGTCCTCCTGCAGCGTCTGCGCCGGATCGCGGTGCGGCGGATGGAGCGGCATCGTGAAGTAACCCAGTCGCATGCGCGGAATGTGCCGCATCGGGGCGTGGCAGTCAAACTCGATCGCCTCTCTTGGCTTCTGGTAAGTTAGAATCGGTCGGCATCTGAAAGGGAGAATTGGGTCACACAGGAGAGCCGGCGGGGGTTTTCGGACCGAGGGAGCGTGCGCGACAGTCGCGCTCCCGCGGGCAGCTGGCGGGACCGTGCTTCATAGGCTCGAGGCTGGAACAAGCCTTGCTTCCCTCGATAGCCTACAACTCTATGAATCAGCCGTGATCAAGTACCTGTTGATGTCGGGGGGCGATCCCAGCCAGGCGGTTGAGCTTCGTCGCTTCTTGCTCGCCTCCGGCGCATACGCGATCTGCGTTCCCCTGGTTGGGCTTGCCTATGCGTTCAACCTGATCGCGCGGGGACCCGCGCTCGCCCTCGTCGCGTTGATGGTCGCGGTCAATCTCGGGTTGTACGTAGTGTTTCGCGCCCGCCTGAATCGGAAGTTCAGCGACCCGAGCCTGACCTGGCTGCAGGTGTTCATCGGCAACGTCGTGGTGATGTACGCGGTGTACAGCTTCGATCAGGGACGCGCCATGGTGCTCAACCTGAGCCTGGTCGTGCTGACTTTCGGGGTATTTCGCTTCACCACCCGCGAGTTCATCAGGACCGCGCTGCAGATCCTCGCCGGGTACGCGGCGGTGATCAATCTGCTCATGTATTTCAAGCCGGAGACGGTGAACGTCTACCACGAGTGGTTCCAGTGGGCGGGCCTCGCCGCCGCGCTGCCCCTCTTTGCGGTCATAGGCGGGCGAATAAGCCGTCTGCGCCTGCGCCTGCGCACCAGCAACGAGGAGCTGCGCTCGGCCCTCGGCGCGGTGCGCCAGATGGCCACTCACGACCATCTCACTGGCTTGCCGAACCGGGTGCTTTTCAACGAAGAGCTCCAGCGCTCGCTCGCCAGGGCGGAGCGCCACGACCGTCCGGTGTCGCTTTTCTTCATGGACCTCGACCGCTTCAAAAACATCAACGACACGCTTGGCCACCAGTTCGGCGACCGGGTGCTGCAGGAAGCCGGCAAGCGCCTGCTCGCCTGCGTGCGCGAGGGCGACATCATCGCGCGCCTGGGCGGAGACGAATTCGTGCTGCTCGTCGAGGAAATCGGCGATGCCTCCATCCTGACCGAAATTGCGCGCAAGCTGCTCGCCGCGGTGTCAGAGATTGACAAAATCGACGGCCAGGAACTCAATGTTTCGCTGAGTATCGGCATTTGCACCTATCCCTTCGACGGTCACGACGCGAAGACGCTCCTTGCCGGGGCGGACATCGCCATGTATCGCGCCAAGGAGCGCGGCCGCAGCGGATTCTGCCTGTATTCCGCCGAGCTGCAGTCGCACACACCGGAGAAGCTCGCGCTGGAGGCCGGCCTGCGGCACGGCCTGGAGCGGGGCGAGTTCCGCGTTTTCTATCAGCCCAAGATCGACATAGCGAGCGGCGAGATTACCGGCGTGGAGGCGCTGCTTCGCTGGCAGCATCCCGATAAGGGACTCCTGCTTCCGGAGAAATTCATCCATCTTGCCGAGGAAACGGGATTGATCGTGCCGATCGGCCTGTGGACGCTGCGCGAGGTATGCGCGCGCGCCAAAGCCTGGAAGGAAGCCGGCCTGCCGCGGATGCCGATTGCGGTCAATCTTTCGGCAAGCCAGTTTAACCAGGAGGAGCTTGTCGCGCAGCTTGCGGAAATCCTCAAATCCACGGGGATCGACGCCGACATCCTCGAACTGGAGATAACCGAGAGCATGGTGATGAAGGATCCGGATCAGGCGGTGAAGCTGATGCACAAATTGCGCGGGATGGGTGTGCGCCTGACCATCGACGATTTCGGCACCGGCTACTCGTCGCTCGGCTATCTCAAGCGCTTTCCGATCAACAGTCTGAAGGTGGACCGGAGCTTCGTGCGCGACCTGCCGCATTCGCGCGACGACATCGCCATCACGCGGGCGGTGATCGCCATGGCGCACAGCCTCCAGATGAACGTGATCGCCGAAGGCGTGGAGCTGAAGGAGCAGCTCGACACCTTGCGCAACGAAGGCTGCGACGAATTTCAGGGCTATATTTGCCGTCCGCCGCTCGCGGAAGAGGATCTGCTCCATTTCATCCGGGAAAGCGGAACGCACGGCGTGCGGCGCTAGCGTGAGATCTCCTTTCGCGGTGTCGTGAAGGAGAATCCGATCGGCGTCGTCCGGCTCGCTGTGCTCGTCGCAGGCGCACTCTTTCTGGGCGCCGCAGCCGCACAGTCCACGGGGTATCCCGCGAAGACGATCCGCCTCGTCGCGGGCACCGCTCCCGGCGGTATCACCGATTATCTCGCGCGCATGTCCGCCAAAGGCCTGACCGCTCGGCTCGGCCAGCAGGTGGTGGTCGAGAACAAGGCGGGCGCCACCGGGAATCTGGCGATCGAACACGTGGCGAAATCGGCTCCCGACGGGTACACGCTGCTGCTGGTGGCGGGCGGAAACGTGGTCATCACGCCGTTTCTGTACAGTTCGCTGCCCTTCGATCCGCTCAACGACATCGTGCCCGTTTTCAACATTGCGGGCGCGCCCCAGCTCCTCGTCGTCCCCGGCGCGCTTCAGGTCAATAACCTGGCGGAATTCATCGCGCTTGCCAGAGTGAATCCCGGAAAGATGAATTACGCTTCGGCCGGTCCCGGCAGCACCACGCACCTCGCCGCCGATCACTTCGCGAGGCTTGCGGGCGTGCAGCTCGTGCACGTACCGTATCGCGGCGTCGGCCCGGCGCTCGCCGATCTCGTCGCCGGCCGCGTGCAGATGCTCTCGGTGGGCCTGGGTCCGGTGCAGGCGCACTTGAAGAGCGGCGCGCTCCGTGCGCTAGCGGCGGCGTCGAAGACGCGTCTCGCGGCGTTGCCCGAAGTACCCACCTCAGCGGAAGCGGGGCTGCCCGGCTACGAGATGACCACCTGGTTCGGCATCTTCGCCCCGAAAGGCACCCGTCCCGAAATCGTGCGCCTTGTGAATTCGAAAATGCAGGAGATGATCGACGATCCGGGAGCAAGGAAGGGCATGCTCGACCTCGGCATCGAGCCGATCGGCGGCCCCGCGCTGGAGTTTGCCGATCTCGTGCGCTCGGACTATCGCGCTTGGGAACGGGTGGTCAAGGCATCTGGCGTGAAACTCGACTGATGCTCTCATTCGGAATCAAGAGGAAGGCATGAGGATCTGCCATTACAAGCGCAGCAGGCATGCGAGCAGCGATCGTGGACCATGACAGCTGGCCTCTGCAATGGCGTAGACTGGAGTTCGACATCACAACAAGAGCAGAATGAAACCGTCTTGTGCTGCGTTGCTCGGATTTGCAGGTCTTTTCACCGCGCCCCACGCGATGGCCGACACCGGCGAGGACATTTTCAAATCGAGATGCAGTCTGTGCCACGAGGGAGGCGCAGGGGGAGCGCCGAAAATAGGCGACCGGGGGGACTGGGAGCCGCGCGCAGCGCGAGGTCGGCAGGCACTGTATGAGACGGCACTCAATGGCAAGCCGAACACGGCGATGATGGCGAAGGGCGGCTTCCGCGATCTTTCAAACTCAGAGGTCAAGTCCGGAGTGGACTACATGCTCGAAAGAGCGGGGTTCAACCCGGGCATGCTTCCCCAGGCTGCGATAGCCAAGCCCGCCGAACTCGCAAAGGAGCCGACATCCATCCCGCTGGCGCCGACAGCAGTCGTCGACGACAAAAACGCCACGGCTCCCGAGAGTCCGCCGTCTGCGCCTGCCGAATCGGGGAAGGAGCAGGTCGCCGTTGCGCTGGCACCGGACATCGACGACCAGACCATCACGCGGGCTATCGCCGAAACGCTGCTGAAGGAAGTCGCACCTCCCGATGCAAAGATCGAAATCTACGAAGGCGTGACCACCGTGGGAGGCACCGGCATCAAGATACAGACTCGCATGGGCGTGGTGACGCTGAGCGGCATGGTCAAGGGTGCGCAGATCATCGAGCGGGCCGAGGAAATCGCGAAGGCCGCCCAGGGAGTGAAGAAAGTCGAGAGCAAGCTGATCTCGGCGTCGATTTTCGAATGGGACTGATCCGGTGCATCCATTGAAAAGCGGCACGCACGCGCGGAGCTTCGCCCGCGCCGCTGCGCTCCTCAGTCTTTTCACGGCGTTCGCGTTTGCCCAGGGCGCGTATCCGAACCGCGCGATCCGGCTGGTGGTCGATACCTCTCCGGGCGGGCTCACCGATATTCTGGGACGCCTGGCCGCCGACGGCCTCGCGCAGCAGTTCGGCCGGCAGGTGGTGGTGGAGAACAAGTCGGGCGCATCGGGCAACGTCGCCATCGAATACGTGGTGAAATCGCCCGCGGACGGCTACACGCTGATGATCTGCGCGGGAGGGAACCTCGTCATCAAGCCATTCCTCGAGCATTCGCTGGTTTTCGACCCGCTCAACGATCTCGTGCCCGTATTCAACGTCGCCGAAGCGCCGCACATTCTGGTCGTGCCGAGCTCGCTTGCGGCCGCCAATCTCTCGGAGTTCATCGCTTACGCCAAATCGAATCCGGGCAAGGTCTATTACGGTTCGGCGGGGACCGGCAGTCCGCCGCACCTTGCCGTCGATCAATTCGCACGGCTCGCGGGACTGCAGCTGGTGCACGTGCCGTACAAGGGCGTGGGGCCTGCGCTCCCCGACCTGATTGCGGGCCGCCTGCAGGTCATGTCGATGAGTTTCGGCTCGGCGCGGCCCTATCTCAAGAGCGGCGCGCTGCGCGCTCTCGCGGCCGGATCGAAACGGCGCCTGTCCGGGCTGCCGGAGGTGCCGACCTCGGCCGAGGCGGGACTGCCGGGTTGGGAGATGAGCGCCTGGTTCGGCGTCTTTGCGCCGAGAGGCACGAGTCCCGAGATCGTGCGCCTGCTGAACGAGAAGCTCCAGGCGGTGATCGAGGACGCGAGCGCGAAACGGCGGCTGCTCGAAGTCGGCGCCGAGCCGCTCGGCGGTCCGGCACCGGCGTTTGCCGAACGCGTGCGCGCCGACTATCTCCTTTGGGGGCAAGTCATCAAGGAATCGGGAATCAAGGTGGA
>Ga0193726_1003076_pt1 | contig 10849 bp, 9 predicted proteins | sample H2c1metaG_FD_144928 | JGI IMG/M metagenome (GOLD analysis project Ga0193726, IMG submission 144928) | Soil microbial communities from a riparian zone of the East river system, Colorado, United States - H2c1 | ecosystem: Environmental > Terrestrial > Soil > Riparian zone | place: USA: East River... | reverse complement strand
GTATCCGAAATATCCTGAGTTTGATATTCGGGTGTAACCGTCAGCGGCGTCATGCCCAGCCAATCGCCAACTTTCAACGACTGCTCGTCGGCGGCGACACGATGCGCCCGCGGCGGAATCGCCTTGAAATCCGCGAGATCGGTCAATGCCGGCACATCGGCCGGCAATCCCGCACGCCCCGTCGCGCACAGCACGCCGCCACTGTTCACCTGCAACGACATCCCATCGGCATCATCCAGCGCCGTTATCTCCGCGATGTCGCCTTCGTAGACCGGCTTCCCGAATCGCGCCTCTCCGGTGCCGTGCTCGAGCCATGCGCGGCCCCAGCGCTGCACCGGCAAATGCGACATATACGCATAGACATGCACACCACCGACCAGCCCGCCCTTGAAACCAAAGCGTTTCGCGGTCGCATCATCGTGGATTTTGTTTTCGGAAGCTTTCGCGGTGTTGTAAGCGGCGACGTGGTAGGGCGGCAGAGCGGACATTGAAACGACCTCCGGCCATCCGCGACCAACGCGGATGGCCATGACAGGAACTTCGGCTCAGTTCAGCGCGAACTGGCCCACTTCGTATCCGGGAACGAAATTGCGATTGGTCATGTCCGGATTACGGTTCACGTACACCCGGTTGAACATCGGATGCCGCATGCTGCGGGTTTCGTGCTCGATCCGGAAAATCGGCTTGTTGGTATCGACATCGACGATGTCGAGGAACCGGTACTGGTGCTGGTCGCTCTCTTCCACGATCAGACCGCGCTCGAGCAACTTCTTATGCGGCCCGGAGAAATCGGCCAGCGTGACCTGGATGTGATGCCCGTCATACTCAGGGAGTTCCGCGTTCGTCTCGCGATAGGTCACCCGGCATTCGCCCGAGCACGACGCCCACGCATACGCTCCTCGCTCATCGCGGGCCACGCCCGCCACGCCGCCGAGAATTTCCTTGTAGAACCGGACAATTCCGTTCAGGTCGGTGCCCGCGGGAACGTCGAATTCGACATAAGGCATGCCAAGCCGCATCGCCCCGAAGCGCGCCGGATCGGGCGCGTGTACGCGCATGCGGTTGCCCCACGGGCAGGTCGTTTCCACAACGTCGCCGGCTTCGCGGTAGCTGAACTGAGTCCCTTCCAGGAACTTCTTCGCGTGGTGCAACCGCTGCAGCAGCGCCTCGAGGTCCGGCAACACCAAAGCCGTCGTGCCACGCACCACCTGCGGGGCGCGGGTCGGCAAATGGAACTGGCCTTTCCCGACGTTCACCCACATGTTTTCCAGGCCCGCCATCAGGTACGGATCCCGGGTGAGACCCAGACCCATGAGATAATAAGCGGTCGCGAGCGACTGGTCAGGCACGGTCACGTTGACGTGGCCGAGTTCGACGATGTTGCCCAGATCCTCGACAGTCCGGTCAAATTTCGGTGCCGCCGCCATATCGTTCATGCCTCGGGTCCTCTTTGCTGGAGTGCTTGACTGGCCGTCATAATAACCTGGAATCGACACGAGGTCCATCGTCAGCCCGCCGGTGGGACTCCGGCCTCCAGCAGCGCGGCCTGTTGCCGATCCGCCAGCACCGCGGCGTCGAAGTCCTCGATCAGGCCCTGAAACAGCCGGTGCCAGTTCAACTCCGCCCGGAGCCGGAGAAACACACCGCCCAGTCCGATGGCGGATCGATCCATCAACACGAATTCACGCGGCGGCTTTACGCCACCGGTTCGTTTCAAACCGGCATGGACCTTTTCCGCGACCGCGCGGCCGAACATCGGATCGTCGGTTTCCTGAATGCGGCGCACCCTGTCCTCGGTCAGCGGTTCGTATAAGAAGCGCGCCCACAGGTTCAACACCCCCATCTTGTCGTCCGACAAATCCGTGAAACCCCAGGTCTCATAAGCATGGTGGGCCTTGGCGTCGTCGTGATCGCGGACCGCCTCATAGAGATCGATGACGCCGCGGACGAACTTCGGGTTGAACACACGGATGGCACCGAAATCCAGCAGGTTCACCGAGCCGTCCGGCCGCACCTGATAATTGCCCATGTGCGGATCGCCGTGAATGACACCGAACCGGTAAAACGGTACATACCACGCGCGGAATAAAGCTTCCGCGATCTGGTTCCGTTCTTCCTGAGGCGGATCCTCCGCGAGACGGGCCATCAGCGGACGCCCATCGAGCCATGTCATCGTCAACAGCCGCCGTGTGCAAAACCCGGGAACCGGCACCGGCACATGGACGACCGGATGCTCCGCCAGCATCAGCGCATAGAGCCGCATCTGCGCGGCCTCCCGCTCGTAGTCGAGTTCCTCGCGGAGGCGTTCAGTCAGTTCCTTGTAGATTTCATCATGCTGAATAGCGTTGTCCATGCGGTGATAGACGGCCATGGCCAGGCGCAACTGACGCAGGTCGGCCTCGACCGTACTCGGCATGTCCGGATATTGCAGTTTGCAGGCGACCTCCCGCCCGTCGGGCAATGTCGCGCGATGCACCTGACCGAGCGAGGCGGCGGCGGAAGCGGTCTGGGAAAACGCCGTGAAGCGGGACCGCCAGTCGGGTCCCAGTTCACTCACCATGCGGCGGCGCACAAAAGCCCAGCCCATGGCTGGCGCGTTGGCCTGAAGCTGCGCGAGTTCCTCGGCATATTCCGCCGGCAGCGCATCCGGTACCGTCGACAGAAACTGCGCCACCTTCATCAGCGGCCCTTTCAGTCCGCCCAGAATCGTTCTGAGATCCTCGGCATGCGCGGCACGATCGGTACGGATACCGAACATACGCTCCCCGGCCACACGCGCGGCGATCCCGCCGACGGCACCCGAGGTGCGCGCCATACGGCGGAGTTCGCCAAAGAAATTACTGCCGGACATTGTTATTCAAAGTCGGACCTCCCGAATCACGTCGTTGCCTCAAGTTCATCGATAAAGCCGGAAATCACGTCCAGCCCTTTGGTCCAGAACGCCGGGTCTGAGGCATCCAATCCGAACGGAGCCAGCAATTCCTTATGTCGCCTGGTGCCGCCCGCCCGCAGCATATCCAGATATTTCGCCTGGAAGCCAGGATGACCCGACTGGAACACCGAATAAAGCGCGTTCACGAGGCAATCGCCAAACGCGTACGCATAGACGTAGAACGGAGAATGCACGAAATGCGGGATATATGCCCAAAATACGTCGTACTCGGGTGCGAAATCGAAGGCGGGACCCAGGGATTCGGTCTGCACATCGCGCCAGATTTCACCGATACGGTCGGGCAACAGCTCGCCGGTTCGCCGCTCGTCATGCACCTTCATCTCGAAGCGATAGAAGGCGATCTGCCGGACCACCGTGTTCAGCATGTCCTCCACTTTCGAGGTCAACATCAGCCGGCGCTGTTCCGGAGTCGCCGAGTCCAACAGTGCACGGAACGTGAGCATTTCGCCAAACACGCTCGCGGTTTCGGCCAGCGTCAGCGGTGTGCTGGCCATCAAGTACCCCTGGCTTCCGGCCAGCACCTGATGCACGCCATGGCCCAGTTCATGGGCCAACGTCATTACGTCACGCGTGCGGCCATGGTAGTTCAGCAACAAATACGGATGCGCCGACGGCACCGTCGGATGCGAGAACGCACCGCCTGCCTTGCCTTCGCGCGGCGGCACATCGATCCATGGCTTATCGAAGAATTGCTGGCCGATCCTGGCCAGATCCGGACTGAACGCGCCGTACGCGCCCAGTACTCGCTCGCGCGCTTCCGTCCAACCGATTTTCCGGTCGTCATCGCCGGGCAAAGGCGCGTTCCGGTCGTAATGCGCGAGTTTCGGCAGCCCGAGCCATTTCGCCTTCATTTTGTAGTAGCGGTGCGATAGCCGCGGGTAAGCGTCCACGACCGCGGTGACAAGCGCGTCCACCACCTCGTCCTCAACCATGTTGGACCGGTTGCGATAGCTGCCGGGACGCGGATATTTCCGCCACCGATCGATGATTTCCTTATCCTTCGCCTTGGTATTGGTGATCAGCGAAAACAACCGGACGCGCTCATTGAAGGCGGCACCGATCGCCTCCCCGGCGGCCTGGCGGACGGAACGGTCCGGGGCCGACAGCTTTTCCAGAGCCGCGTTCACGGTCAAAGATTCGTTCTGCACCGCGATCCGCATCCCCGCGACCGTCTCATCGAACAGCCGGCTCCAGGCGGACTGGCCGGTCACGTCCTTATCGTGCAGCAACTCCTCCAGGTCGTCGGCGAGTTGGTGCGGCCGGAACACGCGCAGATCGCGCAGCCAGGGGCGGTACCGCGCGAACCCAGCGTCGGCGTCGAGTTCGCGCTCGAACGTCGCGTCATCGACACGATTGATTTCCAGCGTGAAGAAAATCAGATGGGTGCCGATCTCGGTCACCCGTTCGGTCATGGTCTGATAAAACTGGCCAAACACCGGGTTGGAATTATCCGAAGAAAACAGCAACTGGGCGTACGACATGATCCGGCCCAGAATTTCTTCGATCCGCTCGTATTCCTCGATCGCGGCGGCGAGTTCGCTGCCCGGGGACGCGCCGAGCTTGCCCGTGTAACGATCCTTGAACGCCCGCGCCGACGCATCCGCCGCGGCGAGGTCCGCCAATAACCGCGGACTATCGGGCGCCGGGTAGAGGTCTGACAGATCCCAAACCGGCAGGCTTTGAGGGTTCGTGGCTTCGGACATCGTGACGCGGTTCCCTTGGCTGCTGCGTTCCCGACAGATGTAGGGTAGTAACCTTCCGCGTCAAAGGTGTGCCATCCGGCCAATCCGCGTGGGGGGAATCGTGGAGAGCTATCCGACCTGGCCGAACCTGGCCTCGATGATGTTCGATCTGGCCGAAAAATGGATGGCCGCGTCCTGCGCGCGCCATCTCCGGTTAAAGGGCATCGCCGCCGGCGAGCGCGTTGTGATTTGCATGGAAAACCGCCCCGACTATCCGGTCGCCGAGGTCGCGCTGATGGCCATCCGGGCGGTGCCGGTGCCCACCTACATGACCAACACGGTGGACGATCACGTTCACATCCTGCGCGATTCGGGCGCGCGAACGGCGATCGTGTCGTTGGGCCCGCTCGCCGATCGAATGCGCGCGGCGGCGGACAAGGCGGACGGGCTGGATCGGTTGTTGGAAGTGGGCGGGGAGGACTGGGACCGCATGCTCGCCGACCCGCTGCCGCCCGCCGATATCATGCGAGACGCGAACCTGATCCCGCCCACCGCGATGGCCTGCCTGATCTACACCTCCGGCACGGGCGGGACGCCACGCGGCGTGATGCTGCCGCACCGCTGCATTTTGTCGAACTGCCGCGGCGCGTTCGAGCTGGTCCGGCCGTTGCGACTCAAAGACGAGATCTATTTGTCGTTTCTGCCGCTGTCGCACAGCTACGAACACACCGTCGGCAACTTCTTCTTCGCCAGTCTTGGCTCCGAGATCGTGTACTCGCGCGGCGTGGAGCATCTGGCCGCCGACATGCTCACGATTCGTCCGACGATTTTAACCGCCGTCCCGCGGGTTCTTGAAGTGATTCGCGGCCGGGTCATGACACAGGTGGCCAGGCAACCGTCGTGGAAGCAGCGGTTGTTCGATCGCGCGATGGATATCGGCTACAAGCGATTGGACGAGATCCCGCTGTCGCTGTTCGAACGGCTGATCGATCTCGTCCTGGATCGTATCGTGCGCGCGAAGATTCGTGACCGGTTTGGCGGACGACTCAAGGCCGCGGTGTCCGGCGGCGCGCGGCTGGAACCGGATGTCGGGCGGTTTTTTCTCGCGCTCGGCATCGTGCTTTTACAGGGTTACGGTCAGACCGAGGCGGGGCCGGTGGTCAGCGCGACAAAACCCGATGCGATCCGCATCGATACGGTTGGCCCTCCGCTGCTTGGCGTCGAGCTGCGGCTTGCCGGCGACGGCGAAATTTTGGTGCGTGGCGACCTGGTCATGGACGGCTACTGGGGCCGCCCGCACGACACGGCGGTGGCGATTCAGGACGGATGGCTGCATACCGGCGATATCGGTACGATCGACGAGCGCGGCAACCTGCGAATCACCGATCGCAAACGTGACATTATCGTATTGTCCGGCGGAGAGAACGTTTCACCGGCGCGAATTGAAGGCATGTTGATGGCGGAGCCCGAGATCGCTCAGGCAGTGGTCGCGGGCGACGGCCGCTCGGGTCTGACCGCGCTGTTGGTTCCGGCCGAGGGCCACGATGAAGTATCGGTCGCGCTGGCGCTGAGCCGCGCCAATCATCGGCTATCGGTGACGGAACGAATTCGCCGGCACGCGATGGTGGAACCGTTCACGGTGGAGAATGGCTTGCTGACGCCAACACAGAAAATCCGCCGGTTGCTGGTGATCCGCGCCAATGCCGATGTTCTCGCGCGATTGCACGCATAAGGGAACATCCGTGCGAGGGCGCGTCTTCAATTTGCCCTGGCCGTCCTGCCCGACCGTCAGGATCGGCGCCGGCAACGTCTGAATTCACATCGTGCGTGCGCCAACGGATCCTCGGGTCAAGCCCAAGGATGACGACGGGCGCTCAAAGGATGACGACGGGCGCTCAAAGGATGACGACCGGGGGGGTTAAAGTTCATTGCGACAAGCCCTCGCCGGATTCGGTTCGTTTCCGTTACATCCCCAGCGCGCGCCGGTACACGTCAAGCAGCGTTTCCAGTTCCTCGACCTCGGCGGCTTCCTGCTTACGGATGCGGATCAGTTGCCGCAGCGCCTTCACGTCGAACCCGGCGGATTTCGCCTCCGAATAAATGTCCTTGATGTCGGCTCCCAGAGCCTTCCGCTCTTCCTCGAGCCGCTCGATCCGATCGACGATACTCCGCAACCGATCGGCGGCCACGCCCCCGGTGTTCAGTTCCTCACGGTCAACCGGTTTCGCCGCCATCCCACCCCCTGACCTGTTCCGGAAAGCGGGCGGGGATAGCGGGCCATGGGACCCCGGTCAATGACCGGGATGCGATTTCGCCAGTGCGGCCTTCTGCTCCTGGGTTGCCTCTTTCTGATGTTTGGCCTGCCATTCCTTATAGGGCATGCCATAGACGATCTCGCGCGCCTCGGGATCGGTCAGCCCGAGCCCTTTCGTCTCGGCGGCCTCGCGATACCAGCGGCTGAGGCAATTCCGGCAGAAACCGGCGAGATTCATCAGGTCGATGTTCTGCACGTCGGTGCGTTCGCGCAAATGCTCGACCAACCGGCGAAACGCGGCGGCTTCCAGTTCGGTGGTGGTGGTGTCAGGTTCGGGCATGGTGTTCCTCCTGTGCTGTCGGCTAATTTGGTGCCGTCGATCGCGATCCGCCATAGTTTCGCCGCGTCCGGCGGGAGATATCAAGCCATGACCTGGGACGACGCGCGCGCGCGCACGGTCTTGCGCCAGCTTTTCGACGCCGCCGTGGCCGCGTCGGATCCCCGTCATGTGTTGGCGGCGCATTTGCCGGCGAAGCCGACCGGGCGCTGCATCGTCGTCGGCGGCGGCAAATCGGCCGCCGTCATGGCCGCCGCCCTGGAAGCCGCATGGCCGGATGTCGCGTTGGAAGGGACCGTGGTGACCCGCTATGGCCACGCTGTGCCGACCCGTCGCATCGAGGTGATCGAAGCATCGCACCCGGTGCCCGACGCCAACAGCGAGCGCGGCGCGCGGCGTCTGCTGGAGCGGGTCCATGGTCTGGCTGCCGGCGACCTGGTGATCGCGCTGATGTCCGGGGGTGCCTCGGCGCTGCTCGCCGCCCCCGCGCCGGGGCTATCGCTGAACGACAAACAGGCGATCAACCGGGCGCTGTTGGCGAGCGGGGCGAACATCGGCGAGATGAACACGGTCCGCAAGCATCTGTCGATGATCAAAGGCGGCCGGCTCGCCGCCGCCGCGGCGCCAGCCCGGTTGGTGACATTGGCGATCAGCGATGTGCCGGGCGACGATCCGGCCGTCATTGGGTCAGGTCCCACGGTGCCCGATCCGACAACGTTCGCCGAGGCCAGAGGCTTGCTCGAACGCTACCGGATCGCGGCGGCGCCGGCGATCGTCGCCCGGCTGCGCCAGGACGCCGATGAAACGCCGAAGCCGGGCAGCTTGCCGCCCAGTGATTTCCGTCTGATCGCGACGCCGATGATGGCATTGCGGGCGGCCGCCGAAATGGCGCGCAATGCGGGTCTGACCCCGCTGATTTTGGGCGACGCGCTCGAGGGCGAGGCGCGCGAGGTTGGCACCGTTCACGCCGGCATCGCCCGCTCGATCCAGGCTCATCACGAGCCGGTGACACCACCGGCGGTCCTGCTGTCCGGCGGCGAGACGACCGTCACGATCGGTACGGACGCGATCGGTCGCGGCGGCCGCGATACGACGTTCTTGCTCGGACTCGCGTTGGCGCTGGACGGGCGCGCCGGCATCTGGGGTATCGCCGGCGATACCGACGGGATCGACGGCATGGACGACATCGCCGGAGCAATGCTGGCGCCGGACACGCTGGCCCGCGCGCGGGCCAAGGGATTTGACCCACGCGGCATGCTGACGGCGCACGATAGTCACGGATTTTTCGATACCGTGGGCGATGCCATTCGGATCGGTCCCACGCTAACGAATGTTAACGATTTCCGTGCCATTCTGATCGCCTGAAGGAGATTCCATGGCAGCGCGTCCCAAACTGCGCCGGCGACGGCGCACGAAAATCATCGCCACGCTGGGTCCGGCCAGCGCCACGCCCGAAATTCTGGCCCGGCTGTTTCAGGCGGGCGCCGACGTGTTCCGGCTGAATTTCTCGCACGGCACTCACGAAGATCATGCCAAACGCTTCGCGATGATCCGCGAACTGGAGGAGAAGTTCGATCGGCCCATCGGCATTCTGGCCGATGTTCAGGGACCGAAATTGCGGGTTGGCCGGTTTTCCTCCGGACGGGCGCATTTACAGACCGGCCGGCCGTTCCGGCTGGATTTGAACGCCACGCCGGGCGAGTCGAACCGGGTCAACTTGCCCCACCCGGAAATCATCGAGGCCGCGACCATCGGCTGCATGCTGCTGGTCGACGACGGCAAACTCCGGCTCCGGGTGGTCCACAAGCGGGCCGATGCGCTGGAGACCGAGGTCGTGGTCGGCGGCGTCATTTCCGACAACAAGGGCGTCAACGTCCCGGATGTTGTCCTGCCGATCCCCGCGCTCACCGCGAAAGACCGCATCGACCTGGAGTTCGCGGTCAGTCATGGCGCCAACTACATCGGCCTGTCGTTCGTGCAGCGCCCGCAGGACGTGGCGGAGGCCAAGGGCCTGATCGACGGCCGCGCCTGGACCATGGTGAAACTGGAGAAACCGCAGGCGTTGGATAATCTCGATGATATCCTCGCGCTGACCGACGCGGTCATGGTCGCGCGCGGCGATCTCGGGGTGGAATTGCCACCTGAGGAAGTCCCGCTCGCGCAAAAGCGGATCGTCCGGCTGGCCCGTCAACTGGGCAAGCCGGTCGTCGTGGCGACCCAAATGCTGGAGAGCATGATGACCGCGCCCGCGCCGACGCGGGCGGAGGCCTCGGACGTGGCGACCGCGGTGTTCGACGGTGCCGACGCGGTCATGCTGTCGGGCGAAACCGCAGCCGGCCAGTACCCGTACGAGGCGGTGAACATGATGGATCGCATCGTCGCCCGGGTGGAACAGGACGCCGGCTGGCGCACCATGATCGATTCGACCAGACCCGCGCCGGAACATTCGGCGGCGGACGCGATCGCTTCCGCGGCGAGCCAGGTGGTGCACACGATCGGTGCGCGCGCTATCGTGGCGTTCACCGCGTCCGGCAGTACGGCGCTGCGCGTGGCGCGGGAACGTCCGCGCGCCGGTTGGCGGTGGTCTGGGGCGTACACGCGGTGGTCGTTCAGGAAGTTCACTCCATGAGCGAGGCGGTCGCCCGAGCGGCCCGCGCGGCTCTGACCGAGGGGTTCTGTGCCCATGGCGAAGAGATTGTCGTGACCGCCGGGGTCCCGTTCGGGCAGCCCGGCACGACCAACGCGCTGCGCGTGGCGACGGTGAAGTAGGCCGCTTCAGGACAGCCGCCGGCCGGTTTCCGCGTCGAACACGTGAATTTCCTCGGGCGGAAATTCGATGCTCAAAGTGTCGCTCTCCGGCGCTCGGCCGGCCAGCCGGATCACCAAAGCCGCCTCGCCGGGTGCGGCCAGACGCCCATGCACCAGGGTCTCGGAACCCAGTGGTTCGACCAGGTCGATCCTGAGCGGAATACCCGCTGAATCGATCCGGATATGTTCCGGCCGAATACCAATGGTGAGCGCCGTTCCGTCCGGCCGATCGCGCCGCCCGTCAAGAAAACGCAAAAGCGGACCAGCCTCAAGTTTGGCCGCGGTACCTGTGTCAGTCAGGATCGCCGGCAAAAAATTCATCGCCGGAGCGCCGATAAATCCAGCGACATAGGTATCGGCCGGACGTTCGAAGACCTCCATCGGTGTCGCCAACTGCGCCGGCCAGCCCTGATGCAGCACCAGCAACCGGTCGCCGAGAGTCATCGCCTCGACCTGATCGTGCGTCACGTAAAGGCTGGTGACGCCCAGTCGGCGTTGCAGCCGGCGAATTTCCGCGCGGGTCCGCACTCGCAAGGTCGCATCCAGATTGGACAACGGCTCGTCGAACAGGAACAGTTTGGGCTCGCGCACGATGGCACGGCCCATGGCGACGCGTTGACGCTGGCCGCCTGAGAGTTGCCGCGGCTTACGGCCCAGAAGTGCCGATAAGCCCAACAGAGCGGCGGCTTCGTCGACGCGATGGGCGATATCCTCACGCGCCAGGCCGCGGATGCGCAGCCCGTACGCCATGTTGTCGAACACCGTCATGTGCGGATAGAGCGCGTAATTCTGAAACACCATCGCGATGTCGCGCG
>Ga0193726_1003075_pt1 | contig 10850 bp, 8 predicted proteins | sample H2c1metaG_FD_144928 | JGI IMG/M metagenome (GOLD analysis project Ga0193726, IMG submission 144928) | Soil microbial communities from a riparian zone of the East river system, Colorado, United States - H2c1 | ecosystem: Environmental > Terrestrial > Soil > Riparian zone | place: USA: East River... | reverse complement strand
TTCGGGGACTTTGCAGTCGAACACCCGCAAAGGATTGCTCACAGCACGGCGCTGGCAATCGGTGCACATGGCCGCAGCCATCGGTTCGAGTGCCTTACGCAGCGCTTCGTTGTAAGCCGCGCGGTCGTTGCGGCAGCCGACCGAATTCAGTTCCAGCGTCCAATCCCTGATGCCCAGGCGGTCCAGCAACGTAGCCAGCAATTCGAGAATTTCGGCGTCGCGCGCGGGCGACTCGCTGCCCGCCGTCGAAGGGCCGATGACCTCGGCGCCGATTTGATAAAACTGGCGATAACGTCCCTTCTGCGGACGCTCACGGCGAAACTGGGGGCCGATGTAGTAAAGCTTGTTCAGTCCGCGATCCCAGAGCTTGTGCTCGATGTAAGCGCGCACAACGCCGGCGGTATTTTCGGGGCGGAGGGTGATCCTCTGGCCTTTTTCACTGGCCGCCCGGCCCTTATCTTCCCAGGTGTACATTTCCTTCGACACGATGTCGGTTTCTTCGCCCACGCCGCGGGCGAAAAGCTCAGTCGACTCGAAAATAGGCGTGCGGATTTCATGGAAGTTGTAGGCGTGGAAAACTTCACGCACCTTTTCCTCGACAAAGTTCCACAACGCCGTTTCCGGCGGAAGCAGATCGCGTGTACCTCGCACGGCCTTAATCATAAGATCCGAGATGCCTAGTTCTTGGCTGGGCCCTGGGTTGTTTGCAAACCCGAATGAGCGCTTGGCGCAAACATCAATGGGCTAAGAGCTCGAGGCTTTTCTCTCCGCCAAATACGAATCCTTATATCCCAGGTAATTATTCGCATAGCGCAGAATGCTCTCCCCGTCTTTTTCGTCCAGTTTGCGCCGAAACTTGCCCGGAGATCCCATCCATAGCGATCCCGGCTCGACAACCGTTTTCTCAGGAATCAAAGTTCCCGCCGCGATGATCGACCCGGCGCCAATCCGCGCGCCGTTCAGAATGATCGACCCCATGCCAATCAGGCAGCGGTCTTCGATGATGCATCCATGCAGTGCGACCATGTGGCCGACCGTGACATATTCGCCCAGATAGACGCCATATTGCTCCTTCATGCCATGCAGCACGCTGCCATCCTGGATGTTCGAATACGCTCCGATGCGGATGGAGTGAACGTCTCCGCGGACCACCGCGTTCATCCACACGCTGGCATGCTGGCCGAGGACGACGTCGCCGATGATCTGGGCGGACTCGTCCACATAGCAGGATGCCGGAATGGCGGGCGCGATGCCTTTGTAGGAGCGGATCATTTTTGCGAAGAAATTGAACATACCACGCGCGCGGGTGTTCAAACAAAGGAGGAGCATTCCCGGTGGTGGGTCAGTTTGATTTCCGCAGGGCTTCGGCGCGCTGACCGCTGGGTCTCGGGCTTCCAGCAACGGGCATGGGTGCTCTGCTGCCAGAATCACCATCCCCCGCAAAGCGTATTGACGAGGGACTTATGCTGAAAGCACTCGGAGAACAAATCAAAGCATGACAACGTCCGGGAGCTATCGCGGTAGCGGTAATGAGTGTCGTTTTTTATGTCTGCGGCGGCCTGTGCATATTTAAGACCAAGATGCTGGTCGCTTGGGGACAGAGAAGCTATGCCAAAAGTAAGTTGGTTCAAAGCTATCCATTTTCCAACATGGTCACGAAGCCCTGGTATCCGGTCTACATCCGTTGTGCCGGAGTATTTATTTGGTTCTGGGCGCTCGCCATCGACTACCTGGTCCTATTTCGCGGGTTTCATTAGCCTGTGGAAATCAGACTGACCCACGATCGCATTCCCTGGCATTCGATTCGGCGGGTACCCGCAAGCTCCCTCGCCCCGGCTGAACAAGGCCGGCCCGTCGGGGTTGGCCTAAGGAATTGGTTGCGAAGCCCAGGGCGGAGTGGGGATCTCTCGGCTTTGCGGGAGGGAGTTCTGCTTTGCCCTTTGAACTCCAGGATCGGCACCGGCTTCAGCCGCTGAGCCCGCGCCCGTCCGGCGTCGACTACGGAGGCGTGCCGCTCGTGCGCTTCCCGTCTCCTTCGAAACGCGCTCTTCTAATTCTCCGTCTCTTCCGGCACGGGAGGAGTCTTGCCGGTTTTCGGAGGATGCGGAGGCAAAGGAGGCGCCGGCGGGGCCGCCGCCAAGCCTGATCCCTTGCGAATCTCGATGCCGCCGTGCTCATTGGCCAGCACCAGCTTTGGGCCACCGCCGCCGATGCTGCCGGTTCCAGTGCCCTGCTCATCGGAGTTCGAGATTTTCAGCTCGCCAAAATCCGATTGCACTTCGCCGTCGCGGGTGCGCGCATCCACCTGGAACGCTGCTTTGTCGGGCAGATAAATCTGGATGTCCGCCGAGCGGTTTTCCACTTGCACGCTGCCCATCTTGCTCATGCGAATCTCCACGGCGCCATTTTCGTTTTTCAGCCGTACATCCCCGGCAATTCCCGTCAGGCGAATATCTTTATCGCGCGTGGAGATATGCAGTGGGCCCATCAGATCGCTGGCCCGCAGATCGTCGGAGTCGAGATCGAGATCGCCGTCGAGTCTGGTGAACTCCATGTCCGTGCGTGAAGATTTGAAGCTCACCGTCTTCGCGATCTTGGCGAGCTTCACGTTCTCCATGAATTCGCCGTTGAGGGCTACGGAGCCTTTGACGCCGTCGACCGAAACATCTTTGGCGTGTCCCTGAATGGAGACATCGGAGCTGACTTGCGAGATGCGGGCGGAACTGTCGTTTAGCTCCAATGCGACCTTCCCATTGACGTCGGTGACCGAGACATCGCCGTTGCGGCTGGTGATTTCCGCGTCCCCGTCCCGTCCCATCACGCTTACGTCGCCGCGGCGGGTGTTGATGACCAGCCACGCCTTGCGTGGAATCGAAATGTCCAGATCGGTGGTGACGCGATGCTCACCCGCGCCTTGCGTGTTTGCGTTGACGGAAACAACGTTGCCGCTCACACTGATCTGCGGTTTGGTGCCGCTGTTCCATTTGTCGGCATCGGCCTGCGATTCCGAGGCGATCCGTTTGTGAACGACGATATGGATCTGGTTGTCGTCGGAAGTATTCACATTGACGGCCCCGCGATCGCTGGCGACATGAAGGCTGGCACCCGCCGGGAAGGCTTGCTGCAGTTGATCGTCGAAGCTGTAATTATGACCGAAGAGAACGAAATCGTCGTCGCCAAGCTTGATGTGCTCGCGAAGTTCGTCCCAGTTAAAACGCGCGGCCTGGGTGGCAGCCAGTCCAAAGCAGACCAGCATGATCAGGAGAAAAATTCCACCCGCGCCGATCCCCGCAACCCGCGTGCCCGCTCTCTGGGCCTGCTGGTATTCGACCAGTTTGATGACTCCCCACAAGATAAGCAGCAAAGGCCAATAGTGAGCGAACAAGTAGCCAAGATGCGCGATATGCAACATGCCCATCGTGTTCAGCAGGAACACGGAACCGATCAGAATGAGGACCACAGGACCGGCAAATGACCGGTGCCGAGGCGGAAGCGGCGGTGGAATCGGAACTTGGCTAGCCATTGCGGACCTCACTCGAAGATGACGAAACTCCGCCCACTGGAGCCGTGCCGGGCGCTCCGGTTCCGGGAGGGGGTGGTAACGGAGGCGTGGGTGGATTCTTGGCCTCCAGCAGTTTTACCAGGCCAATCACCAACAGCAGCACTGGCCAGGTGCGGCCAAAATCCGGGCCAGAAAAACTCCCCATCAGAAAAAGCGTTCCCAGCGTAACCAGGACCGCCGGACCCATCATGCTGTAATTCCGCTCCAGGCGGCCATCTCGCCGGTAGCGCCGGCCGCCAACCAGACCGCGGCGTTTGGCGAAGAGCCAGACTCCGAGGCCGATCAAGATCAACGGCCAGAGCCTGTCGACACCGAACTCACCGAGAAATCCCGCCGTTTCCAACAGGAACAGAATGCCCAGAGCGATCAGAACAACCGCGCCCGTCGGGACCTTGGGCGCCTCGGTGCCGGCATCGCCAGCGGCGCTCACGGTTGGATTAATTGGTTCTCCGGTGCCGAAGGCTTGGCTGAGTCCCAAGGGATCAGGAATCGGAAGTCCCATCTGGATCGCTTTGGCGGTGCGAATCGCATCAATCATCTGGTACAGGCAGAAAAACCCCAATCCCAGACCGAATACCAGCCCGTTCACATGGATGATCCCCAGGATCAAAAATACAAAAATCCCCATGTACGCCAGGCCCTTGGCATATTGTCCGCAATAAACGATGCCCACCCCGGGAAATACGGAGAGAATTCCCGCCAGTGCAGCATTCGGACCGGAGCCGGGAAGAGGCGGGACGTACGTTCCCGAGACCGGATCCGCAACTTGTTGGTAAACCGCGGGCTGGGGCTGGACTCCGCGCATACGTTCGGCCAGACAGCTTTCGCAATAGATCACACCCTGAACGTCGCGAGTGCAGCTCCCGCACAGCGCTTTTCCGCATGTGCGGCAATAGGCAACTGCCGGGTCATCGGGATGGTTGGCGCAGTTCATGAAAACCTCCTGTCAGTGTTCAACCTCACTACAGGTTGGTCATTCGGAGCCGAAGCTAACACCGGCTGATTTTCCCCCTGGCTGTAGTTGCGTTCCTGTTTCTGCTCTGGTTCCTGCTTGCTGTTGTCCTTGCGCTGTTTGTCTTTCTTCGCGGGCGCGGTTTGCGCGGGCGTCGTAGCCCGCCTGAACTCACGCACGCGAGATTCGATCTCATACACGAAGCGAATATTCTCGTAATACTTGACCACCTTGCCGGAGGTCTCGTAGTAGTTACGCTTGATGGCCGTAGGCCGCAGGTCCAGGTGGCGTATGTCGCTCAGCTTTACTCCCGCCAGACTCAACGAGATGGAAAGAGAGAAGAAGGCCATGCCGAATGACATGGCAAAGCGCGGCTGTCGGGCCATGGCGAGTACCGGACTGATCATCACGTCTGCCCAATCGCGCACGCGTCCAAGCCATGACGGTTGCGGCCGGCCGGTGGCATTCGATCGCAACCGGAAAGTATCGAGGCCCGTGGTGGCGACCAGAATGTTTTCGATCAGGCGGGCTGGAGGCTCGACTTCCTCGATCGACTTCAGCCAGTGTCTGCCGGCATCCACGTCGGCCATCAGCGGTCCGCAGACCAAACACACCTTAGCGTGCGCCTGAAAACCCTCCAGCTGAAGCCCGGTCAATTTCTCGTCGAGGGCTTCGCCGAGAAGAGCGTCAAACTCGGCGCACTGCATACCGTCTTTTCTTTTGTCTTCCATCACATTACCTGCCTATAGGTACGTTGAAGCAGGCGTGCAAGTTCCGCTCGCCCGCGGTTTATTCTCGACTTCACGGTCCCCTCGGGGACCTTCAAAACTGTCGCAATCTCTTTGTAATCCATATCTTGCAAGTCCCTCAGGATAACCGCCTCGCGCAATTCCGGAGATAACTTTTGTAACGCCAGGTGCACCATTTCCCGGGTTTCCCTCCCTTGGACACTGGTGTCGGGCGGAGCCCCCTTGTCGGGGATCTGCTCGCTCAACGGCATGGCGTCCTCATGTTCGGAGGGCACGGTATCGAGCGAATCCGTCATGCGTTCCTGTTTGGTCTTCCGGAAATGGTCGACCAGCAGATTCCGCGTGATGGTTGTCACCCAGGTCATCAAGGCGCCGCGTTCCAGGTCATAGGTTTTGAGCGTCCGGTACATTTTGATAAAAACTTCCTGCGTCAGGTCCTGCGCATCGTCCGCCGACCCGGCGAAGCGATAGCAAATGTTGTAAATCCGCCGATGATAGCGCTGGACGATCTCCTCCCATGCACCCGCATCGCCAGCAACACAGCGACGGACGAGCATGACAGCAACCTGAGCGTCTTCCAACGCGCACTCCCCGGAACTTCCGATTGACCCTGATTAACTGACTACGGACCGACTAGAAATCTTTGCTGCGCTTTCACTGAACAGAGACCGACTCCTCGCCGTCACACATAGATACGCTTCTATGGCGGTGAAAGTTCTGTAATTGTATGAAAGTAGGCATTGTAGCAGTGGCGGGAAAGACAAGTGGAAGCCCCAGAAAAACAGCCCCAAGCAATCTTCATCTTACCGCCCGTTTGAAGAGTCATGCGGATTTACCAACCTGACAGTCGAGAGCCTGCAACCTCGCATTCCCAGCTGGCCATTTGTCCGGGGTGAGCGAACGCAGCGCCGGCGGTCATATCCCGCCCCAGTGGACGGCCATACCAGTATCCCACTCGGTCGCTGACTTCGCGAGATTCGCAGGCGTCCAAAAAGTAGCGACGAAAATCTCGATGGTCAAGCTTGAACCGTCCTGGCGAATTCTAAATTCCTCGAGAGGAAAAATGTAGACCCTGGCTCCCCCCCGGCACTCCGGCTTGATAAGATCGACGCCTACATCCCGAGGGAGGACTTCACCAAATGCTGAATCGTCGCAGCTTCATGATTGCCACCGGCCTGACTGCGCTTGCCTCAACGCGGGTGCTGGGTGCAAACGATACGATCCGAGTGGGAGTCATCGGGGCTGGCCGCCGGATGCGAAACCTGCTTGATGCTGCCGAGAAGGCCGGGCTTTATCAGATCGTCGCCGTGAGCGACGTGTACTCGCCGAATTGCGACGCCGTGCGGGAACGTTCGAATGGGCTCGCCACCACTCACTTGGATTATCGTGAGGTCCTGCAGCAGAATGTCGACGCCATATTGATTGCGTCTCCAGATCACTGGCACGTTCGCATGGCCGTCGATGCGCTGGCAGCCGGCAAGGACGCTTATCTGGAAAAGCCCGTTACCCACACCATGGAGGAAGGCGCCGTGCTTACGCGCGCGGTCCGTTCCAGCAAGCAGATTCTGCAGTGTGGCATGCAGCAGCGCAGTTGGACCCACTTCCGGGATGCCGTCGACTTGATTCAGGCCGGGAGCCTGGGACGGATTCCGCTGGTGCGAACTTTTTGGTGGCAGAACTATCAGCGCAACTGGAAGACCAAGACCACCGACGTGCAGGCTCTTGACTGGAAACTTTGGCTCGGAGGGGCGCCGGACCAGCCCTTCAGCGAAGAAAAATTCAATAACTGGCGCTGGTTCTGGAATTTTGGCGGCGGAGCGATGACCGATTTATTCACTCACTGGATCGACGTGGTGCACTGGGGCATGAAATCCGATCAGCCGCGGGAGGCGCAGATGCTGGCGGACAAATATGTCTTCGATCAGTGGGATTGTCCGGATACCATCCAGGCGGCATTCCGTTATCCCGGGTTTGACGTGGTGTACGAGGGCATGATGAATTCGTCCATCGACGATGGAGGCATCGAGTTCCGGGGGACCGAAGGAACCTTGAAAATTGATCGCGGTGGATTCGCGGTGTATCGCGAGGGCGTGGAAAAAGGACAAAATCCGGTCCTCACCGAGCGGAGCTTCCGCGACGGCACCATCACCCACGTGGAAAATTTCTTCGATTGCATCAAGTCGCGCAAGGAGCCGAATGCACCGGTGGAAGCAGGCGTTGCCGCGGCGCGTGCGGGACACATTGGCAACTATGCTTTCCGCCACGGCGGTCAGATTTCTTGGCCGCTTAAGAATTCCAGTTGAGTGGGCTGGCTCCCTGGTCTCAGAAAAGCGGCGAAATCTGGGATGCTCCCAATCTCTCCTGCTTGAGCAGGGGAGAAACTACTGTCCCTCGCCCAGCTCACGAATCCAAATATTTCGGAAGCGCACCGGATTATTGTGGTCCTGGAGAGCGAGCGGCAGTTTGTCCGGTCCCGGCTTGTAAGGAGGCCGCACGTGGTGGCCGGTGGGGCCTGACAGTTCTACATCATCCTGCACCAGCACGCCGTTGTGCAGCACAGTTACGCGCGCGGGGTGTAGCAGCTTGCCGTCTTTGTCGAAACGCGGACGGTGAAAAATCAGGTCATAGGTCTGCCACTGTCCCGGTGGTCGTGAAGCATTGACCTGCGGAGGGAACTGCGCGTACACGGCAGAGGCCTGGCCGTCCGCGTAGGTTTTGCTCTGATACGAATCCAGCACCTGGATCTCGTAAAGCCCCATCAGGAACACACCACTGTTACCGCGCTCCTGACCCTCGCCAACCGCAGGCACAGGCTCGGCAAACTCCAGGTGCACCTGGCAGTCGCCGAAAGGCTGTCGCGTATGAATCACGCCGGCGTGCGGCAGCACTTCCATGTGGCCGTCGGCAACGGTCCACTTTGCCGGCTGCCCGTCCTCGCCCACCCACTGCGAGAGGTTCTTGCCGTCGAACAGCACCACGGCATCGGAGGGCGGATGCCCTGGCACATCCTGGGTGCTGGCCGTTCCGGATTCGACGACCGGCGGGACCGGCCGGTCCGGATCATTGGGCTTCCATCGTGGATCCACCTGCGCCAAGGAAAAATACGACATGCAAAGGCCTAGCAGCAAACCAGAAAAAATTGTTTTCATCTGAATTGTCTCGCTGCCCAAGATACACGAGATCGCAAGATCAAGGAATACTGGACGCAGGACTCACCGCCGGAAGCGTTAGAGCCCGACGGCTTGAATCGGCTGCGGTTTCTCAACTCATTCGGCCTGGCGACGGTGGCGTCGCGGCACGGAAAAATCATACTGCCGTCCACTCCCTCGGTACTCGACCGGCATGTAGGCGAGCGGGCGGAATCGATCCGCGAAACAAAATACTTGACATTACATATGGCAGTAGTAGTATCGCATACAGTTGTAGTAGGAAATCGATGACCCAGCCCAAACTAAGCAAGCTCGAACTGCAAATCATGGATGCGCTGTGGACCTGCAACCAGGCCTCCATTCGTGAAATTCAAGAAACTTTTCCTGAAAAGGATCGGCCCGCCTACACCACCATCCAGACGACCGTCTATCGCCTGGAAGCCAAAAAGTCCGTGCGCCGGGTTCGAAAGGTGGGGAACTTTCACATTTTCGAAGCGGCGATTTCGCGCAACGCCGCGCAACGAAGGTTGGTCGACGACCTGTTGGCATTGTTCGGCGGACGCACCCAACCCGTGATGGCACACCTGATTGAATCCGGCAAACTCACGCTGGAAGACGTAAAGGAAGCCGGGAAAACTCTCCGCAAGCTAGCGAGAAAGGACAAATCACAATGATTGCGAAATACTTGTCGGCGATGTGGACCGCCGTCGCGCCAGCTCTGGGCAATCACTTGTGGCAATCGACCTTATTCGCCGTCGCGGCTGGATTACTGACATTGGTCTTGCGCCAGCATCAGGCGCGAACCCGCTACTGGCTCTGGCTCGCAGCGTCGGTAAAATTCCTCATTCCTTTTTCCTGGCTGATCGCGATGGGAAGCCATCTGGCGTTTCGGCGCATCTCGGGGGAACCCAACGCCGGGCTTTACCTGGCGATCGAACAAGTCAGCCAGCCCTTTGCCCAGGCCGTGCTGCCCGCGGCTTTCCAGAGCGGCGCCTCGACAGCGTTCAGCTCGCTGATCCATGCCCTGCCGGCTCTTCTTGCCGCGCTGTGGCTCGGTGGATTTCTGGTCGTTCTGGGCCTGTGGTTCGCACGCTGGCGGAGAGTTTCCGCAGCCCTGCGAGGTTCCGTTCCTTTGACCGAAGGACGAGAGGTCGAAATCCTGCGGAACCTCGAGCGTACCGGGGTCACTCGAAAACGAATCGAGATGGTAGCGTCGCGGTCCTCCCTGGAGCCCGGGATTTTCGGCATTGCTCAACCCGTCCTGCTGTGGCCGGAAGGGATTTCCCATCGCCTGGAAGATGCCCACCTCGAAGCCATTCTCGCCCACGAACTGTGGCACGTGCGCCGTCGCGATAATCTCGCGGCTGCGATGCACATGGTGGTCGAAGCCCTCTTCTGGTTTCACCCGCTGGTTTGGTGGTTGGGGGCGCGACTGGTGGAGGAGCGTGAACGCGCCTGCGATGAAGAAGTCTTGGAACAGGGCAGCGAACCGCAGGTTTACGCCGAGAGCATTCTGAAAGTGTGTGAATTTTGCGTGGGGTCCACGCTGGCTTGCGTGGCCGGAGTCACGGGAGCCGATCTCAAAAGAAGGATGGTGCATATTATGGCCAAGCAGGCTTCGCACAAACTGGATTGGAGCAGAAGGTTATTGCTGGGCGCGGCGGGACTGTTGACCTTCGCCGTGCCGATTGCATTTGGCGTATTAAACCCCACCCCCAGCCAGGCGGAAAACACCGCGGACCCCGGGCCTCGATACGAGTCCATTTCCATCCAACCCAGCAAAGCCAACGGCATGGTCCACATATTCCGGCTGATGAACACACCCGGCGGGCTCAGTGCAAGGGGCATCACCTTGCGGATGCTGATTCGAGAGGCTTACGGGGTGGAAGACGGTCAGATTTCAGGAGCGCCGGATTGGCTCGACTCCGAAAAGTACGACGTTGAAGCCAAAATGGACAAATCTGCGGCGGATGAACTGAAGAGCCTGAGTGAAGACCAGCGCGCGCGTGCCAACCACCAGCTGCTCCAGGCGCTGCTGACGGACCGCTTCAAGCTAACTCTTCATCGCAAAACCAAAGACCTTCCAGTCTATTTCCTGGTCGTCGCCGGCGGCGGTCCCAAGCTACAGGAGGCAAAAACGGCAGACGCCTACGAAGAGGGAATCAAGGACCCCGGCGGCCAACCCGGAGGGCCCGGAAAAATGATGATGCAGCTGGGAGGCGGTGAGCTCAGAGGTCAAGCCCTGCCCATGGCGGAGCTGGCGCGGCTGCTGGCGGTGCAGCTCCGCAGCCCGGTCCTCGATAAGACCGGCCTCACCGGCAGCTATGATTTCCTCTTGCTGTGGAAACCTGCTGCCGGCCAGGGTCCGATGTTGAAGGCGCCCGAAGGTGGCACGCAGGACAGTCTCAACCCGCCCCAACCCGAGTCTTCCGGGCCTC
>Ga0193726_1003074_pt1 | contig 10853 bp, 12 predicted proteins | sample H2c1metaG_FD_144928 | JGI IMG/M metagenome (GOLD analysis project Ga0193726, IMG submission 144928) | Soil microbial communities from a riparian zone of the East river system, Colorado, United States - H2c1 | ecosystem: Environmental > Terrestrial > Soil > Riparian zone | place: USA: East River... | reverse complement strand
TCATCACCGTCGCCAGCAACGGACTGGGCCTCTCGATGGTGGAGGAGTTCGCCGCGTCCGGCGCCGATCTTGCCACCGTGGCGCGAAGTCCGGCACGCCTTACCCAGGTACTCAAGTCTTTGCTTTCTGAACGTGGTCTGTCGGGCAGACGCGTTCGCGTGTCAGGCTGCCCCCACGCGGGTGCCATGATCGAGATAGTAAGACAACGGAGCGTATGACAGCGGCATTCGTCCATGAGGGCCAGGCCACTTATGGCGTTGGATGCGTTACGGAAGGAAGCTCAGGAACATGATCACGCTCTCCAGGAATATCGTGCCGCGACTGAAAGTCGGCCTATTCGTTCTACTGCTTGTGTTCAGCAACGAGTCTGCCCTTGCAAAGGTCACCATAAGCTATCTGAGCATCGGTGACAGCATCATGGCCGGCTTTGGCAACCCGGCTGGCACGAATCCGGTGGCTTATTCCGCGGTTGATTTGACCGCCTCCGGGTACACCGCGGTGTTCGGTAACGCGGCGGTAGGAGGATCGAAGGCGTCGGACTGGCAGCCGGGGATGACTAATTTCACCAATGCCATGGCGCTGGCGGCGTCGATGACCACGCATCCAAGCATCGCCGTCCATCATGCTGGGGTAAATGACGCCAAACCATTCAATTACAACGATGTCGGAAAGTACATCGGCAACATGAAAAACATCGTCAACCAGTTGGTGAAGAACGGCTACAAAGTCATTTTGACAGACTGTATGTATATCGCGAATGGCGACCATATGGGCCTGCTCTCGTGGGACGACGGAGCCGGCAAACTAATCGTGGAATATAACACGGCGCTTGCTGGCCTGGATAACGGCGACACCGTCAGGTATTTCGGCGGCCTTTACGCGTGGGCGCGCAACAATCAAAGCACCACCACTTTCCCCGACGGGGTCCATCCAAACGCGGCTGGTGACAGCGTTATCGGTAAGTTCATGGCGAAGGCGATCAGCGCCGTGATCGATGGAGCGCCCGGCGGCAAACCAAATACCGGCCTTGACAAAGACGGCCGATAGTCGCCGCGCGTGAACCGTGCCTGATTGATCAGGCAGCAGCGAAAGGGACTACATCTCTAAATCCGGCGACGACGCACTCATGGTCCGCGCGCCTCGTATGGCGTCCGCCACGGTGGCGATCCTGTCGCGTGAAATCATCCTCGATCCACGGTGCCCGATGTCGTGCCTTCCACCAATCGCGCCGCTGTCGCTGTCCCGTGACCTTCTTTTGCCGCCGGAGCGGTCGTGACGGACATGACGCCCAGCAATCCGCTGAACAGGTTGCGCCACCAGGCTTTTCGCCGCTCGATGAAGTGAGCCATCAACATCACGATCACTGGCACACCAACAAATATTGAGCCGCGCCTGATCCACGAATCAGCGGGCCAAGGCTCGATCGCCGCGACAAACTGTATGACCGGAAGATGTAACAAATAGACGGTGAATGTCGTTTCGGCGCACCATCTTATCAGGTTTGCCGCCTTGGAAATGGCGCTCTCGAAACAGGGCGACGCACCGCGGAATCCCACGATATTGGCGGCAAACAGCACAGCGGTGACATAGAAGTGGCCATAGTCTCGCAACCGACTGAGATCAAAACTGAAATCTTCCCAAAGAGCATGATGTTCCCGTAGTGGGAAAAAGACCGCGGTCAGGCCCACGATGGATGCGACCCACACCGCCAGCCCGCCCCCAGGGTTCAGGGGCCACCTGGCGCAGACGCGATAACAAATGACACCGAGAAGCCAAACCGGAAACAGGACCGCTACATTCGGCCCGACCACGGCCATCAGCAACGCGGCGGCAGCCAATCCATGATATCTGGGCAAAAACATCGCAAGCCCGAATGCAACGTAATACGGCACTTCGTAGCCCATGGACCAATAAGACGAGTTTATTCCGATCCAGATATGGTTCCACCAGACCTCTGTCGTAAACGTCGTGCCGGCCATGAGGAGCCAGAGCACTCGCTGGGGGCTATAGGCCTCCTGACCTGAATAAAATTCAGGATTTATGGACCGACCCATGGCATCAAGGCCGAAAGTAATCAGCAGAGCCGGCAGGCAGACAGAGTATACGCGCGCGAGCCTACTGACGGCGTATATGCCGGCGCTGCCCTCCCGCTCCTTGGTGACGAAACCGATCACAAAGCCCGAGAGCACGAAAAATATCACGACCGCTTCCATGCCCAGAGGACGTAACTGCCGCAGAAATCCGCCCGTCCACGGACCCATGGACGCATGCGACTGGAATACAGCCATTGCCGCGATGAACCGAATGAGGTCCAGGTAGTATGAGGTTGCTTTGTTCACCGGGGACCCTTTGCGTCCGGATGTCCCGAATTTGCTGGATCACGATACTCATTCGATTCGAAACTCAACATCAAGGCGAACGGCGGAGACGCACGGCAGATTTTGGGATGGCCATCGGCAGTCTCGGACATGCCGAGACCGTGACTGCCACCAAGCCCGCCTCAGGTGCGCCGAGTCGGGTCCAGACTTCGTTATTACCACGAAACTCTGGTGCCGGCCACCATCAAAGTTTCGACACCATCAAAGTTTCGCGGTCAATTCGGTCGAGTGGCGTCCGATCGCGTCTTGCCCATGGGCTTGCCCCCCGCCGCCCCATTCCGCACACTGATCCATCCATAATTCGGGAGAAAACCAATGGAAGTTCGTCTCGACGGCCGCAGCGCCATCATCACAGGGTCCAGCAAAGGCCTGGGCCTCGCCATGGCTAGGGAGTTCGCCTCGTCAGGCGCCGATGTCGCGATTCTGGCGCGCGATCCAGCCGGCCTCGCCGAGGCGAAGGCGCTGGTGTCCGAGCAAGCCCAGGGGAAGGTCGCGACGTTCCAGTGCGATGTGTCGAAAGCCGACGAGATCAACAAGACGGTCGCGGGCGTGATGGGCGCGTTCGGCAAGGTCGATATCCTGATTAACAATGCAGGCATCTCGCGCGCCATGACGGTCGATAAGATCACCGATGAGGTGTGGCAGGACGATCTGGACCTGAAGCTGTTCGCCGCGATCCGCCTGACCCGGCTCGTGTGGCCCGGCATGCAGGAGCGCAAATGGGGTCGGATCATCAATGTGCTGAACCTTGGCGCGAAGGCGCCCAGGGCGGGCGGCGCGCCGACGGCGGTGTCGCGGGCGGCGGGGATGGCGCTGATGAAGATCCTGTCCAATGAGGGCGCGCCGCACGGCATCCTGGTGAACGGCATGCTGGTCGGCCTGATCGACTCCGATCAGCACGTGCGGCGGCACCGGACGACCGCCGCGAACGTCCCGTATGATGAGTTCCGGACGAAAATGGGCGCGAACGTGCCGATCGGGCGCATCGGCAAAGCGGAGGAGTTCGCCGCGATGGCCTGCTTCCTGTGCTCCGACCTCGCCGGCTTCACGACCGGGACGGCGATCAACATGGACGGCGGTGCGTCGCCGGTGGTGTGAAATCTGTCGATTTCGTCATGCCCAGGCCTTGCCCCATGGGTCAAAAGAGTTGCGTCCATGTCATGGCAAGTGCTGTTGCCGTCATGGCCCGGCCCCGCCTTCACAGGGGCCGGGCCATGACGATGAATGGCAGTCGTGCCAGGCGCCCACGGATCGTCGGCTCCGCGGCCCGAAGATCACGACGCGCTCAGGGCGCTTCCCTGGGGCGCGGCCATCGAAATCCTTTGACGCGATTTCGGGGATGCGCGAAATGACCATGCTCCTGCCTTAGACATTTCTTCTCAGGAGCGCGGCGTTCATGGACAACTCATTCGATGCCTGCCTCGAGTTCACCCTGGCCGAGGAAGGCGGATACTTCGACAATCCCGCCGATGCACGTCTCGCCACCAATCACGGCATCACGCTCGCCCGCCTCCGTCGCTTTGTTCGCGACCCCGGCCTGGGGCGAGACGACGTGCGGGACGTGCCGTGCGTGACCGTACGGGCGCTCTATCTGACTGACTTCTGGAACCGCACGCGTTGCGACGGATTACCGCCGGGCATCGACCTGATGGTGTTCGATCACGCGGTCAACGCGGGCCCGGATCGGGCCAGCCGCGCCCTGCAACTGGCCTGCGGGTATAAGCGCACCGAAATCGATGGAGCCGTTGGGCCGGACACTCTGAACCGCGTGGCACTGACCGACACGCTGACGCTACTGGATGCGCTGACCGCGATGCAACGCACCAGCTACCGGCAGATGGCCGCCTACGGTTTGTTCGGCGACGGTTGGCTGGCACGGCTCGATCGACGGCGGGCAACCGCGTTGGAATTGCTGACGGAGGACGAGCCGCTCAGCCGGCATTGATTTCCTGCACCACGTCGAACCCCTCGAACTCGGGATGGCCGAGGTAAAGCGGCTTATTGCCGCCGGCGCCGCGATGCGCGAGGCGAAAGGCCTCCGACGTCGTCCAAGCCTCGAACTCCGCCCGGCTGGCCCACAGTGTGTGAGAGGCGAACAGCGTGTGGTCCTCGCGCTCCGGTCCGCGCAGCAGATGGAACGCGATGAAGCCGGGTACATCGCGCAGATGCGTGTCGCGCGAGGTCCAGACCGTTTCGAAGTCCGCCTCCGCCCCGCGGAGGACGCGAAAGCGATTCATGGCGATGAACATCGTCTCACCTGCTTTGGTTGAACGGGTGCAGAATGCGGCAGAACCCCGGTTTGGTCGAGCCGCCGGATGCGCTATCCTGTTGCTTCGAGTTTGTTGGAGGACGTCATGGGCCGCCTTGATGAAACCCGCCCGTTCCTGGCCGTGAACATCGCCGTGCTGACGGTGTCGGACACACGAACGCTGGCGACCGACACGTCGGGCACGACATTGGCGGAGCGGATCGTCAAATCCGGCCACACTGTCGCTGTCCGGGCAATCGAAAAGGATGACGCCGGCGCGATCGAAGTGCTGCTGCGCCGCTGGATCGCCGATCCGTCGATCGATGTCGTGATCACCACCGGCGGCACCGGCATCACCGGCCGCGACGTGACGCCCGAGGCGTTCGACCGTGTGTTGGAGAAGAAAATCGAGGGATTTGGCGAATTGTTCAGAATGTTGAGTTATCAGAAGATCGGTACGTCGACGATTCAGTCCCGCGCGATCGGCGGTGTGGCTGGCGGGACGTATTTGTTCGCGCTGCCGGGCAGCACCGGCGCGGTGAAGGACGGTTGGGACGATATTTTGGTCAATCAACTGGATAACCGGTTTCGGCCGTGCAACCTGGTCGAACTGATGCCGCGGTTGCAGGAGCATTTGAAACCGGCAGCCGAATAATATCCGGCGCCGCGAAGCATCGCGTCCGGAGGACAGGCGGCCCAGGCCGCCCAGGACACGGCATACCGCCCACATCGATCGCGAAACTTCTGAATCGCCGTGGCAACTTCGGGAAAGGCCCAACCCGCACGATCGCGGACCGGAGGCTTCGCCAGGTCCCTGACTCAGGCTCGTGAAGAAGCCGCCGCGAATGCTCTGTTAACGATGTTTAACGACGGTTTTACTCCTTTCTTTACCTACCGCTGAGCAACCTGGCTGACCGGCCGTCATGCCGCATGTCATCGAACAGGAACGATATTCCTCGATCAAGGAGAGTACGATGAAGACAGCCTTATCCGCGGCCGCATTCCTGGGCATCGCCGCGTTGAACATCGCCGCGATCGGCGGCGCCGGTGCTTCCCCGCTGCTGCTGACAATTGACATCAATGGCGATATCCAAACCTTTAATGAAACCTCGCCCAATCAAATTCTTCTCCCCGTCGAAACGTTCGCGGGTGGCGTGGTCGTGTCGGGCGAGATCGCGACGGCGGTACCCGGGACCCAGAACACGCTCAGTTCCAGCGCATTAAGCATTCAAAACAACCTCGGGGTGGTGGCGACTGTTTCCGCCGTCCTCAGCGGTATGAACTTCGTCGGACCATCGAACTTTGTCGCCTTTTCAAGCAGCGGGACCTGGCTCAACACGCCCGGTTCGGTGATGTCGCAGACCTGGTACGATGATCCCGACAACGGACTGGGCGGCCATTTCGTTGGCGATACGCCGGGCAATATTGTCGGCACGTTCGTTTCCGGTGCTTCCGCCGGCACAACGGATTCATTCGCGTATTCGCCGGGAGAACTGGTGCTTGGCATCCCCGACACCGGTGCCTTCTCGATGACCGAGGCGTGGAACTACACGCTCGCCGCCGGCGGCACTCTGCAAAGCCGGGGTCAGACCGAGGTAAAACTCCCCGCCGAAGTGCCCGAACCGGCGGGCTTTCTGCTGATCGGATCTGGCTTGTTCGCCCTCGGCTTGATGCGGCGGCGCGATTCGCCGGTGTCGCGGAGAACGTCCGGCTGACCAGGCGGCCCCGGGCCTGACGCGGCGGCCGTGTCAATGTCCCCGGCGGATCGTCATGCGGTGGGAAGCACAACGGTCATACCGGTGCCGGCATGACCGTGGCCGCGCGGATCCGCGGCCGCACCTCTTGCAACAACAATTCCAACGACCGCATCATATGGTCCGCCGGCATGAGCGCACCGAAATTAAGCTCGGCGAGAATCCCGTCGATCCCCAACTGGTCCTGCAATTCGGACAGCCGCGCCGCCACCGTGTCGGGAGAACCGATCACGACTTTTTCCCGCATCGCCGCGTCATAGGTCAGCGTCTGCACATCCGCGAGTTGCGCGCGCCGCCGTGCGTTCGGCGATCCCTCCAATTGTGTGACGAGCTTCTTGTAGCCGGCCATGACGCTGTCATGCGCCTGGGCCTGCGCCTCGGCGTCGGTGTCCGCGACGTGTAACGTCAAACGCAGATGCACCTCGCCCTTGCCGGGGTGGCCGGCTGCCGTATAAGCCTCGCGATAGATGTCCAGATCGGGTGCCAGTCCGCCCAATGAACCGCTGCGGACCGCGACGAACAGGGGATAGCCAAGCTTGCCGAGCGTCGGGAACGTGTCCTCGGACGCGCCGGCGATACGGATCGGCGGGTGTGGCGTTTGAAATGGCCGCGGCACCGCGCGCGCTTCATCGAAGTTGTGATACTTGCCGTGAAACGAAAAACTGGGCTGGGTCCAGGCAAGTTTCAGAACGTCCAGGGTTTCGAAGAATCGCTCACGGCTTTCCGAATACGGTACGCCATACGCCGCATAGGCGCGCGGATTGCCGCTCCGGCCAACACCCATCAGCAGCCGTCCTCGGCTGATCTGATCGACCGTGCCGGTTTCCTCGGCCAGACGCAGTGGATGCGTCAGCGGCAAGACCTGCACTCCGGTGCCAAGTTTCACCTTCGAAGTGCGGCCCGCGATGGCGGACAGCACGGTCATCGGCGCGCTCATCACCGAACGGGCGGCTTGCTGGTGGATCTCCGCCAGCCAGACCGCGTCGAGCCCCCACTCCTCCGCCTGACAGACCTGATCGAGGCCCATCGCGAAGGCGTCAGTGTCGGATTGCTTGTCCACCTGGCGGTGAAACTCGTGATACCAGCCGATTTCCATGGTTGTGTCCCGTGCAAGGCGGCGCAACTTAAGGGCGGACGCCGCATTTGGCGAGTCGGGCGATCCCGATTAATGTGCGAGCTGAAAATGTAACAAGGAGATACAAATGCGGTTCGGTCTGTTCGGCAGCGCCGCGGCACGGCGAGGCAGCGGTGAATTCGACAGCACCGAGGGGTACCGGGACTTCATCGAATACAATGTCGAGGCTGAAGCTCTCGGATTCCACGGCACGTTCGTGGTCGAGCATCATTTTACCGGATTCGGCCAGGTTTCAGCGACGTTGAACCTGCTGACCTGGCTGGGCGCGCGCACGCGGACCCTGCGGCTTGGCACCGCGGTCACGGTGCTGCCCTGGCACAATCCGGTGCTGCTGGCGGAGCAGGCGGCGACACTCGATCTGCTGTCGGGCGGGCGGCTCGATTTCGGCATCGGCACCGGCTACCGCTACAACGAATTCTCCGGGTTTGACGTGGGGATGGACGAAGCGCGGGAGAAGTTCGAAGAGTCGATCGGCGTCATTTTGAAGGCGTGGACTTCGGAGGAGCGCTTCTCGCATCGCGGCAAGTACTGGACGTTCAACGACGTGATCGTGGAGCCGCCGCCATTTCGAAAACCGCATCCGGTGGTTTGGATGGGAGCCGGCAGCGAACGCTCGATCCGGGATGTGGCACGCCGCGGGTTTAATTTGTTGCTGGGGCAGTATGCGTCACCGACCGAGGTGGCCAACGCGGTCGCGATCTTCCGCGCGGCGGTGGAGGCGACCGGACAGGTCTGGGACGCAACGCGGGTCGGCGTCACCCGGGCATTCTTTGTCGCGGAGAGCGACCGGGAACGCGACGAGGCGCTGGAACGGCGGTTGGCGAACCGATTGCGGCAGTTGAAGCTGGCGACCACGCCGGACGGAGTGATCCTCGGCGGGCCGGACCGTGCCGGCGGCGATCCGAACGAGGTCAATGTGAACAGCGCCATCTACGGCACGCCGGACCAGATCGCCCGGAAGTTACAAGATTTGCAAGCGGCGGGGGCGGGATATCTGCTGATGAACGGCGGCGGTTCCGGTGGCGGCGAGCGCGGCCGGCGCAGCCTCCGGCGTTTCGCGCGCGAGGTGATGCCGGCGTTTCTGGAGGACGAGAAAGCTCGGGCGGCGGAGTAGAGGAAGGCCAGGCGCCCCTGTCATCCCCCGGCTCGTCCGGGAGACCCGTGCCAGCACCGCGCTTGCCAAGGTCCCTCGGGCAAGCCGGGGGATGACGAGGAAGTGAAGTGATCGACCGAACGGGAGAAAGCCAATGCTGATCGTCGATTCCCAGATCCACATCTGGGAGAACGAAACGATGAACCCCACACACCGTCAGGTGCGCACCTACTCCGCGGACGACGCACTGGCGGAAATGCGCGAGGCCGGCGTCGATGCGGCGCTGCTTCATCCGCCCAGTACGTTGCCTAACACCAACGCCACGGCGATCGCGGCGGCGACGGCGCATCCGGCCAGGTTCGCCATCCTCGGTCATTTCGCTGTCGAAAAGCCGGAGAACCGCGGTCTGGTCGCCACCTGGAAGCAGCAGCCCGGCATGCTGGGCTTTCGCTTCACCTTCAATCAGCCACATCAGCGCACCTGGTGGACCGACGGTACCGTGGACTGGCTATGGCTGGCCGCCGAAAAGGCCGGCACACCGATCGGACTGCTCGGTGCGGGTCATTTCGATACCATCGCGAAGATCGCCGAACGGCATCCCGGCCTGCGTCTGCTGATCGATCACATGGGCCGCGGCGGCGGCGCCAAGGACGACGCGGCGTTCGCCGACCTGGACGATCTGCTGGCGCTGGCGAAGCATCCCAACATCGCGGTCAAGCTGTCCGGCGCGCCGAGCTACTCCAGTCAGTCGTATCCTTGGCGCAACATTCACGAATCAATCCGGCGGCAGTTCGACGCTTTTGGTCCGGCGCGCAGCTTTTGGGGCACCGACATCACGCGGATGCCGTGCTCGTACCGCCAGTGCGTCACGATGTTCACCGAGGAACTGCCTTGGCTTAAAGGCAATGACCTGGAGCTGGTGATGGGGCGTGCGCTGTGCGACTGGGTGGGATGGGATTTGAAGGTGTAGCCGGAACGGACGCGAGAATCGACGAAACGGTAAGGCCACGGTGATCGCCCGGCAGTGACTGGTCTGCCGGCAATCACGAAGGCGCGGAACTGGCCTGACGTTGCCCGGACGATCGGATGTCGCGGGTGGAGCGGTAGAACGCGTTCCATGCCTCTCCGCTCTCCGACCGTTTCAGCACAGCCACATTCGCGTTATCGACGAGGCGTCGCAGTTCGACCGCCCGCTGGCCGCATTGCTTATCGGCATCCGGCTTGACGGTTCGTATCCCCGCCTCGGCCCGATGCAACCACTTGCGGACCTCGCGCCCCAACACTGTCTGAAAGGCGAAGGGGACGGCCGCCTCCGGATCGGACGCAGCCCCGCCGCGCGCGGCCGACGCGCGATCGCAGAGGTCGCACGCCTCCGAAACCAAAAGATCCAGTCGGGCCAACGTCTGATGATGGTTTGGCATCGCGGTCGACATCCTCCACTCGCATTGGTCGCCGCCAGGCCATGATCCCCAGGGAGGGGAGCCCTGCCAGAAACGCAATTGAGAGTCATTCGCATTGGGTCTATCCAACTGGCGCCCGCCAAGGATGTCAAGCCCGTGTATGTCTGCCTCTGCAACGCGCTGACCGATCGAAAGCTGCAAGAGGCGGCAGCCATGACCGGTAGCCAGAGGCCCGGCGACATCTACTCCGCCTGCGGCTGCCGGGCGCAGTGCGGCCAATGCGTCAAGGCGGTGCTGCACCTGATCCGCGACCATGCCCGCCAGATCGAAGTTCAGGCCGCGGGCTGAGCGCGCGCCCTCCCCCGGGAGCCGCCCCCCGGGAGCCGCCCCCCGGGAGCCGCCCTCGACGAAATCCGGCGCCGCGCGCAAAGTTGGTCCGTCAGCCGGGAGCAAGACAATGCTGCGCGATACCAAGGTCATCGAGCATCTGAACACACAGCTCACCAACGAGCTGACCGCGATCAATCAGTACTTTCTGCATGCCCGAACGCTGGACCATTGGGGCGTTGCGAAGCTTGGCAAGGTCGAGTACGACGAGTCGATCGGCGAAATGAAACACGCCGACTCACTGATCCAGCGCATCCTGTTTCTCGGTGGACTGCCGAACGTGCAGCGCCTGGACAAGATCGCCGTGGGCGAGAATGTCGAGGAAATCCTGCGAGCCGATCTGGCCCTTGAGGAAAAGGCCCTCGACGACATGCGCGACGGCATCGCTTATTGCGAGACCGTGCGGGATTTCGTGTCACGCGATCTGCTGCTGACGATACTCGAAAGCGAGGAGGCGC
>Ga0193726_1003073_pt1 | contig 10854 bp, 11 predicted proteins | sample H2c1metaG_FD_144928 | JGI IMG/M metagenome (GOLD analysis project Ga0193726, IMG submission 144928) | Soil microbial communities from a riparian zone of the East river system, Colorado, United States - H2c1 | ecosystem: Environmental > Terrestrial > Soil > Riparian zone | place: USA: East River... | reverse complement strand
GTGCTCCCGGAATCCCGCGCCGTACTCTGCATCCCGATTACCTACGGTGACACTCTGCTGGGCGTGCTCAACGTGGAGAGCCAACAGGAGGATGCCTTCACCCCGCAGGACGTTCTCATCATGAACACTCTGGCCGACCTGCTGGCCACCGCACTGCACAATTCTTTTGTCTTTCAGAAGCTGCAGCAGCAATCCATCACCGACGGCCTGACCGGCATCAAGACGCGGCGCTTCTTCTGGGAGGCGGCCTCGTCCGAGTGGCGGCGGGCGTCGCGCTCGGGCCGGCCTTTCTCGGTGGTGTTGATCGACCTCGACAAGTTCAAGGAGGTGAACGACGGCCTCGGCCACTTGGAAGGCGATCTGGTGCTGGCGCGCGTCGGACGCCTGCTCGAGCAGAAGTGCCGGCAGTCCAACGTGGTGGCGCGCTACGGCGGCGACGAATTTATCATCCTCATGCCCGAAACCAGCGTCGAGCAGGCCCAAGCGCTGGCCGAGCGCTTGCGTCATTGGATGGCCACCGATCCCATGTTGAGCGAGCATAAAATCACCGGCAGCTTCGGGGTGGCCAGTTTCCCGGTGCATGGATTCTCCGCGGAAGACATTATTCGCATCGCGGATGCAGGCATGTACGTGTCCAAGCGCGCCGGCGGCGACCGGGTCTCCATTGCCGAAGAGTTCGCGCACAACGAGAGTGGCGCCGGGCAGCGGCAATTGATCTCCGGCTACATCGAAGGCTTCCTGCAGCGTCAGCACACCGGCCCCGAGCATCTGGAGGAACTGGTAACCACACTCAAGAAACTGTGCGGAAGCGACGGGGATTTCAACATTCAAGTCTTGAAGGAATCCATTGAATCGCTGACCCAGACCGCGGAGCTGCGCGAGTTGAACGGCCCCGGCCACGGCGAAAAGGTGGCTCACTATTGCGAAATACTCGGACGAGCCCTGGGCTTCACTGCCGAAGATGTCGCCAGCCTGACCTTCGCCGCCCGCATCCACGATGTGGGAAAGATCTTTGTTCCAGAGCGCATTCTGAGCAAGACCGGCCCTCTTACCGAAGATGAATTCTCCCTGGTGAAAATGCACGCTCACGTGGGAGCAGAGATTGTGAGAACCATTCCGGGCAGCGAGAAACTGCAGAAAGCAGTGGAATGCCACCATGAAGCCTTTGACGGTTCGGGCTACCCTGCCGGTCTGCGTGGAGAAGAAATCCCGCTGTGGGCACGGATTTTGTCGATCGCCGATGCCTACGCAAACATGACCACCGAACGTTCCTTCGCCTTCGCCAAGAACAGCGACCAGGCCCTGGCAGAACTGGGCAAGCTCAGCGGCATCCGCTATGACGGCATGCTGGTGCGCATTCTGCTGCGCGAGATCCGAGCCGAAAAAGCGCCGTCCAGTCTGGCGGATTAAGCGCCCCGGCAAGGAGTGCGCATCAAACCCCTGTTTCCATCCGGGTCTTCTGCAGTGAAGCGGGATCGCCGCCAAAGCGCCTGAGCGCCGCTGCACTTGCAACCGCAAAGCAAACCCTCCAAACTGGAGGCATGAATCTTTCTCTCTCCTCTAAGGTCGCCCTCATCACCGGAGGGTCGCGAGGCATTGGTCGAGCCACGGTCCGCATGTTTGTGGCGGCGGGTGCGCGGGTCCTGTTCAATTACGAAAAGGCCAAGGCACCGTCGGAACAGCTGGTCAAAGAACTCGGGGCCGAAAATTGCGCGGCCATGGCTTGCAGCCTTTCCGGCACCGGAACCGCCAACGAACTCGTGGCCGCGACCGTCAGCCGCTTTGGACGCCTGGATATCCTGGTGGTGAACCACGGCGTGTGGCCATCGCAGGACGCGCCCATTGATCAGATGTCCGATGCGCAATGGAGCAGCACGATTGCCATCAATCTCGACAGCGTTTTCGCGCTCATCAAACATTCCGTCGGACAAATGAAAAAGCAGGGAAAATCAGGCGGCGTGGCCGGCCACGTCGTGCTCGTCAGTTCGACCGCCGGACAGCGTGGCGAAGCCTTTCACTGCGACTACGCGGCCAGCAAGGGCGCGCTGATCAGCATGGTCAAAGGACTCTCCACGGAACTGGCGGCGGATGGGGTTTACGTAAATTGCGTGGCCCCGGGCTGGGTCGCCACCGACATGTCTGCCCCCTCGCTGAACGATCCCCAAACGCGGGCGGTCGTCCTGGGCAAAATTCCCCTCGGCCGCGTGGGCACGGTTGAGGAACTGGCTGCGCCGATTTTGTTCCTGTGCACCCCTCATGCCGGATTTATTACGGGAGAAATCTTCAACGTGAACGGCGGGGCGGTGCTGGTCGGGTAGTCGAGTGCGGCTACAATTGCTTCTGGCCGCATCTAAGTTTAGGAAACATGAAACATCTTGCACTTCTCATCCTGGCTGTTGGCTTCACCACAACCGGGGCGTTCGGACAGACCGCCGGGCCTTCGGATTCCGTTCCCACCCCTAGCCAGGCGCAACCGGTCCCCTCCGATCACGAAAGCGAGCGCAAGGCTAAAGCCTTGCTTGATCAAATGATCGCGGCTCTGGGCGGGCAGGCCTATCTCAATCTCCAGGATATTTCGCAGGAGGGCCGAGGATACACCTTTCATCTGGGACGTCCGAACAGCGCGGGAACGGTTTTCTGGCGCTTCTACAAGTTTCCCGACAAGGACCGCATGGAACTGACCAAACAGCGGGACGTGGTGGAGATCTACAACGGCAATAAGGGCGCGGAGATTACCTACAAAGGGGTGCAGGCTGCGGAAGAAAAAGAATTGACCGCCTATCTTCGTCGCCGCCACTATTCGCTTGATTGGATCCTTCGTAAATGGCTGCCAGAGTCGGGAATTGCGCTGTTTTATGAAGGCTCCACCGTGGCCGATCAGAAGGCGGTCGATCAAGTCACGATCATGAACGCGCACAACGAGGCGGTCACGCTGGCCATTGATTCCCTGACCCATTTGCCGGTCAAGAAATCGTTTACCTGGCGCGATCCTACCGACAAGCAACGCAATGTGGAGGAGGAGGTCTGGGACAATTACCGGCTGGTGCAGGGCCTGATGACTCCCTTCAGCATCACCCGCTACTACAACGGAGACATGTCGAACCAGCGCTTCCTCACCGCGGTCAGCTACAACAAGGGATTGGACGACTCCTTGTTCGACCCCCAGATCAACCCGTCCGCACCTCGGAAGTGAATGACCGACTAGATGCGACCTGGTTTGCGAGTCGGCGTAAAGTACTGATACAAATGATGATCCTGATGCAACCTGCCGGCAGTGGCAACCTTCACTGTGGCTTTTTTGCCACAGCCAGAATTCCGGCCATCCGAGTAACCTGAAGAGAGCCACCAAAGACAATGAACCGCTTTTGAAGCAAGAGCAAACAATTCGATCGGCCGTGGAGTGCGCCGGCGTAGGCCTGCACAGTGGCGCCCCGGTTAAGCTCCGGATCCTGCCGGCTCCGGCTGGCACCGGGATCCTTTTCCGCCGCGCCGATCTCGAAGGCTTCGAAGTCGAAGCCATCAGCCGCAACGTCGCCCGCGTCAGCTACGCCACCTCGCTGATGAAGCGGGGCGTGCTGATTTCCACCACCGAGCATCTGCTCTCGGCTTTTATCGGAACCGGAATCGACAATGCCATCGTGGAGCTGGACAATCTTGAGCTTCCCATTCTCGACGGCAGCGCGCGCCCGTTTGTCGATCTCATCCACAAAGTTGGCATCCGCAAGCAGCGCCGCGGACGAGTTTACCTGCGCATTCGCCGGGAGCTGGAGTTGCGCGAGGGCAACAAATTTATTGCCGTCTACCCGGCGGAGAACTATTCGGTTTCCTACACCATCAATTTCCCCCACCCGCTGATCGGGAAAGAAACTTTCTCAGTCGATCTGTCGGATGGAAATTATCTTTCAGAAATTGCGCCCGCCCGCACTTTCGGCTTCCTGCATGAGGCCGACGCCATGCGGCAGCAGGGCTTGATCGTGGCGCCTCCCGGGAAAAATGCCATCGTGCTGACGCAGGATGGGCTGATGAATCCGCCGCTCCGTTTCGCCGACGAGTTCGTGCGCCACAAAGTCCTCGACCTCATCGGAGACTTGGCGCTGCTGGGCAAGCAGATCCTGGGCAATGTGGTCGCAGACCGCGCCGGACACGCCATGCACACCGCGTTGGTTTCCCGGCTGCTTCGCGACCGCACGCTGTGGGAAGAGACTACGATTGAAGAAGACGACTCGCATTCCCATCCGGTAAGCTTGCACGTCTCTGCCGCACCGGCGCCGTAAGGCCGTCTTTCCAGCCCATGAACCAACCATGGATGGGTCCCGAGGTCCATCATTAGCCTTGGCCCCCCGCGTTTTCCAGCGGGGCGAGGGGATCCGGTCGAAGGGACTTGAACCGCCGGAAGCTCAGTCGGCGGCTTGGGGGGTCTGGTCGTTGGGATTCGAATCGAGGAATGAACCCTGGGCCACCAGCCGTTCCAGTTCGGCCCGGGCATGCGCCCTCAATTCGGCGGCATAGGCCTTCGCAGACTGCTGACGCTCGGGAGCCAAGGGAGCGACTCGCAGAGCCAGCAACCGGGCGTCCTGTTCGAGCATTCGCACCAGCCGTTGCACACGATCAATCTTGGTATGGATGGGAAGCATGAGGCCCGCACCTGTGGGTCTGGATTTTCTTAAGGGTGCAGGCCAGCTCGGGTCGCCGGCAAGTCTTAAGCTGGATACCCCGGGGAAGCCGCTTGGCCGGTTTTTACGCCTTCGCAAGCTGCTGGACCAACCACTTTTCCAGCTGTTGCTTCGAAGTCTTCGGCATTTCCAAAAAGCGGACACCCACCCGTCCGGTGCCATCGGCCCATGCGCTTTCCGCTTTTGGATCCATGGGCAGATTCATTCCCGGCAGGGTGAAGATCACCTTTGAAATTCTGGTCCCCGGCAGCTTGCCGGTGACGCCTAACGCCATTCCGCCTTCACTCACATTGGTCGTCGTCGCCTTCATTTCCTGGCCCTGGTCAAACACAATCGTGACCGGCATTTCCACGGGGTAGCGGAAGTAGCGGCGCCGCTCCCGTTCCATGAACCCCAGGGCCGCCTCGAAACAACGCATGGCGTTTTTCGGTGAGACCGGCTTCTGCAGTACGAATTTCGCGCCCAGATCAAATGCCTGCTGGGTGGTGGTGGAGGCGCCGTTCAGGATGGCAAAGGCAATGGAATTCTGGTTGCTCTTGCCCTTGCGGACGCTCTCCAACACGCCAATCCCGCCGGGCAGATCGTCGCAATCGACGATCACGGCGTCAAACTTGGACGACGCCAGAATTTCGGTCGCCGCGCGCGACCCCTGGCAAATTTCAACGTGGATGGACAGCCGCTCGAGCGTGGGCTTCAGGATATCGAGAACTTCACGATCGCGACTGAGCAGCAACGATTCCAGGGTCATGACAGCTTCATGGTAATCGCCGGTGCGGGCTGCCGGAAAGGTAACAGAGGTACCGGTAAGGGGAACGAAGGCCGCTTCCGGATGGATGTACGACATTGTTTCTTCATGAGTTAGCAGGGATGCTTGTTTTTGCTGGAAACTTGCAGCGGGAAACTGGACACTACTGCGTGCACACCTTCGTCTATCTTTCGCTGGGTTCGAATCTGGGGGACCGGGCGGTCCATCTGAGATCCGCCATCGAGCGCCTGCGTGCCTTCGGCAAAGTGGTCGCAGTTTCGTCCTTCTATGAAACCGAGCCGATCGAAGTGGTGGCCCAGCCCTGGTTCCTGAACTGCGCGGTGAAACTGGATACAGAAAAAATGCCCGAGCCACTGCTCGCCGGCATCCTCAACCTTGAGCATGAAATGGGCCGGCGGCGTGAGCAGAAGAAGGGCCCGCGCAAGATTGATATCGACATTCTCCTGTTTGGCAATTCGATCATCGCGTCGCCACGGCTAACGGTTCCGCATCCCGCGATGCACGAGCGCCGTTTTGTGCTCGAACCATTGGCAGAAATTGCGTGCGAGGTGCGGCATCCGGTGTTCCAGCGGACGGTGCGGGAGCTGCAGCAGGAGTTGCCAGCGGGACAAGCGGTGCGGAGATGGACCGGGCCCTCGGGTTCACCGTCAAGAACCTAAGGTGGCCGCCCGGAGAGAATCGCCTACGGAACGTCGCCTACGGAACAATGATCCGGCTGCCGGCTTCTCCCGCTGCCTGGATGGCCGACGGATTTGCAGGAAATTGCGCAAACAGAAAATCCACGAAAGCCTTTGCCTGGGGACGCCCGGAGGTGCGGGCGTGCGCCATCCTCACCAGGAAGACGAGCGCGCGCAACAGGTCGGCATCGCGCAGCCGGCTTTGGCCGGTGTGCTTTTGTTCCGCCTCTCGATACTCCCGCACCATCTTCTGCAGCTCGTCCGCAATCGCCTGCTGGCTCACGTTGGGCCCCGGTCGCTCATAGTGCAGGCCGGAATTCGCCAGCGTCTGGTAAGTTTTCGCAGTGGAGGTGAGCGCGGCGATGAAATCGGAATCCTTCAGATTACGGTCGGCCCGCGCAGCCTTGGCGAGTGCAAAGCACAGCCCCAACAAGAGATGCTCCTGTTGAGCCAGAAACTGCTCGCCGATTTCCACCTGCGAAAATAGCAGGGACGGATCCAAATCCTGTAGGGGGCGCGGCCTTTCGTGCTGACGCGCCTGTCGCAGATAGACGCAGTCACTGGGGCACTCCAGCGTGACTTCCCGCTGTTCCCCACAACACTGCGGGCAGATCCGTCCGTGCACGGCGGGACAGAAGCGCTTCGGTTTTCTCTTTTCGCAAATCGCACAACTCACGGACGCGTCTCCCGCTCAGCCGCCGGCCAAGATTTTGTTGCGGACAAGCATTATGACACGCACTCGCGATGGCTCCGGGACCTGCACGATTGGCCCGTTTCCCGAGGCTCACAACGCGAAAACATCGGTTTTTGCTGTATTTTAAGGTTCCAAATCGAGAAATACCGCGTAGAATGCGGCCAAAACGCTTCTTTTCCACAGGGGACGGGTATAAGATAGCTGCCATCGCAGGAAAATTTCGGCAGTTCATTCAAGAGGAGGGTTCATGGCATCAGGTTTGACTAAGACTCAGCTGGTCCGTCATCTGGCGGAAAAATTGGAATCGAATAACAAGACCGCAGCGGCATTTCTGGAGCACCTGGCCGACACGGCCATCAAGGAGACCAAGAAGAACGGTGTATTTGTCGTTCCAGGCATCGGCCGCCTGGTGAAGGCGCACCGCAAGGCCCGCGTGGGACGCAATCCGCAGACCGGTGAGCCGATTCAGATCAAGGCCAAGACCGTGGTAAAGTTCCGCGTGGCCAAGGCTGCGAAGGATGCGATCGCGCCCAAAAAACCGTAAGAAGTTTTTCATTGCGTAGAGAAGGCCGGCTCGACAACAGCCGGCCTTTTTCATTTGCCTACCGGGCGGGCTTCGCTGCCGCCGCCGCTTCACTTTCCATACTCATTCTTCACCACCGCCCCACCTTTCATCACAAATTTCACCTTCTCGAGCGTGGTTACGTCCTCGAGCGGATCCCCATCGACCGCAATGATGTCGGCCCAAGCACCGGTCTCCAGGGCACCCACTCGGCCCGCCCATCCCAAAAGATCGGCGTCGTTGACGGTTGCCGCCTGAATGGATTGCAGCGGAGTCAGCCCCAGTTTCACCATGACCGCAAATTCATGAGCATTCAGGCCGTGCGGATAGACCGCGGCGTCGGTGCCGAACCCCACTTTCACTCCGCTGGCAAAAGCATGAGCTATGTTCTTGCGCGCCGTTGGCAGCACTTCCCTCGCCTTCGCCATCATGAAGGGAGGAACGTTCAGCGTTCCCGCGTTCTCCAGGAACCAGTCGCCGAGATAAAGAGTTGGCACCAGATACGTGCCGTTTTTCTTCATCTCCGCAATGCCGGCGTCGTCGATATAGGAACCGTGCTCAATCGAATCCACCCCGGCCGCGGATGCCCACAGAATCCCCTGCGCTCCGTGCGCGTGGGCGGCGACCTTGCGCCCCAGGCGATGGGCATCGGCCACAATCGCTTTCATTTCTTCGAGTGAGTATTGCGAAGCCTGCGGGTTGTCGCCCAGGGAGAGCACGCCGCCGGTGGCGCAGACCTTGATCAAGTCCGCGCCGTACTTGATGTTATCGCGCACTCTGTGCTGGACCCCGGCGATCCCATCGGCGACGCCATCGCCCACCGAGTGATATTCCGAAGGCAGCAGGTTGTTGTCACAGTGTCCGCCGGTGATCCCTAGCGGCGGCCCGCTCACCAGCATGCGAGGACCGGGGACGTCGCCGCTGTTGATTGCGTCGCGCAGCGCAACATCGGAAAAGCCCTCTGCGCCAACATTTCGCACGGTCGTAAAACCCGCTTCCAGAGTGATGCGGGCATTCTTGGCACCGGTCAGCGTCGCGCGCGGCACAGAAATCGCGAGGCCTTCATAACCCACATCCTTGGGGTCGCCGGTCAAATGAGTATGGGCGTCGATCAAGCCCGGCAGCACGGTGGCACGGGAAAGATCGATGATCTGGTCTGTGGCGGAAGGTTTCAGGTCTCCGGCGGGACCGACGCTGACAATCTTGCCCCCTTCAATCACAATCGCCTGAGCAGAGAGCGTCTTGCCGCTTTTTACATCCAGCAGATGGCCGGCTTTCACGACCGTCCGCTTCGAGGTCTGGGCCGCGGCCGGCGACAGCAGTAGCGCAAGAACTGAGACTAGAAGGTGCGTCATCACTGGTTTCATTCGATTCCTCTGATTTTGATTTTCTGTTTGGTCCGAATCAAAAATTCATTTATTTCCTCTTGCGCTCTGGTTTCTCGGGCGGGGCGGGAACGTTTTTGATGTCGTTCTTAAACACATTGCCGTCTTTCATGACAAACTGCATGGTTTCGAGAATCTTCGTGTCGGCCAGCGGATCGCCGCTCACCGCCACCAGATCCGCGAATGCTCCCGGCGCCACCACCCCGATTTGTCCTTGCATATCGAGCATCTCCGCCGCGCGCGAGGTCGCGCTCTTGATCGCGTCCATGGGCGACATGCCCAGCTTCACCATCAGGGGAAACTCCTGCGCGATCGGCTCGCTCCACGGGATCCCGCCCACGTCGGTTCCAAAAACAATTTTCACTCCCGCCTTCAGGGCCTTCTGGAAGGAGATTGCATGCAAGGAAGCGCGCTTGCGATCCCGTTCGCCATCCGCCGTCCCGGCCGGACTCCAGTCGGTGTAGTAAACCGCGAGCGTCGGGACATACCAGGTACCCTGCTTCAACATCTGGGCGATATCTTCGTCGCGCAGGTCCAAACCATGCTCGATGGAGTCACAGCCGCCATCCAAAGCGCGGCGCAACCCGATTCCACCGTAGGCGTGACAGGCGACTTTCTTTCCCCAGCCGTGGGCCTCGTCAACGATCGCTTTCAGTTCCTCGACCGTAAGCGTAGGCTGCGACACCAGTTCGCCATTTTTGCCAATCCAGGAGCGGTGCGTCATGTAGACCTTGATCCAGTCGGCGCCGTGATCGAGCTGTTCGCGCGCCGCTTTGCGCGCCTCCACCGGCCCATCGACGATCTGCGCACCCTTGGGCATGGTCAACTCCGGGGCATAGCCGTCGAGCGAATAGCCACCCGTTGTGGAAATGGCGCGGGTGACAACGAACAGCCGCGGCCCCGGGATGTAGCCGCCGTCAATCGCCATCTTGATGCCGATATCGCCGTACCCCGCGCCTTCGGTTTCCAAATCGCGCAGCGCAGTGAAGCCCTGCTCCAGCGCCCGGTGCACCGCAACCGTCGCCCGCGCCGCGCGCAATGCGAGGGGATACTTCAGGATGTTGGCATCGTACCCGCCCTGTGCCGGATCTTCTCCCTGCAGAAAGATGTGGGTGTGAGAATCGATGAGGCCGGGGAGCACGGTCGCCTGGGAGAGATCGACCACGGCTGCGCCCGCAGGGATCCTTGCGCTCGCAGCATCCGAAACACTTTCAATGCGATTGCCGCGCACCACGATGACCAGGTTGTGGCGGGGAGTGTCGGACCGGCCGTCGATCAACGTTCCCGCGCGGATCGCCGTGACCGGCGGTGCGGGAGTTGGCGTTTGCTGCGCCCGAGCCGCGCCGCTGGCAGCCAAGCAGAGAATCGCAGTCCATTCGAAGAATCTCATTTCAACACTCTCCTGAGTGCCAGAGATTCTACTCCCGCGGGCTGGCGATCAGCGCATCCGCTTCAATTTCCAAGAGAATCTCCGGCGAAATCAACCCCTTCACTTCGATCATGCTGGTGGCCGGGCGAATGTCGCGAAAGCATTCTCCATGCGCTTTCCCGATTTTTTCCCACTCCGCAATGTTGGTGACGAACATGCGAGTTCGCACCACGTCGTTCATGCTGGCGCCGGCCTTTTGAAGCGCGGACTCAATGTTCTTCAGAATCTGCACCGCCTGGGCGTACACGTCACCGATCCCGACGATCTTCCCATCCGCACCGGTGGCCGTCGTCCCGGCCACAAACACATGGGGTCCGACCCTGACCGCGCGCGAGTATCCAACCATCGGCTCCCACGTTGTCCCGCTGGAAATGTTTTGCCGTTCCATGCTTCTCTCCATCCTGAGTTCTCCGCATCCCGATTTTGCTTCGATGCCGCACCGAACGAGCATTTTAACCGGCGGGGGAGACCCTCGATTTTTGCCTTAGCAGTCGACGCGGGACTCTGCCAGCAAGAGCCCCGGAACCCTTTGTTTCTCGCCTGCATCTTAACGCAGTACCACGTTTGTGCCATGCCCGACACACGGAAGTCACTTGTGTTCCGGGAGCGGCTGAGATATGTAATCAGCAAGGGCTTGGTGGGATCCTGCTCCAGGTGCGGGTTTCCCG
>Ga0193726_1003072_pt1 | contig 10855 bp, 7 predicted proteins | sample H2c1metaG_FD_144928 | JGI IMG/M metagenome (GOLD analysis project Ga0193726, IMG submission 144928) | Soil microbial communities from a riparian zone of the East river system, Colorado, United States - H2c1 | ecosystem: Environmental > Terrestrial > Soil > Riparian zone | place: USA: East River... | reverse complement strand
GAGGCTTCGGTGGATTCGGAGGTGGCGGAGGTGGCGGTGGCGGTGCCAGCGGTGGTTGGTAATGAAATTTGACTGTAAGAAATTATATTCCTTTCAACTTTCTTATTTTTTCAAGATAGTCTTCAAATTCTTTCAGCGTGAAGCTGCTGAGATTTTGTTTTTTGGTGAGGCCTCCTTTTTGAGCTACAAGGACCCCATACTTTACATCATTGAATCCTTTAATAGTATGCGCATCAGGATCAATAGAGATCAATACATTTTTTTTAATGGCATAATCGATCCAGCGCCAGTCAATATCCAATCTCCTGGGATGCGCGTTTAATTCAATGACCACATTATTTTCTGCGCAGGCATCAATAATTTTTTTGTGATCGACAGGATATCCGTTCCTGCTCAACAATAACCTGCCTGTCATATGACCAAGAATAGTTGTATATGGATTCTTTATTGCACCCAGGAGCCTCATCATGGCTTTTTCTTCATTCATTTTCAGATTGCTGTGAATGGAAGAAATGACAAGATCAAAAGTTCCAAGGATATCGTCTGAATAATCCAGGCTCCCATCATTCAGAATATCACATTCAATACTTTTAAAGATCCTGAAAGGAGCAAGCTTACTATTCAATTCGTTAACATACCGGTGTTGTTCTTTTATCCGTTCAACAGTAAGGCCGTTTGCATAGAAGGCACTTTTTGAGTGGTCAGATATTACAAGAAATTCATATCCTCTCCTGATAAGATCATTGGCCATCTCTTCAATGGTATTCATCCCGTCACTCCAGTTACTGTGGCTATGGATGACGGAACGAACATCCGGTACCTGGATGATTTTATTCCAGTTGTTTTCTTTTGTATTTGAAAGAATGGAATCATTCTCTCTTAATGCTGGAATAATAAAGGGGACGCCTGCCGAGTTAAATATATCTTCTTCGCTTTCTGCCTCCGGTGAAATAGAAAATTGTTTTTCCCAGCCCATCAAAAAATCTTCACTGCAGCTCGTTTGAAATAGTTTTTTCCAGAAGTTTGATGGGCCGGTGAGATGAAACCTGGTTTTAACATTTTCCTTTCCTTTGAAAAGAATATGCTCCGCATCTTCTTCAATAGTTTCAAATCCATTTTCAATAAAATACTTTTTCAAATCGACTGAATCTATCGTTACGCACCATTCCAATACATCAATAATTTCTATTTGTCTTCTGAAAGCACCGGTGAATGAAATTTTGTTTTTTGGAAACTGGCCAGCCAGTTTTTCATTCATTTCATGTGCATAACTTTCTATCTGGGCATACAAATAACTGCCCTGGTTTTGCAAATAAAACTCAATTGAGTCCCGAATATTGTTTTGTGTCTTTTCGCCGAAACCTTTGTAAAGCAGCAAACGATTCTCATTACAGGCATACAATAGTTCGCCGATTGATTCCACTTCCAGCTCTTTCCAGATCGTATTTATTTTTTTGGGACCAATGCCTTTTATGCGTAACATCTCTATGATTCCTGCGGGCGTTTTTTCAAGATATTCCGTGAGTGTTTTTAGTTCGCCGGTATCAAGCATCTCGATTACTTTTTTTCCCACACTATCTCCAATTCCTTTGATTCCAAAAATTTTTTCACGGGGAGTTTCATGAAGCTGCATCGGAAGTTTTTCTATGTTAAATGCCGCTACAGAATAGGTTTTAGACTTAAATGAATTCTCTCCATGGATGTCCATGAGTTTGGAAAGAAGAGAAAAATTATCGGCGATGGCACCATTATCCATAGTTGCAAGTTAGGAATTTGGAACAGGTGTATAAAACAAAAGTCCCGACACCAGTCGGGACTTACTATAAACTTCATAAGTTTTGCTAACTTATTTTTTCTTTTTCTTAGCAACTTTCTTAGCTGCTTTCTTTCTTGGGGCCGCTTTTTTAGCAGCTTTTTTCTTTGTAGCCATGTTTTTTTGAATTTAACGGTTAGTAAAAAAACGTGTTATCGACAGTAAAAGTATAATATTTTTTAAACTGTCAAAAGTTTTTTCAACATTTTTCAAAACATAAATGTGGAAAAGCTAACTAAGAAGAAGTAGCAACAGCAGCAACGGAAACAAAAGTTCGGTCGTTTTTTCCTTTTTTAAATTCAACAACACCATCCGTAAGTGCGAATAAAGTAAAATCTTTTCCAAGACCAACATTTTTTCCAGGATGATAAACTGTACCACGTTGGCGAATAATAATGTTACCGGAGATAACAGGTTGACCACCGAATATTTTTACACCAAGGCGTTTACTTTGTGAATCGCGACCATTCTTTACACTGCCTTCACCTTTTTTATGTGCCATGATAAGTAATTTTTTATTTTGAAAATTTTGATCCGATTGGGAAATTGAATTTCATCTTACTGATGAGATCCCAATCAAAGGTTTCACCACTATGCTATACTTGTAACCCTGATCCTTGTATACTGTGTTCTGTGTCCTTTCTTTTTGTGAAACCCTTTTCTTCTTTTTTGTTTATAGGCTATCACGGTCTCTCCTTTCGGATGATCGATGATCTCTGCCATTATTTTTGCTTTTATACTCTTGCCCAACGAAATTTTTCCTTCTTTATCAACAAGGGAAATTTCCGCAAGCTCAAATTTATCTCCTGGATTTCCGCCCAAATGCGGCACATACAAGGTCTGGTCTTTTTCGACTTTATACTGCTGCCCGGCGATCTTTACAATTGCAAACATAGTGTGAAAATTAGGGAGGCAAAAGTACGGGATAATTTCTAACCGGCAAACATTAAAACCAAAGTTTTAGGCCTTTAAAGCAGCAAATACAGCCATTACTCAATTATATTTGTGTCCCTTCAAATGATCGTTAGGGGGGTATTTAGGGGATTTATCGTTTCATAAGTATTGAAAGCTAATTCGGATGAAAATCAAATCATTCTTAGCGAAGCCTTTCGCAGCATATATATATAAAGGTATACGCAAAAGCATGCTTACAGGGATTGAGGACCAGGAGGCCATCCTTAAGCAAATGGTTAAAATCGGGCGTAATACGGAATATGGAAAGGAACACGGCCTTGCCAACGTGAACACCTACCTGGAATTCAGGGATGCAATGCCTATCCGGGACTACGAGCAAATGCGGCCTTATATTGACAAGATCAAGGCTGGCAAGCATAACGTCCTGTGGAAAGGGCGTCCTATCTATTTTGCCAAAACCTCTGGTACTACCAGTGGGGTGAAATACATTCCCATTACAAAAGATTCTATACCCAACCACATCAATACCGCGCGGAACGCCTTGCTCTGTTATATGACAGAAACCGGGAATACCCGATTTTCAGATGGAAAGATGATCTTTCTTTCCGGATCGCCGGAACTGGAACGGGTGGGTGATATCCCGACAGGGAGATTGAGCGGAATTGTGAACCATCATGTACCCAGCTACCTTCGAAAAAATCAGTTGCCTTCCTATACTACTAATTGTATCGAAGATTGGGAAACCAAGCTCGATAATATTGTTGAGGAGACCGCCACCAAGGATATGACACTTATTAGCGGTATACCACCATGGGTCCAGATGTATTTTGACCGGTTAATGGAGAAAACCGGGAAGAAAATAAAGGAAATATTCCCCAATTTCTCCGTGCTGGTTTATGGAGGGGTCAATTTTGAACCGTACAAGGCCAAATTATTTGATAGTATCGGACAAAAGATCGACTCAATTGAAACGTTTCCTGCTTCTGAAGGATTTTTTGCGTTCCAGGACTCTCAACAGGAAGAAGGCTTGCTATTGAATACGAACAGCGGAATCTTTTTTGAATTTGTTCCAGCCGGCGAAATCTTTAATGACAATCCCACCCGGCTGCAATTGAAAGATGTGAAAGTTGGAGAAAATTATGTGCTGGTGATCAGTAACAATGCCGGTTTGTGGGGATATAATGTGGGCGATACAGTAAAATTTGTTTCTACTCAACCTTACCGGGTGGTGGTTACCGGAAGGATCAAGCACTTTATTTCAGCATTTGGGGAACATGTAATTGGCGAGGAGGTAGAACAAGCATTAATGAAGACTGCAGATGAGGAGCATGTTCATATAACAGAATTTACTGTTGCACCCAGGGTAGAAGATATTGATGGGAAAAGTTATCACGAATGGTTTATAGAATTTGAAAACAAACCCTCCAACATGACCGCTTTCATAGAAAAGCTGGATGCACAAATGAGAGCAAAAAACATTTACTATGACGACTTGGTCTCCGGCAATATTCTTCAACCTTTAAAAATAACCCCGGTTCGCAAGCATGGATTTATTGATTACATGAAATCAATTGGTAAATTAGGCGGCCAAAATAAGGTGCCGAGGTTAAGTAACGACAGGCAAATTGCAAATGAATTGATGAAATGGGTCGAGAATTAAGTTGATTTGCAATTCGGTTGGATCAATCCCTGGCTTATTTTCGAACGGGTGATGATCACTGCAGCACTGTAAGATATCAATGAAATCATTTTTAATGAATGACAACGGAAACTAACATAAAAAGACTTGCTATTTTTGGCTCTACCGGTTCGGTAGGGGTGCAGGCCCTGGAAGTGATAGAAGCTAACGCTGATAAATTCTCCGTTGAAGTTCTTACGGCGCATAAAAATTATGAATTATTAATAAAACAGGCTTTACGTTATAAACCGAATATTGTTGTAATAAGTGATGAGAGTAAATATGCTGAAGTAAAAGAAGTTCTTTCTTCTACTGATACAAAAGTATTTGGTGGAGAAAAGGCGCTGGAAGAAGTAGCTGCTATGGATTGTTACGATCTGATGTTGGCGGCCATTGTTGGCTATGCGGGATTGAAGCCTACTTTGAAAGCACTCTGCCAGGGTAAGACGGTTGCGTTGGCTAATAAGGAAACGCTTGTCGTAGCCGGTGATATTGTAATGCAGAAAGCGGTTGAGAATCGCGCACCTATCATTCCTGTCGATTCTGAACATTCAGCCATATTTCAATGCCTTATAGGAGAGACCAGGAATAAAATCGAAAAAATAATTCTTACAGCTTCTGGTGGACCTTTCCTCGGTCGCAAGCCTAATTACCTTGTAAATGTAAAAAGGGAACATGCACTTCAGCATCCCAACTGGAACATGGGCGCAAAGATCTCTATTGATTCAGCCACCCTGATGAACAAGGGCCTGGAAATGATCGAAGCAAAATGGTTATTCAATCTTCAACCTGAACAAATACAGGTGATGGTCCACCCGCAAAGTATTATCCATAGTATGGTGCAATTTGAAGATGGAAGCATAAAGGCACAAATGGGGTTGCCCGATATGAAATTGCCTATTCAGTATGCATTAACTTTTCCGAAACGAATTGCAAATAAATTTCCACGATACGATTTTAAGAAGATAAGCTCTCTTTCATTTGAAGAACCAGACACAAGGACCTTCCGTAATCTTGCCCTCGCAAAGGATGCATTATTCAAAGGCGGCAATCTTCCATGTGTCATGAATGCTGCCAATGAACTGGCGGTATATGCATTTCTTCACAATAGGATAGGGTTTTTGGACATTACCGATGTTATTGAAAGGACGATGGACAAGATATCATTTATCGATAAACCTACTTTGGCCGAATATTTTGAAAGCGATGGTGAAGCAAGAAACTATGCTGCCGATATTATGCATCTCTGAAATTTCTAATCTTTTACTGCCGGATAAAAATCATTTTCATTTTTTGGGTACGTGCTCAATGTGTTCCAATAATGTAAAATATTGATAAAGGGTTAGCAGGGGAGGGGTATTTAGCAGATATTTGCTGCTATTATTAATTTAAAGGTCCTTCTTTTAATGGATCCAGGGTTTAATATGAATTATTTATTAGCTATTAATTGGTCACAGGTTGGATTACAAGCAGGGCAATTACTGCTGGCACTCTCTATATTAATTGTATTGCATGAATTCGGTCATTACATTACTGCCAGGTGGTTCAAATGCCGGGTAGAAAAGTTCTTCCTGTTTTTTGATCCCTGGTTTGCTTTGGTAAAAAGGAAAGTTGGCGATACTGTTTATGGAATAGGATGGCTGCCACTTGGAGGATATGTAAAAATATCCGGCATGATCGATGAAAGTATGGATAAGGAGCAGTTGAAACAACCGGCAAAAGAATGGGAATTCAGAAGTAAGCCGGCATGGCAGCGGCTGATCATTATGCTTGGGGGTATCATCATGAATGTCCTCGTTGCATTTGTTATTTATGCTTTTATTTTAATGATATGGGGTGAAAAGAAAATTCCTACTGCCTCCATGAAATATGGGGTGCATGTGGTGGATAGTACTTTGTATAAAATTGGTATTCGAAATGGCGACAAGATCCTTTCGGTTGATGGCGAGGCTATTGATGATTATGATAAACTCCGGCGGAAGATTTTGCTTGGAAACAAGATGACGATTGAAAGAGATGGTAAGACCGTTGACCTGGATTTACCGGTTGATCTTATCGGGCAGTTGGTTGTAAACAGGAATAAAAATATTGGTGGCTTTGTAGAACCAAGAACTCCTGTGGTGGTACTTTATGTACCTGATACTTCCAAGGCTTATAAGGCAGGGTTACGAAAGAACGATCAGATCATCCAGGTTGATTCCAGTCGTTTCCAATATTACGATGAATTGCAAAATGAATTAAAGGGTAGAAAAAATAGCAATATTTTACTAACAGTGCTGAGAAATGGGAAGGAAATTAGTTTTCCCGCGCAGGTGGACAGCATTGGCAAACTTGGATTTTATGCATATGGTACTGGCGGAGATTTTGAGCAAATGGACAGTCTCGGTTGGTTGAAATTAAATACTACCAAATATGGTTTTTTTGCCGCGTTCCCGGCAGGGATACGACGTGCGGGAGATGAGCTCTCTTTTTATATTGATCAATTCAAAAAAATATTAAACCCGAGGACTGGTGGTTATAAAGGCCTCGGCGGTTTTAAAGCAATTGGTTCCATCTTTCCAAAGTTTGGCTGGGATTGGGAAGCGTTTTGGACCATCACCGCTTTTCTTTCCATTGTACTTGCCTTCATGAATTTATTGCCCATACCCGCACTCGATGGAGGGCATGTAATGTTCACGCTGTATGAAATGGTAAGCGGGCGCAAACCCAGTGACAAATTCCTGGAATACGCTCAAATGGTTGGAATGGTTTTACTTCTTGGACTTATGCTTTATGCAAATGGGAATGATTGGTTCGGGTGGGGGAAGTAGTTTTGAGTTCGGAGTTCCGAGTTAGGAGTTTAGAGTCAATACAAGCTTCTAGCTTCGAGCTGTGAGCCAATACAAGTTGCGAGTTCAGAGTCAATACAACTTCAGAGTCCGGAATGCTGAGCCATGAGCTATGGGCTGTGAGAAATCAGAAATTATTCATTATTCATTTTTAATTTTTCATTTTCCTTTTACATTTCAATTCCGATCTTTTTCATGAGCAGTGACGCATTCATGCTGGTACAAATGCCTGTCTTAATCTTGTAATCAAAATAAAGTTCTTCATTCTTTACCTGCACATCAAAATGATAGTTATGAAGCTGTCCGGGAAATTCTCCTGATAATTTTGTGAGTTCAAGATCATGGGTGGCAATAAGGCCATGTCCATTCTGGTGGATCAGCTGCTTGATCAGTGCAATGGAACCTGCGTGGCGATCAGCTGAATTGGTGCCTCTTAAAATTTCATCAAGCAATAGGAAAACTTTTTCCTGGTTATTGACCGCGTCAATGATCTCTTTTAATTTTTTTAATTCGGCATAGAAAGTAGAAGTATTTTCTTCGAGGTTGTCATTCACCCTCATGCTGCTGATCACTTTAACGGGTGATAAAATGAGCCGCGTGCTGCAAGTAGGCGCGCCCATCATCGCAAACACAATATTTACTCCTACGCTGCGAAGAAAGGTGCTCTTTCCCGCCATATTGGATCCCGTGATGAGATTTAATTGTTTCTCTCCTTTTGTTGAAAAAGAATTGTTCACTCTTTTCCCTGCTGGAATTAATGGATGGCCAAGGTCATCTGCTATGAATACTCCTTTATCATCGCTTAAGGACGGGTAACACCATTGTGGATGGTTAAATGAGATGGCGGCAATAGTAATAATTGATTCAACCTCTGCCAGGGCATGAATCCAGGTTTCTATATTCTGATCATTGTCTCTTTTCCATTTTTCAAGTGTCATTATTTGTTGAAGGTCCCAGAGTAAAAAAGTGTTGAGGGGAAAATGAATGAGTGGGTTGAACCGGTAATCAAAGCGTTCCAGGATCTTCTTCAAATCTTTTATGAGCGTGGAAGCTTTTGAAGAGGGTGTTTTGAAATCATTTTTTAGTTTACTCAATAACTCACTCTTGAAGAATGCATCCTCTATCCATCCGATACTGTTTTGAAGCGTTTCAAGGTCCGGGACTATTTTATTGAGTAATAAATAATGAGGCATGATGATCCTTGTCACAGCGTATGCAAAACCAAAAAACACAATGGTCAGTGGGTAAAATATTGACGGGGATAAAAGGCCAATGAGAAAGAGGATAAGGATGGTCAGCGTAATAGCCGGGAAAAGGAACCGTGTTATTTTCCAATATATATTATCGATAAAACGGTTGCCGGTCTTAAGCCAGTACGCTACTTTTTTTTCAGCAGCGAGTGACAATGGATTTTTAAGGCCGTAAGCACGTAATTGATGCCTCCATGCTACCTGGCTGGTGAGTTCTTTTGCAGCTTCTTGTCTTTGAAGGATGATTTTCGGTTCGGCAGGATCAAGGAGCCATGCTGCAAATCTTTGGTTGCCTTGTTCAGAAACTGTTCTGTTCACGTATTGATATATTGATGCCCTCCCAAAAATATCAAGATCGTTTGCATACGGATGATTTTCAGGGCGAAGGTTTTGCCCGTCGGGTAAGGTTAGGAAGTGATGATCCAGTATTTCAATCTCCTGGACGTTTATTTGTACCAGGATCCTGGTATTTTCTATCTCATCTTTATTCTTCAGATCTTTTACGACGATGATTAGGAACAGGCCAAAAAAAATAATAAAGGCAGCAAATGCAATGGGGATGCTTACCGGCCACAATTGCCATAGTAGCAGGAAAGAAGCGAGAATGGAAAGGCCCCTGAGCCAGGACAATAGTTTTTTTCTTTGAATAAACTTCTTTTCTGTAGTATTTAAACCTTCTAACTTTTGCCTGTAAATATTTATCGGGTCTGTGTTTTGCATCAATAAAATTAGCCATTGTATTATGAATCCCCGACGCGGGTTCATACAGGATGCATCGCAAAGATCAAATTGCATTATCTTTGCAGACTGTTTCAGAAAAAGAAAATGGGGGTGCTTGGTTTTGACAGCGTAGATCTTTGAGAGTGTAAGCATGCCGGGCGTTGCGTAATTAGCCCGATAATCTGAATACGCAAAATTCAAATGGCAATACACAACTTGCCATGGCTGCCTAATCAGTGATTAAGTAGTCATTATGGCCAGGGAAGCAGGCAGTCCTGTTGCCAGCTCCTCCGCCCAATCAAAAACAAAACAGGATGCTGTTACCTTAGGCTGTGCCGGTAACAAAAGACTCATTCAGCTAAGGAATTGATCGGTTGTTTGTTTCCAGTTAGTTTCCGAAAAATCAAAACAGAATAAGCATGTAGAAAGCTTTTGAAGAATATGTTTGGACACCGGTTCGATTCCGGTCACCTCCACTTGAACGGGGCTTCGGCCCCTTTCTCATTTATATTATCGACTATCAGTAATCGTTTGTCTTTTAGAATCTGTATGTTATGAGAGAATACAGGCATAATATAGGGTGTTCGATAAACTTTGTTTTCATAGTACAGGTTATTATCGAACACCTGACGCACTAACTCCTGTTTCTGTAATGTAGTTGAGCTTTTATATAGGCTCTCCATATCAGACAGCTTATCCAGATTGTTACCTAGAATTAAATTGACTTCATCTTGTGTTTTGTTCAACCTTTCAGTTTCAACTTTTAGTAAATTTCTTTTTTGAGTTAGATCATTGTGCCACCTGTTATATGTTTCAAAGTTGATTTGTTCGTTGATCCACTTCTCCTCAATTGATTTCAGTTGCTTTTCACAATTATCGTATTCTCTCCTTTTGGCGTCGAATAGCTTTCTGTTTTCCTTCTCTCTCTGTTCAATCAGATCTATGCTGTGGTCCCTTACCGCAGAGATAATCTTTTCGGGGAGGCTCATGTAACCAAGAGAGTAGCGTAGTTGCTCGTGTGCTTTAATCGCGCTAATGTTATTGTGTTTACTGTGTTGGCACTTATAATAGTAGAAGTAGTTGCCTGCTTTGTTACTGCTAGGTGCGCCGGTAAGCAGCTTACCACAATGACAACGAAGTACACCGCGTAGAGGTAGCTCCTCGACGACAGTTACCCTCGCTCTAGGTTTGTAGTTCAATTTATCCTGTACCCTGGTCCATGTAACGAGGTTAATGATTGCAGGCCAGTTACCAGGGAACGTACCGCCTGGTAGTTCTTTGTAGGTCCTTACATATTGCTGTGCAGAATAGATCGGATTCATTAGAATCGATTTGATTGCTGACTTACCTCTCAAATGAAATCCCATTTGTCGTATATCCCGTAGAACAATGTAATCAGGGGTGTTTCGTAAGTAGGCATCATATACAAATCGAACTACGTTAGCCTGCGGATCGTCAATAATTAATTTTCTGCTTTCGCCTACTCCCTCTTTCTTATATCCAAACGGCGCAGGGCCGCCCTGAATCCATTTGCCTTTAACAGCTTTTGCCGCGTATATGCCTCCGTTAATATCGTTCTGACGTTTTATGTTTTCTGAGTTGCCTAATAGAAACTCTAGGCCCATCATGAAGAAAGAGTTTGAATCTGTAC
>Ga0193726_1003071_pt1 | contig 10857 bp, 9 predicted proteins | sample H2c1metaG_FD_144928 | JGI IMG/M metagenome (GOLD analysis project Ga0193726, IMG submission 144928) | Soil microbial communities from a riparian zone of the East river system, Colorado, United States - H2c1 | ecosystem: Environmental > Terrestrial > Soil > Riparian zone | place: USA: East River... | reverse complement strand
ATTTCCGCGCGCGCGACCACCGGAATACGCTTGGCCAGCGCGGCGGCCACTTCCGGGTTGGCGCGGTCGACGGCGCTCGACACCACCACCACGTCGGATTCGCCCAGGTACTTCTCGTCGTGGCCGGCGAAAATCGTCGCGCCCAGGCGGGCGAGGCGCTCCGTGACGGCATTGCCTTTCAGATCCGAACCCTGCACTTCGTAGCCCAGGTTGAGCAGCACCTCGGCAATTCCGCCCATGCCGCTGCCGCCGATGCCGACCAGGTGAATGCGCTGGATGCGCCGCATCCGATCTTGCATGCGCGTGTTCGACGGTATGCGCGTGCCCGTGGTTGTGCGCGTGCCCGCGGTCATGCGTGCGCCCCCGCGGCGATGCACAGGTCCGCAAGCCGCGCCGCGGCATGCGGTGTGCGCGTGCTGCGCGCGGCCTCCGCCATCTTCAGCAGCCGCGTTCGATCGGCAACGAGTTCACCGATGATGCCGCTCAACGACTCGGGCGTGAGGTCGCGTTCTTGAATGACGCGCGCTGCGCCGACGCCGACCATGACGGCGGCATTCTTGGTTTGATGATCATCCGTGGCAATCGGCAGTGGTACGAATATCGCGCCAAGACCGGCTGCCTGCAGCTCCGCCACCGTCATGGCCCCTGCGCGGCACACGGCGAGATCCGCCCACGCATAGGTCTTGGCCATGTCCTCGATGAAGGGCAGCACCTCAGCCTGGACTTTTTCCTGAACGTACGCCGCGCGCGTCGAGCTCAATCCGCGCTCGCCGGTCTGATGAATGACCTGCGGCCGACTCTCGGCACTCAGGCGAGCCAACGCCTGCGGCAGCACCGCATTCAATCGTTGCGCACCCTGGCTGCCGCCGAATACCAATAAACGCGCGCGCGCGTCTCGACCCGCAAATCGTTGTTCCGGGGATGGAAGCGCCGCGATGTCGTCACGCACCGGATTGCCGATGGTGCTGGCGTGCACATGCGGTCCGAAACTGCCGGGAAACGCTTGCAGAACTTCAGTCGCCAAGCGCGCCAGCCATCGATTGGTCATGCCGGCGATGGCGTTCTGCTCATGGATGAGCAGCGGAATGCGCATCAGCCAGGCGGCAATGCCGCCCGGACCGCTGACATAACCGCCGGCGCCCAAAACGGAGCGCGGTCTCACGCGCCGCAATACGCCGATGGCCTGCGCCACCGCAGCAGCGATGCGCAGCGGCGCCAGCGCCCAGGCCAGCGCGCCTTTGCCGCGGATTCCCGCGACGCGCACCCACTCGATGGGAAACCCTTGGGCCGGCACGAGCCGCGATTCCATGCTGCCCGGGACGCCCAGCCACACCACCGCAACGCCACGAGCGCGCAACACGTTCGCCACGGCGAGCGCGGGGAAGACATGGCCGCCGGTACCGCCGGCCATGATGAGCACAGGACCGCCCTTAGGTGCGGCGTTCATCGGCTGCCTCCCGGCATGCGCGTCACCGCCGATCGCGAGCTGCACTTGACCTCGTGATAGATGCGCAGCAGCACGCCCAGCCACGCGAGGCTGACCAGCAGGCTGCTGCGGCCGTAACTCAAGAGCGGCAAGGTCAAGCCCTTGGTCGGCAGCACACCCATGTTGACGCCGATGTTCACGGTGGCCTGAAGGCCCAGCCAGATGCCGAAAGCCATGGCGAGGTAGGCCTGGAAACGCAAGCCCGCCTGCGCCGCCATGCGTGAAATATGAAACGCACGCCACACCAGCCCGACAAACAGCGCAATCACGCCCACCACCCCGACCAGCCCCAGTTCCTCGGCGAGCACCGCGAACACGAAATCGGTATGCGCTTCCGGGAGGTAGAACAATTTCTGCACGCTGCTGCCCAAACCCACGCCGAACCAGGAGCCGCGGCCGATGGCGATCAGGGATTGCGTCAGTTGAAATCCACCGTTGAACGGATCATCGAAGGGATGCAGGAAAATCAACAGGCGCTTCAATCGATACGGCGAGGTCAGCGCCAGCAGCGCGAACGCCAGCACCGCGGTCGTAACCAGCAGCGCGACGTAGCGCAGACGCGCACCGGCAATGAACAGCACGGCGAATCCGGTGGCGAACAGCACGGTCGCGGCGCCGAAGTCCGGTTCGATCAGCAGCAATACCGCCGTCACGGAAAGCAGCGCGAAGGGCTTGAGCAGTCCCGGCAGCGTGCTCTCCAACTCGGTGCGCTTGCGCACGCAGTAGCTGCACAGCCACATCAGCACCAGCACCTTGGCCAGTTCGGATACCTGGAAATTCAGCACGCCGATCCTGAGCCAGCGGCGCGCGCCGTTGACCCGTGCGCCCAAGCCGGGAATCAGCACCAGGATCAACAGCATCAGGCCCAGGAGCAGCAGCGCGAGGCCGTACTTGTCCCACAGCTCAGTCGGTATGCGCGTCACCACCCAGGCGACCGCCACACCGGCCATGGTAAAAATGAATTGCCGTTCCAGAAAATAGAATGGATCGCCCATATCGCGCGCGGCGATCGACATGGATGCGGACGTGACCATGACCAGGCCGACCAGCAACAATGCGGCGATCAAGCCCAGCGTGACGCTGTCCCAGGCGAAGGGCATTCGCTCCCGCGCACGCACGCCGTAGGACATGGTGGCGGTACTCATGGCGATGACGCCTTGAGCTTCCGCACCGCCGCGGCAAACACATCGCCGCGATGACCGTAGTCGCGAAACATGTCCAGGCTCGCGCAAGCCGGCGATAGGAGAACGGTATCGCCGGCGACGGCGATGCGGTGTGCCGCATCAACCGCCGCTTCCATCGCCACCACCGCGTCCCTCGAGGCCACGGTCTTGGTGCGGCACACGCCCTCGAGCGCGGCTGCAATGGCCGGCGCGTCCTTGCCGATCAACACCGCCTCTCGCACCTTGCCGCGAAAAGCGCCCGCCAGCGGCGTAAAGTCCTGCCCCTTGCCTTCGCCTCCGGCCACTATCACCAAGGGTCCGGCCATACCGGCGACCGCGGCGATGGTCGCGCCGACGTTGGTGCCCTTGGAGTCATCGATGTAGCGCACGCCGCCGATATCGGCGACCCACGATGACCGATGCGACAAACCCGAAAACTGTTCGAGCGCCTCGAGCATGGCGCGGTCGGGCAGTCCCACGGCCTCGCCCAACGCCAGCGCGGCGAGTGCATTCGCCGCATTGTGCAGACCGGAAATTTTCATGCGCCCGACATCGAGCAATCGCTCGCCACGGCGCGCCAGGAAGATCTGCGAGCCCTGGCGTACCAGGGAGAAATCCGTATCGCCACGCTCCGTGGAAAAAGTGACGGTGCGCGCGGCGCGGCCAGATGCCTGATCCCGCATGGCCAGCACCCAGGGATCATCGGCGTTTAACACCAGGGTCGATGCCCTGGCAAAAATTCGTCCCTTGGCGCGCGCATACGCGGCGAGCGAGGCATAGCGATCCAGGTGATCCGCGGTGACGTTGAGAACGGCGGCTGCCTGGAGCGTCAGCGAAGAAGTGGTTTCCAATTGAAAGCTCGACAGCTCCAGCACATACAGCTCCGGCGTGGGCTGCTCCAGCAGATCGAGGGCAGGCTCGCCCAAGTTGCCGCCGGCAAGAACGCGTCGTCCCGCGGCGGCCGCCATGCGGGCCACCAGCGTGGTGACCGTGCTCTTGCCATTGGTGCCGGTCACCCCGACGACCGGCGCGTGAACCTCGCGCGCGAACAATTCCACATCGCCCAACACGTCGATGCCGCGAGCGCGCGCGGCTTTCGCGATCGGCTCATCGAGGGACACGCCCGGCGACATCAGCACCTGCGATGCGCCCTCGAGCAGCGACAGATCGAAACCGCCGAGGCGCAGGTCGACCGCGCCCGCGAGGTCGCCCAACTCCTTCAGCCCCGGCGGCTCGAGGCGCGAATCGGTAGCGCTCACGCGGTCGCCGCGCTTCGTCAGGTAGCGCACGCATGACGCGCCCGTCTTGCCCAACCCCACGACGACACTGTTCATCATCGGATCTTCAAGGTTGCAAGGCCCGCCAGCACCAACACGAAGCTGATGATCCAGAAACGCACGATGACCTTCGGCTCGGCCCACCCCTTGAGCTCAAAATGGTGATGGATTGGGGCCATGCGAAATATTCGCTTGCCGGTCAATTTGAACGAAGCGACTTGCAGCACGACCGAGACGGTCTCGAGCACGAACACCCCGCCCATCACGAACAGCACCAATTCCTGGCGCACGATGACGGCGATCGTGCCGAGCGAGGCGCCGATGGCCAGGGCGCCCACATCGCCCATGAAGACCTGCGCCGGATAGGAGTTGAACCACAGGAAACCGAGTCCCGCGCCCACCAGCGTCGCGCTGAAAATCAGCACCTCGCCCACGCCGTTGATATAGGGAATTTGCAAATACGTCGCGAATTTGATGTTGCCGGTGACATAGGCGAAGACGCCCAGCGCCGCCGCGACCATGACCGCGGGCATGATCGCCAAGCCGTCAAGGCCATCGGTCAAGTTCACCGCATTGCTGGTGCCGACGATGACGCAGTAGGCGAACAGCAGGAACCCCACCATGGACATCGGGACCGCCACGGTCTTGAAGAACGGAACATACAGGGACGTCTCGGACGGGCTCTGGTGCATGCTGTAGAGCGCCAGCGCAATGACCAAGGCCGCGATCGACTGCGCCAAGTACTTGTAGCGCGGCGCCAGGCCCTTCGAATTCCCGACCACGAGTTTTAAATAGTCGTCGTAGAAACCAATCAAGCCGAAGGCCAGCGTGGTCCCCAACAACACCCACACGAATCGGCTGGAGAGGTCGGCCCACAACAGCGTGCCGATACCCATGGCGACCAAGATCAGGCCGCCACCCATCGTGGGCGTACCGGTTTTCAGCAGGTGGGATTTCGGCCCGTCGCTGCGCACCACCTGGCCAATCTGATAATGGCTCAACAGTGAAATCATGCGCGGCCCGATGAGCAGCGCCATGAGCAACGTCGTCACGGCGGCGAGAATTCCGCGCAGCGTGAGATATTGAAACACGTGAAAGCCGCTGTAGAACCGCGCCAGATATTCGGTAAGCAGCAGCAGCATCAGCTCGCTCTCATCATGGGGCCGCCGCTTAAGCCGCCGCCGGTAAGCGCCTGCACGACGCGTTCCAAGCGATTGATGCGCGACCCCTTGATCAACACCGTCACGCCGGCAGAAAGTTCCGCTTGCAGCCGGCGAATCAGCGCATCGGCATCCGCAAACCATTCTCCACCGGAGCCGAATGTCTCCACGGCTCGGGTGCTCAAAGGGCCGATCGCAAATAACCGCTTGACGCCGCATTCGCGTGCGTAGGTGCCCATGTGCGCGTGGCTGTCCAGGCTGAATTCGCCGAGCTCGGCCATGTCGCCCAACACCAGCCAGGTCACGCCCGCAAGCGAGCGCAGCACCTCCAGTCCCGCGCGCACTGAACTGGGATTGGCGTTGTAGGAATCGTCGATGATCCAAGCACCGCGCAGCCCCGGCTTGAGCTGCAGGCGGCCGGAGACCGCACGAAAGTCGGCTAAACCTGCGGCAATATCGTCGAGCGATGCGCCGGCAGCGGCGGCGGCTGCGGCTGCGGCCAGAGCATTACCGACATTGTGTGCGCCGCCCGCCTTGAGCATGATGGCGCGCTCGCCCAACGGGCAGACCAGCGTGAAGCGCGTCGCAAACTCGCCTTTCTCGATGGCCTGGATGACATTCTTGGCGGCGAAATCGGCGTTGGCGCGCACACCGAAAGTCACGACGCGGTTCGCGCCCGACACGCCGCGCCAATAGCCGGCGTAGGCATCATCGGCGTTGATGACGGCGGTGCCGTCGCTCTTCAGGCAGGACACTGTTTCGCCCTCGCCTTTGGCCACACCATCCAGATCGCCGAATCCTTCGAGATGCTCGGCGCCGGCATTGGTAATCAATCCCACGGAGGGCTGCGCGAGACGCATCAGCACCGCCACATCGCCGATCGCATTGGCACCCATCTCGACCACGGCGCTGCGGTGCGCAGATTCCAGACGCATGAGCGTTACCGGGACGCCGATGTGATTATTGAGATTGCCGCGGGTCGCCATGCAAGGACCCATGCGCGACAAAATGGCGGCGGTCATTTCCTTCGCCGTGGTCTTGCCGTTGCTGCCCGCCACCGCAACCACGGGCAGGGTGAAGTCGGCACGCCAGCTATGCGCCATCTCCTGCAGCGCGCGCAGCGAATCCGCCACCACGACTTGCGGCAGGGCGCCCGCCGTTTCGCGTTCGACCAGAGCACCGATGGCGCCCTGCGCTGCCGCCGCCTGCACAAATGCCGTTCCGTCGAAATTCGGGCCGCGCAAGGCCACGAACAGCGAACCGGGTTTCAACGTGCGGCTGTCGGTGGATACGCAGCCGAATGGGTGGTCCTCTCCGACCAGCCGCCCACCGGTTACGCCTGCGGCATCGCGCAATGTCCGTTTCATGCGGCAGCTCCCAGGTAACGCAACGCTTCACTTCGATCGCTGAAGGCGCGGCGCGTCTCGCCGTAGATCTGGTAAGCCTCGTGGCCCTTGCCTGCGATCAGCACCACATCGATGGGTTGGGCTTCCCTCAAGGCGGTGGCGATGGCCTCGCCTCGATCGTGAATGACCCGCACCGCATGCGATTTGATCCCGCGCAAGATGCCGGCGGTGATGACCTGCGGATCCTCCGAACGCGGATTGTCGTCGGTGACGATGATCTGATCGGCCAACTCGTCGGCAATCGCGCCCATGACGGGGCGCTTGCCGGAATCGCGGTCCCCGCCGCAACCGAATACGCACCACAGCGCTCCTTCACAATGCTCGCGCGCCGCGTTCAAAGCCTTCGACAGCGCATCGGGCGTATGCGCGTAATCGACCACGACGATCGGCTTGTTGCAAAGCTCGGTCTTGATCACTTCCATCCGGCCCGGCGCCGGCTTGCACTCGGCCAGCGCGCTTGCCGCATCGGACAGTGAAACACCGAACGACAGCAGGCACGCGATCACCACCAGTGAATTCTCAGCGTTGAACCGGCCCATGAGCTGCGTCTTGACGTCAAGCCTGCCGAAGCTGCCGTCGAGCTCAATCGAAATGCCGCGCGGGTCCAATCGCACCTGCGTGGCATGCAAGGCGCGATCGGCCAGCCAGCCTGAATCGCCGGCACCCACCCAAACCGCGATCAATGATGCACTGCCGGTGTAGTCTCGGGCCAGCGCGCGGCCGAACTCATCGCCAACGTTGAGCACGATGTGCTTGAGGTCAGCGACCTGAAAAAGTTTCGCCTTCGCCGCACCATAATTCTGCATGGTGCCGTGATAGTCCAGATGGTCGTGGGTCAAATTCGTGAAAGCCGCGACTTGAAAGCGCACGCCATCCACGCGGCCCTGATCCAGAGCGTGTGAGGAAACCTCCATCGCCACCTCGCGCACTCCGGATGCACGCAATTGCGCCAGCGTGCGATGCACCGTGACCGCATCGGGCGTGGTGTGGGTGGGTTCCGCAAGCGTTGCCGGGCGTCCCCAGCCAATGGTGCCCATGTAGGCCGCCGCACTTCCCAATCGCTCCAGACATTGCGCCAACAAGTAAGCGCAGGTGGTCTTGCCATTGGTGCCTGTGATTGCCGTGATGCGCAGATGCGAGGAAGGCCAGTTGAAGAAGCGGTCCGCAATGCGTCCCACCAAATTTTTCAAATTCGGTATCGCGGCCGCGAACACCCTCGGCGGCAGTGCCGGGGGCATGGCATCGCCGTCCGGTTCCCACAGCACCACGCTCGCACCGCGCGCCGCGGCGTCCGCGGCAAATTTGAGCCCATGCACAGTTTGGCCGGGCAGCGCGAAGAACAGACTACCTTCGCGCACCTGGCGGCTGTCGAGCGTCAGATCGGAGACGTGCGCTTCGCTCGCGGGAATTTTCGCGATGCCATCGAGCAGCCACATGAGTGCGGCGCTCATGGGTTGTCGTTCGCCTGGACCAGAGCCGCCGCCGGAACGTTTTGCAGGTCATCGGGCGGAATGTCCATCAAGCGCAGCGCGCCGGACATGACGCTGGCGAACACCGGCGCTGCGACCGAGCCGCCCTGGGCCAGCGTGCCCATCTCCTGCAAGTCCCGGCTCGGCTCGTCGATCACCACCACCGTGGCCAGTTTCGGATGCGACGCCGGCACCAGGCCGGCAAATACCGCCATGATTTTATCGGTGGAATAGCCGCCGGCGATGGATTTGAACGCGGTGCCCGTCTTTCCGGATACCCTATAACCGATGAGCGAGGCGCGCGTCGCCGTGCCGCCCTTATCTGTGACTTGTCCCATCAACTCCACCAGCTCACGCGCGATCTTGGGATCCATGACGCGCTCGCCGGCCACGGGACCTGAAATCTTTTCGAACGATATCGGCCGTTTGATGCCCCCCGCGCCGATGGTGGCGTAGGCATGCGCCAGCTGCAGCGGCGTCACCGACAAGCCATAGCCGTGGGACAGCGTGGCGATGCCGATGGGACGCCAGTGCGCGTAGTTGCTCAACATACCGGCCGACTCGCCGGGATAATTGCTGCCCGTCACCTGGCCCAAGCCCAACCCGGTCAAGGTGCTCCAGATTTGTTCGGGCTGAAGCGACAGGGCGATCTTTGCCATGCCGACATTGCTGGATTTCGCGAGGATCGTGGCCAGATCGATCACGCCTAAATTGTGTTCGTCCTCCTCCACTTTGTTGCCGACTTTGAAATATCCGGGCGACGTGTCGACCACGCTGTCGGGGCGGTACTGTCCGGAGGCCAGCGCCGCGGCCATGACGAAGGGTTTGACGCTCGAGCCGGGCTCGAAAATATCCGTGGCGGCGCGGTTTCGATACAGCCCCGCTTTGAGTTGCTCGCGATCATTGGGGTTGTACGAGGGTTGATTCACCATCGCCAGCACTTCGCCCGTATCGACATCGATGACGATCACGGAGCCGGCTTTGGCGCGATACTCCTGCATCGCTGCCTTCAGCTCGCGGTACGCCAGGTACTGAACCCGCAGATCGATGCTGGTGACCAGGTCGCGGCCCGGCCGCGGCGCCCGAATGCTTTCCACATTCTCGACGTAGCGCCCCAGAGAATCTTGAATGACGCGCTTCGCGCCGTCCTGGCCGTTCAACAATTGATCGAAGCCGAGTTCCAAACCCTCCTGACCCTTGTCATCGACCGTCGTGAATCCGATCACGTGCCCGGATACTTCGCCCGCCGGATAGTAGCGGCGATACTCGCGCAGCAAGTACACGCCCGGAATGCCCAATGCCTTGATGCGCGCAGCCTGTTCCGGGGGCATGTGGCGCTCCAGGTAAAGGAATTCGCGATCGAGATTGCTGGTGATGCGCCGCGCCAGCGTCTGCTGGTCCTCCTTGAGCGCTCTGCTGAGCTTCGGCAGCTGATCGATGTTGTCGTCGAGCTCTTGGGGATTGACCCAAATGCTGTCCACCGGCGTGCTGACCGCCAGCGGCTCGCCGTTGCGATCCGTGATCGCGCCGCGGTGCGCCGCGATCTTGACCACTCGCATCGACCGGTCATCGCCCTGCTTGGCGAGAAATCCATGATCCACCAGCTGCAGTTCGACGGCGCGCGCCGCCAGCCCGATGGCGCCGAGCACCACCAGGCTCAACACGACCCAGGAGCGCCAGCGATAAGATTTGGCCTGAGTATCGTTTTCGCCGGAGCGCAATTTCACGGTCGCACGATCCTCACGTCGCGAGTCTGCGGCAGGCTCATTTGCAATTTCGCATTCGCCACCCGCTCAACGAAGGCATGCGAGGACCAATAGCTTTGCTCGAGCTGCAAGCGCCCCCACTCCATTTCGAGCGAGTCGCGATCGGCGTTGACCTTCTCGAGCCGCACGAACAGGTCGCGCGCCTTGTGCCGCGCGTAGATCACCTGCACGGCGGAGCCTAAGACCGCCAGCCACAGCAAGGGCAGGACAAGGGGCAGCCAACGGCGGTATTTCATGCGGCGATTCCTTCTTCGAGGCGGACGGCGACGCGCAGCCGGGCGCTGCGCGAGCGCGGATTTCTGCTGCTCTCATTCGCATCGGGTTCGATCGACTTGCCGACCAGCGCGAGCTTCGGGCGAGCGTGCGCCGGGATATCCGGCAAGCCGGCGTACATGGGATCGGCCAGCGAATGGCGGCGCATGAACTGCTTCACCATGCGGTCTTCCAGCGAATGGAAACTGATCACGGCAAGCCTTCCGGCCGGGGCCAAGCGTTGCAGGGCGGCATCGAGTGCTGCCTCGAGTTCCTTGAGCTCGCCGTTGACGTGAATGCGCAGCGCTTGGAATACGCGAGTCGCCGGATGCTTGTGCCGCTCCTTGCTGCGGGCGACCCGGGAAATCATCTCCGCAAGCTCGAGCGTGCGTTCAAAGGGCTTCTTTTGACGGTCCATGACGATGGCGCGCGCGATACGCGGCGCCATACGCTCCTCGCCGTACTGGCGAAAGATGCGGATGAGTTCCTCGACCGGGGCGCCGTTGACCACATCCGCGGCACTCATGCCCTCGCCCGCCGTCATGCGCATATCGAGAGGACCGTCCTGCATGAAGCTGAAGCCGCGCGACGCATCATCGATCTGCGGCGATGACACGCCGAGGTCGAACAGAATGCCGTCGAACGTAAGGCCCGGCTGAACCTGGTCGGCGCAGGCCGCGAGCGACGAGAAGGGCGCGAGAAAAACCGACACGCGTGAATCAGAAGAGAACCGGGTCCTGGCCTCGGCAACCCCGAAGGATCACGATCGAGGCAGACCAGCCGGCCGTTCGCGATGAGCTTCTCCAAAATCGCCCCTGCATGTCCGCCCCGCCCAAAAGTGGCGTCCATGTAAGTGCCACTCGCCTGTATGTTCAACG
>Ga0193726_1003070_pt1 | contig 10857 bp, 10 predicted proteins | sample H2c1metaG_FD_144928 | JGI IMG/M metagenome (GOLD analysis project Ga0193726, IMG submission 144928) | Soil microbial communities from a riparian zone of the East river system, Colorado, United States - H2c1 | ecosystem: Environmental > Terrestrial > Soil > Riparian zone | place: USA: East River... | reverse complement strand
TGTCTTCAGGAGTTGCGACTGAGCCCCAGTCACAATATTGACCGCGCCACCAGGCAAGTCGCTGGTATCGAACAATTGGTACAAATCTCCGGCGATCAGCGGATATGCCTCCGAAGGAACCACGATGGCAGAGTTCCCTGCTGCAATCACCGGCATGGCGAGAGAAAGAAGTCCGAGCAGCGGATTCTCATTCGGACAAATGATGCCCACCGTGCCGAGTGGCTCATTCATGGCGAGGGCAATATTGCGGGCCGGCGGGCTGTGTACGGCGCCATCAAATTTATCCGCCCATGCGGCGTAGGAAAAAATGCGCTCGATGGATGCATCCAATTCAGCCGACGCTTGCTCTTCTCCCACCAGCGAAGCCAGCCGGTGCGCCACCTCATCGTGCCGCTGAGACAGGTTCTCGGCCATGTAGTAGAGAACTTGGGCGCGATTGTGCGCCGTGCTCTTCGCCCAGCCCGCCCCCGCTTTCCGCGCGGCTTCAACAGCATTGCGAATATCTTTTCGATTGCCGGCCGGTGCTTCCCCAAGAAGTTCGCCGCCCCTGCCGCGAACTTCCATGCTGTATCCGGAATCGCTTCGCACCTGCCTGCCGCCGATATACAGCTTTACGGTGCGGTCGATGCCGGGACCGGAAGCGGGATCGCTCTCGCCCCCCAACGTTTCGGCGGCAAGCAGCTTCGACGCTGGCAATGGAGATGCGTTCTTGAACCAGGTTGGTTCGAGATATTCCAGTAAGCCTTCTTTCCCGCCCTCGCGGCCATATCCGCTTTCGCGATAGCCGCCAAAACCGCAGGCTGCGTCCAACATGTTGGTGGAGTTCACCCATACGACGCCGGCTTTGATTTGTGCTGCGACGTGCAACGCCACATTGATGCTCTCGCTCCACACGCAGGCCGCTAAGCCGTAAACGGTATTGTTGGCCAGTTCTATGGCTTCGCTCGGGGTGCGGAAGGTCATCGCCGCCAGCACCGGCCCAAAAATCTCCTGCTGCGCAACAATCGAAGTCGGATGAACATCGCTCAACAAGGTGGGAGGAAAATAGAGCCCACGCGGCGGCGCTTCAAACGCCGGTTGCCAGCAGGTCGCACCTTCGGCCACGCCTTGATCCACCAGTTTCTGAATACGATCCAGTTGAACCCTCGCAACGATTGCACCGATGTCGATGGCCTTGTCAAGCGGCGGTCCCAACCGCAACCCGGACATCCGCGCTCGAATCTTTGCCAGCAGCGGTTCGGCTATGCTCTCCTGCATGAGCAACCGCGAACCCGCGCAACATACCTGCCCCTGATTGAGCCAGATTCCATCCACCAGGCCTTCGACGGCACTATCCAAGTCGGCATCTTCAAAAACAATAAACGGGGATTTGCCGCCCAACTCGAGCGAAAGCTTCTTGTGGGTGTTCGCTGTCGCGCTGCGGATCGCACGGCCCACCTCGGTCGAGCCGGTAAAAGCAATCTTGTCCACGTCGGAGTGTCTTACAAGCACTTCGCCCGTGGAACCGTCGCCGGTCACAAGATTCACAACACCCGCGGGAAGCTTGATCTCTTGGCAAATTTCCGCAAACGCCAGCGCCGTCAGGGGCGTGAACTCCGCCGGCTTCAGGACCACTGTGTTTCCCGTCGCCAACGCAGGCGCAATCTTCCATGCCAGCATGAGCAAGGGAAAATTCCACGGAATAATCTGCCCCACCACTCCGCACGCGGAGTGATCTGGAAATTCCTGTTGCAAAAGTTGCGCCCAGCCAGCGTGATAGTAAAAGTGTCGAGCGACCAATGGAATATCGATATCGCGGCTCTCCCGGATCGGTTTGCCGTTATCCATGGTTTCGAGGACTGCTAAACGACGGGAATGTTTTTGGATCTGCCTGGCAAGCGCGTACAAGTATCGCGCGCGGATGTGTGGAGTGAGCGCCTGCCATTTGGGAAATGCGGCCCGCGCAGCTTTGACCGCAGCGTCGACGTCAGCGGAAGTCCCTTGTGCCACGCTGGCAAGTTTTTCGCCAATGGAAGGGTCGGTTGTGTCGAAATATTCTCCGGAACAGGGCGCGGCCCATGCACCGTTGATGAAGTGACCAAACCTGCCCTTGTGACGGTCGAGCCATGCCAGCGCCACTTTCGACTCCTCAAGCGCCGGACCGTATTCCATAACCGCGAATTTTTCTGCGATGCTCATCGAATTCGAGGGAAAAGCGATGCGTTATGACTCTTTCATTCGGTGTAGGGCTTTATCTTACTCTCGAAACTATGCCAGGGGATGCCGGTAGTCCGCCGAATAACGCCCGGTCGCGTGGTGCTCCAATTGCCGCTCGATGTCATTGAGCAGCCCGCTGGCGCCAAGGCGGAACAGCTCCGGCTTCATCCAGTCGAGACCGAGCTCTTCTTTCATCAGTGCCAGCCATTCCGTGGACTGCTTCGCCGTACGAATTCCGCCGGCAGGTTTGAATCCCACAGCCATGCCCGTTTCCTGGGCATATTCGCGTATCGCGCGCGCCATCACGAAGCCTACCGGCAGGGTTGCATTCGTCGGTTCTTTGCCGGTTGAAGTCTTGATGAAATCCGCACCAGCCATCATGGCCACGAAACTCGCGCGGGCAACATTCCGCAATGTCAGCAAGTCGCCCGTTCCCAGGATAACTTTCATGTGCGCCGAACCACTTGCCTGTTTAAAAGCCGCAATCTCGTCGTAAAGCTGCTGCCATCGTCCGCCGAAGACGTGGGCTCGAGTGATGACCACGTCTATATCGTTCGCTCCGGCTTCGACGGACCTGCGGATCTCCGCAATCCGTTCTGGCAAAGGCGAAAGTCCGGCGGGAAATCCGGTAGAGACGGCGGCAATCCGCACGGTCGTCCCTTCGAGCGCTCTGCGCGCGGTTTCCACGAAGTGATGATAGACGCAAACCGCCGCAACCTGAATCTTGAGCTCTTCAATCCCCAACAGCTTTACGAGCGCAGGTTGCAGAGGCTGGCGCGCCTTGGCGCACAGTCGTCGCACGCGCTCGTCGGTGTCATCGCCCGAAAGTGTGGTGAGGTCCATGCATGTAATGGCCCGCAACATCCACGCGGCCTGCCAATCCCTTTTTACGCTACGGCGCGTAACATGGGTTTGGGCCCGCCGTTCGACCGCAGTGGTATTGACCCGGACCTGCCGTACCCAGTCCAGGTTCAATGGCACTCCCTGGTTGGATAACAGCGGGTGTCCGCCGAGAACCGCCACCGGCTCCGGGGAATGTGGCGTCGAGAGCGCTGCCGATTTATTCATGGTCGGTTTATCGTCTCCACTGATTTTATAGTCCGCCTGCGAACCGTGGCCCCGTCACTCGGAAGCCGTCCCCATTGGATGTTTCGCGGTCTGGTTGCGACTCGACGATTCCTCGGATTTAAGAAATCGAAAGCCGCATGGGCTCGATCTGCTAGCCACCTCACCGCTTCGTTTCAGACACCGCCGGACTTTCACGCCGGACTTTCAACTGCCGGACTTTCAACTGACTTTCAACTTGACACCCACCGTTCGCAACGCTAGGCTACATCGCCGAAACTTTTCTGCCAAGCTAATGACCCATTCATCAGGTGTGACCCAGGGCCTCCTGCGTATTCATCGTCTGGACTTCATCACAATCTTGGCTCTCCTGATCGCGGCGCTCTCGCTGCCAGCATCAGCAGCCAGGAAAATCATCATCGATACCGATCCAGGAACTGACGACGCTTTAGCGATAATGCTGGCGCTACACTCGCCGGAACTCGATGTGCGCGCGATCACGGTTGTGCCGGGCAACGTCAATGCGCAAATGGGGCTGGACAATGCTCTGCGCCTCGTCTCTCTGGCCGGCCGCTGCGACATTCCAGTCGCCGCCGGGGCGCCACACCCGCTCTTTCAGAAACTGATCACCGCCGAGTTCTGGCATGGCAAGAACGGGTTGGGCAATGTTCAGTTGCCACCTAGCAAGTGCAAGGTCGATCCGAACTTTGGCCCCGACTTGATCATTAAACTTGTGCACGCCTCTCCTCACGAGATTACCCTGGTTCCAATCGGCCCGCTGACCAACCTTGCGCTCGCCGTCGAAAGAGACCCGTCGATCGTCCCTCTGGTAAACGAGGTAATTATCATGGGTGGTTCGATCACCGGTGGCAATGTTACCGCCGCCGCCGAAGCCAATATTTACAACGATCCCGAAGCGGCGCAGATCGTTTTTCAGGCAGGATGGAGTTCTCTCGTCATGTCTGGCCTTGAGGTTGGCAACAAGGCTGTTTTCACTCCAAGGCATCTCGACCAACTGGGAAAGACGCACGGCCCCATCAACGACTTCATCCATTCCGTCCTGAAGTATCTGGAGGGTCTCACTCAACAATATGGGGGCGCCGGCGTTCAAATGTACGATCCGTCTGCTGTCGCCATCGCGATTGACGCTAGCCTGGTCAAAGTCCAGGAAATGCACGTCGACGTCGAGACCCGGGGAGATTTCACTCGCGGCGAAACAGTCGGAAACCGTCAGGGCTACAACGAGCACAACGTGCTTCACGGCGATCACTACGAGATCGAAGGGGTTGAAAAGCTCGTGCCCAACACGAAAGTTTGCGTGGATGTCGACGCCGAGCGCTTGGTGCAACTCTTCATATCCGGAATTCAGGGCAAATAGGAGAATTCATGTATACACCCCATACCTTGGCGATCGCACTCATGATGATGATTACCAGCGCCGTGTGCTGGGGTTCATGGGCCAACACCTTCAAGGGCGTCAAGAATTATCGATTTGAACTCTTTTATTGGGACTATGCGGTTGGAATTTTTCTAATCTCCCTGGTCCTGGCTTTCACGATGGAAACTACGCCGATTATGTTCTTCAGCCCAAAGGTAATTTGGTTTTGCTCACAATCGGCGTAGTTTCCGCCGTCATCGCCGTCATCATGGACGGAAAAGCTTACGGGAGCCTCCCTGTCGCGGGACGGGCCGTCTCGAAAAAGAGCATTGTCACCTGCATCGTCTCCGGCGTCCTCATGGGCCTGTGGGCGCCATTCGTGGCTCGTGGAATGACCCACGGTAATCCGTTGGGTCCGTACAGCATTGCTGTGTTTCTAACTCTGGGCGCATTGCTCTCCTGCTCCATTTGGAATGTCTACTTCATGAAGAAGCCGCTGATCGGCAAACCGGTGGATTTCAGCGGATACTTCAAAGGACCAATGTCCGGCCACGTTCTCGGACTGCTCGGCGGCGCAATCTGGGGCACGGGCATGGTCTTCAATTTGGTGGCAGCGAGCTTCACAGGTGTTGCCATTTCCTACGCAATCGGCCAATCGGCTCCAATGGTGGCAGCCTTGTGGGGAGTTTTCGCGTGGAAGGAATTTGCCGGCGCCGGCAGCCGCGCCAAGTGGTACCTCGTCGGCATGTTCGTCTTCTACTGTTTTGCGATTCTCCTGGTCGCCAAAGCGAATGGCTGAGGCCGATCTTAAGAGGCGGCAAGATAGATATACCGCAGGATAAACAGCACCGTGAGGATCCATACCATCGTGTTGATCGCGCGGATTCTTCCAACAGCAACCTTTACGACGGTGTAGGAGATCAGTCCCAAACTCAATCCCGTCGCGATGCTGAAGGTCAAGGGAGTCGTCAGCATAGTAACAAACGCTGGTACGGCTTCGCCGAAATCTTGCCAATCGATGCGCGCGATCGATTGAGTCATAAGCGCACCCACTAACACCAGAGCCGGAGCCGTCGCGTACCCCGGAATCGCCGCCGCGAGCGGCGAACAAAACATCGCCAAAACAAAAAGGATCGCGACTACGATATTGCTGAGTCCGGTGCGGGCTCCGGCGGCAATGCCAGCCACGCTCTCTATGTAACTCGTGACCGTCGACGTGCCCGCGACCGAGCCGAAGATGGTCCCCACCGCATCCGCCAGCAGGGCCTTGCCCACGCGCGGTATCTTGCCGTCCTTTACGAATCCGCCCTGTTCGCACACGCCCACCAGGGTGCCAACATTATCGAAAATATCCACGAAGATGAACGCAAATAGAATCTCCAGAAAACCAAGATGAATAGCGCCGCGAAGGTCAAGTTGCAAAATTGTTGAGGAAGGATGCGGCATGGCGACGATTGCCGCAGGCCAGCTTGAAATGCCCCTCAGCATGCCGATCAGGGTTGTTCCGAAGATGCCGATCAAGATCGCGCCGTTGACCTTCCGCGCCATCAAGACAATCGTCAGAGCCAGACCGAAACAGGCTGTCTGCACCTCACGGTCCGCGAAGCTGCCTAAGCCAACCAAGGTTGCAGAATTGGCGACCACCAGCTTGGCATTTCTCAATCCGACAAAGGCAATAAAAAATCCGATGCCCGCCGCTGTCGAGTGCTTCAAGCAATCGGGCATGCCATTGACGATTTGCTCGCGGACCCGCGTGACGGTAAGCAACAGAAAAACAATTCCGGAGAAGAAGACCACGCCGAGCGCCGATCGCCACGGAACGTGCATGCCCAAACAGACGTAATATGTGAAGTAGGCATTGAGCGACATGCCGGGCGCCAGGGCTATGGGATAGTTCGCATAGAGTCCCATTACGAGGGTTCCGGCCGCTGCTGCAAGGCAGGTCGCGAAAACCACACCGTCGATGGGCATTCCCGCTTGTGAAAGAATTGCGGGTTCACGACAACGATGTAAGCCATCGTCAGAAAGGTGGTGAGGCCTCCAAGCACTTCCCGCTTGACCGTGGTTTGATTTTCAGCGAGCTTGAAGTAGCGTTCGAGCAATGTCGATCCTTTTTAGGTGGTCTCAAACGGATAAAAGTGTTCAGTAGGCTGGCTTGTCAAGCAGTTCTTCCCACGCGCGGAACGCCGTAAGCGCCTGTTCGCGCATCATCTGTACCATGGGGATCGCCCGCTGCGCACAGGGCTTTTCGATCTCACTATAGATTAGGGCGTCGTCGAATCCAATTTTTGCGGCATCCGCAGCCACATTTCCAAAGCAAACTCGATCGATTCGCGCCCAGTAAATTGCCCCAAGACACATGGGACACGGTTCGCACGACGTATAAATGTCGCACCCTTTTAATTCGAACAAGCCGAGGAGCTGGCAAGCGTGCCGGATCGCAATCACTTCCGCGTGCGCAGTGGGATCATTCGTTGCGGTCACTCGATTGGCGCCTTCGGCAACGATGTCGCCGTCTTTGACGACGACTGCGCCGAAGGGACCGCCGCCCCCGGAGCGCACGTTCTCCATTGAGAGTTCGATGGCCCGGGCCATGAAAGGATTCTCCATGCTCCTGAATTCCTCGACCGACAACCGTCGGCAGCCAGTATAAGTGGAGCGCAAGAATCCGCGAGAACTTTTCTAGGCTCGATTTCTCGATCGCAGCCAGTCGAAAACCTGAGCTTCTCGAGGGTCAAGCAATCACCCAGCCGACCGAGTTGCTATATTCAGAACGAACCCACAATGTCCCCACCAGTCCGTCCAACTTCCAGCTCGTTTTCGCGTGCCGACTTCCGCCTCACGTTTCGTCTCGCCTTGCCACTCATTCTTGCCGAGGTTGGCTGGATGAGCATGGGGATCGTGGACACGATCATGGTCGGGCGCCTGCCCAATAGTGCGGTGGCGATTGGCGCAACCGGACTTGGCCAGACCTTGTACAACAGCATCGCGATCTTTGGCAGCGGGCTGCTGTTGGGAATGGACACCTTCGTCTCGCAAGCTCATGGCCGCCAGGATCTGGACGACGCCCGGCATTCCCTGGTGAACGGCTTGCTGCTCGCATTCATGCTCTCGCCACTTTTGATGCTTGCGATTTCCTTCTGGCCAGCGCTCATGCAGCGCTTCGCAATCAGCTCGGAACTGCTGGCGCCCATGCGTTCTTACCTCTGGGCGCTCAATTGGGGCACGTTGCCTCTGCTCGCATACTTCGCGCTCCGCCGGTATCTCCAAGCTGTGGAGGTCGCGAATCCAATCATGTTTGCCCTGGTCTCAGCCAATATTGTCAACATTCTGGGAGATTGGATGCTGATCTACGGGCACATGGGATTTCGGGCCATGGGAATTCCAGGTTCGGGCTGGGCCACCTGCTGGGCTCGCGCTTACATGGCAGTGTTCCTTGCCGCGACGCTTCTCTGGGTGGAATCGAAACGCATGCTGCCCCGTTGGAAAATTCAGGTGGATCTTGACCGGGTGATTGCACTGTTAAAGCTGGGAGCGCCGGCGGCCACGCAGATCCTACTTGAGATTGGAGCATTCGCCGCCTCCACCGCATTATGCGCCAGGCTCGGCCCGGTCCCCCTCGCTGGTCATGAAATCGCTTTGAACTGCGCGGCACTCGCATTCATGGTTCCCTTGGGAATCAGTTCCGCGGCGGCGGTTCGCGTGGGACATCAACTGGGAAGGCACAACCCCGAAGGGGCGCGGCGGGCCGGATGGTCGGCAATTCTCCTGGGCGCCGGCTTCATGTCATGCTCCGGATTATTGTTTGTGTCGAGTTCGAGATCGATCGCGCGCCTGTTTTCGCCCGATCCGGCGGTAATCCGGGTGGGCGCAATGCTGCTGCTCGTGGCTGCCGCGTTTCAGCTCTTCGATGGCCTGCAAGCGGTCACAACCGGGGCCCTACGAGGTGCGGGAGACACGAAAACGCCCATGCTTGCCAATTTCGTGGCCTACTGGTTGATCGGGATTCCCTTGGGCTATCTGTTATGTTTCCGCCTGGGGTGGGGCGCACTTGGCATCTGGATTGGATTGTGCATCGGCCTTGTGCTGATTGGATCTGCTCTGCTGGTCGTGTGGCATAAAAAAACAATTTCGTGAATCGAAGCCTTGCCAGTACTGTCCCGTCTGCGTATTATGCAATCCTATTGGGCGCTGCAAACATTCTACGGAATACGCGAGAGCAGCTTCCTACTTTCCACCCGCTTGCTGATCTACAATCGCATAATCGTGCGCAATTTCGTCCGATGAAAACAGGCTTTTGATGAGCGCCGCAGCAAAAATCATTTCCCGTAGGCAATCTGAACAACTCCTGCGAGCGGCGCGGAAGGCCATGAACAATGCCCACGCACCATACTCCAATTTTAGAGTCGGAACTGCCCTGCTGACTGCAAGAGGCGAGGTCTTCTCGGGATGCAACGTAGAGAATGCATCCTACGGTCTCACCAACTGCGCTGAGCGCACCGCGATCTTCACCGCCGTGGCCCAATCCGGCCCGAAGCTACGGATTCGTGCAATCGCCGTCGTGAATGACCAGGCCGTACCCTGCGCCCCCTGCGGCGCCTGCCGCCAGGTGATCTACGAATTCGGGCCGGACGCCATGGTCCTTTTCCAGAATTCCGAAGGCTGGAAGCAAAGCCACATCACGGAGCTTCTCCCGGAAGGATTCCGCTTCACGTGAATGAGTCTCCAGAAAACCAGACGCCGGTTCCGATCTCGATGCTCGAGGTCATTCGCAAGAAACGCGATGGCAAAGTACTGTCGCGCGTCGAGATTGAAGGCCTGGTCCAGGGCTACACAACTGGCGCAATTCCCGACTATCAGGTGTCGGCGTGGCTCATGGCGGTCATGCTGCGGGGATTAACCCGGGCGGAGACCTCAGACCTGACGGATTCCATGTTGCGGTCGGGCGACGTGCTGGACCTTTCGGAACTCGCCGCGAGAAAGGTAGACAAACACTCCACCGGCGGTGTAGGGGACAAGACTTCGCTGATACTGGCGCCGCTAGTGGCCGCTGCTGGATTGAACGTACCGATGATCAGTGGCCGTGGACTTGGGCACACCGGCGGAACCCTGGACAAGCTCGAATCGATTCCTGGGTTCAATGTCAATCTCTCGGTCTCAGAATTTCGCAGCGTTCTGAAAACGTGCGGCTGCGCCATGATCGGGCAAACTTCCGAAATTGCTCCCTCCGATCGAAAACTCTACGCTCTGCGCGATGTAACCGGGACCGTCGAGAGCCCCTATCTAATCTGTGCATCCATCATGAGCAAAAAATTGGCTGAAGGAATCGATGCTCTGGTGCTGGATGTCAAAACCGGTTCTGGCGCCTTCATGAAAAAGGAAGAGGACGCCGTTTTCCTGGCGGAACTGATGGTCGAGACCGGCGAGCAAATGGGAAAGACAATGGTGGCGTTAATCACGGACATGAATCAGCCACTCGGGATGCACGTCGGAAATTCTCTCGAAGTGGTTGAGTCGCTGGAAGTTCTACGCGGAGGAGGACCGCAAGACCTGAAAGAGCTGTGCCTGGAACTGGCGGCTTGGATGCTTCATCTTGGCGGCGCTGCCAGCACGGTAGAGGATGGGAAATCCATCTCGATGGGCCTTCTAGAATCGGGGGAAGCATGGGAAAAGTTTCGGCAGATGGTCGCCCTACAAGGGGGCGACGTCGGTGTCATTGACGACCCAGGGCGCCTGCCGCACTCAAAATATGAGTTGGACATCGGCAGCCTGAAAAGCGGCACCATCGTGGCCATCGACTGCGAAGCCATCGGCATGGCTTGCGTCGCCCTCGGCGGAGGACGCGAGAAAAAAGAAGACAGCGTTGACCCGGCGGTGGGGATCGTTTTGCATCATAAAATTGGCGATCGAGTCGCAGCCGGAGAACCGCTTTGCACGATCCATCACAATTCCCAACCCAGAGCGGAACGAGCGACGCAACTGCTCCTCGGGAGCTATGACATCTCCGAGACATCTCCGGCGCTCAAGCAATCACTGATCCACCGGGTCATTCGTATCGCGAGAGAGGGTCATCGCGGCACCGGTTAACAGACGCACCGACGGATCACCCTTCCTTGGCAACAGGAACAGTGACAACGTCACGCCCGAGCGCTTTGGATTCGTAGAGGCATTGGTCGGCGATTTTGAGCAGCTCCTCGGAGGTTGCACCATGCTCAGGG
>Ga0193726_1003069_pt1 | contig 10862 bp, 7 predicted proteins | sample H2c1metaG_FD_144928 | JGI IMG/M metagenome (GOLD analysis project Ga0193726, IMG submission 144928) | Soil microbial communities from a riparian zone of the East river system, Colorado, United States - H2c1 | ecosystem: Environmental > Terrestrial > Soil > Riparian zone | place: USA: East River... | reverse complement strand
GCCGTTGGCCACGGCGGTAACCACTTTGACGATCCCGCGCACCTGTTCGGTGAGGTTGGCGGCCATCACGTTTACGTTGTCGGTGAGATCTTTCCAGGTTCCGGCCACCCCCGGCACTTGCGCCTGACCGCCGAGCTTGCCGTCGGTGCCGACTTCGCGGGCGACGCGCGTCACTTCGGCGGCGAAAGCGTTGAGCTGGTCCACCATGGTGTTGATGGTGTTTTTGAGTTCGAGAATTTCCCCTTTGACGTCCACCGTGATCTTGCGGGATAGATCGCCGCGGGCCACGGCGGTGGTGACTTCGGCAATATTACGGACCTGGCCGGTAAGGTTTCCGGCCATGGCGTTCACCGAATCGGTGAGATCTTTCCAGGTTCCGGCCACTCCGGGAACGTTGGCCTGTCCGCCCAGCCGGCCTTCGCTGCCCACTTCGCGGGCGACGCGGGTGACTTCGGCGGCGAACGAACGCAACTGCTCGACCATGGTATTGAGGGTTTCTTTGAGCTGCAGGATCTCGCCGCGGACGTCGACGGTAATTTTCTTCGAGAGGTCGCCGGTGGCGATGGCAGTGGCGACTTCCGCGATATTACGGACCTGGCCGGTGAGATTGCTGGCCATGAAATTTACGTTATCGGTGAGGTCTTTCCAGGTGCCGCCGACTCCGGGGACTTGAGCCTGACCGCCGAGCTTGCCTTCGGTGCCGACCTCGCGGGCCACGCGGGTCACTTCGCCGGCGAACGCGTTGAGCTGGTCCACCATGGTATTGATGGTGTTCTTGAGCTCGAGAATCTCCCCTTTGACGTCGACCGTGATTTTGCGGGATAGATCGCCGCGGGCCACGGCGGTGGTGACTTCGGCGATATTTCGCACCTGGCCGGTGAGGTTGCCGGCCATGGAATTCACCGAGTCGGTGAGATCCTTCCAGGTTCCGGCCACGCCGGGAACGTTGGCCTGTCCGCCCAATCGACCTTCGCTACCGACTTCACGGGCCACGCGGGTCACTTCGCCGGCGAACGCGTTGAGCTGGTCCACCATCGTGTTGATGGTTTCTTTCAGCAGAAGAATCTCGCCGCTCACGTTGACCGTGATTTTCTTCGACAGGTTTCCGGTCGCGATGGCGGTGGAAACTTCGGCGATGTTTCGCACCTGGCCGGTCAAGTTGCTGGCCATCGAGTTGACCGAGTCGGTGAGATCTTTCCAGGTACCGGCCACACCCGGCACTTGCGCCTGGCCTCCCAGTCTGCCGTCGGTTCCCACTTCGCGGGCCACGCGCGTGACTTCGGAAGCAAAGGACCGCAACTGGTCGACCATGGTGTTAATGGTGTCTTTGAGTTCGAGGATTTCTCCCTTCACGTCCACGGTGATTTTGCGCGACAAGTCACCGCGTGCCACGGCGGTGGCCACTTCGGCGATGTTGCGAACCTGACCCGTCAGGTTGCTGGCCATGAAGTTTACGTTGTCGGTCAGATCTTTCCAGGTTCCGTCCACACCGGGGACCTGGGCCTGACCTCCGAGTTTTCCCTCGGTACCGACTTCGCGAGCCACGCGGGTCACTTCTCCGGCGAACGCGTTGAGCTGGTCGACCATGGTGTTGATGGTGTTTTTCAGCTCCAGAATTTCGCCCTTCACGTCGACCGTGATTTTGCGGGACAAATCGCCTCGGGCTACGGCGGTGGTGACTTCGGCGATGTTCCGGACTTGACCGGTGAGGTTGCCGGCCATGGAATTCACCGAGTCGGTGAGATCCTTCCAGGTTCCGGCCACGCCGGGAACGTTGGCCTGTCCGCCCAATCGGCCTTCGGTACCGACTTCGCGGGCCACACGGGTGACTTCGCCCGCGAACCGGTTGAGCTGATCGACCATGGTGTTGAGAGTTTCTTTGAGCTGGAGAATTTCGCCGCGGACGTCGACCGTGATCTTGCGGGACAGGTCACCGCTGGCGATGGCGGTGGCGACTTCTGCGATGTTCCTCACCTGGCCGGTCAGGTTGCTGGCCATGAAGTTCACGTTGTCGGTGAGATCCTTCCACGTGCCTCCGACACCGGGAACCTGCGCCTGGCCTCCCAGCTTTCCCTCGGTGCCGACTTCGCGGGCCACGCGCGTGACTTCGCCCGCGAACCCGTTCAACTGGTCGACCATGGTGTTGATGGTGTCTTTGAGTTCCAGAATTTCGCCCTTCACGTCGACCGTGATTTTGCGGGATAAGTCGCCGCGGGCCACGGCGGTCGTCACTTCTGCGATGTTTCTCACTTGCGCCGTCAGGTTTCCGGCCATGGCGTTGACGGAATCGGTGAGATCTTTCCAGGTACCGGCCACGCCGGGGACGACGGCTTGACCGCCCAATTTGCCGTCGGTGCCGACTTCGCGGGCTACGCGAGTCACTTCCGAGGCAAATGAACGCAGCTGATCGACCATGGTGTTGATGGCTTCTTTGAGCTGGAGAATCTCGCCGCGGACGTCGACCGTAATTTTGCGGGAAAGGTCACCGCTGGCGACGGCCGTGGCCACCTCGGCGATATTACGCACCTGGCCCGTCAGGTTGCTGGCCATGGAGTTCACGGAGTCGGTCAAGTCCTTCCACGTACCGGCAACCCCCGGGACTTGTGCCTGTCCGCCCAATTTTCCGTCGGTGCCAACCTCGCGGGCCACGCGCGTGACTTCCGCGGTGAAAACGCCCAGCTGCTGGATCATGGTGTTGACGATTTCGGCGGAACGAAGGAATTCGCCTTCGAGAGGACGTCCGTCGACGTCCAGGCGAACGGTTTGGGTGAGGTTTCCTTGGGCGACTGCGGCGATGGCCCGTGTGACTTCGGTGGTCGGACGCAGCAGATCGTCGACCAGAGTATTGACCGAGACCTCCATTTCCCCCCACGCGCCCCGCGATTCCTGAAATCGCGTTCGTTCCCGAGTTCTGCCCTCTTTCCCTATAACCTGACCCACGCGCTGAAGTTCTTGCGCCATGTGCTGATTGGCGGAAACGATTTCGTTGAAGGTGTCGGCAATCTTTCCTTCGAGCCCCGTCCAGGATCCGGGAAGCCGCACCGAAAAATTGCCGTCCCGCATGGTCTGGAGGCTCGCCAGGATGGCAACAAGTCCGCTCGAAGTACCGTCGGCCGCCGAAGAATGACCGTTTTGACCATTCTTTCTCCGGCTAGGTTTCGGTTCGGCGGCGATACCGGGAACCGAATGCTGGTCGCTTTTCGTCATCGTCCTCTCCTCGAACGAGGGTTAACTTTTCGGAGCGAAAATCTCATGCCCAGCCATTCCATCGGCTGGTACAGTGACACAATCGCTCTCGCCGGGAACTCGCGACGCAATCGTCGCGCCCAGCTTCACGCTTCAGCGGGCCAAGTTACCAGCCTCGTGGGGGATAAGAAAACAACAGAGACCGTAGTTTTTTAGCATGGGAAAGCTGCCTTTTACACTACAGTGTTTACTGTATGCGCCGGTATGCGCCGGGGCCCGGGCTGGGACCGGGTGCGGTTCGGCTTTTTCGGTCTAATTTGTTTCTTTACAGATGTTTAATCTCCGGTGACATAAGGTATTCAGGGTATTGCTGGGACCGTTCGCAGGACGTAATTTGTTCGATAGAACCTATAGAACCTTAGGTTTAAAGAATCCACGGTTTCAAGAACCACCGCGCCCAGGGGAGAGGCTTCAGTGATTCGCATTTTCGTGGTGGATGATAACCCGGCGGTGCGACGTTATTTGCGCGGCGTGCTCGAACAGCAGAGCGGTTGGTGCGTATGCGACGAGGCAGGCAACGGGAAGGAAGCGGTCGAGAGGTTTTCCCAGATCAACTCCGATTTGGTGGTACTGGATTTTCAGCTGCCGCAGATGAACGGCCTGGATGTAGCCCGCCGCATCATCGAGCTCTCTCCGCACACGCCGATTCTCATGGTTACCCTGTTCCTTTCGAACCAACTGGCTGACGAAGCCCGGAAAATTGGAGTTAAAGGCGTCTGCGCGAAGACCGACATCAGCTCGGTCGTGGATGCCGTGGGGGCCCTGCTGCGGCAGGAAAGTTACTTTCCGAATTGACTCGTAGAAGTTATTGATTCACCGGCAGTTTCGTCCCAATTGCAATCAGGATCAAATCCTTCTCCCGGATCACGCTTTGGCTTTCATCCACTTCGACCCGAACCGGAAGGCCCGCCCGCCGCAGCGCGATTTGCAGCAGAGTGGCCTCGGGAAAGTCGGCGTGGTCGATGAGCAGCACGACGCCAACCAGGTTCGGAGGCAGCGCGCAGTCGAAATGGATGTTGTCTTCAGCTGGCCAGCCCGAGGCTTTCAGGATCGATTGCACGTCACTGCCGACGCGCGCAGCATTACCGTCCCCGGGAAGCACAGCGATTCGGGTGCGCACTCCGGTGCCGGCCAGAAGCGTTCTTAGCTCTGCTTTTTGGGTTTCGCTAAAGCCAGAAGCGGCAAGCCGTGCCGGCTGGAAATTTCCCTTGCCTTCAACACAGCCCCGAATCCTGGGGATCAGTGATCCGGTGTCCTCGGCGGGGCTCGTCTGAGCCCAACCGCGTGCGGTGCTTATCAGGAAGGTACCTATAAGAAATAAGAGCAGTAAGGATCTCACCATCGACTCCTTGAGGGTCTGCAGCATTGTTCACCTCCGGCGTGGTGGACCGGATTCACCGGCATGGTCAACCCGCACGCCGCAACGATTTACGCGCCGGAGCACCTGCTTTCTGCTTTTTCTCCTTCTCGAGTTTCCTGGCCAGCCGGTCCAGTGCTTCGACGCCCATACCCTTCACGTACACCATTTCGCCACCCAGCCAGCCGCCCAGGCCAACCCCCAGCACACCCGCGATGGAAAGCAAAAACGGTACGGCGCTGCCCTCGTGAACCCGTGAACGCAGCCATAGATTGAGAGCAAACAATACCGCCGAACTCAGTCCCAGCGAAAGATGAAAGTTCGCAATTCGCTTCAGGGCGGGCTCGTCGATCGCGAGGTAGTCGATGAAGCCGGGAATGAACGCCAAGAACGCTCCCACCAGCCCGCCGGCGATTGAGTAGAAAGCCAGCGTGCTCCATATCTCCCCTTCGCCTGAAAGGCGAACCATATCGCAGACCAGAGCAAATCCCCAAAGACCGATGGGAAATGCCACCAGCATTGAGTGAATGGGGTGTTTCGCGATACTCGCCGGACTCGCCATGCGCCGCTCCGCTTTCCGTCATTGTTCATTTGTTCATGGTGTTCATAGTGTTCATAGTGCTTTGTTCCTAGTCCATCGTTCATCGTTCATCGTTGTTCATCGTTCATCGTTCCTAGTTCAGTTCATAGACCGGTGGGTGCGGTGCCGCAATACAGTGAATCTCGTAGCCGTCACGATCGAGCTTGCCGGTTGCGATCATCTTCTTGCTGGCAGCTCACAACATTTCGCCAACCACCATCATCGAACAGAATCGTTGCCGCAGAAAATTCTTGATGGAGGAAGCCATGGCTCGCCGAGGCAGATTTGGTTCGCACATCCGATACGCCGTCGTGGGGCTGGGCCATCTGGCCCAGGTGGCGGTGTTGCCTGGATTCAGCAACGCCCCCAACTCCGAGCTGTTTGCAATCGTTTCGGGCGACGCCGGGAAACGGGCCAAGCTGGGCAGAAAGTATGGTCTCGATCATGTGTATTCCGACCAAGACTACGACCAGGCGCTGTCGGTGGTCGACGCCGTCTACATCGTGCTTCCCAATCATCTTCATCGCGAATATGCAGTGCGTGCGGCCCGGGCTGGAGTCCACATATTGTGCGAAAAGCCGATGGCGGTGACGGAAAACGATTGCCAGGCCATGATCGACGCTGCCAGGCAAAACCGCGTCAAGCTGATGATTGCCTACCGGCTGCATTTCGAAAAAGCGAATCTCGAAGCGATTCGGCTGGCCAAGAGCGGGAAACTGGGAGATCCTCGAATATTCAATTCAGAATTTGCGCAGCAAGTGGCGGAGGGCAATGTTCGGTCCACCGAGCCGGCGGAAAACGGCGGAGGGCCGGTCTATGACATGGGTGTCTATTGCATCAATGCGTCCCGCTACTTGTTTCAAGCTGAGCCAACCCAGGTGTTGGCTTTGAGCGCCAGCGGGGGCGGTCGAAGGTTCAAAAAAATCGAAGAGATGACGTCGGCGATTCTGCGCTTTCCCGATGATCGGCTGGCCACGTTCACCTGCAGTTTTGGCGCGGCCCACATCAGCCGTTATGCGCTGGTTGGCACCAAAGGGGTGCTCACCGCCGATCCCGCGTATGACTATTCGATGGGGCTCGAACATCAGGTCCGGGTAGGGGAAAAGACAACCACCAGGAATTTTTCGAAGCGGGATCAGTTTGCTGCTGAGTTGATCTACTTCTCCGACTGCATTCTAAAAAACAGGGAACCGGAACCGTCGGGACTGGAAGGACTCGCGGATGTGCGCATCGTTCGCGCTATTTATGAATCAGCCCGTACGGGGAAGGCGGTTGATCTTCGAGCCTTGCCGAAGAAGAAACGACCGGCACCGGAACAAGAGATTCATCGATCTCCGCACGGCCGACCGAAAACCGTAAACGCCAAATCGCCTTCAGGGAATTGAACCTGGTCTCCCACGGGTTAGCGGGATGGTACCGAGCAAGAATGCCGACAGTTGCCGATGTCATCGTGGTGGGGGCCGGGGCGGCGGGACTCGCCGCCGCGGTCGACCTCGCACGCGCGGGCCTGGCGGTGACCATCCTCGAGGCGCGCGACCGGATCGGCGGCAGGATGTTCACGCAGATCGATCCGGTCACTGGACATGCGATTGAATTGGGAGCCGAGTTTGTTCACGGACTTCCCTCCGAGATTTGGGAACCCTTGCGGGCGAGAGCCGTTGCCGTTAAGGAAGTCGGCGGCGAGCCCTGGTGCTTTGAAAACCGCGCATTGGCGCGTTGCGATTTTTTCGGCCAGATTGACGAGGTTCTAGCCCGGATGGACGGGAAATCTCCCGATGAATCCTTCCTGAGCTTCCTCGACAAGCATTATCCAGAATCAGAAATGAGTGGAAAAGGCCGCGCCGCCAGGCGGCGCGCCCTGAACTACGTGACCGGCTTCAACGCCGCCGACGCCGGAAAGGTCGGCGTCCACTGGCTGTTGAAGGGTATGCGCGCCGAGGAAAAGATCGATGGAGGCCGCGCTTTCCGTTCCCAACATGGCTATCAGGACTTGCTGGCAATTTTTCGCGATGAGCTGGCGGAGACCAAGACCATGCTGCGGACCGGGACACGGGTCGATGAACTGGAGTGGGCGGCAGGCCAAGTGAGGGTGTCGGCTCATCAGGCTGGCGGGCCCTGCCAGGTGACCGCCAGGCGTTTGCTGGTGAGTGTGCCGCTGGGTGTCCTGCAGGCGCGTCCGGACGATGCGGGTGCGTTGCGCTTCACTCCACCCCTGCCCGAGTCAAAGCGCGATGCGCTCGGCCGGTTGGAAATGGGAAAAGTCGTGCGGGTGACGCTTCGCTTTCGTGAGCGGTTCTGGGAGACGATTGCTCCTCCGAACCAGGCACCCGCGACTCTTTCTGAAATGGGTTTTCTGTTTTCCGAAGACGAATGGTTTCCCACCTGGTGGACGACCATGCCGGACAAGTTCCCGATCCTTGTAGGATGGTCGCCTGCGCACTGCGCGGAAAAGCTCGCGGGTCAGAGCCGGACGGTGGTGATTGAGCGCGGTCTGAAAACCCTGAGCCAGCTTCTCGGCGTCGCAGCAGCGAGACTGGCGCAACTGCTGGAGACCGCCTACTTCCACGATTGGTGGGCCGATCCATTTTCGCGGGGAGCATACAGCTACGGAGCAGCGGGATCGGATGGCGCGCAGGAGGCTTTGGGAGAGCCCATGAAGAACACCATATTTTTCGCCGGCGAAGCGACCGATACGAGCGGACATAACGGGACGGTCCATGGCGCCATTGCGAGCGGCCGGCGGGCGGCCAGGGAAATTCTGCGGGGGCTCGATTGAGAGGCCGCGTGTGGGATAAAAAAAATCGGTGTACACTTCGTGTCGCAGCGACTGGCTTGGCCGTGGGTCCGGCCGGCTACATGCAAACCCGTATATACGCCGCCATGGTCCGCCCGGTAGAGTGATGTTTCGATTTTGCGATACCGACCTCAGGCTGCCGTACCTATCCGTACTGGGGGAGGAATCTAGATAAAATGCCGAATGGATCTCAGCCTGTCGTCTGGCCCGGCCGGCCCTATCCGCTGGGAACAACCTGGGACGGCGAGGGCGTCAACTTCGCTCTGTACTCGGAGCACGCCGAGAGAGTCGATCTGTGCCTGTTCGACACGTCCGGAAGACGCGAAATGCAGCGCGTCCCTCTTCCCGAGCAGACGGATATGGTCTGGCACGGCTATCTGCCCGAGGTTCGTCCCGGTCAGCTGTATGGGTACCGGGTGTATGGTCCCTATGCTCCCGAGCAGGGCCATCGATTCAATCACCACAAACTCTTGCTCGATCCCTACGGCAAGCAGGTGCAGGGATTTATCCGCTGGAGCGACGCCCACTTCGCCTACAAGATTGGCAACAAGCAGGAAGACCTCTCCTTTGACCGGCGCGACGATGCCGCAGCCATGCCCAAGAACAAGGTCATCGATTCGGCTTTCACCTGGGGCGCCGATGCACCCCCAAGAATTCCCTGGCACGACACCGTGATCTACGAGCTTCACGTAAAAGGATTCACCATGTCCCACCCCGACGTGCCTGCGCATCTGCGCGGAACCTACCACGGCTCCGGTGATCGAGTACCTCACCCGCCTGGGAGTGACCTCGATCGAATTGATGCCTGTCCACAGCTTCATCGACGATCGTCAGCTCACCGAGCGCGGATTGCGCAACTACTGGGGGTACAACTCGATCGGATTCCTCGCGCTCGAGCCGCGATACCTGGCCACGAACTCGATCCGTGAGTTCAAAACCATGGTGAAGAGCCTGCACTCGGCGGGACTCGAAGTGATTCTCGACGTGGTCTACAACCACACCGCCGAGGGCAACCATCTCGGTCCCACGCTCTCGTTGAAGGGTATCGACAATATCGCTTACTATCGGCTCACGGCCGATAATCCCCGTTATTACATGGATTACACGGGCACCGGCAACACGCTGAACATGCAACATCCGCGGGTGTTGCAATTGATCATGGACAGCCTGCGGTATTGGGTCCTGGAGATGCACGTCGATGGTTTTCGTTTCGACCTGGCGGCCACGCTCGCTCGGGAATTGCACGAGGTCAACCGTTTGGGAGCGTTTCTCGACATCATCCATCAGGATCCGGTGCTCTCGCAGGTCAAGCTGATTGCCGAACCCTGGGACCTGGGAGAAGGCGGCTATCAAGTGGGGAATTTCCCGGTGGGTTGGGCGGAATGGAACGATCGCTACCGGGACACGGTGCGCTCTTACTGGAGAGGAGACAGCGGGACGGTGGGAGATTTGGCTTTCCGGCTGACCGGATCGAGCGATTTATATGGTCACAGCGGCCGCCGGCCCTACGCCAGCGTCAATTTTGTGACCGCGCACGACGGCTTCACCCTGCACGATTTAGTCAGTTACAACGAGAAGCACAACGAACCCAACGGCGAAGACAATCGTGACGGCAACAACGATAATCGCAGCTGGAATTGCGGAGTCGAGGGCCCGACGGACGATCCCGACATCCTCGCCCTGCGCGCGAAACAGAAGCGCAACATCTTTGCGACCCTGCTGCTTTCCCAAGGCGTGCCCATGTTGTATGGCGGCGACGCGATTGACCACACGCAAGCCGGAAACAACAATGCCTACTGCCAGGACAATTCGATTAGCTGGCTCAACTGGAGCCCGCAGACTCTGGATCGCGATTTGCTGGCCTTCGTCCAGCGCATGATCAATTTGCGCAAGCGGCATCCGATCTTTCGTCGCCGGCGCTTCTTCCAGGGCCGCCCCATCAAGGGAGCGAATGTAAAAGACGTTTTGTGGCTCAATCCCGGCGGCAATGAGATGAGCGACGAGGAGTGGCGGGATCCGTCGGTCCACTGCCTGGGAATGTTTCTCTCCGGCCAGGGACTGGACGAGACCGATGAACGCGGCCGCAAGCTCAGCGACGAAAGCTTCCTGGTGCTGCTGAATGCCCATCATGAGGATGTGGGGTTTACCCTGCCAGCATTCCATCCCGGGTCCCGTTGGAGCGCCTGGATGGACAGTTCTCACGAAAACGGTCTGCGCCCCGCCGACACGCACGCGTCGGGGACCAGCTATCCATTGCAAGGGCGCTCGATCGTCTTGTTGATGGAACGTCGCGGCAACGGCAAGAAGGAAGAATCGAAGGAAGAATCCAAGGAAGAGTCCAAGGAAGAGTCGAATGAAGCGCCGGCATAGGATGCGGTTCGGCGCCGAGTGTGGTGACGACGGAAGCGTGCGCTTCCGACTGTGGGCTCCGGCGGCGAGCCAGGTCGAACTATCGCTCACCGACCCCGGCGGCACGGTGCATCTGCCTCTGGTGCGGGAGGAAGAAGGCTGGTTCGAACTGAGGACCGAAGCAGCCGTGCCCGGGAGTCAGTATTATTTTCGTATCAACGGCGGCCAGAATGTACCCGACCCCGCCTCCCGGTTTCAACCTCATGACGTGCACGGCCCGAGTGAAGTAATCGAACCCCAAGCCTTCCACTGGGAGGACGGCGGCTGGCGCGGCCGCCGCTGGAACGAAGCGGTTGTCTATGAATTGCATGTCGGTGCCTTCACGCCTGCGGGAACTTTTTCCGCTGTAGAGCAACGGCTGGACTACCTCGTGGATCTCGGAATCACCGCCGTCGAGCTGATGCCGGTGTCCGACTTTGCCGGCCGGCGAAATTGGGGATACGACGGCGTCTTCCCTTTCGCACCCGACAGCAGCT
>Ga0193726_1003068_pt1 | contig 10862 bp, 8 predicted proteins | sample H2c1metaG_FD_144928 | JGI IMG/M metagenome (GOLD analysis project Ga0193726, IMG submission 144928) | Soil microbial communities from a riparian zone of the East river system, Colorado, United States - H2c1 | ecosystem: Environmental > Terrestrial > Soil > Riparian zone | place: USA: East River... | reverse complement strand
AAACCGTTAAAACCATTGCGTGCGGGGACGCCGGGTGATTCCGGGTACTCGTTGTTACTCGTGTGCGTTCTACCACTACCAAGTGCACACGAGGCTGCGGGTGCCACGGGCATCCGGCGTTCCCCACGCCCTCTATGGGCGGAAGATCCGTCAACGCCTCGGGCGCATCGCGCGGCGAGGGCGAACGTGTATCTGCTGTTTAACAATTTGCATCATCTTGCGTCGTCCCGGCGAACGCCGGGACCCATGACCACCGGCGTTTGTGGTTACGGAAGGTATCGACCAACGTGCCAAACACAAACGGCACGGCGTATGGGTCCCGGCGTTCGCCGGGACGACGCTGGAGTTTGAATGCGTCATTGCAACGCGACGAAGCAATCCACTCTTACTTTCTTGTTGCATGATGGATTGCTTCGCGGAGCCTGTCATCGGGCTCGCCGAAGGCGAGACCCGGTGGCGGGTATGACGCCTCAAGTGGAACAGCGCAGCGCACCAAACCTCAATTCAACACCCGCTTGTTGTCGGGGCTGTCGAGCGAGAATGTCGGCACGTCGATCTCGAACCGCTCGCCGCTCTCGCTCACCATCTGGTAGCGGCCGCTCATGAAGCCCGACGCGGTCGGCAGCGGCACGCCGCTGGTATATTCGAAGCGCTCGCCCGGCGCGAGCACGGGCTGTTCGCCGACCACGCCTTCGCCGCGGACTTCCTGCTTGCGGCCCGAGGCGTCGGTAATGATCCAGTGCCGCGTTCGCAATTGCACCGTCTCCGCGCCGGTATTGGTGATAACGATGGTGTAGGACCAGAAATACTCACGTTTTTCGACCGACGAGCGTTCCGGCAGGAAGTTCGGCTCGACGGTGACTTCGATCTGGCGGGTAACGGCGCGGTACATGCGGGCGAACTTTCCGAAAGTCGGCTCGCGCATCATACCGAAAAATTCGGCGGAACCAAACGCCGAGCCGGCGTGGACGGCCGATGGCGTAATTATTCCAATCGCGGTTTCAACATAGTTCCGATCTAAAGCGCGCCCGTTCGGCACCCAGCCCCGTATCTTGTTTGCAACCCGCGGGCCGGTACTATCTTCGTGTCGTGCAAGCGCCTAAAGCCGATTCTCAAAACGGTGCCAGATGACGTCCATTGCCGACCGAGTTGCCGGACCAACCCTTGCAGGGACCGCGGATGCGATCGCGCCGGCGGCGGCTGCCTCGGCGCCGGCTATTTCGTTTCCGGTCGGCGGCGAGCGCGAGTTGCGGCTCGACCTGTTCCGCGGTCTGGCGCTGTGGCTGATCTTCATCGATCATCTGCCGCCCAATCTGCTGACCTGGCTCACGATCCGCAATTACGGATTCAGCGACGCCACCGAGATCTTCATTTTCATCTCGGGCTATACCGCGGCGTTCGTTTACGGCCGCGCGATGCTCGAGGCCGGTTTCGTGGTGGCGACCGCGCGGATCCTGCGGCGGGTCTGGCAGATCTATGTCGCGCACGTGTTTCTGTTCACGATCTTCCTCGCGGAGATTTCCTACGTCGCCACCAGTTTCGAGAACCCGCTGTATTCGGAAGAAATGGGAATCATGGATTTTCTCAAGCAGCCGGACGTCACCATCGTTCAGGCGCTGCTGCTGAGATTTCGTCCCGTCAACATGGACGTGCTGCCGCTTTATATTGTGCTGATGCTTTTTCTGCCTTTGATCCTGTGGCTGATGAAGTGGAGAGCCGATGTCACGCTGGCGCTGTCGGTCGCGCTTTATGCCGTCACCTGGCAATACGATCTGTACCTGTCGGCCTATCCGAACGGTTTCTGGGCGTTCAATCCGTTCGCCTGGCAATTGCTGTTCGTGTTCGGCGCATGGTGCGCGCTGGGGGGCGCCCGGCGAATGTCGCGGATTCTCTCGTCGCGGATCACGCTGGGGATTTCGTTCGCCTATCTGTTCGCGGCGTTCTGCGTCACGCTCACCTGGTATATCCCGCAGTTGAATCACCTGATGCCGCGGCGGGTCGAGCAATGGATGTATCCCATCAACAAGACCGATCTCGACGTGCTCAGGTTCGCGCATTTTCTGGCGCTGGCGGCGATTACCGTGCGCTTCCTGCCGAAGGACTGGCCCGGATTGAAGTCGCCCTGGCTGAAGCCGCTGATTCTGTGCGGGCAGCATTCGCTCGAGATTTTCTGCCTCGGCGTGTTCCTGGCGTTCGCGGGGCACTTCGTGCTGGCCGAGATTTCCGGCGGCGCAGGGCTACATTTCATTATCAGTATTTCCGGAATCGTCATTATGTCCGGGATGGCGTGGGTCATTTCGTGGTACAAACACTCCGCCGACAAGAGTGCATCCCGGACCAAAAGCACCGGCGGCAACGCCGATATGGCGGGAGGGGGATGATGAAGTCCAACTCAGCGGCCGTGCTGAGCCTGACGTTGCTGGCGGGTCTTTTGGCCGCGGCGCCCGCGCGCGCCGACGATGCTGCCCCGGCCTGCGACGTTCCGGCCTACCTGCTGACAACCGAGAGCGCGCTTCCAAAGGTCGCTGACGCCCTGAAAACAGGCCATCCGCTGGATATTCTGGTGGTGGGCAGCCGATCGTCGACCATCAATACCTCGGATGGCAGCGCCTATCCTGGCCGGTTGCAGGCGGTGCTTCGCGAAAGGCTACCCTCGGTAGCAGTGAACGTATCCGTAGAACTACAGGTTAAGAAAACCGCCGAAGAAGTAGCCGCCGGGCTCGTTAAGCTGGTGGAAGGAAAAAGGCCTACTTTGGTCATCTGGCAGACCGGCACCTACGATGCTATGCGATCCATCGATCCCGATGATTTTCGCGGCGCAGTCGACGAAGGAGTTGCTGCGCTGCAAAATGCGGGAACCGACGTGATTTTGATGAATCTGCAATATAGCCCGCGCACCGAAACCATGATTTCTGCGCCTCCGTACCTAGATAATATGCGCGTGGTGGCGCAGCAGCACGACGTTCCGCTGTTCGACCGGTTTGCCATCATGCGCCACTGGAACGAGGCCGGGGATTTCGACCTGTTCAGCGCATCGCATGGCCTGGAACTCGCCAAGCGCGTCCACGACTGCCTCGGCCGGGCGCTGTCGAAGTTTGTGATCGACGCGGCTCACCCGGCCCAGCAGAATTGAGGAATTAGTCTTAATGAGTTGCCACCGCCCTTTTTGCCGAAATACATCGCTGGCCGCAGCCGCAGTCGCGGCACTCGTGCTGCTGACGCCGGCGCAGGTTGTGCCGGTGCGCGCCCAGGCCGCCCAGGCTGCCCAGCAGGCTACTCTATCCGACGTCACCAAATCTGACAGCGCCAAATCTGACAGCGCCAAGCCGCCTGCGTCACAGAAGACCGGCGCGGGCAATGTTGCGGCGGTCGATCAGGCCAATCCAGCGCAACAAAAGAGCCTCACTACCAAGGCGATCGAAAAGGTGAAGCAGGTCGCGAAATCGGCCGGCGACATTTTTAACCGCGTTCCGTGCCTGCCGCCGAAGGGCGGCGCCAAATCGATGGGATCGCTGCCGCATGTGGCCAGCAAGCTCGCTGCTGGCGAGCCGGTGATGATCGTCGCATTCGGATCGTCCTCGACGGTCGGTTACGGCACGACGTCACCCGAATTCACCTATCCCAACCGGCTGGCGGCGCAGCTGCATCGACAATATCCGAGTGCCGACATTACCGTCGTCAATCGCGGTCAGGGCGGCGAAGACGCGCCCGAAATGATGAAGCGGCTGCAGGTAGCCGTGCTCGATATGAAGCCTGATCTCGTGATCTGGCAGGTCGGCACTAACGCCGTGCTGCGCAACCTCGATCCCGCCGAGACCGCAATGCTGGTGGAGGACGGCATCGCGCGCATTCAGGCCGCGGGCGCCGATCTCGTGCTGGTCGATCCGCAATATTCGCCAAGGATCAACGAGCGCGCGGAAAGCGCAAGCCAGATGGTGAAGCTGCTCGGCAGGGTCGCCGAGCTCCGCCATGTCGGCTTTTTTCCGCGCTTCGAGGTGATGCGCGAATGGCACGAGAAGCAGGCGATCCCGATCGACAATTTCGTCATCGCCGACGGCCTGCACATGACCGACTGGGGCTACGCCTGCTTCGCCCAGTTGCTGGGCGACGACATCATCAAATCGGTCGGCCAGATCAAGCTCGGCGTCAACGTGCCGTCCAACGTGCAGACCTACCGGCCGATGTGATCCGTCTGCGCGCCTGAAATAAAGCGTCACACCGATCTCAACATCGTCCCGGCCAAGCCAACGGGTCGGCGCAAAGCGCCGCCCGATGACAGGCTCCGCGCGAGCCGGGACCCATACGCCCAGGACTCTCGTTTGGGCAGTGTGGCAGATGCCTTCTGCTATCAACAAATGCCGGTGGTTATGGGTCCCGGCGTTCGCCGGGACGACGATGGTATTTCGAATCGCCTCACGCCTTCTCCAGCGCCGCCTGCAAATCCTCGATCAGGTCGTCGCGGTGCTCGAGGCCGGCGGAGAACCGGACAAAGCCCTCGCTGATGCCGAGTTCGGCTCTGGCCTCCGGTGTCAGCCGCTGATGGGTGGTGGTCGACGGATGGGTCACGAGGCTCTTGGCATCGCCGAGATTGTTTGAAATCCGCGACAGCTTCAGCGCGTTGAGACAACGGAACGCTGCCGCCTTGCCGCCTTTGACCTCAAAGCCAACCAGCGTCGATCCGGCGCGCATCTGCTTCTTGACCAGGGCGGCCTGCGGATGATCGGCGCGGCCGGGATAGATCAGCCGTGAGATTTTCGGATGCTGCGCCAGCGCCTCGGCAACGGCGCCAGCGGTTTCGGTCTGCGCGCGGACGCGGATCGCCAGCGTCTCCAGTCCCTTGAGCAGCACCCAGGCGTTGAACGGCGACATCGACGGGCCGGTCTGGCGCATGAACGTGTGGATGTGCTCGGCAATGAACGCTTCCGACGACAGAATGATTCCGCCAAGGCAGCGGCCCTGGCCGTCGATGTGTTTGGTAGCGGAATACACCACGACGTCGGCGCCCAATTGAAGCGGACTCTGCCAGATCGGCGTCGCAAACACATTGTCGACGATCAGCCGCGCACCGCCTCGATGGGCGACTTCGGCAATCGCGCCAATGTCGAGCACGTCGAGCGTCGGGTTGGTCGGGCTTTCCAGAAAGCAGCTCTTCGTGTTCGGCCGCATCGCGCGTCTCCACTGGTCGAGATCGAGGCCGTCGACCAAAGTGGACCCGATGCCGTAGCGCGGCAGCAGATCTTCCACCACATAGCGGCACGAGCCGAACATCGCTTTCGCGGCCACCACGTGGTCGCCGGCCTTCAACGGCGCCAGAACGGCGGTGGTCACCGCCGCCATGCCGGTGGCGGTGGCGCGCGCCGCTTCGGCGCCTTCGAGCTCGATCATGCGGCGCTCGAACATCGAGACGTTGGGATTGGAAAAGCGCGAATAGAGAAAGCCGGGGTCCTCGCCCTTGAAGCGTGCTTCGCACTGTTCGGCGGTGTCGTAGACAAAGCCCTGGGTCAGGAACAGCGCTTCGGACGTTTCGCCGAATTGCGAGCGCAGCGTGCCGGAATGGACCAGCCGGGTTTCGGGACGATAATGGGCGGTTGACGATACGGGTGACGTAGCCTCAGACATGTGACCTCCATCGTGACCACCTTTGAAATGGTCACAAAAAACCGGCCTGGAAAAATTCCACAGGCCGGGATCACACATGTCCCCGGCCTGTTTAGCGACTTATTTAACGTGGCTGCAAGCCGGCCGGCTCAAATCACCACGGGATAATCATGCTGATATTCCGTCACGCCCTTTCCGTCAAGCCGGCTATCGGATAACGCATAAAAGTCCATATTTTTAGCGTCTGGATGGCGGCGATGTCATCCCGGGGACCGCCACGTGCCGTTTACGCTTCAACCCGACGCCAATGGCATTCTGCCCGATCGCATGATCGCGGCGATGGCGGATGCTGGCCTTATTCTGCCGGCCTACCCGTTCGTCGAAAGCCAGATCCAGCCGGCGAGCCTCGATCTGCGGCTCGGCGACGTCGCCTATCGGGTGCGCGCCAGCTTCTTGCCGGGACCGGGCGCGACGGTGGCGGAGCGCATCGACGAGCTCAAGCTGCATGAAATCGATCTGACCGATGGCGCGGTGCTGGAGACCAACTGCGTCTACATCGTGCCGCTATTGGAGAGCCTGGCGCTGCCGCAGCAAATCGTCGCCGCCGCCAATCCGAAGAGTTCGACCGGACGGCTCGACGTGTTCACCCGGGTGATCGCGGATGGCACGCGGCGGTTCGACATGATCGGCGCCGGGTACCACGGCCCGCTTTATGCGGAGATCAGTCCGAAAACGTTTCCGGTGCTGCTGCGCGAGGGATCGCGGCTCAGCCAGGTTCGCTTTCGCACCGGTGATGCCGTCCTCACATCGGACGAACTCGAGGCGCTGCATGACCGGGAGCGGCTGGTCGATTGCGACGCCGCCGATCTCGTCAACGGCGTGGCGCTGAGCGTCGATCTTTCCGGCAAGAATACCAGCGGCTTCGTCGGCTATCGCGCCAAGCGCCACACCGGCGTGATCGACATCGACCGCCGCGGCGGTTACCAGGTCGGTGAATTCTGGGAGGCGATCGCGGCGCGGCCGGACGGCAGCCTCATTCTCGATCCCGGCGAGTTCTACATTCTGGCCTCGAAAGAAGCCGTGCAGATCCCGCCGGACTATGCCGCGGAGATGGTGCCGTTCGACCCATTGGTCGGCGAATTCCGCGTGCATTATGCCGGCTTCTTCGATCCCGGCTTCGGCTACGCCGGCGCCGGCGGGCAGGGCTCCCGCGCGGTGCTGGAAGTGCGCTCGCGCGAGGTGCCGTTCATCCTCGAGCACGGCCAGATCGTCGGCCGGCTGGTATATGAGAAAATGCTGGCGCGGCCCACTGCCATGTACGGCCAGCGCATCGGCTCGAACTATCAGGCGCAGGGCCTGAAGCTGAGCAAGCATTTTCGGGTGTAATCTGACCACTGGTGTCCCGGACGCGGTGCAGCGTTCTTCACGCTGCTCCGCAGAACCGGGGCCCATTGCGGTTGCGCGCGAGATGGACCCCGGATCAGCAGCGCATCACGCCGCAAGCCGTAGCGTGTCGAAGACGCGCGTGAACGCGCTGATGGCGCGGCGCAGCATCCGGGGCACGCCTACCGCGACGCCGACTTTTCCGATGGCGTCACGCGCCATACCGCGTTGCCGACATCGTCGGCCACCAGCAGCGCGCCGTGCTTGTCGATCCTGACGCCGACCGGGCGTCCTTGGGCTTCGCCGTTATCGTTGAGGAAACCGGTCAGCACGTCCTGCGGTTTCCCTGCGGGTTTGCCGTCGGCGAACGGCACGAAGATCACCTTGTAGCCGGCGCGGGGTTTGCGATTCCAGGAGCCGTGCTGGCCGACGAAGGCGCCGCCAGCCATTTCGGGTGGAAACAGATTGCCGGTGTTGAACGTCAGCCCAAGTGAAGCCGTGTGGGCGCCGAGCGCGTAATCCGGCGCAATGGCTTTCGCGACCAGATCGGGCCGCTGCGGACTGACGCGGTCGTCGACATGCTGGCCGTAATAGCTGTAGGGCCAGCCATAGAAGCCGCCGTCCTTTACCGAGGTCATGTAGTCCGGCACCAGGTCGTTGCCGAGTTCGTCGCGCTCATTGACGGTGACCCACAGCGCGCCGCTCTGCGGCTGCCACGACGGTCCGTTGGGATTGCGAAGGCCGTAGGCAAACACGCGCCACTTGCCGCTGGCGCGATCGACTTCGAGCACCGCCGCGCGATTGGTCTCGGCCTCGATGCCGTTCTCGCCGACATTGCTGTTGGAGCCGACGGTGGCGTAAAGCTTTGATCCATCCGGGCTAGCGGTGAGATCCTTGGTCCAGTGATGATTGATGGTGCCGGCGGGCAGGTCGGCCAGCTTCACGCCGGGCGCGGTGATCCTGGTGTCGCCCTCGTGATAGGGAAATTTCATGATCGCGTCGGAATCGGCGACATAGAAGTCCTCGCCGACCAGCACCATGCCGAACGGTGAATGCAGGCCTTCGATGAAGACATTCCGGGTCTCGGCGACGCCATCGCCATCGGCGTCCCGCAGCAGCGTGATCCGGTTGGCGCTGGGTGTAGTGGCCCCGGCGCGGCCCATCGCCAAATGCGTGGCCCAGGCTTTGATGCCCTTGCCATCGTCGGGTTTCGGCGGCGCGTTGCTCTCGGCCACCAGCACGTCGCCATTGGGCAGCACATAGACCGTGCGTGGATGATCGAGCCCAGCGGCAAATGCATTCACCGCCATTCCATGGGCCGCTGTGGGCTTGCCGCCGGCAGGCCAGCCGGTGGCGGCGGCGATATCGACGGTCGGTATCCAGGAATGTTGCGGCGCCGGCAGGGTGGGAGAAGCTCCAAAGGTCTGTTCGGCGACGGCAGGGGTGGAAGGCTCGTTACAGGCAGCGAGCGGAAGTGCCAGCGCGCCAACCCATATTGCCAGCAGTATCCTGTTGCGCATGATGGCTCCTTGCATGTCGGCCTGACAATGCGGAAAACCCGCGGATGTTCGTGGTCTCTGCTATGAATTTCGTGTGAATTGACAAACGCGGTATAGAACAGCGGAAACAATGGTTTGGGGATGGCGATGACCGAGGCGGGCGGGGCTGCGGACGAGGCGAAATGGCTGCGATGGCGCGGTGTCGCCGACCTCTATCACGCTTTTTTCACCGGCTTGATCCTCACCGTCGTGACGCGGCGCGGGACCGCCGATGCCGCGGAATTCGTGTTCCGGGTTTTTCGCCGCCAGCAGCAGGAGCGTTTCCTGCCCGGCCTGGAAAAACTCGGCCTCAGCCATTTGCCGCCGGCGGTGGCGGCGGCGCAGTATCATTATCTCTCGAACTGGATCGGCGGCGTATCGGTCGAGTACATGCACGAGACCGACCGCAAGGCCTGGATCCGCTATCCGCCGCCGCGCTGGATCTGGCGCGGCACCGCGATCTGCGGCGTGCCCGGCGAAGTGTCACGCGCGATGCTGCGAGGCTGGCACGCCAACAACGGCGTTGCGCTCGGCAATCCCAACCTCGGCTTTGTCTGCACCAAGCAGAGCGTTGACGGCCAGGACGGGTTAGAGGGTTACTACTGCGAATACGATCATGCGCTCGAGATCGATGCGCGCCTGGTATTCGCTCGCCACCTCGAAGCGCCGATGTTCGATCCCGCAACCGCGCCGGCTCTGCCGGTTGCAAGCTGGCCGAAGCCGCGGCTGGAAAAAGCCTATCGGAATTACGCGATGGAATATGTGCGGACCGCGGCACCCGTGACGGTGCAACTCTTTGGTCCCGAAGATGCCGGCTATCTCCTGCACCTCACCGGCAAACTGATCGGCATGCAGTATTTCGATGAAATCGCGCGCGGCTTCGGTTTGGGGCGCGGAGTCGCAAGCGATTTTGCAGCCTTCCTGCGCGCGCTGTTTGATGCGCAGGACGATGTCGCCGAACTCAGCGAGTCCGGCGGCGCATTCGAAATCAGGCAGCAGACATGGAAGCTGATGGCGGACGTAGGCGATTACCACCCGGCCTGCGCGAGGGTACTTGAGGGATTGTTCGAAGGCTTGGCGGCCGGTTGTGGCCGCCGCATCGCCGTCGATATGAGAGCCGCCACTGGCGGTGTCCCGCCGTTTGTCTGGTCGATCGGTTGATCGGGTTTTTCCGTTCCACGGCATGCCGCGGGCGACTTGATTTAGCAGGCGGCCCATGCGCCTGACGCACATGGCATCGGGCTTGATCGTGGTAGGAAACACCACGGCACGGCAGCGAGAGTCGAGCAGGAGCGCGATCAGGTTTTGCCGGACAAACGACTTCGTTTGTCCCGAGATCGCGCTCCATATATTAAATAGCGCATGATCTTATCGCCAAACCGCTCACACTTTGGCGGATCGTGCGCGGGGAGAGAAACCAATTGCCCGACATCGCGGTCGCCGAAATACCCGTTGACGAAGAGGAGCGTCCGCTTCCGCCGCCTGAGCCGCGGGTGAGAAACGCGCTGGTCGACGGTCCGATTCTGCGCACGCTGCTGTGGCTGGCCTGGCCCAACGTAGTCGCGCTCGGCGCCGGCACCTGCGTGGTCATCGCCGAGACCTCCTATATCGGCCGGCTCGGCGTCGAGTCGCTGGCCGCGATGGCGCTGGTGTTTCCGTTTGTGATCCTGACCATGACGATGTCGGGCGGCGCGATGGGCGGTGGCGTGGCCTCTGCGGTGGCGCGCGCGCTCGGCGCCGGCGACGTCGACCGCGCATCGACACTGGCCGCCCACGCCATGCTGATCGGGATCTGCTTTGGATTGACCTTCATGCTGGGCATGCTGATCTTCGGGCCGGCATTGCTGGAACTGCTCGGCGGCCGTGGCAAGGTTCTGGCTGACGCCGTCGGCTATTCGCAGATTTTTTTCGGCGGCGCGGTGTTGCCCTGGCTGATGAATTCGATGACGGGTATCCTGCGCGGCACCGGCAACATGAAACTGCCGTCGCTGATGATGCTCTCCTCCGCGGTCTGTCAGATCATCCTCGGCGGCACGCTCGGCCTCGGTCTCGGCCCGATCCCGCAATTCGGCATGCGCGGCGTCGCTGCGGGTTCGCTGATCGCCTACTCGATCAGTCTTTCGGTGATGGCGTGGTATCTGTTCTCCGGGCGCGCGCGTGTCGTTCCCAAGATCAGGGGGCTTCGGATCAAGCGCTCGATGCTCATCGACATCCTGAAAGTCGGCGCGGTCTCCTGTTTGTCGCCGCTGCAGTCGGTGCTGACCATCAGCATCTTCACCCACATGCTGGCAGGGTTTGGCACCGCAATCCTGGCCGGCTACGGCATCGGCGCTCGGCTCGAAT
>Ga0193726_1003067_pt1 | contig 10865 bp, 9 predicted proteins | sample H2c1metaG_FD_144928 | JGI IMG/M metagenome (GOLD analysis project Ga0193726, IMG submission 144928) | Soil microbial communities from a riparian zone of the East river system, Colorado, United States - H2c1 | ecosystem: Environmental > Terrestrial > Soil > Riparian zone | place: USA: East River... | reverse complement strand
GTCGCTTCGGAAAACTTTATTCGCCGCAAAATAAATTCGCGTGTGCTGATGCGAACTCACGATCAGCGGCGAATCCCAGTCCCAACGCAAAGGCGGTTCGCCCGGCGCTTCACTCGGCACAATGTCCACATGCTCGCCGGTTTTCCGATCGAACCGGTTCATCCCGCCGTCTTGCGATTCGGCGTAAATCGTGTTCGGGTCCTCAGTGTCCACTGCTGACGTGAATCCGTCGCCGCCCTGCGTGGTGAACCAGTCCGCGTTAATAATTCCCGCCGTGTTTCGCGTGTGCGCCGGCCCGCCAACGCTGGAGTTATCCTGCGTTCCGCCGTAAACGTAATAGAACGGACTGTTACTGCTGTCCGCCGTCACATCGTAGAATTGTCCCAGCGGTAAATTTTCCTTGAAGATCCAGTTTTCGCCGCGATCAAAAGTTTCGTAAAGTCCCCCGTCGCAACCCACCATCAAGTGATCCGTTTCGTCAGGATCAATCCACACCACGTGATTGTCCACGTGTTTGCTGCGCGAACCGAGCTGCTTTTCCGTTCGGCCGCCGTCGTCGCTCATCATGATGGTCGTATCCATCACGTAAATCTTTTCGGCGTCCTTGGGGTCCACGAAAATCGTGCTGTAATATTGCGGACTCGAACTTGTAAACGTGTCGCGCTTCTCCCACGTTCCGCCGCGATCTTCCGAGGCATAAACTCCGCCAGCGCCGCCCGCCGCTTCCATTTCGGCATATATAAGGTTCGGCTTCGCAGGCGAGACTCCCAGTCCAATGCGTCCTACATCGCCGCCCGGCAATCCGCCGCGCAATTTATTCCACGTCGCGCCGGCGTCAGTTGATTTGTAAATTCCAGATTCAGGTCCGCCATCAATCAACGTCCAAACGTGCCGACGCCGTTGATACGCCGCCGCATACATCACATCCGGATTTCCCGGCTCCAAAATTAAATCGGTCACGCCGGTGTTCTCGCTGATGGTCAGAATATTTTTCCAATTTTTTCCGCCGTCCGTGGACTTGAAAACTCCGCGGTCGCCGCCCGGTCCCCACAGCGGACCCTGCGACGCGACATAAACTACATTCGAGTCGCGCGGATCAATCAGCACGCGCGCGATGTGCTCGGACTTTTTCAATCCCATGTTGCGCCAGGTGCGTCCGTCATCATCCGAACGGTAAACGCCGTCGCCCCAGCTCACGCTGCGTTGGCTGTTGTTTTCGCCCGAGCCAACCCAAACTGTAGAAGGATTTTTTGGATCGAGCGTCACAAATCCAATCGAATAAGATTCTTCGTTATCAAAAACAGGAGTGAAGGTGACGCCGCCATTCGTCGTCCGCCAAACTCCGCCCGAAGCCGCCGCAATAAAATAGTGGCGCTTGTTTGTCGGGTCCACCGCAATGCTCACCACGCGTCCGGAAATCATTGAAGGGCCAATGTTGCGAATGCGCAACGCGCCATAAGTTCCGCCGCCTCCGCCCGCGCCACCAGCTCCGCCTCGGCCCTGACCGCCACCGCCGCGTCCACCCTGCGCGCCGGCAGCTCCGCCGCCTCCACCACCGCGCTGCGCGCCAACCTGCGGCACAATCGCCATCGCCGCCACCACCAAAACAAAAATCGCGTACTTCAAAATGCCGTCAATCCTCTTCACGTTCCTCACCTCACGATAATTTGAATTGCCTTCGATGCTTTTGAATTTGTAGGGGCCACCTTCAGGTGGGCCGTTTTTTTGGACGCCGAACGCACCTGCACGCCTCACCTCTACTACCGCCCCTCGGAGAACCGATATTACTCCAGACGCGCCGCGCTGTCCCGCGGTTTCCGCTTTCCTTTAGGCACGCTTCAGCTCACTGCACATCTGGAAAGTCTGCCACATCGTATGATCGCAGAATCGTTAGTTCTTCGTTCACAGTGAACGATTGTTCTAATGGGAGGTGTCGTTCCTATGCCCCGCAACTCAACTGACCCAAAATATCAGGCCCATCAGTTGATCGACCGCCTTGCACCAACTCAGGTCAATGCCGTGGTTGGCCTCCTTCAAGTGATGTTGGATACTGTTTCGCGCGCCATCGCTACCGCTCCTGTCGATGACGAACCTGAATTCGATGCGGAACGCGAAGCTGTATCCGACTCGAAATCCTGGTTTCGACAACGCGAAGGCCGTGGCATTCCTCACCGCGAAGTTATTTCTGAATTTGACCGCAAGCCAGTTCGGCGTTCAAAAGCACGCAGGTGAGAGCCATTGCGTGGTCCGACAGGGCTCGCACGGACATTCGCAATCTCGACCGCGAGACCGCAATGCGGATTTTTGCCGCGCTTCATCGCCTCGCTGAAACTGGAGAAGGCGACGTCAGGAAACTTGCGGAAGAATCTGGAGAACTTCATCTTCGCGTCGGCGATTGGCGCGTTCGTTTCACCGACGACAGCAAAAAACTAAACATCCACACAGTACTTCACCGCAAAGAAGCCTACCGCTGAAACACTTTCCAGCGTTTTCCGCTTTTCTGAACGGGAGTTACCAACCAATCCCGTCAAATCCCAGCGTACCAAGCATAGCCATATTCAGGAGAGGCCGAGCCGAGTCCCTTTCCGAAATTCTTCAGACTGTCTGTGACCGTCAGATGCGTAATGAATTTCACGCTCTTGTAGCCCATTTGGCGAGGGAGCCGCAGGCGAAGCGGCCCGCCGTGGGCCACCGGAAGCTCGTCGCCATTCATCCCGTAGGTCAGAAAAGTTTGTGGGTGTAATGCGTCGGCCATATCGATGCTTTCCCAAGTGTCGGGTTCAAACGAGAAATAGGCCACGTATTTAGCCTGAGGCAGAGCGCCCGCAACATCCAGAACGTGGGACAATGGCACTCCCACCCACTCGGCGATATACGACCATCCCTCTTCACATTGCAGCATGGTGATCTGGTTTTGACACGGGTAGCTCTTAAGCTGATCGAGAGAAAATGAGCCGGGCCGCGCGACCATGCCGTTGATCGAAAGCCGCCAGTCAGCGAACTTTCCTGCCTGAAGGCGCTTGAACTCGTCCGTGAAAGGCTCCACTTCATTTGGGAATGGAGGTTTTGAAATCTGACTTCTGGAGAATTCACGCGCTAACGAGTGCCGGGTCAGCAGCCGCTGCGAAGCGTAGGTTAGCGTTTCGCCCAGGCCGTAGATGCCCCCGTGATCCGGCGGCACCAATCCATATTTTTGCGCAATGCGCGCAGCCACTCCCAGGCCCAACGCACCCGCCGTGGCAGCGAGTCCTGTCTTGATTAATTTGCGGCGTGAAAGATTGCTCATATGCGTTCCTTTTGTGCAGCGGCGCGGCCCGTGATCATCGCGCGCATGCGGCTTCTGAATCCTGCAACACAAACCATCACCACATGGACGATCACGAACAGCAGCAACGCCAGCGACACGAAGAAGTGAAGCGTGCGCGCGGATTGCTGGCCGCCTAACAAATTGACGGTCGCCGGAAATTCGGAAACGAAGGCAGGCGACATCGCCAGGCCCGTCCAGATGATTAGGGGAAACAGAATGAAGATCACGAACAGATAGGTAATCCGTTGCACCACATTATACGACCACGCCTCTTCCTCGCCCGGCCGCGCAAAGCGCAAATGTTTAGCGATCTGGCTCCAGAATCCCCGCCAGGAAAGATCAGCCGCTCGTGGAAGCAAGTTTTTCCGGAAATGCCCGCTAAAGATGCCCCAGACAAAATACAGCAGTCCGGCAATTACAACGATCCAGGCGGCTTGAAAGTGCAGATACCGGCTCCAGCCATTCTGATCCGGCAGCACATAAGCGTAACCGGTTGGAACTAATTTCCGAGAGGCAGGCACAGGAATTCTAAACAACGGCTGCGTCAAATTGTTGCCGGTTTCGCCCCAATAGAAGCGAGGGTGGGAGAGCAGAATTTCCCCTCCGCTGATAAGCAGGGCAAAAAAGCAAAGTGCTGTGATCCAGTGGGTGACGCGAACGAGGATAGAGTGCCGCGAAGTAACCGTCGTCGTAGGAGCGGTTGAGGTAGCACCAAGCACGTGCGCGGAGTCGCTCACGCGCGAATGTTACCATGTGCCACAAGCATCGCGCACGCTCAGCGGAACACGAGGACGATGATTGTGGCATCCATCAATTCCTGAGGGACAAGTCATTCGGAAACTAATCCGCCACCCAATCGCTCTCCCTACTTGTCCCTCCGTGCAAATCATGAAATCCTATCCGCCATTCGCCTGAATCTAACTAAACCCAACGAGGTGCCACATGCCCTGCAACCCCGATGACCTGAAAACTGTCCCGCTCTTCGCTCTCTTGGACGATGACGAACGCGCCGTACTCGCTGCGCAAGTCGAGCTGCGAAAATTTTCCGCGCGCCAGCGCATTTACAAAATCGGCGACACCGGCGGACACGCTTACGTCATGGTCTCGGGTCACGTCCACGTCAGCACGGTCGACGAGGATCATCAGGAAGTTGTGATCGACCAGCCTGCTCACGGAGAATTTTTCGGCTTCGCGTCCATGCTCGAACAGACGCCGCATCAAACCAATGCCGTCGCCATTGAAGACACTATTTGCATTGAAGTGGACCGCAATGACATCACAACTCTTTTGCAGCGCAAGCCGCACGCCGGAATGGACATGCTCACCGTTCTCGGCCGGCAATTTCACGCCTCGCAACAACTCATCCGCCTGCGCGCAAATCGAAATCCAAATGACTTGATCGCATCCGACGCCACTTTCGGCGAACGCATCGCAGATGTCGTCGCCGGCTTCGGCGGTTCCTGGACGTTCATCATCACGTTCGGCGCCGCGATCAGCATCTATACGTTGATCAACATAACCTTGCGCGGCAAAGCGTGGGATCCCTACCCGTTCATCCTGCTCAACTTATTTCTTTCCATGCTAGCGGCAATTCAGGCGCCAGTAATTATGATGAGCCAGAATCGCCAGGACACGAAAGATCGTCTCCGCGGCGAACTCGACTACGACGTAAATCGCCGCTCCGAAACAGAAATCCAGGGCCTTGCCCGCAAACTAAATATGTTAGGAAATAAAATCGATGACGTGGAAGATTTGCTCCGCGAGAAACTCCCGAGATAACACTGCTCGAATCCGATTTTAGTAGCACCGACATTCCTGTCGGTGCGCCCTGCCGTGGTCCGTTTAGCCCGCGTTCCCCGAACGCGGGGGCCTTTCTCCGCCGACGTATCCGGCGCGCGGATTACATTCAAGCAGCGCAACCATTCTTGGCTGTCCCTCCAAACACCTCCGGCAAATGGCAGTACTTCGTAGTACCTGAGAGGCCCCACCCCACCGCATTTTGCTATGTATTGCAACTACAGCACTTACAGCGATTCACGGTCAATCGTTATGCAAACAAAGGACTTACGGTCCCCTCCAAAAAAATCTCCTAGACCACCCCCAGGCAAATATGTAAGTGTTGCAAATAAAGGACTTACAGCGATCTCGATGCAAGTGTTGCTGATAAAGGACTTAGCGGAAAACAATACGTGGGATCAACTTTCAGGCGGGTCGGCTCTCTAGGTCTTCTCTATTTTTTCTCTGCGTACTCTGCGCCTCTGCGTTCAACCCACTTTGCCTTTTCTTTCTTTTCCCATCCCCCAAAATTGCACTATAATGCAGTTTCCTCCGAATCGACCCCGAAAAACTGCATTATAATGCAGTTTTTGGACCAACTCTCTGAAAATGCTAACCCGTACCTCATCGACTCCATTCTTCTTGAGCCTTAACACTCCTGCAACATAGAATGAGCATCCTTACCGCGCACGCAGTTCACGGAGCCAAAAATGTCCGACGCGAAGAAGCAAGAAAATCTAGACGCGCTGCTAGAAGAGAATCGTAAATTTCCTCCCTCCGAAGAATTTCGGAAGCAGGCCAACGCCAACGATCCGGAAATTTATGAACGCGCGCGCCGCGATCCGGAAAGTTTTTGGGCGCAGCAAGCGGAACGTCTCGATTGGTTTAAAAAATGGGACAAAGTTTCTGAATGGAATGCGCCGTGGGCAAAATGGTTTCTCGGCGGAAAAATAAATATCACCCACAACTGTGTTGATCGGCACGCCGCCTCTTCGCGTCGGAACAAGGCCGCGATAATTTGGGAAGGCGAGCCCGGCGATTCACGCATCATCACTTTCGGAATGTTGCAGCGCGAAGTAAACAAATTCGCAAATGTTTTGAAATCTCTCGGCGTGCGCAAAGGCGATCGCGTCGCAATTTACATGGGAATGATTCCGGAATTGCCCATCACAATGTTGGCCTGCGCGAAAATCGGCGCAGCTCACAGCGTAATTTTCGGGGGATTTTCCGCGGAAGCTTTGCGCGAACGCATCAACGATGCAACTTGCAAAGTTTTGGTCACTGCTGACGGAGCTTGGCGGCGCGGAACCGTAATCACTCTGAAAGGCCGCGCCGACGAAGCGCTCGCACAAACTCCCAGCATCACAAATGTTGTCGTGGTCGAACGTGTCGCCAAATTAGATCCCTCCGCAAAAGCTCCAATGCAACCCGGTCGCGATATTTGGTGGCACGAAGCAATGGAAACCGCATCCGACGAATGCGCCGCCGAACCAATGGACGCAGAAGACATGTCATTCATCCTCTACACCAGCGGCACAACCGGAAAGCCAAAGGGAGTCGTTCACACAACGGCCGGTTATTTAGTCGGCGCAAGCATCACCCACTACTATATTTTCGATATTAAAGATAACGACGTTTATTGGTGCACCGCGGACATCGGATGGATCACTGGTCATTCGTATATTGTTTACGGTCCTCTCGCAAATGGTTGTACCACACTTTTGTACGAAGGCACGCCGGACGCACCGCATCGCGGACGCTTCTGGGAAATAATTGATAAGTATGGCGTAAATATTTTGTACACCGCGCCCACCGCCATTCGTACTTTCATGCGCTGGGGACATGCGTGGCCGGAAAAATATAGTTTGAAAACTTTGCGATTGATCGGCACCGTCGGTGAACCGATTAATCCCGAAGCTTGGATGTGGTATCACAAAAATATTGGTCACGAGCGCTGCCCGATTGTTGACACTTGGTGGCAAACGGAAAACGGAATGATTTTAATTACCCCACTTCCCGGAATCGTCGCTACAAAACCGGGATCGGCAACGCGTCCATTTCCCGGAATCGAAGCGGAAGTCGTCGATGAAAAAGGAAATAAAGTTGGCCCCGGCGGTGGAGGATATTTGGTGCTCACGCGCCCTTGGCCTTCCATGCTGCGCGGGATTTACGGCGATCCGGAACGCTACGTTCAAAATTATTGGTCGCAATATCCCGGAAAATATTTTACCGGCGACGGTTGCAAAGTTGATGCCGACGGTTATCTCTGGCTGCTTGGCCGCGTTGACGACGTGATGAACGTTGCCGGACATCGCATTTCCACGTACGAAGTTGAAAGCGCGCTGGTGGATCATCATTCCGTCGCGGAAGCAGCAGTGATCGGGCGCTCGCACGAATTAAAAGGGCAGGGAATTTCTGCGTTCGTCACTCTGAAAGAATCCGCCACCGCGAGTGACGCACTGAAAGAAGAAATTCGCCAGCACGTCGCGACACCGCATAATTTTATCGCAAAGCCCGATGACATTTTCTTTTGCAGTGAACTGCCGAAAACGCGGAGCGCAAAAATTATGCGGCGTCTACTGCGCGATGTCGCCGAAGGCCGCGTTTTGGGCGACACAACAACGCTCGCAGATCCAAATGTGATTGCGAGACTGAAAACGCAATATCAGGACGAAGGATAAACATGCGAAGAGTTTTCGCGAATCGAGTTCGTGTTAGATTTTGAGACAGGCTCAGGCATCACCGATGAAGTAATTTGAATCAAAGATAACAGTGGCATCACGGGGATCGTCGAAACTTCTGAAAGTGGAGAGAGTAATGAGAGTTGGAAAGCCGACAATCGCCGTTGCTTTGCTCGCTCTCTTATTTTGTTGCGCGGCCAGCGCGCAGAATTTCGATCCCACCGCATATTACGTTATGTTCAGCGACATGCACACGGGTGACGGCAGCAGCGTCACCGTTTCTTTTGAGATGCGTGGCGTCAGATATGCTCGCGTTCAGAATGCGCCTTTCTCCGGTGAGTTTGTGGAGCAAATGGTTCGTGGGAAATCGGACGGAACTCAGGTCACTCACGCAACTTATCCGGTAAAGATCTGGCGAAATTCGGACGGCAGTTTTCGTGTTGAGCGTGTGACATTTTCCGGAGTCGACGAAAATAGCGAGCAACTTTCAACGATCGTTTCGATTTGCGATCACAACGCAGGACTTATGTATGTTCTCGATATGCAGCATAAAATCGCGCACCGTTTTCCATGCCAGCCGACGCTTTCACTTTCGCGTCCTGGTGCACAAAACACCACGGCATCCGGCGCTCAATTGACCGCGCCGCGTGCCAATTCTGTCGCACGCCCACCGCCGGATCCATCGCGTCCCGAAAGGAAATCTGAATCGTTGGGAGAGCAAGTTTTTGGAGAAGTGGTTGCACAAGGTTCGCGAATCACCACAACTTATCCGATTGGATACGAAGGGAATGACCGGCCGATTGTTGTGTCGAACGAGACCTGGGTTTCGCGAGATTTGAAATTAGAAATCATGCGGAAATCCAGCGATCCTCACTATGGATCGAATCTTCGCGAGATGACAAATATTCACAAGGCCGAACCGGATGCGGCGTTGTTTCAGGTTCCCTCAGATTTTACAATCGTGGATGAGTCCGCCGGATTCAAGTTCACGCTGACGAAGGGCGGATCATGAACGCCGCGCGGAAATTTATTTTGATTGCAGTTTCGGCGCTCTTGATGTGCGGCGCGTCATTTGCACAGATCAATATAAAATTTTACAGCGGTTTTGGCGGCGGGTCGGCGACCGGAACGAAAGTCAACTATCAAATGCGTCCATACACTGACAACGTGCCGGTGTTAACCGGTGCTCCATTCTCCGGAGTGGAAGAAGCGGAGCGTCATCGAGTTCTTATCGACGGAACGCATATCGACTGGGTGGCGCATCCTGAAAAATACTGGCGCGATTCCGCCGGCGATACCCGAGCGGAGATACCGCTATTCAGCTACGAGACGCCTGTGACTCGAGGATTTCCAGAAATCGTTGTAATTTTTAATGTGGCTGACTCTTGTGAATATGTTTTGGATCCAGAAAAACACGTGGCTCATCGATTTTCTGTGAAAGTAATTGTCGCGCCTAAGACCGGGGTTACGCTGGCGAATGAAACGAATCGCGTAAACTCATATCATCTCGACAACCTTCACCAAACCGTGAAGACCGAAGAGCTTGGGACAAACGTGGTTGAAGGTTTAATCGCGCAGGGTCGCCGGACGACTATTACAAAAGATCCGGGCTTTGAAAAAGGTGATGAATTGGCGGAATTTGTTACGGAGAAATGGGACTCCGTGGATTTACAGTTGGAAGTTCTTTACAAGTCTGACGCGATTCACAGCACCGACAATATTCGGAAGCTTACGAATGTGAATCGCGCTGAGCCAGACGCCGGGTTATTTCACGTGCCGGCCGGGTATACGATCGTAGATGAAACGGCCCCGTTTCACGTGATCATGTCCAAGAATTAATTTCGACCAACCGCGGCCTGCGGCGAATTTTCGATAGCAGGTTGACGAGTCCTCGCTTCCCTCCATAATATGACTTCACGTGATGCACACTGATCAACAAGCTGTTGGAACTCAATTGCTCGATACGCTGGGGCGACCGCTTGGAAATTTGAGGTTGTCGGTTACGGATCGCTGCAATTTGCGGTGCCAATATTGCATGCCTCTGGAGGACTACACCTGGCTGCCGCGCGAAGAATTGCTGACGTTTGAAGAAATCGGCGCACTGGTGGATGTGTTCACCGGACTGGGAGTTTCGCGGATTCGTTTGACGGGTGGCGAGCCGTTGTTGCGGCGCGATTTGCCAACGTTAATTAAGATGCTCGCGGCGAATTCCGGCGTGAAAGATTTAGCGCTCACCACAAATGGAACTTTATTAAAAGAGCAGGCCGCCGCGTTACGCGCTGCAGGACTTGGTCGACTGACAATTAGTTTGGATACGCTGCAACCGGCGCGATTTCGCGCACTGGTGAAACAGGATATGCATTCGGAAGTTCTGGCGGGAATTCGCGCGGCGCACGACGCGGGATTTTCCGGCACAAAAATTGACGCGGTTTTGATTCGCGGATTCAATGATGACGAGCTTGGCGCGTTGATTGAATTTGGGCGCGAGCAAAATGCCGAAGTGCGATTCATTGAATATATGGATGTTGGCGGTGCGACGGATTGGTCGGCGGAAAAAGTTTTTTCGCGCGGGCAAATTCTTGCGTCGCTGGAAAAGCGTTACGGAAAAATCGAACCGCTGAATGTGGATTCTAGCGCGCCAGCGGAACGATATCGTTTGGCGGATGGAACTGTGTTTGGAATTATCGCGTCGACGACGGCGCCATTTTGCCGGAAGTGCGATCGCAGCCGAGTGACGGCGGACGGACTTTGGTATTTATGCCTGTATGCACAGCAGGGAATTGATTTACGAAAATTACTTCGCGCCGGAGCGTCGCGCGAGACAATCTCTGCTGAAATTGCACGGGTGTGGACGTGGCGCGCGGATCGCGGCGCGGAATTGCGTGCGGCTCAATCGGGGCGCGGAGTTTTTGTGCCCGTGGAAATGCTGCGGTTGGATACTCACCTTGAGATGCACACGCGCGGAGGCTAGTGATGGCTCCTGCGAAAAAAAATTCAACGAATACACCCCCAATTAAATCGGCGCGAAGCGTTGAAATTACTCAAGTGGTTGAATGGCGCGAAGGAAACACGCGCCGAGTGGAAGATTATCTTGCCGCGGA
>Ga0193726_1003066_pt1 | contig 10866 bp, 7 predicted proteins | sample H2c1metaG_FD_144928 | JGI IMG/M metagenome (GOLD analysis project Ga0193726, IMG submission 144928) | Soil microbial communities from a riparian zone of the East river system, Colorado, United States - H2c1 | ecosystem: Environmental > Terrestrial > Soil > Riparian zone | place: USA: East River... | reverse complement strand
CGCATCTTCGCCTTCCTTCTTCTTCGGCGTGACGATCGCAGCGATGTAGTTGCCGCTGCCCTTCAGCAGCGGCGCGAGGATCTCGGCGTACCAGCCGCCGCCGGGCGTCAACTCGATCAGGGTCATGCCGGGCTTGAGGCCGAAGAACTCGAGCGTCTGCTTCGGATGGCGGTACTGGTCGCGCGCCTTGTTCTTGTCCGAGCGCCAGCTGCCGGCAAGCACCTGGTCGAGCTTCTGCGCGAACGGCTGCTCGGCACTCTGCGGCGGCGGCGGCTGCGCCGGCTGGTCGGTGACCGGCTTCGGTGCGGCGGTGATGTTGTCGCTGGCCGGCGCCGGCGCCGGCGAACTGCCGCATCCGGCAAGTGCAAGCGCGATCGATGCGCCGAGAATGAGCTTGTTCATCGGAATCTGCCTTTGTTTTGGGGCGGGGGATGACGGGGCGAAGGATCAGGGCGCCGATTATAACGCCGCGGCGACGCCATCTGGCCACGTTGGCAGACGCAGCGCGTCCGGATACGGCGGCACGTCGAGCGTTTCGCCGGCACGCAGGCGTTGCTGCAAGTCTGTCCACCAGCGCACGTCGAAGATTTCGCCGTGCTCGCGAATCAGGGCGTCGCGCAGATTCGGCTCAACCCCCAAAAAAGTCGGAAACTGTTCCGGGAAGACATCGTGCGGGCCGACGTAATAGGTGTCGAGTCCCGGCGTGGTCTCGTCGCTGTCCGGCAACTCGCGGAAACGGCAGTCGGTGACCAGGCACAGTTCGTCATAGTCGTAGAAGATCGCACGCCCGTGCCGGGTCAGGCCGAAATTCTTGAACAGCAAGTCGCCCGGGAAGATGTTGTTGCGCGCCAGGTCCTTGATCGCCTGGCCGTAGTCGATGATCGCCTTGAGCGATGTGTCCTCGGGATTTTCGCGCACGTACAGGTCGAGCGGCCGCAGCCGGCGCTCGACATAGCAATGCGCGATGACGATGTCGTCGCCGTCGGCGTAGGCGCTGGCGTGGCATTCGCCGAGCAGCTCCGCGAGCAGCGCGGGGGCGAAGCGCGTCCGTGGAAAGCGCAGGAAGCGGAATTCCTGCGCGTCGATCAGCCGGCCGGCGCGATCGTGGTGGAACACGAGATGGTATTTCGCCATGACTTCCTCGCGCGCGGCATCCTTCGGGTACGCGAAGCGGTCGCGGATCAGCTTGAACACGAGCGCGTAGCCCGGCAGCGTGAACACCAGCATGACCATGCCGCGTACGCCGTCGGCGTGCACGAACTGTTCGTCCGGATCGGTGGCGAGATGGCGGAAGAAGTGCCGATAGCGTTCGGTCTTGCCCTGCTTGGCGCGACCGAGGACCGTATAGATCTCGTCGACCGGCTTGTTCGGCAGCAGCGTGTGCAGGAACACGATCGCATCGCCGACCGTGGCGAGGTCGGCATGCAGGTAGCTGCGCGTGTAGCCGAAGATCTGCGCCACGTTGACGCGCTCGATCAGGACCGCGTCGGCGCGGATGCCGGCGCGGTCGTGCACCAGTGCAATGACCAGCGGCACGACCTGTTCGACGCCGAAGATGCGGCCGACGAGATAGGCGCGCCGTTCGCGGTAGAACACCGTTTCGAGCAGTTCGACGGCGCGCACCGGTTCCTCGCCCCAGGCGCCGAGGCGACGCGTCAGCGTGTCGGCCAGGCGCATCGCGCACAAGCCGGCATGCGCATACGGCGCCTTGAACGGGTAGTCGTCGAGGATCTTCTGGCAGATGCGCGGCAGGTTGCCCCACACCGCGTAGCTGTGGCGTGCGACGGGGTGCGTGATACGGTCGGTGGGATCGATATCGAGTGCGACGAATTCGATCAACGCGTCGACGCCGCGGATGCGATAAAAGCGCCGTGCCAGCGTGTTGAACCAGGTCATGTACAGTTCCTGGTCGAGCAACCCGTCGATGGCCGCGGCATAGGCGTCGCGCACCGCGCTCCACAGGGCGCGATCGCTCGGGACCGCGCCGAGCATGCGTTCGATGCGTTCGACCATCTCGCCGATGCAGCGCTCGTACAGCTCGATGCGTTCGCTCGTGTCGCTCTGCGCGCCCTGCCAGTCGCGCGTTTCAAAGCGGCGCTGCGCACGCTGCGTGATCGCGCTGAAGCGCGCGTGATAGTCGGCAAATCCCGCGCGCAGCTCGCGCGCACAGACGTCGACCAGGGCCTTGTCGACCTCGCCCTGCACCGGTGCGGCGGCGCTGTTCATGCGCGCAGTTTAAAAGAAAAACGGAACGAGAGCCCTGGAACGCGGATTTCGCGGATGAAAGAGAAGAGCCGGGAACGCGGATCAACGCGGATGAATAACGAATTACACGGATAGAGCAGTGAAACATTGATGCATCCCCTCCGCGCTGACCCGCGTAATCCGCGTCCAAAAATCTTTTTTGATCCGCTGTTCTCTTATCCGCGAAATCCGCGTTCAAGGCTTTTCTTTGAGCCGCGTTCAAAGAGTTCTGTGTAAACAGCTTGCTATGGGCGCGCCTTGCGCCGGGCCTGGTTGCGTTCGGCACTAAGGTACTTGCGAATTTCCGGGTGCAGCCAGTCGCGGAAGGCGAGCAGCGGCGCGTGGTCGGCCGAACGTTGCGGATAAACCAGGTAATGGCCGTAGCCGGCCGGCATGCGTTGATCGGTGAGCATCACCAGCGTGCCGTTGTCGACCAGCGGCTTGGCCAGGATCATGCGGCCGAGCACGATGCCCATGCCTTCGGCGGCGGCGCGATGCAGCAGTTCGGCTTCGGTGAAGCTCGCCGCGTAGCGCCGCGGCGGCGTGCCGCCGAACAGCTCGAACCAGCGGCGCCAGCGCTGGTTGTCGTCGTCGGATTCGCCGATCAGCGGCCAGTTGCCCATTTCATCGGGCTTCGGCTTGCGCCGACGGCCGATCAGTTTCGGACTGGCCATCGGCACGATCCACTCGTCGAACAGGTGCTCGGCGGTCAAACCCGGCCATTGCCCGCTGCCGAGGCGCAGCGCAGCGTCGACCGGCTCGCGCTCGAAATCGACCAGCGTGACGCTGGTCTGCAGGTTGAACTCGAGGCCCGGATGCCGGGCCATGAACGCGGGCAGGCGCGGCATCAGCCAGCTCGACGAGAACAGCGGCAACGCGCTGATCGTCAACGCATCGGCATTGCGCTCGCGCAGGCGCGCGAACACGTGTTCGATGCCGTCGATGTGCGGTGCGATCGATTCGAGCAGGCGCTCGCCATGCGGCGTCAGCGTCACGCCGCGCGGGCCGCGCAGCAGCAAGCGCTGATTCAGGCGCTCCTCGAGCGCACGCATCTGATGGCTCAGCGCACTGACCGTAAGGTTCAGCTGCGCCGCCGCGCGGGTCAGGTTGCGCGTACGAGCGATTGCGACGAAGGCTTGCAGTGCATGCAGTGGTGGTCTGCTCATCGCGACCTGCTGGTGTTGAGCGGAATTCAACTCTGGGTTGCAAAAGTATCGCTTTTTTGCGCGCACGGGCAAGACTATCTTGTGCTTCCATCAAAACAAGGAGGCTTGGCGATGAATGCATTCTGGAGTCATCTGCAGCGCCTGGCGCAGGGACAGTTGTTCAACGGCGGTTACCTTCGGATCGACGACGCGAGCCGCACCGCAGCGGCCGACGTGACCGCGAAACCGGTCGGCCGCGGCCATCTTGCCGAAAGTCGCAAGCAGCGCCTGCGGACCGCGCCGGTTGCGGGCTGCCAGTGAACGCCTGCGAACCCGACGTTGGCGTTTCGCCGACAGACGGCATCGACGGACTTGCGTCGAGCGCGTGTGTGATTTTGGTCACCGCTCCGCGCATGGCGGCGAATTCCGACCTGAAACGCAAGCAACGGCGCTCGCGCAAGGGGAAACGCGACGCGGGTGTGCGCGTCGCGTTCCTGGCAGCCTTCGTGGTGCGGTCGTTCTACGATCTCGCGATCCGGCGCTGCAAGCCGGGGCCGGCCAGATGGCCGTGATCGGCTCGCCTGCTCAAAACGGCACGGATCAGGCGCTGCGAATCAGATGGCGCGAATCAGCTCGTCGGCAAATTCGGAGCACTTGACCTCTTTCGCACCTTCCATCAGGCGCGCGAAATCGTAGGTCACGGTCTTGTTGCCGATCGCCACGTCCATGGCGCGGATGATCGCGTCGGCGGCCTCGGTCCAGCCCATGTAGCGCAGCATCATCTCGCCGGACAGGATCACGGAGCCCGGGTTGACCTTGTCCAGGTCGGCATATTTCGGTGCAGTGCCGTGCGTGGCTTCGAACACCGCATGTCCGGTCAGGTAGTTGATGTTGCCGCCCGGTGCGATGCCGATGCCGCCGACCTGCGCAGCCAGCGCATCGGACAGATAGTCGCCGTTGAGATTGAGCGTCGCGATCACGTCGAATTCTTCCGGCCGCGTCAGTATCTGCTGCAGCGTGATGTCGGCGATCGCGTCCTTGATCAGGATCCTGCCACTCGCCAACGCGGCTTTCTGCTCGGCATTCGCCGCCGCTTCGCCACTCGCCGCCTTGGTCTTTTCCCATTGTTCCCATGTATACACCTGGCCGCCGAACTCGCGTTCGGCCAGCGCGTAGCCCCAGTTGCGGAACGCGCCTTCGGTGAACTTCATGATGTTGCCCTTGTGCACCAGGGTCACCGACTTGCGCTGGTTGGCGATCGCGTACTCGATCGCCGAGCGGATCAGGCGCTCGGAGCCGTCTTTCGACACCGGCTTGATGCCGATGCCGGACGATTCGGGAAAGCGGATCTTGCCGTATTCCTTCGGGAAGTTCGCCTTCAGCAACTCGAGGAATTTATTGTTGGCCTCGCTGCCCTGTTCGAATTCGATGCCGGCGTAGATGTCTTCGCAGTTCTCGCGGAAGATGACCATTTCGACTTTTTCCGGATGCTTGACCGGCGAGGGCACGCCCTTGAACCAGCGCACCGGGCGCAGGCAGACGTACAGATCGAGCATCTGGCGCAGCGCGACGTTGAGCGAGCGGATGCCGCCGCCGATCGGCGTCGTCAGCGGTCCCTTGATCGAGACCAGGTAGTCGCGGCACGCCGTGACGGTGGCATCCGGCAACCAGGAGTTGAACTGCTTGAACGCTTTTTCGCCGGCATAGACTTCCATCCAGTGGATCTTGCGCTGGCCTTTGTATACTTTTTCCACGACCGCATCGAACACGCGCACCGACGCGCGCCAGATGTCGCGGCCGGTACCGTCGCCTTCGATGAACGGCACGATCGGATTGTTCGGCACGGTCAGCTTGCCGTCGGCGATCGTGATCTTGGCGCCGCCGGCCGGCGGCGCGAGGGTGGGTTCGGTCATTGGAATACTCCGGTCGTCATGGTGCCGGTGGCATTGACCGGCTTTGTGCCGCTTATTGTAGAGCAGGGGTGAGGGGCGAGGGGCGAGCAAGAGCACCCGCAAATCAAGTAACCGTTCGCGCTGAGCCCTTTGACCTGCTCAGGACAGGCTGCGCTGGCACAGCCAGCGAAGTCGAAGCGTCCCTGACACGGCCCTTCGACTTCGCGCCTTCGGCGCTTCGCTCAGGGCGAACGGAACCGCGTGACGGCTTCCCTCGCCCCTCGTGCCTCACCCCTGCACTTCACTCACCCATGCACATTCGCATCTTGCGTCGCCGCCAGCGTTTCCTCGACCGGCTCGAGCTTGTCGCCGAGCAGGCGACGTATGAACACGTAGAACACCGGAATCAGCAGCACACCGAGGAACGTCGCGAAGATCATGCCGCCGATGACGCCGGTGCCGATCGCATGGCGCGCATTGGCGCCGGCGCCGGTCGAGATCGCCAGCGGCAGCACGCCGAGGATGAAGCAGAACGAGGTCATCAGGATCGGCCGCAGGCGCAGGCGTGCCGCGTCGACGACCGCGGTTCCGAGCGGGCGCCCCGCGCGCTGTTCGGCAACCGCGAATTCGACGATCAGGATCGCGTTCTTCGCGGCCAGGCCGATGATCGTGAGCAGGCCGACCTTGAAGTAGACGTCGTTGGTCAGATTGGCGTCGAACTGGTGGCGCAGCAGGGTCAACGCCAGCATGCCGGTCATGCCGAGCGGGACGACGAGCAGCACGGCGACCGGAATCGACCAGCTTTCGTACAACGCCGCCAGGCACAGGAAGACGACGATCAGCGACAGCGCGAAAAGCATCGGTGCCTGGTTGCCGGACAGGATTTCCTGCAGCGACTGGCCGGTCCATTCGCGGCCGAAGCCGGCCGGCAGCTCCTTGACCAGCTCGTTCATCACGGCCATCGCCTCGCCGCTGCTCTTGCTCTGCGTGTTGTTGCCGACGATGTCGATCGCTTCGTAGCCGTTGTACCGCACCAGGCTCGGGGAGCCCATCTTCCACGAGGTCTGCACGACGTTCGAAAGCGGGATCATCGAGGCTGTCCCCGCCGCGGCGGCGCCGGAAATCACGCCGGAGAGCGCCGGCAGCTTCGAGCTCGGCACGTAGAAATGACTCAGCGCATCGGGATTGGCGCGGAACGCCGCATCGGCCTGCATGTTGACGCGCAGCACGCGGCCGCCATAGACGAAGTCGTCGACGTAGACCGGCGCCAACATCAGGCGGATCGCGTTGTAGACATCCGCAAGCGAAAGACCCATCGACTGCGCCTGGACACGGTCGACGATCATCTGCAACTGCGGCGAGTCTTCCAGCCCGTTCGGCCTCACGCCGACCAGCGTATCGGCGTGCTGCGCCGCCTTGCCGAGCAGCGCGTTCTGCGCCGCGATCAGCGCGGCGTGGCCTTGCCCGGTCCGGTCCTGCAGGTACATGTCGAAGCCGCCGAAGCGGCTCAATCCGCGGATCGTCGGCAGGTTGACGACGAAGGCCATGCCGTCGCGCACGCCGCCGAACAGCTGGCCCTGCAAGCGCTGGATTATCTGCGCCGCGATGGCATCGCGTTCATCCCACGGCTTGAGCCGGATGAAGGCCATGCCGACGTTTTCGCCGGTGCCGACGAAGCTGAAACCGCTGAGCACGAAGACGCCGTCGACCTCCTTGTTGCCCTGAATGATCTTCTCGACCTGGTCCATGACCTTGTTCGTGCGCGCAATCGTCGCGCCGGATGGCAGCGAGACGATCGCGAGCGCGTAACCCTGGTCTTCGTCCGGGACGAAACTGGTCGGCAGGCGATAGAACATCACGGCACAGAGGATCGCGACGACCACAAACACGCCCATCCAGATCCACAGGTGGCGGATCGCGCTGCGAATGTTTCCGGTGTATACATTGCGCGTCCAGTCGAACAAACGGTTGAACCCGTTGAATACGAAGTTCTTCTTGGCCTCGGCATGGATCGGCTTGATGATCGTCGCGCACAGCGCCGGCGTGAAGATCAGCGCAAGGAATGCCGAGAACGCGGTCGACAGCGCGATCGTCAGGGCGAACTGGCGGTAAATCGCGCCGACCGAGCCGGTCTGCATCGAGCTCGGGATGAATACGGCCATCAGCACGACGGCGATCGCAACAACGGCGCCGGAAATCTGCTGCATCGCCTTTTTCGTCGCCTCCTTCGGACTCAGGCCCTCCTCGCGCATGATGCGTTCGACGTTTTCGATCACGACGATCGCGTCGTCGACGACGATGCCGATCGCCAGCACCATGCCGAACAGGCTCAACTGGTTGATCGTGAAGCCGACCGCCCACATGCCGAGAAAGCCGCCCATCAGGGCGACCGGGATCACGAGCGTGGCGATGACGGTCGAGCGGAAGTCCTGCAGGAACATCAGCATGACGAGGAACACCAGCACGATCGCTTCGATCAGTGTCTTGACGACCTCCTCGATCGAGATCTTGATGAAGCGCGTCGAGTCGTACGGAATGAACCACGACACGCCCGGCGGGAAGCTCGGCTGCAACTCGTCGAGCTTCGCACGCACTTCCTTGGCCACGGTCAGCGCATTGGCGCCGCTGACCAATTGCACGCCGACGCCGGCGACACCCTGGCCGTTGTAGACGACGCGCTGGCCGTAGCTGTACGGGCCCAGTTCGACGTGGGCGACGTCCTTCAGGCGCACCGTCGTACCATCGCTGTTCGCGCGCAGGATGATGTTCTCGAACTGTTCCGGCGTTGTGAAGCGGCCTTCGGCGCGCACGGTCGCGGTGAAGCCGACGCCCGGCAGCGACGGTTCGGAACCGACCGAACCGGCGGCGACCTGGACGTTCTGTCCCTGCACCGCGATCTGCGCCTGCGACGCCGACATGCCATAGCCATGCAGCTTGTCCGGGTCGAGCCAGATGCGCATCGCGTATTCGGAGCCGACCTGGAACGTGCTGCCGACACCCTGCAAGCGAGCGATCTGATCGATCACCTGGGACGACACGACATTGTTGAGTTCGTACGAATTCATGCGTCCGTCGTCGGACTTCAACGCGAAGAACATGAGGAAGTCCGGATTGGACTTCACGGTCGTCACGCCCTGCTGCGTGACCTCGGTCGGCAGGCGCGGCGTCGCCAGCGCGACCTTGTTCTGGGTCTGGATCTGGGCGATGTCGGGGTTCGTGCCGGGCTCGAACGTCAGCGTCACCGACGAGCCGCCGTTGGCGCTCGAGGTCGAACTGAAGTACATCAGGTGATCGATGCCGGTGAGCTGCTGCTCGATGACCTGGGTGACGGTCTTCTCGACGGTCTCGGCCAGCGTCGTGATCGCAATCGCCCCGCCGAGCAGGATCAGGATCGCGATGACCCAGGCGAAAATCGGGCGGTCGATGAAAAAGCTCGGCATGATTGTTTCCTGCTTCTACGCTGGTTCCTGATCGCAAAAATCAGTGCTTGTCGGCGGCCGCTGGTTGAGCCGGTGCACCCGGCGCAGCCTTGGCGGCATCGGCGTTCGGCTGCCACGGCGTTGCCTTGGCGGGCGCATCGGGCTTTACCTTCTGCACGCCCGACACGACGATCTGGTCGCCTTCGGCGACGCCATCGGTGACGATCCACGTATCGGCCTGCTGGGCGTCGGCCTTGATGCGCTTTTGTGCAACCTTGCCGTCCTTGCCGACGACGTAGACATACGCACCCTTCGCGTCGCGCAACACCCCAGCTTGCGGCACGAGGAAGGCGCGCTTGAGCTCGCCGAGTGTCACGCGCACGCTGACGTACATGCCCGGCAGGAGCTTGTGATCCGGATTCGGCACGATGCCGCGCAGGTTCACCGCACCGGTCGCTGCATCGACCGCGATGTCGGAAAAATCCAGTGTCCCGGGCTGACCGAGCGGCGTGCCGTCCGCCAGCAACAGCTCGACCTTGGCCTTGTTCTGGCCTTCGAGCGTGACATCGCCGCTGGCCTGCGCGCGCTGCAGCTCATCGAGTTCGCCGACCGCCTGGCTGAAATTGACATAGATCGGATCGATCTGCCAGATCGAGGTCAGCAGCGTCGCTTCGCCCTGGCCGACGAGCGCGCCTTCCGTGACCTGCTGCTGGCTGGCACGACCGCTGATCGGCGCGGTGACGCTGGCGTAGCTCAGGTTGATCTTGGCGCTATCGACGTTCGCCTGTGCCTGCTTGACGGCGGCGGCGCTGGTGCGCTCGGCCGCGTCGGCATTGTCCAGGTCGGTCTTCGACAGCAGGCCCTTGCTCGCGACCGAGCGTGCGCGTTCGGCGGCAACGTGATTGTTCTGCGCGGTGGCCTGCGCCGCGGCGAGGTTCGCCAGCTGCGCGTTCAACGCGGCCTGCAGCGGCGCCGGATCGATCTGGAACAGCACCTGGCCTTCCTTGACGTCGGTGCCCTCGGTGTAGACGCGCTTTTGCAGCACGCCGGCAACACGGGCGCGCACATCGGCAGTGCGCGTCGCCGACAGGCGGCCGACCAGGTTGCGGGTCAGCGGGATCGCCTGCGCCTTGGCGTCCACGACGCCGACTTCCGGCGGCGGCGGCTGTGGCGGCGGCTGCGGTCCCTTGCTGCAGGCAGCGACGGCGAGCGTGGCGGCGATCATCAACGAAGGCAGAGCCTGCGACTTCATACGCGTGATTCTCCGTTAGATTCGTCTATCCGTCGTTTGATCGACTGCCATTTCGACAGCGGCCGCCGCAACCGTGTGGATCGCCCTTGGAGCAGGCGGGCAAAATAATGAACTGCGCAGTATAAATTAATTGTAGCGGCACTTTCGCCGCAATGGGCCGAATGTCACTTGCGCAGGGCCGGGCCGTTTTCATCGTCCGCTGAGCCGTTGCATCGACTCAGGATAGCGCGCGCCCGCAGCACCGTGCAGCGGAAATGCGCCTTCGAGCGCGGCGCGGTCGGCTGCGCTCAGCAACACATCCACGGCGCCGATGTTCTGCTCGAGGTACTTGCGCCGTTTGGTCCCCGGAATCGGCACGATGTCCTCGCCCTGCGCGAGCACCCAGGCGAGCGCGAGCTGCGCCGCGCTGCAGCCCCTGGCCGTGGCCAATTCGCGCACCCGGTCGACCAGCGCCAGATTGCGGTCGAAGTTGTCGCCCTGGAAGCGCGGCTGCTTGCGCCGGTAATCGTCGGCCGCGAAGTCCTCGAAGCGGCGGATCTCGCCGCTCAGAAAACCGCGCCCGAGCGGACTGTAGGCGACGAAGCCGACGCCGAGTTCACGGCAGGCCGCGAGCACGCCGTCTTCCGGATCGCGCGTCCACAGCGAGTATTCGCTTTGCAGCGCCGCAATCGGGTGTTCGGCATGGGCGCGGCGCAGTGTCGCCGGTGCGACTTCCGACAGGCCCAGGCGGCGCACCTTGCCGGCACGCACCAGGTCTGCCATCGCGCCGACGGTTTCCTCGATCGGCACCGTGGCGTCGACGCGGTGCAGGTAGTACAGATCGATGACCTCGATGCCCAGACGCCGGAGACTGGCGTCGCATGAGGCATGCACGTAGTCGGGCTGGCCGTTGATCACGCGCCGGGCCGGATCGG
>Ga0193726_1003065_pt1 | contig 10869 bp, 11 predicted proteins | sample H2c1metaG_FD_144928 | JGI IMG/M metagenome (GOLD analysis project Ga0193726, IMG submission 144928) | Soil microbial communities from a riparian zone of the East river system, Colorado, United States - H2c1 | ecosystem: Environmental > Terrestrial > Soil > Riparian zone | place: USA: East River... | reverse complement strand
TCGCTGTGCCGCTAGTCCTTGCCGAACTCGGCTGGATGGTCATGGCCATCGTCGACACCGTCATGGTCGGCCATCTCCCGGATAGCGCTGACGCCATCGGGGCGGTCAGTATCAGCTCCAATATCTTCAATGTCCTTTCACTATTCGGCGGCGGTCTGCTCATCGGCCTCGACACGCTCGTCTCCCAGGCGTTCGGCGCGGGAAAGCGCGAGGATTGTCATCGCTCACTGCTCAACGGCATTTACCTGAGTCTGGCCATGACGCCACTCCTGATGGTCCCCGTCTATTTTTATGGACCGCTCCTGAAAGCGCTCGAAGTCGACCCGCAAGTAGCCGCCCTAGCCATTCCGTACATGAAGGCCCTCAACTACGGCCTGTTGCCACTACTGCTATATTTCGCGGTTCGCCGCACACTGCAAGCCATGAATCTGGTGAAGCCGGTGGCCTTCGCTCTGATCACCGCTAACCTGGTCAACCTGGTTGGCAATTGGGTTCTGATCTACGGAAAATTTGGCGCCCCGGCCATGGGAGTAGTCGGCTCGGGCTGGTCGACAGCCGTTGCCCGTCTCTACATGGCCTCCGTCTTGGTCGGGTATCTGCTCTGGTACGACCGCCGCCACCGTACCGAATTACTGAAAACTCCAGTCCATGTCGACTTCCTCCGCATCCGCCGCCTAATCGCCTTGGGCCTTCCCACAGCGCTGCAAATCACCTTGGAAGTTGGCGTCTTTGCTTTTGTCACCGCGTTGATCGGCAGACTTGGCGCCGTAGCTTTGGCCAGCCACCAAATCGCTCTCAACACCGTCGCTTTCACGTACATGGTCCCCCTTGGAATATCTTCGGCCGCGGCCGTCCGCGTGGGCCAAGCGATCGGGCGGAAAGACCCGCGCGGAGCTGGGGACGCCGGGGACACCGCCATCTTCCTCGGGGCCTCCTTCATGGGCGTGGCAAGTATCGCCCTGCTCGTGTTCCCGAGATGGATTGCTCTGATGTACACGCCTGATGAAACCGTCATCAGACGCACGGCACTCCTTCTGGCCGCAGGCGCTGCATTTCAGTTGTTTGATGGAGTTCAGACGGTTGCCACAGGAGCTCTGCGCGGCGCCGGCGACACCCGCACTCCCATGCTCTGCCACTTCACAGCCTATTGGGTCATCGGCTTGCCGCTGGGGTACTGGCTGGGTTTCAACCGAGGTTGGGGAGCGTTCGGCCTATGGGCTGGACTGAGCCTCGCCCTCATCCTCATCGGCATAGTCCTGCTCATCGTCTGGCGAAAAACCGTCCGTCAGCTAAATGCCGCCTAGTCGAAGTTCTCTCAAGCGGGAGCGCAATCAGGCGTGCCCGTCGGTGCGCTGGGTGCGGTCGCGCTCCGTAGCGAAATGTGGACGACGCCGCCCCAACAAAAAAGCAACCCTTGCCGGGGTTGCCTTTTCGTCAAACGAATCGCTAATTCTCAATAACCGCCCAACTACATCTTGTATCTTCCCAGATCGTCATCCGACAACCCTTCCAGGTACGTCTTCAGTTGATCGTTCGTCGTCTTTTCCGACAGCACTCCCGATACTTTCGAATTCTTCAGAACCTGTTCATCCACAAATATCGGGCAATCCATCCGCAACGCCAGCGCCAGCGCATCGCTTGGGCGCGAATCAATCGTCATCATCTGCCCGTCGCGCTCCACCCAAATCAGCGCGTAAAACGTATCGTCTTTCAGTTCATTCACCACAATCTTGGCGACCCGGCCATCGAGCCCCATCAAAACATTCTTCAGCAAATCGTGCGTCATGGGCCGCGGCGTCTGCACTTTCTCAATCTCCAGCGCAATCGCATTCGCTTCATAAACGCCTACCCAAATCGGCAGTACCGCCTGCCCTTGCACATCTTTCAACACCACGATAGGCATGTTGGTAACTGGGTCCATCATCAGGCCACGTATCTTCATTTCCACTTCCATCGAGGCCTCCCGATTTGCGCTTCTAGGAAACGTGTTCGCCGACCAAACTTGTCGGACCCGCTCCGGTCACCCGTACCTTCACGTAGCTTCCCAGAAGGTCGCGTTCTTGGGAAGAGAAATTCAACACCCGGCTCGAAGAAGAATGTCCCGACCACTGATTCTCTCTCCGCGATTTGCCGCTCACGAACACTTCGAAGTCCTGTCCTACAAGCTCGGTGTTGCGCGCCGACTGTATCTGCCTCTGGCGCTCCTGCAAAATCGCCAGCCGCCGCCCCTTCTCTTCTTCCGGAATCGAGTCTTTCATCGCTAGAGAGGGCGTGTTTGGTCGCGGCGAGTACTTAAAGGCAAAAACTCCTTCATATTGCACTTCATCCAGAAGTGAAAGCGTCGCCTGAAAATCCTCGTCCGTCTCCCCGGGAAATCCGACAATAATGTCGGTTGTCAATCCAATGGCCCGCTTGGCCCCGCGAATCATCGCAACCTTTTCCAAATATTCTTCCCGCGAATAGGTCCTCTGCATGGCCTGGAGCAACGAACTCGATCCCGACTGTACCGGCAAATGCACGTGATCGCACAATTTCGGCTGCGCGTCAATCGCATCAACAATGTCCTGTGTAAATTCGCGCGGGTGGGAGGTGGTAAACCGCACCCGCCGGATCCCGTCGACGTCGGCCACCGCCAGGAGCAACTCGGAAAACTTCATCTGCCGGGCACTCGGGTCGCGATAGGAATTCACAGTCTGGCCGAGCAGTTGAATCTCGGAATATCCGCCCGCCGACAACTCGCGCGCCTCCTGCAAAACCGACTCGCTCGCGCGACTCCGCTCCGGCCCCCGGGTAAACGGCACCACGCAATACGAACAAGACTTGTCGCACCCTTCAATAATCGTGATGAATGCGCGCCACGGATTATCCCGCCGTGTCACCGGGGTCTCAAAGGTTTCCTCCGTATCGTTGTTCAACCCGGTGACCCGCGAATTCCCGGCTTCCAGCCGGTCCAGCATTTCCGGCAACTTGCTGTAACTCGCCGATCCGCAAACCAGACTCACCCACGGGGCCCGGGTAAAAATCTTTTCGCCTTCTTGCTGCGCTACACAACCCAGCACGCCAATAATCTTTCCCTGAGTCTGCTGCTCGCGATATTCGCCCAGCCGGGAAAACACTTTCTGCGCTGCCTTTTCCCGGATGCTGCAGGTGTTATACAAGATCATCGACGCCGATTCTGGAGTCTCTACCTGTGCATACCCGCGACCCAACAGGACTCCGGCTACTTTCTCCGAATCGTGATCATTCATCTGGCAGCCAAAGGTCTCCAGATAAAACGTTCGGTAAGGATCGGATGTAAGTACTGTTGCGCGCGCCTGCGCCGAGCTTGCGGCGGCAACCTCCGGGCCCGTGAGCGACTCCAATCGAATGTCGAACGATTTGCTCATTTTTCAAAGTCAGTTTATCACACCGGATGCGGCGTTTCGTGACCGATATCGCACATACCGAAGTTCCTGTACAGACAAAACTGTTTCGAAAAGACACAATGACTCGACACCTTTCGTTGCTTCCCCTTCAGGCGTGTGCTACGGTTTTGAAGTTGGAGAATTTTTTCATCTAGCGGGCCTGCAGTGCGCAACTCCATAGGGAGGGTTCCTTATTTTTTCGCTCTCGATTCTTCTACTCACAGACATTGGCAGCATTCTCGCGCAAACGGGCTGGGTTGCGCGCGGCGTCCTGATTCTTCTTGCTGTTTTTTCCGTTATCTCCTGGGCCATGATTTTTCAAAAGATTGGCGCGTTTGGCCGCGTCCGCAAGGACAGCGACCAATTCCTCAGAATTTTCCGCGCCACTCGCGGAGTCGCCAATCCGCAAGCGCTGGCGTCTGCCGGATCTCCTTTCGCCTCGGTTTACGCGGCGGGTTATCGCGAACTGCAAAGTCAGGTGACCCCCACAACCACCTCTTCAACTAACAAACTGAAAAGCCTGTCAGCGGTCACCGTCAACATGCAGATCGCCGCTGCCGAAGAAGTCCGCCGCGTCGAAAAAGGTATGTCCTGGCTGGCCACGACCGCTTCCGTCTCGCCCTTCATCGGTCTGTTTGGAACGGTCTGGGGCATCATCGACGCATTTTCCGGCCTCGGCACGGCGGGAGCGGCCAGCCTGCACGCCGTAGCTCCCGGTATTTCTGAAGCCTTGTTCACCACCGCCGCTGGCCTGGTCACGGCCATTCCGGCGGTTATCTTCTACAATCAATTCCTGCAGAACATTCGCGACCTCGGCCAAAGGCTGGACACTTTTGCCCTTGAGGTCGCCGGCCAAATTGAAAAGACGTTCAGCTAAAGCGCCCCGGAACTTATGCCGCAACCGTCCAGAACCCAAACGTCGCTCTCGGAGATCAACATGGTCCCGTTCATCGACATTGTCCTCGTCTTGCTGATTATCTTCATGATCACCGCGCCGATTCTGCAGTCCGGAATCGAAATCGACGTTCCCAAAACCAAGACCATCCGCGAAATTACGCAACAAAGACTCGTCGTCACCATTGACAAAGCGCAGCGGGTTTATCTCGGCAATGACGCCATCAATATTCACCAGCTCCCGGCTCGAATCAAAGCCCAGCTCAAAGGACCGAATGATTCAGTTTTCCTGCGTTGCGACGAAAGTGTGCCTTTCGGCAGCTTTGCCACCGTTGTTGATGAACTCCGGCAGTCCGGCATCAGCAACATAAGCATAGTTACCGAACCGCTTTCCAATCGCGCGCGCACCCAGTAACTATGTCAACGACCTACGCCCATACCGAAGAGAGTGGTCTGCAAAAATTCCTGGGCTATTCCCTGTCTCTGCACATCGCTCTGGCCATCGTCGTCGCTGCCGGCGCCTATCTAAAACTCGGAAACGAATGGTCCGGCTACGGCGGCCAGGCCGGCAGCGATACCAAAGTGAATCTGGTCAGCAGCGCGGGAATTCCCCTGCCCCGCGAGCAAGTCGTCACCGAAAGCCAGACGGTCGACCCCACAAAGGGTCTGAATAAAGAAGAACCTCCAAAACCGCCCGAACCAAAAACCGAGGCCAAAGAAATTCCAAAATTCGAAAAGGAAAAACCGCTCCCTCCTACCCATAAATCGAAAACGTTTGAACCAAAAACCAAGCCGCCGGACAACGCTGTTCCCTACGGCAAAGGCGGTAATCCCGATCTTCCCACGGGTTTTTCCCAGAACCCCGGCGCGCCCTCGAACGGCGTTGCCGTCCAGGGACAAGGCGGCGGCGACTTCGCTTCTCGCTACGGCTGGTACATCGAGTCGGTTATTCGCCGAGTCGAACCCAACTGGGACAAGCTCTCGATCGATTCCAGTGTCCGCGCTTCGCAGGTCCTTCATTGCGAAATTTCATTCACCATCAATCGGGATGGGAGCGTGAAAAATGTCCACGTTTCCAAGTCTAGCGGCAATGTTTCCTGGGACAATTCCGGCCTGCGCGCCATTATGGGCTCTAACCCGTTGCCCCCTTTACCGTCTGACTACAATCAATCGAGCATTGACGTTATGTTTGATTTCCCGCGCCAAGGTGCCCATTAATGGTTATCATTTGCATTCAACGCCGATTCGCAATCGCAGCAATCGTAAACAGGAGGCATTCGTGAACCGTCGTGTCGGACGATTCGTCAGTATGGCCATGTGCGCCATGGTATTGCTATTTCCCGGCCTCACAGCGGCACAGGATTGGTTTCGCGCCGGCACAGGTCTCGGCAACGTCGGCAAACCACGCGTTGCCGTAGCCGACTTTGTTTCGCGCGCCGACTCTGCCAAATCGCATTCCGCTCTCTTCACCCAAGTTGTCCGCGACGATCTCCAGTTCTGCGGCATCATTGAACTCGTCAGCCCCAGTTTCTATCCGCCGCAACCGCCTTCTCAGCCTTCCGAACTTCGCAACCTTTCCTGGACCGACCAGCCGGTCAATGCCAACATGGTCGCCTTCGGCAATCTCACCGAATCTTCCTCTGAAGTCGCCATCTTCGCGTGGCTCTTTGACGTTCACAATCCATCCGCGCAGCCGGTAATCGCCAAGGTCTATCGCGGCGCCCCCACCGATCCCCAGGTGCGCAAATTTGCGCATCAGTTTGCCGACGAGATCATCAATCGCCTGTCCGGCGGACTTCCGAGCATCTCGTCAACGCAGATTGCTTTTGTCAGTTCCCGCAGTGGCACCAAAGAAATCTGGGCCATGGACTACGACGGAGCCAATCAGCACACGCTTACTTCCTTGCGCACCATTTCCCTGACGCCGCGCTGGTCTCCCGATACCTCGCGCATTGCTTTTACCTGCTTTGCCTCGGCGGGCGGCGTAACCAGCGCGCAAATCTGCATGTATTCTCTCGACGCCGGCAAAGTTGTCAGTTTCCCGCGCTTCCATGGAACCAACATCACTCCGGCCTGGTCTCCTGACGGCAGTCAGATCATCTTCTCTTCCTCAATGCAGGGCGGACCCGAACTCTACGTTACCGACGTCAACGGCGGCCGTCCTAAGCGCCTCACCAATTCCAACGGCGCCAACATGTCTCCGGCCTGGAATCCAAAAACCGGACAGACGGTCGCTTTTGTCAGCGATCGCGGCGGTGTCCCCCAGCTCTACATGATGAATTCCGACGGCACCAGCACCACCAAGTTCGACCTGCCGGACATGGGTTACGTGATCGATCCCGCCTGGGCGCCTAACGGACAGCTTCTCGCGTTCAGTTGGCGTCGTCCTAGCGGTAACTATGACATTTACGTGATGGACGCCTCGTCGCGCCAGCTCGTCGAACTCACGCGCGACGCCGGTCGCAACGAGCGCCCCAGTTGGGCGCCCGATGGACGTCACATCGTCTTCGAATCCACGCGCGGCGGCTCGCGTCAAATTTGGACCATGCTGGCGGACGGCTCGCAGCCGCACCAGCTCACGACAACGGGACACAATGAATCGCCCAACTGGTCACCCAAATAGGCTTTTGCCGCATGCGACTTTTGTGCGCAATGTATAATATATCGTGATACGAGATATTACCCGGACCCAGCCCGCTGGTGGTACGATTCTTCAATCGGTGGGAGCAAACACGGGATTCTACTGTCGAGGAGAAAACGCATGATTCAAGTTTCACGAAATTTTTATAAGGGATGTTTGGTTGCCGCGCTTGCCGCGACTGTTTTTGCCGCTGGTTGCGGGAAGAAGCCGGCAAAACAGCCGCCAGCACAGGCGGCGCCGCCGCCCGCGGCCGCGCGTCCTACGGTTACCATTCAGGCCAATCCCGCCTCGATCAATAAGGGTGAGTCCAGTACTTTGACCTGGAGTTCCACGGATGCCACGTCGGTGAGTATCGCGCCTGAAATCGGTGCCGTGACGGCGCAAGGTTCGACCAAAGTGACGCCGGCGGATTCGACCAGCTACACCATCACCGCCACGGGCCCAGGCGGCTCTTCCGATGGCACTGTCCGCGTGACCGTTGCTGCTGCTGCTCCGGCTGAGCCACCGGCCCACGAACCCTCGGCGGACGAACTGTTCCTCCGCGAAGTTCGTGACGCGTATTTTGATCTCGACAAAGCTGACATTCGTTCCGACGCTCGCGATGCGCTCGGCAAAACCGCCGAGTTCCTTCGCAACTATCCAACACTCAAAGTCACCATCGAAGGTCATTGCGATGAGCGCGGCTCGACCGAATACAACTTGGGCCTTGGCGATCGCCGGGCCAGCGCCGTCAAGCAATATCTGGTCTCCCTGGGCATCGCCGCTGATCGCTTGAACACCGTCAGCTACGGCAAGGAGAAGCCTTTCTGTATGGAAACCTCCGAGGCCTGCTACCAGCAAAATCGCCGCGGCCACTTCGTCAAGTCCAATTAGTTTGTTCCGGTTTGCGGATCCAGGGGCGGGGTTTCTACCCCGCCCCTGCTTTTTGCGGCACCGTTTTTGACGTAAACTTGTGTTGGCCCGGCTTTTGTTTTGACTTTGAGGAGGCGAATTTATTTCGCCCGCTTTTGCTCTTTGATTTTATTTATGGACTTGTTTTTGCAAGGGTACGACTTGTGCCGTAAGCGGCAAAGAACAAGTGGGCTTGGCCCTGAGGGACTGAAAACCCCTTGCCAATTTTCACCGCACCACTGAGGAGGCTTTCTCTAATGCGAAACCGCAACGTTGCAGCATTTACCGCCGCTCTAATTGCCGGCGCCATCGCAGGCAGCATGGCGGGCCCGCGGCCAGTCAATGCCGTGGCCCGCGAAATCATCGAGCTTCAGCGCGACGTAACAACCCTGCTCCAGGGCCAAAAAGATCTCGCCAATCAGATGACACAGGACCATACCGTGCTCAAAACCCTGGTCGAACAGACCGGGGACAGCGTCAACAAGCTCGGCGGCACCGTCGGCTCGATGCAAAAATCCGTTCAGGACGTCCAAGCCAATTCGGGCGCCCGCCTGGACACCATGTCCACCCAGGTGCAAGGTCTGTCGGACAATCTTGAAGAGATCAAATCGCGTCTCGGCAAGCTCAACCAACAACTCGTCGACCTGCAAAACACCGTACAGAACCTCGATTCTAAAATCTCCGGTTCTGCTCCTGCGGCAAACGGCGGCTCGACCCCGCCGGCGGCTTCTAATCCATCCGGTGGAGTGCCCGTCGCCGCAAGCAGTGCCCCGGGCGGTCCCGCCCCCTCCGCCGACACTCTCTATTCGAACGGCCTCCGCGACATCACCAGCGGCAAATACGATCTAGCCCGTTCCGAATTTCAGGACTATTTGAAGTATTACGGAGACACCGATCTGGCTTCGAACGCGCAGTTCTATCTCGGCGAAATCGCCTATTCCCAAAAACAATATGAGCAAGCCGTCAACGAATACGACAAAGTTCTCTCCAACTATCCAAAGAGCTTTAAACTAGCGCCTGCCCACTTGAAAAAAGGAATGGCGCTGCTTGAAGTCGGCCAGAAAACATCCGCCATTCGTGAACTCCGCGATGTGATCAAGCGCTATCCGGGCACCGAAGAAGATCGCCGCGCCCGCGCCAAACTCAAAGAACTGGGAGTCGCTACGGCCGTAGCCCGCTAATCCTATTTCGCGGCCCGCCGCAATGCCCTCAGAAGTTCCCCGCCTGTCCCCGATCCAAATGAGCCTGCCATTTGCTCACTGCAATGTTGCTTTGCTTGCTGACGCGCCCTGACCTATCTTCGGTCCGCGCATCCCGCTCGAGCGATCCGAGGAGCCTCCATCATGGCAAACTTGCAAGCCGGCATGGAAGTTCCAGCTTCCTGTCCGCGTTTTCTTTTGCGCCACTTGCAGGACGTGTTTCATTCGCACGAATTCGATAGGTAGTGATGGCGTTCGGCGCTCGACAGCTCTAGCATTAAATTCAGTGGGGACGGAGGGTTCGATGAAATCATCATTTGGCAGGCGCTCTTGGTTCGCCGCACTCACGTTTTTCCTCGCAGCTGGTAGCATGGCCGGGGCCCAGGGCCACGGCAAAGGTCACGATAAACACGACAAAGACAAGGGACAATACTTTTACAAAGATCACGAGAAGCAGGAAATTCGCGGCTGGTACGACGGCCGCCGCAGCAATCTTCCTCCGGGCCTTGCCAAAAAAGATCGTCTCCCCCCTGGACTCGAAAAGCAGCTGGTGCGCCGCGGCACACTTCCTCCTGGCCTGCAAAAACGGGTGCAACCCTGTCCGGAAGATCTGCGCCGTCGGCTGCCGCCGCCTCCTCCCGATTGTGACAACGTCTTGATTGGTGGACACGTTGTTCTTCTCAACCGCCGAACGCAACTCGTGGTCGATGTTTTTCACTTCGAAATTAACTGACCATCCGCGCGATATCGCTATGCACTGCGCAGTTCCAGCTCGTCGCAACCCAGCCGACGGACCAACCCGCAAGCGCCGGATTTTCCCCGTTTACGACATGAAATCCCGGTAGCCCTGCGTCCACGGTTCAGGAAAGTGTTATCCTGCCCCTCCAAGAAAGAATTCCGCTCAACAGGTGGCACATGACCAAATTCCCAAATTTCACGCTCACCGGACAAGTCGCCCTGGTCACCGGAGCGGCCCGCGGACTGGGGCGCGCCATCGCCCTAGCCTTCGCCAACGCCGGCGCTGACATCGCTCTCGGCCTTCGCGACAAAAATTCCGCCGCCGACCTCGCCCACGAAATCGAATTCCTCGGTCGCAAAGTCCTCCGGCTCCAAATGGATGTCACGCACCTGGCGCAGATTTCCAGCGCCATCCAAACCACCGCCCAACACTTCGGCAAGCTCGACATTCTTGTCAACAACGCCGGCGGCGGCGTCAGCGCCCCGGCTCTTGAAATGACCGAGCGCGACTACGACGAAACGCTCGCCATCAACCTCAAAGCTACTTTTTTCGCCTGCCAGGAAGCCGCCAAAATCATGATCCGCCAAAATGGGGGCCGCATCATCAACATGAGTTCGCAAGCCGGATATGCCGCGCTGCCTACCGAATCGATCTACTGCGCCAGCAAAGCGGCGGTCTCGCATCTGACAAAATGCCTCGCGGTCGAGTGGGGCGAGTTCAACATCACCGTGAACGCCGTGGCGCCAACTTTCATCAGGACGCCCGGCACTGAGGAAGCTCTCGCCGATCCGACGTTTCGTGCCGACGTGATCGAGCGCATCGCGGGATTGCACCGCATCGGCGAACCGGTCGAAGTGTCCGGCGCCGTGGTATTTCTTGCGTCGCCGGCCGCGTCGCTGATCACCGGCCACACCATCCTCATCGATGGAGGATGGACGGCTCGCTGACGCGGCGTGACTCGCACTCGCGAGTCGCATCCAATACATTCATGAACAAGATCACAGCACTCGATGTGAATTGGGTCGGCCGGCCAAAATCGATCGCGGCTGCGTTGCTCGAGTCCGAAGATCATCGCGCGCTGATCGATCCTGGCCCCGAATC
>Ga0193726_1003064_pt1 | contig 10872 bp, 10 predicted proteins | sample H2c1metaG_FD_144928 | JGI IMG/M metagenome (GOLD analysis project Ga0193726, IMG submission 144928) | Soil microbial communities from a riparian zone of the East river system, Colorado, United States - H2c1 | ecosystem: Environmental > Terrestrial > Soil > Riparian zone | place: USA: East River... | reverse complement strand
CGAATATGCGGGCAGCTATGAAGCCGGGGCGAGCATGCAATTCAGCTTCGCGCGCAAGGGTGGCAACCTCGTCGCGTCGCTCAACGGCGCTGCGGGGACGGCGCAGAAGGCGCAGGCACGCGACATCTTCTTTACGCCGGCTGCGGGGACGACGCCAAAGGTCTTTCAGCGCGGCGATGATGGGAAGATCATCGGCTTCATTTATCTGCGCGGTAAGAACAGCATTGTGTTCAAGCGCGTAGTCTAATAGGCCGAACGCAACGGCGGTTATCATGCGATGAGTTTTGGAGCAGGGTAAAACCTAAGTTGTGAAGAAAACCGGCGCTGTCCAAACGACAATGCGTAGGGACATTACCGCGAGGGCACGCAAACTAGATGAGCCACTGATGAGTGACGATCTGCCGAGCGAATGAGATCACCGATATATGGGGGTGAGACTGGATCTCGAAGAGATACCCCACGGCGCCCATGATCAGGCTGTTCATCAGTAGAGCGGCAGCGAGTGCGGTGAGTTTGGAAGAGAGGGTGTTCATGTGTGTCTCCTGGCGTAAGTTGTCATCGATCCTTGCTTGCATAACACAGCAAGAGCCGTGCCAGTTGCAGGGACCTTAAGAAAAGGGTCATTTGGCAGGTATTTTCATCGGATGGGGAGATGCGAGTGACCGCGGACAGTGTCCGCGGACAAGTCGGACAGCTGCTCCTTGGGCGGCGAGATCAACTGGCGGGAAAAGGGTTGTAATCCGGTTCTCTTGCTTAAGGGCACAGTCGTCTTCGGCCTAGAACCCAGGCTCTTCGCGGACGTGACATTGGAAACATGCATAGACCGATCCGCTATGAAAATCAGTCTTGCAATCTATACAGTGCGGGGTTGACAGGGCCCTCTTTTGTTTTCAGGGATTATTGGAGCATCGCATGTACATCGAGAATTCCCGCATCCTGATTGCCTTGGCATTTGCCGTTTTGACCGCGCCGGCGTTTGCCGATGACTGCACGACGGTAAAGAGCGCGATGTTGAACAGCGGACACACGCCGCACAGCCTGGTCATCTCGAAGAGCGACGGTCAGGGAAAAAAGACTGTGACTCGACAGGTTCAGACAGTGGATAACAAATATGTGCAAACGCCGGACGGCAAATGGTACGCGATGAACATCGCGATCAAGGATTTAAACGACGACTTATCAGGGGTTCAAACGTGCCGTCGCAGCGGCAGCGAGAGCGTCGGCGGAGAGTCGACTGCCGTGTACGAGGTTCACATGAACCTCGAAGGGAGCATCAGTGATAGCAGGGTCTGGGTGTCCTCAAAGAACCTGATATTGAAATCCGAAGGGGTCATCGAAGGTGCCCACTACACCACCGAGTACGACTTCGGCCACGTCACGCCGCCGGCCAACGCAACACCGATGGGCGGCAAGTAGCAGACGGAGCGTTTCGAAGGCTTTGCCTCGGTCTGACGCGGGACTTACTCGAAACATTTAATTCCGAGTTATTGAGCAATGACAGTGCGGCTTTCATGCTGGAGCATGCAGTGCCGCAGCCGCAATCGCTGAGCATACTTGCTTACAGAGGGTGCTTCATTGAAACTGCCTGAAGCTGGAGGTGGCTCGCGATGGCGGGGGATGAGGGGGTGGAAAAATCCTCGGAGGCGGAAGCTCGACCGTCGGGCACCTCCGCGCCGGTCTTCATCAGCTATGCGTCGCAAGATGCAGCGGTCGCCAATGCCGTCGTCGAGAATCTCGAGCGGCGCGGCATCAAATGCTGGATTGCGCCCCGTGATGTAACACCCGGGTCTCAGTACGCTGATGAGATCGTGGGGGCGATTAATGACACCAAAGTCTTTGTATTGGTGCTTTCTGAACACGCAGTCACTTCTCCGCATGTGGGACGGGAGATTGAGCGGGCCGCGTCAAAGCGGCGGCGAATTATCGTGTTGCGGACCGACGCGGCACCACTGACCCGGTCTTTTGAGTATTTTTTGAGCGAGTCGCAGTGGATTGATGTTGCGGCCTTAGGTGTGCCGGGGGCGTTGACGAAGCTCACGCAAGCGGTGGCACAACGCCTGGCGCCCTCGTCGTGGGTCAGTCCGGGTTTGGGGACTGACGTCAGGGATCCGGCCGATCGGAAACGTAGACCCAGTTATTTGACCATCAAACGTGCGCTCGCCGCTGCGGTGTTTCTCATCGCCGCCGCTGCTGTCCTCGGCATTATGGTTCGCTACTGGCCGTCAAAGCAGGGGGATCCGCAGGCGCCGATGGTCGCGGCAATCTCGGACAAATCGATCGCGGTCTTGCCGTTCGTTGATATGAGCGAGAAGAAGGATCAGGAATATTTCTCCGACGGGATGTCGGAGGAACTGATCGACATGCTGACGAAAATTCCCGATCTTCAAGTCACCGCCCGAACATCCGCTTTTTTCTTTAAAGGCCGGCCGACGACCATCACGGATATTGCCCGCGCCCTGGGGGTTGCATACGTGCTCGAGGGCAGCGTGCGAAAATCAGGCGAGACCGTGAGAGTCACCGCGCAACTCATTCGCGTCCACGGGGGTTACCACGTGTGGTCCGAGACATACGACCGGCCGCTCAATGACGTGTTTAAAGTGCAAGATGATGTCGCCGCCGCGGTGGTCAAGGCGCTCAAGGTATCGCTTCTAGGCGGGGACATGCCCCGGGGAGCCGGCACGCGAAACGCTGAAGCGTACACCCTGTACCTTCAGGGAAAGGCGGCGAAAGGTGACCGGCGCTCCGAAAATGAAACCGCGGTCCTGTTCTTGCGCAAAGCGATACTTGCAGATCCCAATTATGCAGATGCTTGGGCGCTTCTTGCGCTTACACTGTCGTTGCTCGCCGATGACGGGTCTTCATCCGCTGCGCAATTACTCGAGGAGGCCCGACGCGCGGCGCTGCAAGCTCTTTCTCTCGACCCTCAATTGGCCGCCGCACACGCTCAATTCGCAGGAATCCTGATCTGGGATGACTTGGACATTCGTGGCGGCGAGACGCAAATTGAGCAGGCACGGAAGCTTGATCCAAATGACTCTTACACCCTTGCTATCGCCGGTACGGTCGCTGCTTACCGAGGCGATTTTAACAAGGCGATCGAACTCGTACGCCAGAGCATTTCCAGCGATCCTGTCAATCCGATTAGATATCGCGATCTAGCCTGGGTCTTGTACTATGCAAGGAAATATTCAGAGGCGTTGACCGCCTACCAAAAGATGCTTACGTTGAAAACCGACGCGCGAGCAAAGCATACATTCAGCGCGACAATTTTGTTGGCGCAAAATGATCCCGTTGCCGCACTTGCCGAGATGGCACGTGAAGAGGAGGCTGACCGTGAGAGATCCGGCTGTGTCGCAATGGCGTACGACATGTTAGGCCGGAAGGCCGAGGCGGATGCAGAGCTGGCCTCGTTGAAACAGAAGCACGCCGCCGACAGCGCATATGTGATCGCCCTAATTTACGCGAACCGGGGTGAAATCGACCACGCATTCGAATGGTTCGATCGAGCGTACCAGCAACACGACTATGCGCTCTTGGATATAAAGGTGCAGCCACTGCTGAAAAACGTGCAAGCCGATCCTCGCTTCCCGGCTCTCCTGAGGAAGTTGAACTTGCAGGATTAGCGGAACGCGGACGACTCTACTCTTCAGAACCGGAAGACAATTCCAAGCGTGAGGGTGCGGATATTGTGGACGCCTTGGATGGGATCGAGGACCCTGCGCAGGCGCGCTCTGTCGCCGCGGCCATGGACCGCATCGCCGGCAGACAGAGGGAACGCGGCCATTTTCCGATCAAGGTGGTGTTGCAGGTCCGGGATCGCCGCGAGCAGCAACTGGTGTATTCGACGCCCGCGGGTGCGGGCGAGGTGCTGCGCGGCAATCCGGCGTCGCGAACCGAGCAAGTTCTCGGCGGACAGACCTATCAGGTCTTCGAGGTCGATACCTCGCGCTGGGCGGTACTTTGGGCCCGGACACTGATCGACACCCCCTGGGTCCTGAAAGCATTGGGTGCTGAATCAATCAGAAGCATTGCCATCGCAATCCCTTTTCTGTTGCTGCCCGTGTGGCTGGCGGTCATGCAGGGACTGCGTCCGCTGCGGCAGTTCTCGGACCGAATCGCGGCGCGGGGGCCCAATGACATGTCGCCGATCGGGCTGGTTCCAAAGCAGGCCGAGATGCAGCCACTGGCGGCGGCTCTCGATGCATTGCTCACTGTGCTACGGCAGAAAATCGATGCCGAACAAATGTTCGTGGCGAATGCGGCGCACGAGTTACGCACCCCGCTGGCTGTGGTCACGGCACAAGCGCACGTTCTGGCGAAAGCTACCACCGCGGAGCAGCGATCAGAGGCCGAGCAGCGGTTGGAAGCTGCGATGGGCAGGGCCTCTCATCTGATTCATCAACTACTGGTGCTGGCGCGGATGGAGATGGACCGGTCGCCCGCGACGATTTCGGTGGATTTGGCGCAATTGGCGCGTGCAGAGATCGGCCACTTCGTACCGGCCGCCTCGGCGCGCAACATCGAGATTTCGCTGGAAGCACCCGATGAGCTGTTGGTGACTTTGGAGGTGCAACCGCTGCGGTCTGTGCTGCAAAACCTGACCGACAATGCGATTCGCTATACAGCAGAGGGCGGCAAGGTCATCGTCAAGTTGTCCAGTCGAGACGGCGCCGTCATGCTCTCGGTGATTGATGATGGTCCGGGAATTGCGGAAAGCGACCGTTCCCGGATTTTCGACCGATTCTACCGGGGAGAAAGACCCCCGGAGGCGCCGGGAACAGGCCTGGGCCTCACCATAGTCAAAGTCGCCGCGGCTCGTATGCGTGGCGAGCTGCATATTAGTGCCGGATTAGACGGACGTGGATGCTGCTTTACTCTTGAGATCCCGATCGAGAGGGTGGATGACAAGTAGAGACCGCGCGAAGCGGCATCCCCGCAACAATTGCGGCCCTCTGGGCGCCGCGTCACGCTTAAAGAGAGATTCGCGTCACCGAAGACGGGGCGTAATCCTGGCAGATTAGCGGGCATCTCAAAGCCCTCGGAGACAAGGAATGTCCGGCCAATCCCCACTCAAAGCAAAGCCGCTTCGCCTTCCCGGCGAATCTATCGACAAAGAGATCGACCACTGGGTTAACGATAAGGCCCTGGGCACTCTCTTCGCCGCGGGTTGCTTCTGCTTTGTCGCGTACTTCGAATGGTACGGATATCTCACTCATGCGCCGCGACGTCCGGTCCTACTCACCGTTGTAGCTGCCGCCGCGGTGATCTTTGCGGGTTGGCGTAGTTGGCGTATCCGCAGGCGCGTGCAGAGGCTAAAGCAGGGCCGAGACGGCGAGCGCGCGGTCGGGCAGTTCTTGGAACGTCTGCGAGATGGCGGCGGGCAGGTGTTTCACGATGTACCGGGCGAGGGATTCAATCTTGACCATGTGGTGATCTCATCGCACGGAATTTATGCCATCGAGACCAAGACCTTGAGCAAGCCGTGGCCGGGAGCGAAGATCGTTGTCGAAGGCGATGCGTTGAGCGTCGCGGGCCAAGTGCCGGATCGCAATCCCATTAAACAAGCAACTGCCGTCAGTCGCTGGCTTGAAAATGAGTTGAAGAAGTCCACTGGAAAGCGCTTTTTCGTGCGCGGCGTTGTGGTTTTTCCGGGATGGTTTGTAGAGCAAAGAGGTCCAAACGGGGACGTGTGGGTGTTGGAACCCAAGGCGTTGCCCGCGTTTATAGATAGCGCCCCGGCGATGATCAGCGCAGCTGATGTTGCGCTCGCTGCCTATCACTTGTCGCGGTACGTAAGGAGCGAGCCGAAGAAGGCGGCGTAGAAAGCGCGGCTTGACTTTGCCGCCGCCCAAAGCCTGGTCGAGCACACTGCGGTTGGCATTGGCCTCACCCGCGCCTCGATGCTGCTCTTCGCACTCTTGGCATTCTTCTGCCGTCGCCACGCCGTGAGCGCGCAGCCAGCGCGAGACCAGGCTGCTAAGCCGGCGTAGCTGGTGCGGACTAAACTGGAATTCACGCAGCGTTAACGTCAGATCGGATGATCCGGTGTAGGCTCGATTCAAGCACCGACGCTACCAAGGAGAGGGTTCATGAGCGTACATTCTTGCCGCTGGCCCCAATTACTGCTGTTTGGAACATTGGCAGCCTGGGCCGCAACGACTTCAGGCGCAGAGAAACCTCGGTTTTCGAGCCAGTACGGCGGTTACCGGGTTTCGACGGACTTTACCGTAGATAGTAAGGACCACGCCGTCATATCGCTGCCCGTTGGCGCGCGCCCTGGCGACCTGTTGTCGATTCGTCCGCTGCGCTTGAACAATGACGAGTATCTGATCTTGCAAAGCTGCAAGTCACCCGGGTGCACTGAACCTCAGGTCGTGCGTGCTTGGAATGCGTCGGGGCACATGGGCCCGGATCCAGTCACCTCGAACAAGATACCGATTGCGCGGGACACCACGTATATGCTTTGGATGCAGCGCATTTCCACCCAGGGTGGCAAAAGCTTTTCGCTTTACGAAAGGAACAGCCCCGCGTTGGTCTTCATCCCGGCAGGTTCTGCGGAAATCTTCCAAGCTTCCAACTTGGCGGACGCAGGCAAACGCGGTCCCACACGAGTTGATAGGTCTTCGATTGAGAGTGGTACGTTCATCGCGAAGTTCGAGGGCGGCTCAGTGGTGCGGATGAAGATGCTACGGGCGGCGACAAACAACGACGCTACCGCAGCGCTTCGGTAATAGAGAGTGTCATGGACCGGGTCCAAGTGCTCACGCGTGCGTGGAGAGGAAAACGACCGAGCGCGCTTCGGCTTGATAGGTACGGGTCGTCACGACCGGGGCGTTCTTCCACTCAACAATGTCCTGCGGTGAGTCGAGGCTGGTATCGATCCAACGTCGCCACGGCTCCTGCAATGTAGTCGGCGGCAGTTCGAATTCGAGCACCTCCCAATAAGAATTAAAAATCGCATAGAAGAGCACGCCTCCGTCTCGACCCGCTGCGCTGTACGCCACGCCGTGCGATTCGGAGCTCCAATCGGGTTGATTGAGTTTCACACCATGCCAGACTCCATTTGCCTCGCGCAACAGTTCGTTAAGAGTCAAAGCTCGAAAATTGGGGTCGAAACCTCGCATCAGGCGGTGTACGCCTAAAGATCTCACATACCGAAGGAGATCAGCGTGCTTGGCAACCAACGCCCAGTCGAACCAACTGATCTCATTGTCTTGGCAATAGGCGTTGTTGTTACCCTGCTGCGTGCGCCGCACTTCGTCGCCCATCAATATCATCGGCAGACCGAGCGCCAGCATCGTTACCGCGAGGAAATTCTTCACCTGCCGATTTCGGAACTTCTCCACGTTGGCATCAGTAGTGGGACCTTCAATTCCCCAATTATAGCTTCGATTGTCGTTAGCACCGTCGCGGTCGCCTTCGCCATTGGCCTCGTTGTGCTTCCCGTTGTAGGAAACCAGATCGTTGAGTGTGAAGCCGTCGTGGCAGGTCACGAAATTGACGCTGGCCTCGGCCTCGCGCTCCTTGCGACCGTAAATTTGAGGGCTGCCGAGCAGCCGATCGGCGAATGATGCGACCGAATTATCATCCCCACGGAGAAAGTTGCGCACATCATCGCGAAATCGTCCATTCCACTCCCGCCAATTATTCCCAAGGAAGCTGCCCACCTGATACAGGCCCGCCGCGTCCCACGCTTCGGCGATCAGTTTCGTGCCCGCCAACATCGGCGCCGAGTCGATATCCCACAAAACCGGCGGGTCCGGTAGCAAATTGCCTGACTCATCACGCTCCAGAATCGCCGCCAGATCAAACCGAAAGCCGTCCACGTGCATCTCTTCCACCCAATACCGAAGACTGTCGAGGATCATTCGCCGCACCACGGGATGATTTGCATTGAGCGTGTTTCCGGTGCCGCTATAGTCGGCGTAGCGCGCGCGGTCTTTCTCAAGAATGTAGTACGTGCTGTTTTCCAGTCCGCGGAAGCACAAGGTCGGTCCGAGGTGGTCACCTTCCGCGGTGTGATTGAAAACGACGTCGAGAATCACCTCAATGCCTGCCCGGTGCAGCGCTTTCACCATGTCGCGAAATTCGTTCGCTGGGCCAAGTGGATCCTGACGTGAACTGTAGGCTTGGTGCGGCGCAAAGAATGAGATCGGACCATAGCCCCAATAGTTGACCAGACCGGGAGGCGCATTCTGCGAGTCGAACTGGAACACCGGCAACAGCTCGACCGCGGTGATGCCGAGTTGTTTGAGATAGGGAATCTTTTCCACCAATCCGGCATACGTGCCGCGCATCTTCTCCGAAAGACCGGAGTTTGGATGCATCGTGAAGCCGCGCACGTGCATCTCATAGATGATCGTTTGCGAGGCGGGCCGACATAAGGGACTGTCACCTTCCCAATCGTACGCATGGGAATCGACGACAACGCTTTTCATTGACATCGCCGCGTTATCGCCTTTATGGCGCGCTACTTTGCGGCTGTAATTCTTAGGAACGACCACGCCACGGCCATACGGGTCGAGCAGAACTTTGTCGCGGTCAAATCGCATGCCGCTTGCGGGATCGAAGGGCCCCCGGACCCGATACCCGTAAAGCTGTCCCGGCTTTATGCCAGGCACGAACGCATGCCAATAAATACCGGTGCGATTCACCGCCGGATCGAGTGGCAGCACCTTCGCGGGCAGCGCGTCATCTTCGCGATCGAAGAAAATCAACTCGATACCTGATGCGCTCCGGGAATAGACGCTGAAATTCACCCCTCCGGGCGATACCTCGGCGCCGAGCGGGGCGCTTCGTCCTGGCGTCCCGACATCCTGCACGGCAGGTTCGAAAGCTCCTTCGCTTCGCGTCATGCTCAAGCAATCTTCCTCCACGCCCATCGTACATGCTTCGCCCATTTCTCGGCAAAGCGGACCCTCGCACGAAGAGAACGAAACGAGCGATTGATGCTCGTTCAACTGTACAATGCGCTCTTTGGAGGCTGGCAATCAGCGCCGGCATTGCGAATTATTAAAGGTCTTCAGCCGCCACCCGCGCCGATGGATTAATCCCATTTTTATCCGAATACGGCCCATCGGTTGTATTGGCTATGAAAGTGCTGACCCGTGAGACGGCGCGTGGCGATTTAAGACTGCTCCAGCCGCAATGAGAGACTCGAAAGACTCGCTGAGCCAAGCTCGGCGGATGACACCGCAGGGTTCGCAGAATCGTATTCGGAACACCGCGCTGCAGCGAGGAGGGGACTTCGCACTCTTCGGCAACAGCGGCGGCCGCCGCCGCCAAACGATTTAGCTTCAGAGTAAGGCCCGGCCATTGCGCAGTGATATGGGCGGCAAATGCGCCGGCGTAGCCAATCATGATGCCGGATGCAACCATTGCGCCCTGGCTTTGCAGGGAGCGCGCGACCCATGGAACAGGTCGGCGCGCAATCCCTTGAATTGTGAAACCAGGGCCGCAGTGAGCACGGGCCACGACGAAATAGTCCTCATCGATTCCCTCCTGCATATCCCTCATCCCCAACGCGATGACTCCTTCCCTGACACCCGGCAGGCAATGCATCGCTTCCTTGAGCGCGGCGCCTAGTATCCATTCCTGTTCCACATAACATCGGGCTGGCAGAATCGTCACGATGCTTGATGGCCACTTGTCGGCCATCGACAGCAAGGCGGCGGCCCTTGACAACTCTGATGTCGCGCGATTGTCGCTGACAAAGCGATTGGCGGGCGGCACAAACCACAGGGAGGATTCCCAGAAGTCACGATCCTCTTCAAGCAGCGTGACCGCGATTCGCGAGGGTCGCGCAATTCTTGACGCGCGAATCAAGGCTTTCTGCAATAGGGTTGGAGACGTGCCCAACCGCGAATATTGAACGGGTCGAGGCTGTGCATTGCCGGGGACTGCGGGCGCCCAATCAGGCCCATGATCGTCAGCGATGACGATGCAGGAATGGGGTTTCGAAGAAGAAAACGTCATTTGCCAATCCTCGCTGAGGCTGCATAGCCCTGATTCGCCAATGCCCATCAGGTAGCAAGCGTACGCGGAGCCTTCCACATAGTATTGAACAGGAGTGACGGCATTTGTATGCGACTGCGAAGTTGTAAGCGGCGCACGCCCGTGGCTGCCTTCGGCGCAATGGAAGAAAGCAAAAATCCCCAAATCGCATCATCAATTGACAAGCGCTCCACATGCATGTGAGGCAAATTGCCATCCGAATGAGCATCGCACAATTCCTTCGCGCCTCGATATCACTGACGCTGGTGTTTTTGTTGGTGACTGCAAATGGGGCGGAGACAACATCGACCGCCGATACGGGAAAGCCATGTGAGCGCTGCATGGCTGAGGTCGGCGAGTGAGCTTCGTAGATCAATCCCCGGTCGTGGAGCCCGTCACCGGCAAGGAACAAAACATTGATCCAACCGAGCCCTTCGGCGCGCTCGCAACCGAGCCGATGGCCAGTCCGCTGGGTGGTACTCAGAATGGCTGGGTGAGCATCAGTCGAATCTACCGAAAGCTATTCCGAGGCACGCATATTATCACTCTCGAATTGCACGACTATTCGATTCACGAGGTCGGTGAAACCTTTCTGGTCGTAGGGCGCGAACGCGGGTGTTACATGAATAACGCGATCGCGCTGGGCCTCGCGATGCGAAGCAGCCGCTGGTTTCGGCGAGTGTACGGACGCTGGCGGCAATACCACCACCATGGGTCAATCGACGACGCCAATTTACTCGCGCGTCTTCAAGATCTGTTTGGCGACCGCGCGGCGGAGTCATGAGCGGCCTTCACGAGGGCGGATTCGAGCAGATTTTTGGGTTCGAAGGTGCCGAATTGGGGTTGGGCAGGTTCTATATTGCGAATCCCGTACTTGAA